>ERZ772867.913-NODE-913-length-37664-cov-5.889175_pt1 | contig 37664 bp, 36 predicted proteins | sample MGYA00511341_ERZ772867 | MGnify/ENA primary metagenome ERZ772867 (study PRJEB29015, sample SAMEA2737707) | human gut metagenome | biome: human gut; feature: human-associated habitat; material: faeces | place: China | collected 2012 ... | reverse complement strand
TTTATCCGCACCGGCGTTTATGACAAACGCCGTCCCCTGCAAGAAGACCACCTCCCCCTCCATGGACATTCTGGTGTCCTCCAATCTGGAACGGCTGCTGTACCTGCTGTCCGGGGACACCGCGCTGGTGTCCGGACTGATGAACGAGCTGAACCGGGAGGGCGTTTACACCGTCCCCGGCGCACTGCTGGAACAAATCCAGAAGAAATTCTGGGCTGCCTACTGCGACGACGCCAAAGCGCAGGAGATCATGGGCCGGGTCTACCGGGATTGGGGCTATCTCTGCGACCCCCACACCGCTTCCGGCTGGGCTGCGGCGGAGGAATACGTCTCCCAGACCGGCGACAATCGCCCCATGGTGGTGCTGTCCACCGCGTCTCCCTACAAGTTCCCCGCAGCGGTTCTCGCTGCCGTGGGCGGCGATACCTCCGGCAGCGAGTTCGACCAGATGGCGCGGCTGTCCGCCATGACGGGCGTGCCCATCCCCAAGAATCTGGCGGGTTTGCAGGGCAAGCCAGAGCGCCACACCGGCGTCATCAACAAGGAAGACATGCTGGACTACGTCCTGCATCTGTAAGCCGACAGGAGAAGCTGCATGAAACAAGTTACCATCCGCGTTCCCGCCACCACCGCAAACCTCGGCCCCGGGTTTGACGCCTTCGGCTGTGCCCTGAGCCTGTACACCGACGTTACTTTCGAGGAAACCGATTCCGGTCTGGAGATCACCGGCTGCGACGAAGCCTATACAGGCCCTGACAATCTGGCCTACACCGCCTACTGCGCCGTGCTGGGCACCTTAAGCGAGGAAGTCCGGGGCGTGAAGATCCACATCGACGCACACATTCCCATCTGCCGGGGACTCGGTTCCTCCGCCGCGCTGCTGGTGGCCGGTGCCATGGGTGCCAACGTCCTGCGGGGCAATAAGCTCTCCACACAGGGCCTGCTCAACATCACAAACGCCATGGAAGGGCATCCGGACAATCTGGCGCCCGCTTTCCTGGGCGGCCTCACCGCGTCCATGGTGGACGGCGGTCTGCCGGTGAGCGTCAGCTTTCCCCTCCACGCCGGGTGGGAATTTCTGGTTCTCATTCCGGATTTCACCCTGTCCACTCCCCTCGCCCGTTCCGTTCTGCCGGAGCAGGTCAACCGCCGGGACGCCATTTACAACATCTCCCACGGCGCGCTGGTGCTCAAGGCGCTGGAGCTTGGGGACGAAAAGCTGCTGCGCACCGCCATGCAGGACAGGCTTCACCAGAACTACCGGAAAAAGCTGATTCCGGACTACGAAAAAATCGAGGCGCTGGTGCGCACCGTGGGCGCGGCCTTCTGCCTTTCCGGCGCAGGCCCCACCCTGCTGTGCATCACCCGCAACCCCGGGTTGGAAGAAAAGCTTGCCAAGAAGCTGGACAGCATCACGGAGCATCACTGGCAGATGCTGCCCCTGCACGTAGAATTTGAGGGCGCCCACGTTCTGAAAGCAGAATAAAACAAAAACTTCGTATGACGCAAAATCATACGAAGTTTTTTTCTTCTCAAGCACCCAGCAGGAGCTTCGCAAACAGGAAATACACCAGCAAGCTCAACGCGTCCACGATGGTCGTGATAAAGGGGCTTGCCATCACCGCCGGGTCAAAGCCCAGACGCTTGGCAAACAGAGGCAGCGTGCAGCCGACGAACTTGGCAAGGATGACCGTCACACAAAGCGTCAGGCACACCACGCCGTTGACCAGCAGGCTGATGCTTTCGTTGCCCATCAGCAGCCGATCGACCAGCAGAATTTTCAGGAAGCAGGCCGCCGCCAGCGCCGCGCCGCAGAGCACCGCCGTGCGGGCTTCCTTCCACATCACCCGGAACAGGTCGGTAAAATGCAGCTCGTCCAGGCTCAGGGCGCGGATGACGGTCACGGAGGACTGAGAACCACAGTTACCGCCGGTATCCATCAGCATGGGGATAAAGGCGGTCAGCACCGGCAGCAAGCTCAGGGCATCCTCAAAAGAGGTAATGATCATCCCCGTAAAGGTAGCGGAGACCATCAAAAGCATCAGCCACGGGATCCGGTGCTTAAACAGGTCGAAGGGCGTACTCTTGAGGTAGGTCTTTTCCGAAGGGGTCATAGCGGCCATGATCTCCATGTCCTCGGTGGCCGCGTCCTGCATGACGTCCATGGCGTCGTCGAAGGTGACGATACCCACCATCCGGTTCTCCCCGTCCACCACGGGCAGGGCGATGAAGTTATATTTGGAAAGGGTCGCCGCCACTTCTTCCTGATCGGTCTGGGTGGTGACCGAGATCAGGTTCGTTTCCATGATGTCTTCGATCTTCGTCTCGTCGTCCGCGGCCAGAAGAAGATCCTTCACCGTCACGAGACCGATGAGCGTCCTGTCCTTTTCCGTAACGTAGCAGGTGTAAATGGTCTCCTTATCCACGCCCTGACGTCGGATGCGGAGAATGGCCTCCTCCACGGTCATGTGGGGGCGCAGGGAGACGTATTCCGTGGTCATGATGGAACCGGCGGAATCTTCGGGGTAACGCAAAATCTGATTGATAGAGCTGCGCATTTCCGGGTCGGCGTGCTTTAAGATACGCTGCACCACGTTCGCGGGCATTTCCTCGACGATGTCCGCCGCGTCGTCCACGTACAGCTCGTCCAGAACCTCCTTCAGCTCGTTGTCGGAGAAGCCGCGGATGAGAAGCTCCTTGGCCTCCGGCTCCATTTCCACGAAGGTCTCCGCCGCCTGTTCCTTGGGAAGCAGGCGGAACATGAGGGGGATCTGTTTTTCGTCCAGCCCGTCAAAAAGTCCGGCGACATCCATCGGATTCATGGTCGTAAGGATATCCCGGAGAGTAGCATACTTTTTTTCCTCCAGCAGCTTCAGGAGGGCTTTTTCCACAATTTCAAAACGCTCTGCCATATCGTAATTCCTCCTATTCATTTATTTGTGAGATGAATAGGCAATTTACGCAGACAAAATAACTACAGACTCACCCGGACGGCAAGCCGCACTCTACTTCGTCCAGGTATATTGCCGTTGCCGCCAGCGTCCAAGAGAATCCCTCCTTTGAAGTCACAGTTTCTCTTATTTTACCCATCTTTGACGGAAATGTCAACCTTGACGGAAAGAAGTTGGGATAGTAAAATGAAAATATATCGCTTTTACTATCCGCCGGCCGCACCGGCGGAAAAAGGAGGAATTCCATGCTCCGGATTGCCGCTGAGGAAGACGTAAGCGCCATGCTTGCCATTTACCGGCCTTACGTTCTGACCTCTACCGCCACCTTTGAATATGACCCACCCAGCAAAGAAGAATTCCTGCGCCGCTACCACGATATTACCGCCCAGTTTCCCTGGCTTCTCTGGGAGGAAGACGGGCAGATTCTCGGCTATGCCTATGCAAGTCTGCCCTTTACCCGGGCGGCATATGCCTGGTGCGCCGAACCGACCATCTATCTCAAATCTCAGGCACGGGGCAAAGGCATCGGAAAAGCGCTGTACGACGCGCTGGAAGCGATCCTCGACGCGCAGGGGTATTACCTTCTTTACTCCCTCGTCTGCGGGGAAAACGAAAACTCCATGCGCTTCCACGAGAAACGCGGCTACCGCACCGTCGCTCATTTCCCGGCCTGCGGCTTCAAGTTTGGCAGGTGGCTTGACCTCAACTGGATGGAAAAGCGGCTGAAGGGCGTCGATCCCCCGGGCGGCGTCCCCGTCCCATGGCAGGCCGTTATGCAAAACGCAGAATTCATTCACCAATATTTAGATAATTTTTCCCTTTCCTAATCAGGGAAAATATGATATTTTATCAGAGTGGATAGATGTCCCCAAACATCTGCACAAAACCGAGAGAGGCACTAACGAATCTCCGGGTCAACGGGAGATTCTCAAAAAATCTACATAAGGAGCTGTGACCATGTATTTTCAGAAAAAGCGCGTAATTGCGATGCTGCTTGCCGGCGGACAGGGCAGTCGGCTCAAGGTCCTGACGGAGAAAACCGCCAAGCCTGCCGTTCCCTTCGGCGGCAAATACCGTATCATCGATTTTCCTTTGAGCAACTGTGTCAACTCCGGCATCGACACTGTGGGTATTCTGACCCAGTATCAGCCTCTGGAGCTGAATGAGTATATCGGAAACGGACAGCCCTGGAACCTGAACAAGACCCATTCCTGCGCGCAGGTTCTGCCCCCCTATGAGCGTCACGACAAGAAATCCGGCTGGTACAAGGGTACCGCCAACGCCATTTATCAGAACATCGACTTCGTGGACCGCTTCAACCCCGACTACGTGGTCATTCTCTCCGGCGACCACATCTACAAGATGGACTACGCCGATATGGTTGCCTACCACGAAAAGCATAAGGCTTCCTGCACCATCGCCGTGCGAAATGTCCCTCTGGCGGAGGCTTCCCGCTTCGGTATCCTGAATACCAACCCCGACAACACCATTTACGAGTTCGAGGAAAAGCCCGCCAAGCCCAAGTCCACCAACGCTTCCATGGGCATTTACTGCTTCAACTGGCAGGTACTGCGGGACGCCCTGATCGCTGACGAGGAAAACCCCAGCTCCGCCAACGATTTCGGCAAGAACATCATTCCAAGCCTGCTGGCCGACGGTCACAAGATGATGGCCTACCCCTTCGACGGCTACTGGAAAGACGTGGGAACCATCGATTCTCTGTGGGAAGCCAACATGGATCTGCTGGGCAAGGAACCTGCCTTCCAGCTCCGGGGCGACAAGCGCTCCACCATCTACGCCCGCAACTCCGCCATGCCGTCCTCCTACATTGACGAGCAGGCCGAGATCGTCAACGCCTTCGTGGCCGAAGGCTCCGAGGTCTACGGCACCGTCCACCACAGCATCATCTCCATCGGCTGCACCATCGGCGAGGGTGCGCTGGTAGAGGACAGCGTCGTCATGCCCGGCGTGGTTATCGAGTCCGGTGCCATCGTCCGCCACGCCATTCTGGGCGAGGACTCCAAGGTCTGCAAGAACGCCATCGTGGGCGGCGCTTACGCCGACGGGGAAAAGAAGAAGATCAGCGTCACGTCCAAGGGCGCTGTCGTCGAAGCCAACACCGTGCTGAAGCCCGGTGACATGCTGTAACAGGAGGAAAAATGCAATGAACGTAACCGGTATTGTATTTACCAACGACGCAAGCCTTGGTGAGCTGACCACCAAGCGCACCATGGCCTCCCTGCCCTTCGGCGGTCGCTACCGTCAGGTGGACTGGGCGCTGTCCAATCTGGCCTGCGCCGGTGTCCGCCACATCGGCATCATCTCCCGCCACAACTTCCAGTCCCTGATGAACCACATCGGCGACGGTGAGGAATGGGGCCTGGAGCTGGAGGAGGGCGGTCTGGAATTCCTGACTCCCTACGCCCAGTCCGAAGTCCACCGCTACCGGGGCAAGCTGGAGTCTCTCGCCAGCGCCATGGACTTCCTCGCCTACGGCTCTGAGGACGAGCTGGTCATCATGACCGACTCCGCCATTCTCTCCAACATCGACCTGACCAAGGTCATCACCTCCCACGTAAAGAGCGGCCGGAACATCACCGTTGTCACCAAGGCCGGTATCTGCAACGGGGAAAAGATGATTGATCTGGCCATGAAGCTGGACGGGAAAGGCAACGTGACCGATATGCTGGTGGACTTTGCCGCCCCCGCCGATTATGTCGCTTCCATGGACATCTTCGTGGTGGATAAGAAGTGGCTCATCCAGCAGACCAAGGAAATGATTGCCCGGGACAAGTTCCACATGGATCGCGACCTGGTTCTGGGCGGCTGGCAGCGGGGAAAGGTCTCCGTCAATGTCTACCAGTTCGACGGTGCCGCCCTGTACAACGAGTCCGTGGAGGAATATTTCAAAAACTCCATGGCGCTCATCGACCGGGACATCCGCCACGACATGTTCGGCGGCAATCATCCCATCTACACCAAGGTTCGTGACCGTGTCCCCACCTACTACGGCGAGGAATGCCAGATCGCCAACTGTCTGGCGGCCGACGGCTGTATGCTGGAGGGCAACGTCAAGGAAAGCATTCTGTTCCGGCAGGTCACCATCGCCCCGGGCGCGGACGTGGAAAACTGCGTTATCATGAACGACTCCGTGGTAGGCGAGGGCGCGGAACTGAAATACGTCATTCTGGACAAGGACGTCACCGTCACCCCGGGGGCAAAGCTCATTGGGACAAAGAAGAGTCCTGTCATCGTCAAGAGGGGGGAAACCGTATGAAAATTGCCATCTGTGCCTCTGAGGGCGCACCCTATGCCAAGTCCGGCGGTCTCGGCGACGTGATGGAGGCTCTGCCCTCCGCGCTGGCTCGCATTGCGGGCAACGAGGTCGTTCTGTTTCTGCCCTACTACCACAAAATCAAAACCAACACCGCCTACATGGTGGAGCAGGTGGCCGAGATCCGGGTGCAGCTGGGCTGGCGGCAGCAATACTGCGGCATTATGAAGCTGACCAACCGCAATGACGGCGTGCAGGTCTATTTCCTGGACAATGATTATTACTTTGGTGCCCGCACCGGCGCGATTTACGGGGACATGGACGACGGCGAGCGCTTCGCCTTCTTCTCCCGGGGCTGTCTGGACGCCATGATTGCCCTGAACTTCATCCCCGAAATCATCCAGTGCAACGACTGGCAGACCGCCTGCATTCCCATTTATCTCAAGGCCATGTACCACGGCGCCTTCTATAAGACCCGCTGCATGTACACCATCCACAACATCGAATATCAGGGCTGGGCAAACGCCGGGTTCTTTGACGATGTGCTGGGGCTTCCCTGGGAGTACCGTTCCACCCTGGACATGAGCAACTCCGTCAACGTGATGAAGGGCGCCATTGAGACCGCCGACCTTGTGACCACCGTGTCTGAGACCTATGCCCGGGAGCTGATGTATCCCTACTATGCCCACGGTCTGGACAGCGTCCTTGCGGGCAACGCCTGGAAGCTCACCGGCATCACCAACGGCATCGACGTGAACACCTTCAACCCGGAGACCGATCCCGCGCTCCCCGCCCACTACAATTCCGAGACCTTTGTAGAGGGCAAGGCCGCCGTGAAGGCCGCCCTGCAAAAAGAAGTGGGTCTGCCCGTCAAGCCTGACGTGCCGCTGATGGTCATGGTCACCCGGCTGGCCGGTCACAAGGGTCTTGACCTGCTGTGCTACATTGCCCGGCGGCTCATATGGGAGGAAGACGCCCAGCTGCTGATCCTTGGCACCGGCGAAGCTCAGTACGAGAGCTTCTTCAGAGACCTGTCGAATCAGTTCCCCGATCAGGTTTCCGCCCAGATCACCTTCAATCTGGGGCTTGCCGCCCGGATCTACGCTGGCGGCGACATTTACCTGATGCCCTCCAAGTCCGAGCCCTGCGGCCTGAGCCAGATGAACGCCATGCGCTACGGCACCGTACCCGTGGTTCACGCCACCGGCGGCCTGAAGGACACCGTTCCTCCTGCCGACGAGAACGGCGAGGGTGGTCTTGGCTTCACCTTCCAGAGCTACAACGCCGACGACTTCTTCGCGTCGCTGAAGCGCTGCCTCGGCCTGTACAATCACAACCGGGAAGCCTTCCGCGCCCTGCAAAAGCGGGACATGGAAAAAGATTTCAGCTGGGACGTCCCCGCCGGACGGTACATGGAGCAGTTCCGGAATATGCTGAGCTGGTAAAATACTCCAAAATGCAGCAAATGCACCGTATGGCCGCGGCCATACGGTGCATTTTTCGTGTTTTCTCCAAACAGCGTTTTATTCCTGCCGCCATGTCATTTCGTAATCCTTTTCGCCGGTTGCTTCATCCATTCCTTCCCGCAGAATTTTGAAGCCCTCCCTCTGGTAAAAACGAATCGCCCGTGTGTTCTTTTGGTACACATTCAATCGCAGTTCCGTCTTTTTCGTCTTTACAAAGTCCAGCAGGCGCTTCCCTATGCCCCGCGACTGCATTTCACCGGAAACAAAAATGCCTTCGATATATTCCCCGTTCAGCCCTATAAAGCCCCATATTTCCCGGTCATTTTCGTAAACATAGACTTCCGCCCGGGGCAGCATTTCTTTTACCGGGTCAAAATTGCTTTTCCAATACTGTGGGGAAATAAAGCAGTGCGCCCTCAGATTGGCGTCCAGCCATATACCGGCTACCCTGTCCATATCTGCATTTTGCAATTTTCTTATCATCATTCATTCTCCTATCTTCCCGTCCAGTACAGTATACCAGAAAAACCGGGAAAGTCCATCCTTCATCCAAAAAGGCATGGGTTTCTCAAGCGCTTTCCCAAAATATCTTTCTCCCACGCTTCCCTTTTCCGGAAAAATGGTTTATAATGGACAGACCGAGTTTATCATGAGGAGACCGCCATGAGAATCCTTTACGACAGCAAGCAGCCCCAGTTCAAGACCCCCTTCGGAACCCTGACGCCGGGGCAGGTCTGCACCCTGCATATCCATATTCCCACCTCCGTCCTGACGACGAAGGTCACCTGCGTCTTTAATCACGAGGACGGCTCATGGGCGCAGAACGCCGTTCTGGCATTCCAGATGAAAAAGGGCGCGTATGACGTTTTTGAGGGGCAGTTTTCCATCCCCTGCCCCGGCCTGTTTTTCTACTATTTCGTCATCGATACACAGGGCGGCAGCTTCCGCCTGTTCAAGCAGGGGGACGACACCAACATGGAAGCCGGGGATCTCTGGCAGCTGAGCTGCATCCCCGCCGACTTCACCACCCCGGACTGGGCGAAGGGCGCAACCATCTATCAGGTTTTCCCCGACCGTTTTTACGCCAGCGGAAGGGCCGATGTGACCGGGAAGCTGAAGCCCTACACCATCCACAAAAACTGGTACGACGAAGTGGACTGGAAGCCCACCCCCGATGGGCAGGTGCTGAACAACGACTTTTTCGGCGGCAATTTCCGGGGCATCACTGAGAAAATGGACTATATTGCCGATCTTGGCGTTACCATTCTCTACCTGAACCCCATTTCCAAGAGCTTTTCCAGCCACCGCTACGACACCGGCGACTACAAGGCCCCCGACCCCCTTCTCGGCACCGAGGCGGATTTTGCCGCCCTCTGCGACGCGGCCCACGCCCGGGGCATCCGGGTCATTCTGGACGGCGTGTATTCCCACACCGGCTCCAACAGCCTGTACTTCAACCGGGAGGGCGCGTTCCCATCCGTGGGCGCGTACAATTCCAAGGAATCCCCCTATTACAGCTGGTACACCTTCTACAACTGGCCGAACGTCTACCATTCATGGTGGGACTTTGACACTCTGCCCACGGTGAACAAAATGGACCCCGCTTTCGTCCGCTACATCATCACGGACGAGGACAGCGTGGTCGCCCATTGGCTGCGGCTGGGGGCGGATGGCTACCGGCTGGATGTGGCGGACGAGCTGCCTGACGAATTCATCAAGCTTCTCCGCAACCGCATCAAGGAACTGAATCCCGACGCCCTGCTTCTGGGCGAGGTGTGGGAGGACGCCTCCAACAAATGCGCCTACGGCAAGCGCCGCACCTACTTTACCGGCGGCGAGCTGGACAGCGTGATGAATTACCCCTTCCGCACGGCCATTGTGAACTTCGTCAAGAATCTGGACGGCGGCCGGGGCTTTAAGGAAGCCGTGATGTCCATTATGGAAAACTACCCGCCCCAGGTGGCGGCCTGCAACATGAATCTGCTGGGCACCCACGACACCCCCCGCATTCTCACCGCGCTGGTGGACGATTTTGACGGTTCCCGGGAAGAAAAGGCCAAGCGCCATCTGTCCCGGAACCAGCTGCCGGTGGCCGTGGAACGGCTTCAGATGGCCTCCTTCCTGCAATACACCCTGCCAGGCAGCCCCAGCCTGTACTACGCCGACGAAGCCGGGATGGAGGGCTACCGCGACCCCTTCAACCGCCGCACCTACCCATGGGGGCGGGAGGACCCGGAGCTTCTGGCCCATTTCCGCCGTCTGGGGCAGCTGCGGAAAGCCTGTGACGCGCTGCGTCTGGGGGACATTCAGTTCTTTCAGGCGGAAGATCGCCGGATTGGCTTCACCCGGCGCTATGGTGGCAGCGTGCTGAAAATCTACTGCAACCGCTGCGGCGACCCCTGGGACATCCCCGCCGGGAAAATTCTCATGGGGCACAACTTGCAAACCGTAGCCCCGGACTGGCTGACGCTGGCGCCCAAGGGCTTCTGCATCGTGGAGGGATAACGTGGAGACAGAGAAATTTGTATCCGGCTACTGCCGTCAGCTGGACGGCAGCCGCATGGTGGAAGTCGTTCTGGAGGACGGCGCAGTCACCGAGACGGACTGCTGCTACGGCAGCTGCGTCTACCAGAGCAGCTGCACCATCGCTAAGGAAATCGACCAGCTTCAAGAGCAGTGAAAACATAAAATGGCAGGTCTCCCGCCGGAGACCTGCCATCATTTTTTGATATTTTATTCTGTCGCTGCACTGGCCTTCGTCGGTTTGAAGGAATACCCCTGCTTCTTCATGCAGTGGAAATAAGCGGGGAACAGAAACAGATCAGCCATCACCCATGCCGCGGGGCTGGCGAAGCACGCCGCCGTATACCCCAGCACCGGCACCAGACAAAGCCCGAAGGCACCTCTGGCGACCATCTCGAACACTCCCGCGAACACCGCAAACTCCGAGTAGCCCAACCCCTGAATGGTGAAGCGGAGCAGATTGACGAACAGCAGCGGAATGGCAAACGCGGCATTAATGATCAGGAACTGATGTCCCATCGGCACCACCATGTCGACGCTCGCCCCGTCCGCCGTATCCAGGAACAGTGTGGTCATGGCACTGCCGCCAAACCAGGTGATCACAAAAATCGCAGCGGAGATGATAATGCCCAGTACCGTGCAGTCCTTGACCCCCTGATGAATCCGGTCCAGCTTTCCCGCGCCCAGATTCTGTCCGGCGAAGGTAGCGGCGGTGGTTCCCATTGCGTCAAAGGGGCAGACAAGGAGCATGCTCACCCGGCTGCCCGCCGCGATGGCCGCCATGGCGGTCGCGCCCAGACCGTTGACCGCCGTTTGCAGCAGAATGCTGCCGACGGCGGTGATGGAATACTGCAAACCCATGGGCAAGCCCATATTCAGCAGCTTCCGGACATAGATTTTCCGCAGCCGCAGATCGTCCTGCTTCAAATGGAGAATCGGGAATTTCTTCACGATGAAATACAGGCACAGCACGCCGGAGATCAGCTGACTCAGCAGCGTCGCCCAGCCTGCGCCCGCGACGCCCATATTCAGCGTCAGAATAAACACGATGTCCAGCGCCACGTTCAGCAGGCTGCACATAATCAGGAACACCAGCGGCGTTTTGGAATCTCCCAGCGACCGGAGAATGCCCGACAGGAGATTGTACAGCATGGTCGCGGGGATGCCCAGAAAAATCACGAAAATGTAGTCGTAAGCATAGGAAAACGTATCCGCCGGGGTGTCCATCCAAAGGAGGATCTGGCGGCACAGCAGCGTCGTGACCAGCGTCACCGCTGCGGCGATGACGCAGCCGAGCCAGATCATATTGCCGACGAACCGGCGCAGCCCGTCAAAATCCCGCTGTCCGAATTTCTGCGCCACGGGAATGGCAAACCCGGCGCACACGCCGTTGCACAGTCCCAGCACCAGAAACGTAATAGAACCGGTAGAGCCGACCCCCGCCAGCGCGTCCACACCCAGAAATTTCCCCACCACAATGGTATCCACCATACTGTAAACCTGCTGAAACAACAGTCCAAAAACCAGCGGCAGCATAAAGGAAAGTATCAGCTTCATCGGCGACCCGGTGGTCAGGTCCTTCGTATGCATATCTGCCAAGTATGTCACCTCATTTTTTGCTTTTTGCACAGTATTCTATATCGATTTTTGTGCAAAGTCAATATGAATTTTCCATGGGAATTTTCTGAAAAATCGACGTTTTCTCCGGCAGGATTTTGTTGGAAATTATGATTTTATAAATCACGAAACTCGCCCCGGCTACACGATGGGAAGCCGGGGCGGATGCAGTATGAAATGATTTTCCGTTACCGGTGATCGCCCAGGAAAAATACTGCCATGGTGCCGGGGCCGGAGTGGGAGCCGATGACAGCGCCGGTGTAGTTGATCAGCACTTCCTTGACGCCGTACTTCGTCTTCAGAATGTTCTCCACATATTTTGCATCCTCGATGCAGTCGCCGTGGCAGATGAATACCGTGCTGTTGTCGTAATTACCGCCCAGCTCGCCCAGCTTATTTGCAATGGCCTCCAGAGATGCCTTGCGGCCGCGCACCTTGAACATGTTGATCAGATGTCCCTCATTGTCCACGTGAAGCACAGGCTTTACCTTCAGCATAGTGCCCACAAGGGCGGTGGCAGCGCTGATACGACCGCCGCGTTTCAGATACATCAGGTCGTCCACGGTGAACCAGTGGCACAGATGGAGCTTCGTGTCCTCCACCCATTTGTGCAGCTCGTCCAGCGTCATGCCCTCATCCCGCTTTTTGCAAGCGTACCACACCAGCAGTCCCTCACCACGGGACGCGCAGAGAGTGTCAACTACATATATCGTCCGCTCCGGATACTTTTCCCGCAGCTCCTCCGCCGCGATGACGGCAGACTGGTAAGTAGTGGACAGGCCGGAAGAAAAGGCCATCACCAATACATCCCTTCCCTCTGCCAGATGAGGCTCCATGGCGTTCAGCCAGCGGTCCGGGTTGACTGCGGCGGTCTGAGCACTCTCACCGGCGCGCAGAGCCGCGTAAACTTCCTTAATGCTGTCGTCGCTTTTATCCTCGCGCACCTGACCCCGGAATTCCATGCTCAGAGGAACGACGGTCAGATTCAGCTGCTCATACGTTTCCGGCCGCAGGTCGCAGCAGGAATCGGTCACAATATTGTAGTTAGGCATGAGGTTCACACTCCTGAAAATAATAGGGGAAACGGTATCATCCGAATCTTGTTCTGATTGTATCATATTTTTCCGGTCAAAAGCCACGCCCCCCGGGAAGAAAACGGCCGCATCTTTCCTCCCCGCAGTAGAATGTCCTACTCTACCGGCAGTAGAAACGGGCCGGAGGACACTTTTGAGCTGGAAATGGGGGCTGTATTCCGCAAAATCGGTCTGTTTTATTATATTCGCAAACGTGCCCGTCCATTCGGAAAAGCGGGTTCCATCCCGCCGCGGGTGCCGCTGTCCGCACAGCCCAACCGTGCCTCAGGCAGTGGCCCAGACTGCATCTATAGAGCTTGCGGCAGACCTCCGCAGAGGTCTGCCGCGCAATTGTTGGGGGGTTACACCTGAACAACAGGCTTCGGCTCGCCGAGGTTCTCCACGTTGGAGTCCCTGATAAGCTTCTTGGGGCAGACCGTGGCGCACAGGCCGCAGTTGTCGCACTTGGAGTAATCGATGCGGGCAAGATTCTTTTCCACGGTGATGGCGTCCTTGGGGCAGACCTTCTTGCACAGGCCGCAGCCGATGCAGCCCACGGTGCAGCCGCGGGTGGTGACAGCGCCCTTGGCAAGAGACGCGCAGGCGATGACCACGTTTCGGTCAGGCTCCACGGGGACGATCAGATGACGGGGGCATACGTTGGCACAGGCCATGCAGCCGACGCACAGGTCTTCGTCCACATGGGCAACGCCGTTGACCACCTTCATGGCGCCGTATTTACACGCCTTGGCGCAGGTGCCGTAGCCCAGACAGCCGAACTTGCAGGACACAGGGCCGTTGCCGCCGATCTTGGAGGCGGCCAGACAGTCCTTCAGGCCCTCGTAGTTGCCCTTGATCTTCGCGCCCTTGGTCAGATTGCCGTCCGCGTCATAGATCTTCTCGCCGGAGCAGCGCACCAGCGCGACCTTACGGGTGACGGCTTCCGCCTTGACGCCCATGATGGCCGCCATGGCCTGCGCCGCCTCGTTGCCGCCGGAGGCGCACTTTCCGATGGGTGCTTCGCCCTTGAGGACGGCTTCGGCGTAAGCGCCGCAGCCGGCATAGCCGCAGCCGCCGCAGTTGGCACCGGGGAGACACTCGTTCAGCTGATCCAGCCGGGGGTCGGATTCCACATAGAAAATCTTGGACGCGGCAGCCAGCACCAGACCGAACACCAGTCCCAGACCGCCGAGAATCGCAATCGCAATCACAATTTCCATTTCTTCGCCCTCCTTAGAAAACCTTCAGGCCGGAGAAGCCCATGAAGGCAAGCGCCAGCAGTCCGGCGGAAATCAGCGCGATGGGGAAGCCCTTGAAGCACGCGGGACAGTCGGCACGGTTCACCCGCTCCCGGACGGAAGCGAACAGCACGATGGCCACGGTGAAGCCCAGTCCGCCGGCAGCGCCGTTGACCACGCTCAGCAGGAAGTTGTAGCCCTTCTGCACGTTGACCAGCACCACGCCCAGAACGGCGCAGTTGGTGGTGATCAGGGGCAGGTACACGCCCAGCGCCTTGTACAGCGCGGGGACGCTCTTCTTCAGGAACATCTCCACCACCTGCACGATGGCGGCAATGACCAGAATGAAGGCGACGGTCTGCATGTAGTCCAGTCCCAGCTTCACCAGCAGTACGTTGACCGCGTAGCAGGCAGCAGAGGCGATCGCCATAACGAAGGTAACGGCCATGCCCATGCCCAGAGCGGTATCGATCTTCTTGGAAACACCCATGAAGGGGCAGATGCCGTAGAACTTGACCAGAATGAAGTTCTCACTGAGAATGGCGCTGAGAATAATACCGAGAATCGCTTGCATTATTTCGCCGCCTCCTTCTTCTTATTCTTCATTTCCAGATGCTTTACAAGCCACTGGGACGCGGCAATGACACAGCCCAGCACGAGGAAGCCGCCCACAGGCATGACCATCTGCATGGCGGGATACGGAGCGGGGATGATGCGGATGCCCTCGCCGCCGTTGAGGATGCCGCCGCCGAAGGTGCCGCTGCCCAGCAGTTCCCGGATGACGCAGACGGTGATCAGCGCCAGCGTGTAGCCGATGCCCTGACACAGGCCATCCACGGCGGACGCCAGAACGCCATTCTTGGAGGCAAATGCCTCCGCCCGGCCGAGGACGATACAGTTGACGACGATCAGCGGGATGAACACGCCCAGACTCTGGGACAGTTTGGGGACAAACGCCTGAATGGACAGATCGACCACGGTGACGAAGCCCGCGATGATGGTGATGTAGGCCGCAATGCGGATCTGGTTGGGAATGACCTTCCGCAGAGCGGAGATCAGAATGTTGGAGCAGATGAGAATGACGGTGACGGCCAGACCCATGCCGATGCCGTTGAACAGGCTGGTGGTGATGGCCAGCGTGGAGCACATACCCAGCAGCTGCACCAGAACCGGGTTCTTGGTCAGCAGGCCTTCCTTAAATTGCTTTTTGAAATCCATGACGCAGCCTCCTTAACCCAGATTGGCGGCGCAGGCCAGCGCGGCGGAGACGCCGGTGCAGACTGCGCGGGACGTGATGGTGGCGCCGGTAAGGGCGTCCACCTCACCGCCGTCCTTGGTGACGGACACGGTGCCGCTCATGCCGATAAACTGGTCGCGGAAGGCTCTGCCCGCGTCCGTGTCGGCGTCGGCGGTAGCGCCCAGGCCGGCGGTCTCCGTGTGGGAAATGATGGAAATGCCGGTCACCTTGCCGTCATTGTCCACGCCGACCATCATGGTAACGGCGCCGTTAAAGCCGGCGGGGGTCACCTGAACGGCGCAGCCATTATCGCCCTTGTAGGCGGCGGTGACCAGACCGGTGTCGTCGGTGAAGGTCACTTCCTGACCGCCGCCGGGAAGCACAGCTTCAATGGCGTTCTGGGTCTTCTGCTCGTTCTGCGCCGCGATGCGGGGCGCGGTAACGGAGTTGACCGCGGCGAGGATCACGGCCACAACAGCAGTGATGGCAAGCAGGGTCAGCGCAATGCGGAGCACATATTTCACAGTGGATTCGGTTTTCATTTCTTTGCCGCCTCCTTCTTGGGTGCACCGAACTTCACGGGACGGCCGATCTTATCCAGCAGCACCGCGCAGGCGTTCATGCACAGGATGGCATAGGTCACACCCTCGCTGTAGCCGCCGAAGTAGCGGATCAGAATGGTGATGACGCCGCAGCCGATGCCGTAGACGATCTGTCCCAGCTTGGTCAGCGGGGAAGTCACGTAGTCGGTGGCCATGAAGATAGCGCCCAGCATCAGTCCGCCGCCGAACACCTGGGCGGCCATCCAGGCGATGCGGTCATTGCCCTGTGGGAACAGGAACGCCAGAATCGCCACGGTGCCGATATAGGCCAGAGGGATCCGGGCGGTGATGACCTTGCGGTACAATAGGTAAATGAAGCCGATGATCAGCAGCAGTGCGGAGGTCTCGCCGATGCAGCCGCCGATGTTGCCCAGGAACATGTCCAGGATGGATTCCTCCGGCAGCGCGCCCTGGTGCATGGCGGACATGGGCGTCGCCGCCGTGACGGCGTCGGCGGTGGACAGCAGCCCGGCGGCATTGTCAAAGCCGACCTTGACCCAGTTGCTCATGAGAACCGGCCAGCTGAACAGGAAGGCGCGTCCGGCAAGGGCGGGGTTGACGATGTTCTTGCCCAGGCCGCCGAAAAGCATCTTCACCAAGACGATTGCAAAGAAGTCGCCCAGAATGATCGTCCAGTAAGGAATGGTGACAGGGCAGACGAAAGCCAGCAGCACGCCGGTAACGACGGCGGACAGGTCATAGGTCTTGCAGTGTAGCTTCCTTACCTTGCAGAAGCCCCACTCAAAGAACACGCAGGCAGCGGCGCTGACCAGCGTCACCAGCAGCGCGCGGAAACCGAAGAAGTAGATGGAACCCAGCAACGCGGGAACCAGCGCGATCAGCACGTCCCGCATGATGGTCTGGGTGGTGACGGGGGAATGGGCGTGGGGCGAGCTGGAAATCGTCAGCTCATAAAAGTATTTCATCTGTGCCATTTGATCTCCACCTCCTTAAGCCTTTGCCTTTTCCCGGGCGGCAGCGTTGCGGATCATCTGCTTGCCGGCACGGAAGCCCAGCACCAGCGGCACGCTGGCGGGGCAGGTGTAGGCGCAGCAGCCGCACTCAATGCAGTCCAGCAGATTCACGGACTTCATGCCGTCCACATCGCCGTCCTGCGTAGCCTGATACATGAGAACGGGCATCAGATGCATGGGGCAGACCTCGATGCACTTGCCGCAGCGCAGGCAGTGAGGCTCCTCCACGAAGAAGTTGTTCTTCTTGCCCAGCACGGTAACGGCGTTGACGCCCTTGATGGTGGGGACGTTCAGGTCGTACTGCGCAACGCCCATCATGGGGCCGCCGGAGAGGACCTTGTAGGGGTTCTCGGAGTGGCCGCAGGCGTCGATCAGGTCGTTGAAGCTGGTGCCGATGGGAACCAGCAGGTTCTTCGGCTCCATAAGGATGTCGCCGGACACGGTGACGATTCTCTTGATGAGTGGCATTCCGTCGTACACCACATCGTGGATGGCGCGGGTGGTCGCAGCGTTGAATACCGCGCAGCCCACCGCGGCGGGCAGACCGCCGGAGGGAACTTCCCGACCGGTGACGGCGTAGATCAGCTGCTTTTCAGCGCCCTGCGGGTACTTGGCAGGCAGCACATCCAGTACGATACCGTCCAGCTGGTGCTCCTTCAGCGACTGAATGGCTTCCGGCTTGTTGTCCTCGATGGCAATGTGTCCCTCTGTCAGGCCGAAGATCTTCATGATGATCTTCAGGCCCTTCATCAGCTCCGCCGGATGCTCCCGGCACAGCCGGTCGTCAGCCGTTATGTAAGGCTCGCACTCGCCCGCGTTGATGATGACGGTATCCACCTTGCCGATGCCGCCGGAGAGCTTGACGTGGGTGGGGAAAGTCGCACCGCCCATGCCGACGATGCCGCCCTCCCGGATAATGCCGATCAGCTCTTCCGGGCTGAGTGCGTCCACCTCTTCCTGCGTGCGGGGCTTGATGTCCTCACACAGGGTATCCAGATGGTCATTCTCGATCACCACACTCATCACGGTGGTACCGCTGGTGTGGGCGCGCATTTCCACAGCCTTGACCGTACCGGAGACGGAAGCGTGGACAGGCACGCACAGTCCCTGATTATCGCCGATCTTCTGACCCACGGTCACCGGGTCGCCCTTCTTCACGAGGGGGTTGCAGGGGGCGCCGATATGCTGGGACATGGGGATCACAACGATATCCGGTTCGGGGAAAACCTGAGTCTCCTTGTCGCAGGCATACCACTTATTTTCTTTGGGATGGACCCCGCCGAAAAAAGAAAACGCCATATTACTTCACCTCTTTCAAATTTCGCGGCACACACCGCACTGTACGCCCCTTATTTTACTTCATCCGGAGCCATTTGTCCACAGCGAATTTGTCATTTTAAACAAAAAATTTGTATAAAGCTCCAATTGTATCGATATAAATAGACGAAATGCATACTTTTTCCCACTATTGGGGAAATGTCTCCGCCCGAGCGGAGGGCTTCAGAAAACAACAGAAGCGGCCGTTTCCGCCACATTCCCGAGCCGCAGAATGTTTGTAAAAGAAGCGCAGAAAGCCCCATGAATCGAGGCTTTCTGCGCTCAGTTTATTCTTTCAGCAGATAATCCGCGTACTTTTCCGCCATGGCGCGCCAGTTTTCCAGCGACTGCCCCATGTCCGCGCCGCAGGATTCCCGGTACAGTGCCCAGACGAACCAGTAATAGGCAATGATGGCAGTATAGGCCATGTAGTGGAAGCGGCCGGACGCGTCGTATCCGCTTCCCAGATACTCTTTGATGAACCGTTCCGCGTCCGGGAAGTCGTACATGGCGTCTACGATGTAGTAGCCAACGTCAATTCCGGGGTCGGAAAAGCCTGCGTACTCCCAGTCGATGAGAATTACGTCCCCGTCAGGCAGGAGCATCCAGTTGGGGCGGTAGGTATCGCCGTGGCAGAAGCATTTTTCCACGCCGTCACCCAGCGTCATCTGATAGAGTCTGCCGATTTTTGCTTTCAGCGCTTCGTGGGGAGCGAAGCAGTTGGGGTCTTTTCCGGTAAGCAGCTTCTGCATACTCAGCGCGTCCTCCCATGGGCGCATCCCGTAGTCCACTTTCACGTCCGAAGCATGGAGCTTCCGCAGGACAGACAGCACCTTTTGGGAATCGGCAAAGCTTCCGTAGTCCGGCTCCCGGAATTGGGGGACGAACCGGGAGATCTTCCACCCCTCGTTGACGTCGGCGTAGATGTATGTCGGGTCGATGCCCAGCTGCTTCGCCTTTATGAGGGAAGTCTTTTCGTTGCGGCGGTTGATGATGCTGTCGGTGCCGTCCCCCGGGTGGCGGTAGATGTAGTCCACACCGTCGATCTTGAAAATGAAAGACGTGTTGGTCATGCCCTCGCTGACGTTCCGGAAGTCCACAATGTCTTCCTCGTCGCAGCGGAAAACCAGCTTGATGTTCCGGATAATGCCGCTGTGGGTGTGGCTCAGGTATTGGGTGTCAAACTGGCGAAGCTCCTCGAAATAGTCAAACTCGAAGATCGTGCCGGGGGTGTATTCCTTGTAATACATGGGCGGCAGCTGGGCAAGGTAGTCCTTCACCAGCCACTCCCAGAAGCAGGCGTGATAGCGGCCGACCTCCCGGTCGGCTTCGGCAAGGGCGATAAAGGCGTCGGAGAATTCTTTTCGCCAGAAGGAATGCCCCAGCAGCACACGCCCCGCGTCCCGGTTTTCTGCCATCCGGATGATTTTCCCGTCGCTGTCCGTATCCACGTACAGCTCGTTCACTGCTTCGCTGACGGACAGACCGGCGTAAAAGGTCTGGTATTCAAAGCGGCTAAAGGGATTCTCCACAAAATAGCTGTCACTGACGCAGATGTAGGTGTTTTTCAGCTCGTTTCGGGCGAGATACAGGCTTTCAATGTTGTTTTTGATGTTGAATGCGTCATTGATGACGAATTTGACGCCGTACTTCTCCTTCAGATAGAAGAACATTTCCTTTTTATAGCCCAGAACCACCGTGATGTCGTCAATTCCGGCAGCCTTCAGCTGCTGGATCTGGCGCTCGATCAGCTTTTCACCCTTCACCTCGAACAATCCCTTTGGCTGCTCCAGAGAGAGGGGGATGAATCGGGTGGAAGCGCCCGCCGCCAGAATGACCGCGTTGTCCACCCGGTAGGGTTCCAGCGCTGCAAGACCCGCCCCGGTCAGAGCGCCGGTGTCCCGGGCAATCAGCCCCGCGTCCGTCAGGGCGTTGATGGCGGCCTGATCGTCCAGCGCGCGGGTGCGGTCAATGTCCGACGTGCAGCCGCCCCGGCCCTGTCTGCCGTTATACAGGTCGTTGAGAATGTAAAATTCGTGTTTTGTCATAGGAATCCGCCTTTACGCCTTGTTCCGGGAGGTCAGCCCCCGGAACATCATGGGGAGAATGCCCTCCCGGCAGCTTTCGTAGGGCTTTCCGCCCAGGTACAGCCGCTCCACCCGAATGTCCTTGATTTTGTCTTTGGGGACGGTGTACGGGTTTTCCGACAGCACCGCCATGTCCGCGATTTTACCGGCTTCCAGACTGCCCCGCTCCCGCTCGTCGAAGGCCGCCCATGCGCCGTTGTAGGTACACATCCGCAGAGCGTCCTGAACGGAGACCGCCTGACCGGCGTTATCATTGTTCACCGCTCTGTCCATCCATGCGATGGGGTCGGGGTTGGTACAGGGAGCGTCGGAACCGAAGGAAACCACAATATTGTTATCCCGGAACGTTTTGATGGGGTTCAGCTTTTCCAGACGGTCGTGACCCAGAATGTGTTCCAGATAATCGTCCGGCTCCTGCTTCCAGCCGATGAACGCACTCTGCATGGGCATCTGGATATGATAGTCCCGGCAAATTTGAATGCCCTCCGGGGTGGGCAGGCAGTCGTGGATAATGCCGTGGCGGTGGTTTTCTCTGGGACAGTCGTCCAGCGCCGCTTTTATTGCGCGGCAGGCCTGGTCAAATGCCTTATCGCCGATGGCGTGCAGCTCGATCTGCAATCCCGCCCGGTTGGCGTCCTTGCAGAAATCCATGACCTTCTGATCGTCGTAGTACAGCACGCCCTCGCCGCCGATTTTGTCGGCGTAGGGGGCATTCAGCGCTGCGTCGTGGGAACCGAAGCAGCCGTCCAGCGCGCAGGCGAAGCAGCCGCCGATGCGGGGAAGATTCCGGCTGGTGGCCGTTTTCACGTTCATACTCTGGGGGAATACCCGGATTTGGAACCCGTTTTTCAGTCCCTTGGCAAAGAGCTTTTCCAGTGTGATGTCCAGATCACCCGCGAAGCCCACGCCGCTGACGGTGTGGACGCAGCCGATCCCCCGGCTTGCCTGAAAATCCACCGCCGTTTGCATATTGTGAATCAACTCGGGAATGGACAGAGAATTGGTCAGCGCGTTGGAGAAGGCAAAAAACGCCTCCTGATTCATTTCCCCTGTGTCCGGGTGGTAGCCGCGAAGGTGCTTTACCTTGCTTTCCATGGCGTTCAGGAGTCTGGAATTGACAATGCAGGCGTGGCCGTCGTATTTTACCACCATAATTTCCTTGTCGGGACACACGGCGTCCAGCTCCTGACGGCTGATGAGCCGCCCCTCCTTTACGCAGTAGGGGGACGCGCCGAAGGCGATCAGCGTTTTCTTAGGAGACTGCGCCGCGAACTGCTTCACCATCTCCATGATCTCGGCGTTGGACGCCGCGTCCATGACGTTCAGACCCGCGTGGAAGGTGGAGAAGGACGCGAAGTGCTGGTGGGTGTCCACGAAGGCGGGAATGAGGGCTTTTTCCCCCAGGGGGATGATCTCGGCGGCGCGGTACTGTTCTGGCAGGTCGTTTCCCACGTACACGATTTTTCCCCCGTCTTCCATGAGATAACGGGCAACGTCGTTATTCTGATTGACCGTCAGGATATGGCCTTCGTAGCATTTCATAGCGTCTTCTCCGTTCGGTAGGTGGAATCCAGCTGCGCAAGTTCGTAGTAATTGTCGATCTCCATGATGTCCGACTTCCGGCACTGGCGGATCTCCACGGCATAGCGCTCCTTCCGGAGCACCAGAGGAATGAATTCCCAGAAATAGTCTTTCCCGCCGGCTTCCCCGTAGACCTGCCGGAAGTCCTCCCGCAGGCGGGCGCTGTCCGCTTGCGTCCAGTAGGAAATGCCATAGTAGTTGTAGCAGAAGGTGTTTCCCTTCTGGTAGTTGACGATGTGACCGGCTGCGTCCATCTGGAAGCTCCAGTCGTCGGTTTCCAGAGAATATGCGCCGAGGATGTTGCTGGCATATTGATATTTGGTGATGATGCCGGAATTGGTGATATATAAGTCCGCTTCGCACAGGTAGCAGCCGTCCAGCTTATCAAGCACGGCCATGACGGAGGAAATGTTGTTGGTCTTACTGTAAATGTCGTTGTCTACCAGCGTCAGGAAGGGGTACTTTTCCAGCAGCGCGTCAAAGCATTCCTTCCGGTAGCCCCGCACAACGGTGATGTCCCGAATCCCAACCGCCACCAGTGCGTCCAGCAGCGTTTCCAGAATGCGCACGCCGTTCACCGTCACCAGAGGTTTGGGGCGGTCGGCAGTGGCGGGCATCATCCGGGAGCCGAACCCGGCGGCGAGAATGATGGCGCGTTTCACCCGGTAAGGCTCCAGCGCAGCCAGACCGGCGTCCGTGACGGCGAGGGTGTCCCCGTCCTGGGTGATCCAATGTTTCGCCGCCAGCTGCTCCAGACACCGGGCAGTCTCCCCGCCGGAGATCGTCAGGGTGTCCGACAGCGTCCGCAGGGGATATTGCCCCGCTCCGTTCCGCTCCAGATGGGAAAGCACCTCAAATTCATATCGCGTCATGTTACCGGATCCTTTCTGCCGAAGCGGGCGTTGTTATCTCCTTCTAACTATACTACATGCCCGGAAGAAAATCAACGGCGGCGTCAGAGAGAAGCTTCTCTCCGACGCCGCCGGTGCGTTATTTTCTTTTACAGCCCGAACTGAATCGCGCAGAAAGCCGCGTAAATGCACAGCAGGAGGATGCCCTGCCAGCGGTGGAGCTTTTTGGTGGTCAGCGCCGGAACGGTCAGCAGCGCCATGACGACGATCATCAGCGGCATGTCCAGAATCAGGGAGGAATTGATGCCGAAGATGGTCTTACCCACGGGAACCTCAAACGGCGCGAGGGTGACGGACACACCGGAAACCAGCACCAGATTAAATAGGTTCGCGCCGATGATATTGCCGACGGACAGCGAGCCGTGGCCTTTCACCAGGGAGGTGATGGCCGTGACCAGCTCAGGCAGGCTGGTGCCGAGAGCGACGAAGGTCAGGGCAATGACCGTCTCCGGCACGCCCAGCTCCTTGGCGATGATGGTGCCGTTGTCCACCAGCAGGTTCGCGCCCACGGCAATGACCGCCGCGCCAACCACCAGGAGCAGCAGCTCCTTCCACAGAGGGACGGACGTGCCGTCCTCGTGGGGTTCCTCGTCCTGGGGAGCGGGGGTTTTGATGCCCTGACGGACGGTGACGACCATGTAGAAGACAAACATCGCCAGCAGCACGATGCCCAGCGGCCGGGTGAACTCCCCCATCCCGTAGGCGGCGAAGCAGTAGACGGCGGCGGCGACGAAGAAGAAAATCACCGGCTTCTTCATGGACTGCACATCCACGGGGGCAGGACGGACGGCCAGGGTAATGGCGGCAATGAGAGACGTATTGCAGATAATGGAGCCGATGGCGTTGCCGTAGGACATGGCGCCCTGTCCATTCAGTGCGCCGGTAGCGGACACCATCACCTCCGGCAATGTGGTGCCGATGGACACCACGGTGGCGCCCACGATGATCTCGGGGATGTGGAACCGCCGGGCAAGGCCGGTGGCGCCGTCCACGAACCAATCGCCGCCCTTGATGAGCAGCACGAGGCCGACTGCGAACAATAATACGGGTACAAGCATAATGACTCTCCTTTTCGTTTTTGGGGATTTTTCCCGAATCATAATGGTATATCCGAAGGACAGCGGGGAAGCTCTGAATCAAAGATTCCCAAAATAAAAAACCTGCCCATATCCGAACGGATATGTCAGGTCTGAAAAAAGAGACAGATCATGCATAACCGAAAGGACGGATATACATGAGTCTGGCAAATTAAAGCAAGCCAGGCTTTCGCCGTACTGTTGACTTGCTGCGCGGCGGAAACCGTGCTTGCTACTCCCCCACATGTTTATTACATTCATTACATATGGGGATTATACCACGTTTGTCCGGGAAGTCAAGACGCTCCGGCAAAATCTTTGAAAAAGCTTTCCTGTGAGCGCATCCGGATAAAAACCGGAGTGGCGCCGCCAGCGCTGCGCCACTCCATTTGAAACGAAACATTCCCGCTCATGGCCCCGTTTTTGTACCGTCCGCACGAACCGGTGCGGTTCATTTGGGGTGTGCCCTCACATTATTTCTGCCCTTCCCAGAAGGGTTCCGGCTTGGTGCATGAGGCGCAGTTTCCTTCGCAGTTCCGGGGCTTGAACTGCAGCTCCTGACTCTTGACGCTCACTGTGGTGCAGGGGGGGATGGAATGGGTGATGAAGACGTTGGAGCCGATGACGCTGTCCCGGCCGATCACCGTGCCGCCGCCAAGGATAGACGCGCCGGCGTAAATGGTCACATTGTCCTCGATGGTGGGGTGACGCTTCTTTCCCCGCAGGCTCTGTCCGCCCCGGGTGGTCAGCGCGCCAAGCGTCACGCCCTGATAGACCTTCACGTGGTCGCCGATGACCGTGGTCTCGCCCACCACAATGCCGGTGCCGTGGTCAATAAAGAAATACCGGCCGATGGTGGCGCCGGGGTTGATGTCGATGCCCGTGACGCTGTGGGCGTGCTCCGTCATGATCCGGGGGAGCATGGGGACTTTCAGCATATACAGCACGTGCGCCAGCCGGTACACCGTGATGGCAAACAGCCCGGGATAGCAGAAGATGATCTCGTCCGTGCTGAACGCAGCGGGGTCGCCGTCGTAAAAGGCCTCCACGTCTGTCTGGGCCACCGCCCGGATGCCGGGAATTGCCCGGAAGAACTGCAAACTCAGCTCCTGCGCCGTTTCCTGCGCTTCCCGCTCCGTCATATCGACCCGCAGGGCGATAGCGATCTGCTTGTTCAGATTGTACATCACGTCCTCAATGAGCATGGAGAGGTTGTGCTTGGTGTTGTAGATGCGGTAGGCTTTGTCCCGGGAGGAGCCGGGGTAGACAATGCGCAGAAGCTTGCCGATCATGTCAATGACCACAGCTTTGTCCGGGTGCTGGAAGGGGTCAAGCTTGTCGATGTCCCGGCCGTGGCGGTAATCCTCCAGAATGCCGTCCACAATGCCTTCGATTTCCTTTTCGATGGGGGTCATAAGTATCCCTCCTTGTGTTCTTGATCTCAGTTTAACATATGCAAAGGGCAAAGTCAATGAAACACTCCGGCACATTCCTCTTGCATTTCCCGGCCATATCAGGTATAATCATCCCAAAATCAATCCCAATATCAGGAGGGGCTTTTTATGGAAAATGAAAACATGGAACAGGAAGAAAGCATTCTGACCCTGACCGACGAAAACGGACAGGATATGGACTTTGAATATCTGGATTGCCTTACCTACGAGGGTAAGGAATATCTGGTGCTGATGCCCGCCGACGAGCCGTCCACCGAGATCGTGATACTCGAGGTGGAGCCGGTGGACGAGGAAAATGAAAATTACCTCGCCGTGGAGGACGAGGCAATTCTGGATGCGGTCTACGGTCTGTTCAAGGAAAAGTATAAGGATATCCTGACCTTCGAGGAAGATTAAAAACCATCAGGCCGGGGCAGCGCTGCCCGCCCGGAAAAAAGCAGCCGTTTTTGGGCTGCTTTTTCAAGCCTCCGGTGCAGCCATCGCGATGTCCCGTACCACTTCCCCTGCCAGAATCAGCCCCGCCGTTCCCGGCACGAAGGCCGAGCTGCCGGGGATCTGGCGCTTGCCAAGGGCGGCGGCTTCCGCCTCCCAGCCGGTGGGGGTAAGGGCCTCCTCTTTGGAATAGACGACCTTTAAGTGGCGGATGCCCCGCTTGCTCAGTTCCCGGCGCATGACCCGCGCCAGAGGACACATGGAAGTCTTGGTGATATCCGCAACCTCAAACATGGACGCGTCCAGCTTGTTGCCGGTGCCCATGCAGCTGATGATGGGCGTCCCGGCGTCGTGGGCGTTCTGAACCAGCGCCAGCTTGCCGGTGACGGTGTCGATGGCGTCCACGATGTAGTCGTATTGGGTAAAATCGAACTGCCCCGCGGTCTCGGGGGTATAGAAAACGGCATAAGTCCGCACGACGCACGCGGGGTTGATAGAAAGCACCCGCTGCTTTGCCGCGTCCACCTTCCGCATCCCCACGGTATCATATGTCGCGAGGATCTGCCGGTTCAGATTGGACCGGCTCACGGTGTCGTTGTCAATGAGATCAAGCTGCCCCACGCCGCTGCGGGTCAGGGCTTCCAGTGTGTAGCCGCCGACTCCGCCCAGCCCGAACAGGGCGACCCGGGCATTCTGCAGCCGCTCCAGCGCTTCGGCGCCCAGCAGCATTTCGGTACGGATAAATTGTTCGCGCATGTTCGCTTCCTCCCCCAAAGTCTGATCGTTTTATATCATGCCTCCGAAACAAAGTCAATGGGGGCACCGGACGGGAGGAGCATGGAATCAGAAAGGAATCTGGGTATGACAGTGAATACAAAGAGATATCTGGCAGCAGCCCTGTGTGCCGTTATGCTTCTGGAGGGCCTGACGGGCTGCGGGAAAAAGCCCCCCGTGAAGACGGAGACTACCGCCCCGTCCGCGGCGGAGACTACCCAGCCCACCGTCCCGGCGACGACACCGCAGGATGGCAATCCCGGCGACGTGACCTGCAAGGGCAGCTATACGGCGGATTCCGTCAACGCTTCTGCCGTGGTGGCGACCGTTGGAAACGAGCAGCTGACAAACGGGCAGCTGCAGGTCTATTACTGGATGGAAGTCGCCTCTTACCGTCAGGCAGCGCACGAGACTGCCCCGGACTTTGATAAGCCTCTGGACACCCAGCCCTGTGAAATTGACGCCAGCGTCGCCAGCTGGCAGCAGTATTTCCTGAAACGGGCGCTGAACAGCTGGCACAGCGCTCTGGCGCTGTCGCTGCAAAGCGTGGACGAGGGCATCCCCACAGAGGAAGCCTACCAGCCCAACATGAAAAACCACGAGACCTACATGTCCGGCAAGCCTGCCACGGCCTATCTCTACGGCTACAATAAGAATTACCGGCTCAACACTCTCCACGAACAGTATCTGGAGGACATTCCCCAGGCGCTGGCGGCTCTGGCGGAAAAGTACGGCTTTGCCGACGTTTCCGCATTGGCGAAGGATATCGCCGGTGCGTCGGCGGAGGACCTGACCGCCTGCATGGAGCTGTACAACCGGGGCTATATGTACGATACCGCCCTGAGCTACTACATCGCGCCCACTGAGGAAGAGGTGGAAGCCTACTTCACGGAACATGAGTCGGATTATGCCGAAACGGGCATTACCCGCAGCAGCGGCAAGCTGGTGGACATCCGCCACATTCTGCTGATCCCGCAGGTGCCGGAGGACGGGACGGGAACCGTCACCGTGGCGCCGGACGGCACCGTCACCTGTTCCGAAGATTTGTGGGACGCGTGCCTTGCCTCCGCCCAGACGCTGGTGGAGGACTACGAGAAAGCTTTGGCAGCGGACAGCAGGCGCGGCAACAACAAATCCACCGATGACGCAATCTTTGCGGATTTTGCCAACAAAAATTCCGCGGACGCCGGTTCCGCGCTGGACGGCGGACTGTACCAGAAGCTGCACAAGGGGCAGCTGACCCCCGTGCTGGACGACTGGTGCTTTGACGATGCCCGCCAGAGCGGGGACGTGGACATCCTCCGTTCAGGTTTGGGCTATCATATCGTCTTTTTCAAGGGCAGCACCGACATCTGGTACGACACCGCCCGGGAAGACCTGACCGCCGCCCTTGGCGGGGAGAAGATCGCACAGGCGCGGGAGAAATACCCTGCCGAGATCGACTACAGCGCCATTACGCTGGGCACCGCGGCGCAGACCGCCCCGGTGACTGCCTCTGACCTGCTCTATCCCGACGTTGGGCACCAGCGCTACCCGGAAGCCCAGCTCTATCTCCAGCAGGATTACCCCACCACCATGTACGGCGCGTACCGGATCGTCACCCACGGCTGCGGCATCACCACCATGGCCATGCTGGCGACCTACATGTCCGACACCGAGCTGACGCCGCCGGAGATGTGCCGTCGCTACGGCGGCTACTGCTACGATCACGGCACCGACGGCAGCCTGTTCGTCGTCGCCCCGGCGCAGATGGGCTTTTACCTGAAGAAAAAAACCTTCGAGTGGCGGGAAGCCAGAGACGCCATGCGGGAGGGCTATGTGGTGGTCTGCGTCCAGACCAAGGGCTACTGGACGCGAGGCGGACACTATCTGCTGCTGGAAAAGATGTTCGACGACGATGTGATTCAGGTACGGGACTCCAACATTTACAATTACGGAAAGCTGGAAGGCCACAAGACCGACCGCTTCGACTTTTCCACGGTGGTTCCCTCGGGGACGGCCTACTGGATCTTTGAAAAGAAGATCGTAACGATCCCAGCCTGCGCCCGCTGCGGCGGGACAGAGGAAGGCGCGCCGGGAGCGCTGCTCACGGAGGATTACCTCTGCGAAAAATGCGCCGCCGCCCTGGCTCGTCGGGGTACATATCTGGAATATAGCGGTGTTTGAATGATGAAAATACTCCCAACCGAGGGAAATCGGTTGGGAGTATTTTTGTATAGCGGGTTACGTAATTGTCGATACATGGAGCTGATTAGGCAGCTGTACGTATCTCGGAAAGGAAAGTGTCCATATAACCAAACAGTTCTGCTTTCCTGTCTGTGATTTCCTGAACTGCCTTGCTGTCAATGCCGTGTGACACTGCATCACGGAGTTTCTTGACAGTTTTCCCATTTCTTGAAGATGCACCAAATATCTCGCCCAGCAGAGCTTTATCAAATCCATACCCTGCGAAATTAAAGGCGTAAGGAACCTGACTCATAGTTACCTTAAGATAGTCTGTTTTTTCCCTTCCTTTAACTCTTTGATGCTCAGCAAGAACGACTTTGTAGACGGCTTCACAGATATTATACTTTCCCCTGAATTCATTTAGCAACTGGTCAACCTCTTTATCGGCATAAATTGCTTCCAGCCGCTCTAATTCTGTCTTTGCACTGAGGCGTAGCGCTTCCTGTTCTTCCACGGAAATTTTTGGCGCAGACATTTTTGTCAACTCCTGTCTATCTAAATATGTTTTTCTTACGGAGCAATTGCAGCAGCATCAGTGATGCCGCAGCGGTCAGCGCGGCGATCATTGCCGCCGTACCCTGTTGGTCGCCGGTACGGGGATTGCTCCCGTTCCAGCCGCCGGGTATCTTAGAAAATGTCACCGACAGGGTGCCGTCCAGATTCAGCTCATCCACAGTCAGCTTTCCATTTTTAAGACTTGACAGCACCGATTTGCCATTGAGGCTTACAGCCGAAACCCGGTAACCCTGTCGGGGCGATAGGTTTGCTGTAAAAGGCTGGTATCGTTTGACCGTCACTGTCCCAGTGCTGGAAAGTCTCCTTTCTCCAACCGCCACCGTCCCTTTTCCTGTGATTTCCACACGCAGCGAAACCTCGTCCGGGACGTTGGTGGACAGCACAGTGGTCAAGGCCAACGCCTGAGTAGGTATCCAGCACAGCAGCACACAGAGGAAGGTCAGCAGCGGGATAATCTTCTGACAGCTTCTGTGTATCATTGAAAATTCAGCTATCCTTTACTCTGCTACTACAACTTCAGATGTGAAGGTAATGGTGCTCTTATAATCACCCGCAAGGGCTTTTCCCCAATCCGTACTTTTGGTGCTAACAATCAAGCTTTTCATTTCAGAAAAGTCCTGGCTCGAACCCAGACGAAACCTTGTCAATTCACTTACTGTTCCATCAGCTTTTCCCTTGAACGTCAATTTGCTCCCAGACTCAATGTTAGAGACACCGTATTTGCCACCAGCGGCCAACGATGGGTAGAGGACATAAGGAATTGTTGTACTGATTTCCGCTACCTCAGCGGTAAACGGAGTATACTCTACCGTGACATCCACGTTTTTCCCTTCCGCAAAGTTCGTGGAATCTGTGATGGTAACATTTCCAATGTCTGTGCGTGTTTGCCCAAATGGAATTTCCTGATCTGCCGGAATATTCAGCACATAGCTGGCGCTGGGGACAGTGGTGGTCAGGGTCGTGGTGTTGGGGGTCGCGTTTGCGGCATAGGCTGCGGGTATTACAGAAACCAGCAGTGCCAATACCAGAATAAGTGCGGATAGTTTTTTCATAATGATTCTCCTTTTTTATTTCCCCGCAGGGAATGATCAACAAATTATTCAGAAAAAGCCAGTTGGGCTGTAAAGGTAACGGCCGCCGTATAGGTACCGGGATTGGCCGTCTCCCATGCGCTGTCGGATATCTGCAATTCAAAAGCTAACGGGGTTCTGCCGTCTGCCATATGTCCGGAGGGTGTCACGCTGCCGTCATCCATCCGGCTGTAAATCAGCCTGTCCCCCGAAGCCCATTCGCAAAGGCCGCTGTCCGTTTTGGCGTAAAAGGCAAAGGGAATCGTGGTGGACGTGGTTTGACTGGAAAATGCGCCGCTGTGGGATACGGCAACCGTCAGATAGGCTTTTTCTCCGAAACCGGAGGACTGAGCAATGGATGGCACGCCGATGGTACAGCTGCCCGCTCTGTATTCCATCTGGATGTCCGCCGGAATGGTCAGCTGATAGGCCGGCTCCGGAACCACTGTTGTGATCGTCGTGGATTCCGCCGCGGCACGCACAGGCATACAGAGCATCACGGCAACGGCAAGAATAAGCGCAATTTGTTTCCGCATAATATCACCTCCCCTTCTGTCAGCTGACGTGGAGCGTCATTTTTGTCGCGGCGCCATTCAGCGCCCGCATGGTGCCGTCCATGGTGTAGCAGTCAAATTTCAAAAGGGCGTTGGGGTAAACGCCTGCCGCCAGAGGTTCTGCCAGCGTAATCGGTTCCGAAATCTCCCCCGGCTCCACCAGCCCGGACTGCCACAGCAGGGTGCCATCCTCAAGCATCAGGGAGATTTGAAAATAACAGGTGTTCTGCGCCGGGTTCGGAAAGCCGATCTCCTGTTCTTTGCTGTCCGCTTTCAGGGATATCCCTTCATAGCCGGGGATGGCAATGGAATCCGTTCGCTTCTCCACAGCGCCGGAGGGCTGCACCGTTTCGCCGTTGGGCAATTTCGCTTGCTGCTTTTCCGGACGGCCCATCAGCAGCAGAGCGGCAATTACCGCCGCCAGCGCCACCGCTGCCAGCACAAAAACGACCAGTTTTCCCTTCCGTCTGGCAGCAGTCTGATATTTCCCTTTTTTCATAGACACCTCGTATTTGGAAATTCTATATTAGGAGCTATTCTTCCTTCAATTATACGTCAATAGCTCCTGTTTGTCAACCGAAAACGGAATTATAATTCCTCTATATAAATGAGCGGAGGAAGAAAAATGCTGATTTTTGACTTGCGAACGATTGGGAACAAGCTGCTTACCATTCGGAAACGCATGGGCATGACACAGGCCGAGGTCGCGGAGGCCGCCGGGCTGTCCGACCGTACATATGCGGACATTGAACGGGGAAGCGTCAACATGCGGACGGAAACCATTCTGCGCATCTGTAATGTCCTCCACATTACCCCTGACGAAGTCCTGACCGAAGAAAGCACGTCTCTGACCGCCAAGCAGGCGGAACTGTGGGAGCGGCTGAACGCCTGCAACCCCAAAGACAAGGAAACGGCCTTACAGCTTCTTTCCGTTTATCTGAAATCGCTGGATTGAGACATAGAAATACCCCCGGATTTTCACGCTTTTGAAGCGGAAAATCCGGGGGATTTGCGTTTGTTAATACTGCGCCGCCTCGGCGCTCTTGAGCTGCAATTGAAGTCTATCCGCAATCAGGGCGATAAACTCACTATTCGTAGGCTTCCCCTTGGTATTGCTCACCGTATACCCAAAGAACCGTTGCAGGGTATCCAGATCCCCCCGATCCCAGGCTACCTCGATGGCGTGGCGGATGGCACGCTCCACCCGGCTGGGGGTCGTGCCGAAGGTTTTCGCTACCTGGGGATACAGCACCTTCGTGATGGCGTTGATCACGTCCATATCGTTTACCGCGATGATGATGGCCTCCCGCAGATACTGGTAGCCCTTGATGTGGGCGGGAACGCCGATCTCGTGGATGATGCCCGTGACCATGGACTCGATGCTGGTCTTGTCCGGACGGCGCTTTTCCGCGGTCTTCTGACCGTCTCCGCCCCGGATCTCCTCAAGCCGCTCCACCAGCGCGGTCATATCGCAGGGCTTCAGCATCAGATACCGCACCCCCAGATTGGCCGCCGCCGCGGACACGTACTGCGTCACAAAGACGGAGGTCGCCAGGGTGATGGGGCGGCGCTCCATGCCGGACACGGCTTTCAGAACGCTGATGCCGTCCTTCTTGCTCAGCATCAGATCCAGCACCAGCACGTCGGGCTTCCGCTCCTCCACCATGCGAATGGCCTGTTCCCCGTCGTTGGCCGTTCCAACGACCTGGAAACCGTCGGCGTGCTGCAATGCGGCGGTCAGGGCGGTGCAGAAGTCGTCCGCGCTGTCCGCGATCAATACGGTTGTTACATGTTCCATATACAGTCCTCTCCTGTCATGTAAAAGATTAGATATTGCTCCCCAATGCCACGAATCACGAAAACCCGTGTGCGACAAATAAAGAATACCATGAAGCACGCAGTTTTGCAAGGAAAAACAAAAATAATCGCTCGTCAAAAACAGCGCATTTTCGACAATTTCGTCGGATATCGAGAACTTTTCTACATTTTTCGACAAAATGCGGCAGTCCGTGCGGACAGTTGACGGAAGGGGAAGACTGGTGTAAAATGGCCGTGAATACTGTCAGGAGGGACAAATCATGAACGAAGTATGGAATCTGGACGTTATTTACCGCGGCTTTGACGACCCCGCCTTTGCCGCGGACATGGAAAAGCTGGAGAAGCTTGTACAGGATTATGTGGCCTTTGCCGGGGAACTGGGTAAGCAGACGCCCTTGGACGGCCTGAAAAAAGGCGTCGCGCTGGAAGAATCCCTGTCGGAGCTTTCCGGGAAGCTGGTGGAATACGCTTTCCTGCGCCAGTCGGGCAACACCCGGGACACGGAAGCCGGCTCCCGACTGGGACAGGTGATGCAGATCCTTACCGGCGCTGCCGGCGCGCAGGCGCAGTGGCGGGAGTGGGTGTCGAAAATCCCCGATTTGATGACGCTTGTGGGCAGCGATGAGACGCTGAAGGACTACACCTTTCTGTTTGAAAGCCTGCTGCGAAACAGCACCCACCTGCTGGGCAGCCTTGGAGAGCAGATCAGCGCCAAGCTGTCCATGTCCGGCTCCAGCGCCTGGAGCGACCTGCAGGAATATCTGACCAGCACCGTGCCGGTGAGCTACAACGGCGGGACGACCAATCTGTCCGCCATCCGCAATCTGGCCTATGACCCCGACCCAGCCGTGCGGAAAGCGGCCTATGAAGCAGAGCTGAGCTGTTACGACCGGATCAAGGACGCCGTGGCCTTCGCCCTGAACTCCATCAAGCTGGAGACCATTTCGGACTGCCAGCTCCGTGGCTATGCGTCGCCCCTTGACCGGACGCTGGAAAAGTCCGACATGAAGCGGGAGACCCTGGACGCCATGCTGGGGGCGATGGAAGAATACATGCCCAAATTCCGGCAGTACCTCCGCGCCAAGGGAAAGGCGCTGGGCCACGAAAACGGCCTGCCATGGTACGATTTGTTCGCGCCCATGGGCAAATCTACTGCGCGGTACACCACGGAGGACGCCAAAAGGATTCTGGTGGAGCTGTTCTCCACTTTTGATTCCGAGCTGGCGGACATGGTGGCGCGCGCCTTTGACGAGGAATGGATCGACTTCTATCCCCGGGACGGAAAGTCCGGCGGCGCGTTCTGCGCCGGGGTGGAGTGCATCGGCCAGAGCCGCATTCTGACCAATTTCGACGGCACTTTCGGCGATATCGTGACCCTTGCCCACGAGCTGGGACACGCTTTCCACAACCAGTGCATCCGTACCCACCGGCCGCTGAACCGGGATTACTCCATGCCCGTGGCGGAGACTGCCTCCACCTTCAACGAGTGCGTGGTCATGGCGGCGGCCATCCGGCAGGCAAAATCCCACGACGAGGAGCTGGCGCTCATCGAGTCCCAGCTTCAGGACGTCACCCAGATCATCTGCGACATCTATTCCCGGTACCTGTTTGAAAGCATGGTGCTGGAAAACCGGGAGAAGCAGTTCATGAACGCGGAAACCCTGTGCGGCATGATGCTGAAAGCGCAGGAGCAGTCCTACGGCGACGGTCTGGACGCAAGCTTCCGCCATCCCTATATGTGGGTCTGCAAGAGCCACTACTACGGCTCGACCTTCTATAACTATCCCTACGCCTTCGGCGGTCTGTTCGCCCGGGGACTGTACGCCCAGTACGAGCGGGAGGGCGCGGCTTTCGTGCCGAAGTACAAGAAGCTGCTGCGCACCACCACCGTCGCCACGGCGGAGGATGTCGCCAAGGTGGCGGGCATTGACCTGACAGACAAGGAATTCTGGCGCGGCGCGTTGCAGACCGTCGCCCAGCAGATCGATCTGGTCTGCGGACTTCTTGAGGAGGGAAAACAGTAATGGACAACCGGACAAAAGCACTGTGTGATTTTCTGAATGCAGCCCACAGCGTGTATCACGCCCAGGCGTATCTGGCCGAGACGCTGAAAAATGCCGGTTATACCCGGCTGTACGAGCAGGACGAATGGGCGCTTGCCCCCGGCGGAAAGTATTTCCTGACCCGGGGCGGCTCTGCCCTCGTGGCGTTCCGGGTGCCGCAGGGAAGCCCCAAGGGCTTCCTCATGAGCGCCAGCCATTCCGACCGTCCCACCTTCAAGGTCAAGGAGAATTTTGAGCTTGCCGCCGCCTACACCCGCATGGCTGTGGAGCGCTACGGCGGAATGCTGATTTCCCCATGGCTGGACCGTCCCCTGTCCGTCGCGGGACGGGTGACGGTGGAGACGGAAGCCGGTGTGGAGACGAAGCTGCTGGACATCGACAGAGACCTGCTGCTCATCCCCAACGTCGCCATCCACATGAACCGTCAGGCGAACGAAGGCTACAAATGGAACCCGGCAGTGGATACCCTGCCCCTCATCGGCAGCGCGGGCACGGCAGGCAAGCTCCCGGCGCTGCTGGAGAAGGAAGCGGGCGGAAAGATTCTGGGCCACGACCTGTATCTTTACATCCGGCAGAAGGCATCGGTCTGGGGCGTTGACGAAGAATACATTTCCTCCGCCGCGCTGGACGATCTGGAATGCGCATGGGGCTGCACGCAGGGCTTCCTCAAGGGCGGGGACAGCGCATCCATCCCGGTTCTGTGCGTTTTCGACAGCGAGGAGGTCGGCTCCGTTTCCCCGCAGGGCGCGGGCTCGTCTCTGCTGGAGGATACGCTGGGCAGAATTTGCGACGGCCTGAAGCTGAACCGTGGGCGGATGCTGGCGCAGTCTTTTCTGGTGTCCGCGGACAATGCCCATGCCGTCCACCCCAACCACCCGGAGTATGCCGACCCCGGCAACGCCCCGGTCATGGGCGGCGGACTGGTGATCAAGTACAACGCCAATCTCAGCTACTGCACCGACAGCGTCAGCGCCGCAGTGTTCCGGAAAATCTGCGGCAGGGCGGGCGTCAAGGTGCAGACCTACCACAACCGGGCTGATCTTCCCGGCGGCTCTACGCTTGGCAGGATCTCCCTTGCCCACGTGAGCGTCCCCACGGTGGACATCGGCCTTGCCCAGCTGGCCATGCACTCGTGCTACGAGACGGCCGCCGTGTCCGACGCCATCGACTTAGAAACCGCCATGGCCGCCTACTACGGCTCGACACTGGAAGCAACGGAGAGCGGCTTTTCCATCCTGTAAAAAGCCCAGATTGGCAAACTGCCCAAAAACTATTATCCAAAATTGTAGAAACCAACCATTGCGTGTTCTTGCAGAATATGGTAACATTTATTTATCTAGGTGGATTCTGTCTACTCCACATAATAGACAGAATACCGCTAAAATAAAGGAGGATAAACCCGTCTGACGCACGGTGCGGCAGTGTGGAGACCTGTCGTAATGCTCCCGGAATATTGCTTTCCGGTCAGTGAGAACGCATGCGAAAATGGTAGGTGCGTTCGGCGTCGAAACAGTATGGCAAGTGTAACCCTGAAGAACGTAAAGAAGATCTACCCCTTCAACGGCGACGACGCAAAGAAGAAGAAAAAGAAGAAGGGCGAGGAGACCACCGAGAAGAAGGTGAACCTGCAGATCACCGACAAGGGTGTCGTGGCAGTGCAGGAGTTCAGCCTGGACATCAAGGACAAGGAATTCATCGTTCTGGTCGGCCCCTCCGGCTGTGGTAAGTCCACCACCCTGCGTATGATCGCCGGTCTGGAAGAGATCTCCGAAGGCGAACTGTACATCGGCGACCGTCTGGTCAACGACGTTGCCCCCAAGGACCGCGATATCGCCATGGTTTTCCAGAACTACGCTCTGTACCCCCACATGACCGTTTACGAGAACATGGCCTTCGCTCTGAAGCTGCGTCATGCTCCCAAGGACGAGATCGACAAGAAGGTCAAGGAAGCCGCCGAGATTCTGGACATCACCCAGTATCTGGGCCGTAAGCCCAAGGCTCTGTCCGGCGGTCAGCGTCAGCGTGTTGCCATCGGCCGCGCCATCGTTCGTGACCCTCAGGTCATGCTGATGGATGAGCCTCTGTCCAATCTGGACGCCAAGCTGCGTAACCAGATGCGTGCTGAGATCATCAAGCTGCGTGAGCGCATCAACACCACCTTTATCTATGTTACCCACGACCAGACCGAGGCTATGACTCTGGGCGACCGGATCGTCATCATGAAGGACGGCTTCATCCAGCAGATCGGCACGCCTCAGGAGGTCTTCAACCATCCTTACAACCTGTTCGTCGCTACCTTCATCGGTACGCCTCAGATGAACATGTTCGAGAACGCCAAGCTGGTCAAGGCTGACGGCAAGTACGCCGTGCAGCTGGACAACCAGACCGTGGTTCTGTCCGACGAGAAGCAGGCCAAGCTCGCCGCCAACAACGTTGCGGAGCAGGATGTCGTTCTGGGCGTCCGTCCCGAGCACATTGAGCTGACCGCCGGCGGCATCGAGGGCAAGGTTGACGTGTCCGAAATGATGGGCTCCACTGTCCACCTGCATGTCACCTCCATGGGCCGCGACGTGGTTCTGGTGGTCTCCACCATGAACATGACCGGTGCGGAAGTCGCTGCTCTGTCCAGCGGTTCCACCGTTCACTTCTCCTTCCCCGGCCAAGTATGCCACATCTTCTCCAAGGAGACCGGCATCAATCTGGAAGCCTGATTCTGAACCAAAGTACAAACGGGTCTGCCTTAACCGGCAGACCCGTTTTCATACTATTTCCTGATTAGGGTCTATCTGAAAACCGTCAACACGCCCAAACAGCGGGTCTTTTCCGTCTG
>ERZ772867.902-NODE-902-length-37939-cov-4.559286_pt1 | contig 37939 bp, 36 predicted proteins | sample MGYA00511341_ERZ772867 | MGnify/ENA primary metagenome ERZ772867 (study PRJEB29015, sample SAMEA2737707) | human gut metagenome | biome: human gut; feature: human-associated habitat; material: faeces | place: China | collected 2012 ... | reverse complement strand
GGCCGGCGGGCAGGGGCTGGGCAAGACCTCGTGGCTGCGGAACCTCGTGCCGCCCAGTGTAAAGGCGGGCCGGACAATAACGGGATACCCAATGCGCTCCGCCACAGCCAGCGCCGTCTCCACCGTTTCCGCAATGTCCGAGGCGATCACCGGCTGTCCGATTTCTGCCATGGCCTCTTTGAACAGCTCCCGGTCTTCGGCCCGGGAAATGGCTGCCGCGTCAGTGCCCAGCAGACGCACCCCCTGCTCCTGCAGGAAGCCCTCCTTATCCAGCTGCATGGCCAGCGTCAGGCCGGTTTGGCCTCCCAGACCCGCCAGAAGGCTGTCCGGCTTTTCTTTTTTGATGATCCGCTTGATGGTGTCCACGGTCAGCGGCTCCAGATATATTTCGTCCGCCATGGCCTGATCTGTCATGATGGTGGCGGGGTTGGAATTGCATAGCACCACATTCACCCCGGCCTCCTTCAGGATGCGGCAGGCCTGTGCCCCTGCATAGTCAAACTCTGCCGCCTGGCCGATGACAATAGGGCCGGAGCCTATGACAAGCACCTTCTTGATGCTGGTATCCAAAGCCATTACAGTCTGCCTCCTTTCATCAAATCCACAAACCGGTCAAACAGGAAGGATGTGTCCTTTGGCCCTGTGCAGGCCTCCGGGTGAAACTGCACCGTAAAGGCCCTGTATTCCGGGTAGTCAATTCCCTCGCATGTGCCGTCGTTGGCATTTCTAAAGCTGATGATTCCGTTTTTCACAGAGTCGGAATCCACTGCATAGCCGTGGTTCTGACTGGTGATGTAGGTGCGGCTGCCGTTTACCTCCCGCACCGGCTGATTCACGCCCCGGTGTCCGTATTTCAGCTTGTAGGTTGTGCCGCCCACGGCCAGAGCCGTCAGCTGGTGGCCCAGACAAATGCCGAACATGGGTACCTTACCCAGCAGTTTCTGAATCTGTTGAATCTGATACACATTTTCTGCCGGATCTCCGGGGCCGTTTGAAAGCATCATGCCGTCCGGCTGCCCGGCCAGGATTTCCTCCGCCGGGGTGTGGGCGGGCAGCACCGTCACGGCGCAGCCGCGCTTTTGCAGCTCCCGTATGATGTTGCGCTTTGCGCCATAATCCAGCAGGCTGACATGAAACAGTTCCTTCCCCTGTGCCGGGTAGAGGGAGGGCTCCGTGCAGGAGACGGACTCCACCACGCCGGTTACGGCATAGGTTTTCACCGGCGTCAGATCGGCGGGAACCTCGTCGCAGATGACTGCGTTCATCACGCCGTGCTCCCGGATGATGCGTGTCAGCTGCCGGGTATCCACGCCGCACAGGCCCGGCACGCCCTGTTCCTTCAGGAATGTGTCCAAGTCGCAATCGCAGCGGAAATTGGAGGGTGTGTCGCACCATTCACGCACTATATAGCCGTTTACGCAGCAGTTTCCCTCAAAATCCTCCCGGATTATGCCGTAGTTCCCAATCAGCGGGTAGGTCTGCATGACGATTTGCCCTGCATAGCTGGGGTCTGTCAGCGTTTCCACATAGCCGCACATACCGGTGGTAAACACAAGCTCGCCGATGGTATTTCCTCCGGCACCGAAGCGGATGCCCTCGAACACCTGGCCATCCTGCAGCACCAAGTAGCCTTTCTTCATGAATTGCCCTCCATTTCAGCCTGTAATATCTGCATGCGCTGTATTTGAATGTTCTGTATTATTATGATATTTTTTGCGGGGTGTGTCAATTGTTTCCTGCTGCCGGGACAGCAAAGCTTTTACCGAAAAATCCATTGTATTTTGTGCATTATCGAGAAAAATGAGAGAAAGAGGAGAATGAGAACAGGTTGACTGTGGAAGAAAATGGTATGAATAAATATTTTTTCATATGCATTAGAGACTGCCGGATGCCGACATACGGCCGGGGCGGAAAAGCGTGAGATGGCGTGGTGGAAAATGGGCACGGCGCGCAGGCAGAGAGGCAGAGAGGAAAATGATGAAGGAAGCAGGATACGACTGCAACGGAAGAAGCAGAGGAGGGTAGGGAACAGAAACGGACGACGGGAGAGATGGAAGGGCGCGGTAAAGACGGATTTGAAAGGAGAAAAAGACGAAATGAGTAAGAAAAAAGGAGAAGACAGAGAAAAACAGTGAGCCTTGGGAACGCCTGAAGGGCAGAAAACGGAAGGCGGCAGGCTGCTTTTTTTACCAGACAGGGAAGGCGGCGACAGAAGGCTTTTTCCCTTGCTAGTTGGGCGGAAAAATGGTAAAATAGGATAGAATTTTAGGGAACGCCGTAAACTGGTTCAAAGAGCGCAGGAGGATGCGCGGCTGCATAAAAATACGCCGGGCAAGAGAGAAAATGCAGGTGGACGAAAAAAGCCGGGGAAAACAGGGATAAGGCCGGGGACAAAAGAGAGAAATAACGAAGATAAAAAGGATGAAAGTGGCTCTGTTAAAGGCGTATGCGCCTCGGTGAAGGGCCAAAAGAGAAGTAGGAGAACGCGAAATGGCGGCGAAGAAGGAAAAATACTCCGGTACTGCGCGGATCGGCATTGGCGTGCTGGTCTCGGTGCTGGTGGTGCTGATTGTGGGAATGATGTTTCTGGTGTCCGGCATTCAGGGCACGGCCCGGGTGGTGAACTATGCGGGACTTGTGCGGGGCCAAACCCAAAGACTGGTGAAAATGGAGATTGCAGGCCAGACTGAGGACGAGATGCTGCGGGATGTGGAGCGGTTTATTGACGGCCTGCGCAACGGAGACAAGGAACTGCAGCTGGTGAAGCTGAACGATGCACCCTTTCAGCTCAAGATGGAGCAGCTGGACAGCTATTTCCAGACCCTGAAGGGGGAAATTTACCGGGTGCGGGAGGTTGGCTACGAAAATACACAGATTATCGCAAATAGCGAGAAGTTTTTTGAGATATGCGACCAGGCCACCGGGCTGGCGGAGCAGTATTCCCAGAAGCGGGCATCGTCTCTGGCGGTGCTGGAGAAATATATCACAGCGGATATTGTGTGCCTGATGCTGCTGATCGGCTATGAATTGGTGAAGACACTGCAATACGTGGCCCAGAACCGGGCGCTGCAAAAGAAGGTGTATCTGGACGAGACTACGGGGCTGCCCAACAAAAACCGGTGCGAGGAGCTGCTGGGGGCGCCCGGACCGGCGCAGAGCGATGTGGGCGTGTGCAGCTTCGACCTGAACAATCTGCGGCATATCAACAACAGCATGGGCCACGAGAAGGGAGACGACTATATTCACCGCTTTGCCGACCAGCTGCGGCTGGCTATCCCGGCGGAGCACTTTGTGGGACGCAACGGCGGAGACGAATTTCTGGCCGTGACCCACGGCCTTGACAAGGCAGGGATGGAGGCGCTGCTGGAAAAGGTGCGGCAGGAATTGCAGACCTACAGCCTGCGGCGGGACGACGAGCCGCTGAGCTTTGCCGTGGGCTACGCGCTGGCGCAGGAGAAGCCGGACGCCAGCATGCGGGAGCTGTTCGACCGGGCGGACAAGCGGATGTACATCCAGAAAAACCACGCCAAGCGGGAGGAGGCCAATGCCCAGAGACGCCTGGACTATCAGCTGCTGCGCAGACTGCAGGAGCTGGGACGAAGCTTTTCCAGCTGCCTGTACTGCGACGCCCGGCAGGATATCTACCGCCTGCTGCGGGGCAGCGATGAGTTTTTGCTGGCGGCGGAGGGAAGCTACTCAGCCGCGGTGGAGCAGCTGGCGCTGGAGGAAGCAGCGGAGGGCGACCGCCGCCTGCTGCGCGACGGCCTGCGGGCAAAGCGGCTGGGCGAGGTACTGAACCAGGAAAACCGCATCACGGAGCTGCGGTACCGCCGCAGAGGAAGCGGCACGGTGTATGGCCGGGTGACGGCGCTGTATCTGGACGCAGGAGCGGACGGGGGACTGCACCACTTCCTGCTGGCCTTTGAGAGCATTGCGCAGGAGCAGACGGAGGATACCAAGAAGCAGCTTTCCCAGTATTACGAGCAGCTGAAGCAGTCGATTCTGGAAAACGACAGCTATGTGGACGCCATGCTGGAGACAACGGACGCCATTTACTCGGTGAATCTGACCCGGGATCAGCTGGAAGGCAACTTTGTGCAGCGGGAGGAAACGGAGAAGTCCGGCGCCCTGTTTATCAACCCGCCGTTGGACGGCAGCTACAGCAGCTATTGCCGGGAATATGCCCGGAAGGTAACGCCGGAGACACTGGAAAGCTATCGGCTGACTGACTCGGCGGAGAAGCTGCTGCGGCGCTTCGACGCAGGCGAAAAGCAGGTGGCGGTGGAATACTGCCTGCGGCGGATGGGAAAGCCTGACTGCTGGGTGCAGAAGACGGTGCTGATGATGAATCAGCGGGTATATGATCCGGCGGACGGGCGGGAAACCTCGGTGGTGCACGGAATGGTGCTGCTGAGGAACATCACGGCGCTGCACTGGCGGGAGCAGCAGGAGCATGCCCGCCTGCAGGCGGCCTTTGACGAGGCAACCATGGCCAACCGGGCCAAGACGGAGTTTTTAAGCCGCATGAGCCACGACATTCGCACCCCCATCAACGGGATAATGGGAATGCTGGAAATCATCCGCCGAAACCGGAAGGACGAGGCACGGGTGGACGAATGTCTGGAAAAAATCCGCATTTCCTCGGAGCATCTGCTGTCGCTGCTGAACGATGTGCTGGACATGAGCAAGCTGGAATCGGGGCGGATGGAGATTGAGCACATTCCCTTTGATCTGGAGGAGGTGCTGGAAAAAACACGGACACTGGCAGAGGCACAGGTGGCGGACACGGACATTACCTACATCAGCCATCTCTGGCAGGTGCGCCACACCCATCTGGTGGGAAGCCCGCTGCATCTGCGGCAGATCCTGCTGAATCTGTTCAGCAATGCAGTGAAATACAACAAGCCCCATGGAAGCATCGAAACGCAGGTGCGGGAGCTGCCGGGAGCAAAGGAGGGAGAAGTGCTCCTGTCCCTGCGGACGGCAGACACGGGAATCGGCATGAGTGAGGAATTCGTGAAGAATGAACTGTTTGAGCCCTTTACACAGGAGCGGGCCGACGCCCGCACCCGGTATCAGGGCACGGGGCTGGGAATGTCCATTGTGAGGGAACTGACAGAGCGGATGGGCGGCACCATTGAGGTGGAGAGCCGGGTAGATGAAGGCACCGCGTTTACAGTGAAGCTGCCTTTTGAAATCGACACGGAGGCGGCGCAGCGGGAGAAAAAGAAGGCACCGGCAGGCGAACCGGGGACGGTGAAGGGACTGCGGGTGCTGCTGGCGGAGGACAATGAACTGAACATGGAAATTGCCCGGTTCTTTTTGCAGGAGCTGGGCGCGGAAAGCGTGCCGGTATGGAACGGGCAGGAGGCGCTGGAGCGGTTTGCTGACTCTGCGCCGGGAGAGTTTGACATGATTCTGATGGATGTGATGATGCCGGTGATGGACGGTTACGAGGCTACCCGGCACATCCGGGCTTTGCCCCGGGCGGACGCGAAAACCATCCCCATCCTTGCCATGACAGCCAACGCCTTTTCGGATGATGTGCGCAGAAGCCGGGAGGCGGGAATGAACGCACATCTGTCCAAGCCGCTGAGCGAGGAGAGCCTGCACCGGGCTATGGCGGAACAGGTGAAAAAATAGAAAAGCAGGCCGCCGGAAAGGAACAATGTCCCTTTCCGGCGGCCTGTATGGCTTTGGTGAGTTATTACAGAGGCATCCAGCTGCCGCTGGCAGTGGCCAGAAGGCGGCCGGTGGCAGCGTCGGTAAGCTCGGCACGCTGGCGAATCAGGCTGCGGCCTGCTTTGACGATATAAACCGTCAGGTGAAGCTCCATGCCGTATTCTACCCCGCGGAGGAAGGAAACGGTCATATCCGTGGTGGTGGCCTCATTTTCACCGGCGGTGAGGTTGGCCACCACGCCGAAGGCTGTGTCGAACATGCCGGCGATGGCACCGCCGTGAATACCGCCCTTTTCATTGATTTGCCAGGTCTGGGTGGGAAAAGCGAAGGTAACGGTTTGCGCCTCGTAATCACAGGAAAAGAGGCGGGCCTGCATCTTCTCATCGAAGCCGCCGTCGTTCAGGTTCAGATAATGGGCGGACTTGTCCCGCACCAGCTGGAGCCATGCTTGCTTTTTATCCATACAATCCTCCTGTTTTAATGCGATGCCCCGGAAAGGGGCGAAGCAGCATACCTACAGCATACAGGAAAAGGGGGATGGATGCAAGGGCCAATTGCGTGCGCCGTCCCCGACGCGGAACAGGAAAAATGGGGGATTTTCCGGGGTGTTCACAGAAAATCTATTGAATGGAGAAGAAAAGTAGCATATAATACCCTCTATCATGTAGCACACAATGGGAGGAAATGCGGATGAATGAAGTGAAAACTCCGAAAAAACCACTGCTCTACTACTATCTGGTGGTGCTGGTGGTGGTGATGCTGTTTAATTTTCTGGCCATGCCGTGGCTGGCGGAGCACCAGATCAAGGAAGTGGATTACAATACCTTCGTGTCCATGACGGAACAGGGGCAGGTGGGACAGGTGGAGATTCAGCAGCAGAACAACCGGCTGCTGTTTACCTCCACAGACGGAAAGACCATTTATAAGACGGCTATGGTGCCGGACGACGGACTGGTGCAGCGGCTTCTGGACGCGGGAGTTTCCACCACCGGCGAGGAGATTGAGCAGACATCGCTGCTGGTAAGCATTCTGGGCTGGGTGGTGCCGCTGGTAATCTTTATCGGACTGGGACAGCTGATGTACCGGAGCCTGATGAAGAAGTTGGGCGGCGGCGGCAACTCCATGATGTTCAACATGGGCAAGTCCAACGCCAAGGTGTATGTGAAATCGGCGGAGGGAATCAAATTTTCCGATGTGGCCGGTGAGGACGAGGCCAAGGAAAACCTGACGGAGATCGTGAACTATCTGCATGACCCTTCCCGGTATCAGGAGATTGGCGCGTCCATGCCCAAGGGCGTGCTGCTGGTGGGCCCTCCGGGTACCGGCAAGACGCTGCTGGCCAAGGCTGTGGCCGGCGAGGCCAATGTACCGTTTTTCTCCATGTCGGGGTCTGAGTTCGTGGAAATGTTCGTGGGTATGGGCGCCAGCAAGGTGCGCGACCTGTTCAAGCAGGCCAAGGAGAAGGCACCGTGCATCGTGTTTATCGACGAAATTGATGCCATTGGCAAAAAACGGGACGGTCAGCTTGGCGGCAACGATGAGCGGGAACAGACGCTGAACCAGCTGCTGACGGAGATGGACGGCTTTGAAGGAAACACGGGTGTTATCATTCTGGCGGCCACCAACCGGCCGGAGTCCCTTGACCCGGCGCTGACCCGGCCGGGACGGTTTGACCGGCGGGTGCCGGTGGAGCTGCCGGATCTGAAGGGCCGGGAGGACATCCTGAAGGTGCACGCGAAGAAAATCAAGGTGGCTGAGGATGTGGACTTCGGCAAGATTGCCCGGATGGCCTCGGGCGCGTCCGGCGCGGAGCTTGCCAACATTGTCAATGAGGCGGCGCTGCGGGCCGTGCGGGACGGACGGAAGTTTGCCAATCAGGCCGATCTGGAGGAGAGCATCGAGGTGGTCATTGCGGGCTATCAGAAGAAGAACGCCATTATGACCGACCACGAAAAGAAAATCGTGTCCTACCATGAGATCGGGCATGCACTGGTAGCGGCCAAGCAGACAAACTCGGCCCCCGTGCAGAAGATTACCATCGTGCCGCGTACCTCCGGCGCGCTGGGCTACACCATGCAGGTGGAGGAGGGCAACCACTATCTGCTGAGCAAGGAGGAGATCGAGAACAAGATCACCACCTTTACCGGCGGACGGGCGGCAGAGGAAGTGGTGTTCGGCTCGGTGACGACCGGCGCCTCCAACGATATTGAGCAGGCCACCAAGCTGGCCCGGGCCATGATTACCCGCTACGGCATGAGCGATGATTTTGGCATGGTGGCGCTGGAGACGGTGACAAACCAGTATCTGGGGGGCGATGCATCGCTGGCATGCTCGGCAGAGACGCAGACAAAAATCGACCAGCAGGTGGTGGATCTGGTGAAGCGGCAGCATGAGAAGGCTGTGAAGATATTGACCGACAACCGGGAGAAGCTGGACGAGCTGGCCAGATTCCTGTATGAGAAGGAAACCATTACAGGGGATGAATTTATGGAGATTCTGAACCGGTAATGGCGGGAAAACGGAGAAAAGCGTCCCCTGCCAAAAAGGCAGGGGACGCTTTTGCTGCGGACAGGTATGCCGCAGGGTGGGTGCTTTTGCTGCGGGCTGCAGGTGTGCCGCAAGAGGTTTTTTGCTGCGGGTTGGATATGCTGCGGGCTGCGCGTGGGCGGGCCCGGCGTGTATGCCACACGCCGGGCCGGTTATATCCGGGGGATATGTGTGCTGCGGGAGAGCGGAAAGGCTACAGACGATTCAGATGAAGACAGGGGGCGTGGAGATAATCGGCCTCCCGGGAGTCGTGGGTGGCAAGCAGGACGGTTTTCCCGGCACAGTGCCGGAGAATATAGTCCATGGACAGACGGCGGCTTTCTGCGTCCAGACCGCGGAACGGCTCGTCCAGCAGGAGCAGCTGGGGGTCATAGCACACGGCCCGGGCGATGGACACCCGCTGGCGCATACCGCCGCTGAGCTGGGAGGCAGGCAAACGCTCGCTGCCGGAAAGGCCGAGCTGGTGCAGATGCTCCAGAAGCCGGGGCTGGGAAAGTGTGCTGCCGGTGACAAACCGGAGGTTTGACAGAGCGGAAAAGGACTCGCACAGGCGGGGCTCCTGAAAAACAAAGGAGATGCGCCGGGGAAGCCCGGTGACAGAGCCGCTATCCGGCGGCAGAAGACCGGCCAGAAGGCGAAGCAGCGTGGTTTTGCCCCAGCCTGAGGGCGCCATGAGACAGGTGATCTGTCCGGCGGACAGCGTGAGACTTAATTCGCGCAGCACCAAGCGGCCGGAGAAGGATTTGGTGAGGCGGATAATTTGAATATCGTCCATCAGCGACCCTCCCAACCATCGAAGACCCGGGCCAGCAGCCGGGTGAACGCCTTTTCAAAGCCCAGACCGCAGAGAAGGATGACCACCGTCCAGGCAAAGAGGTCCTCGGTGAGAAAATAAATTTTAGCCTCGTACAGCTTTTCCCCGATGGAGCCGGACACCACGCCGATGACCTCCGCTGCCACGCCGGCCTTCCAGCTCATGCCCAGCGCAACGGAGCAGGCGGACAGCAGGTAGGGACGGATGGCGGGCAGATATAGATACCCCAGACGGCGCAGCCACGGCACCCGATAGAGCCGCGCCATCTCCAGAAGCTGCGGGTCGGTGCTTTTGAAGCCCTGCAGCACATTGGAATAGAGAATGGGCAGCACCATGAGAAAGGAGATGAAAACGGCCAGACGGCTGGCCCGCAAAACCATCAGGGCCAGAATGATGAAGGAGGCCACCGGAACGGATTTGACCGCCGCCATATAGGGCCAGAGGAGCGTTTCCACCAGCGGAAAGCGTCCCGCCAGCAGCGCAAGGCCGCAGCCCAGCACAAAGGCCAGCAGAAACCCGCCCACAATGCGCAGAACGCTGAAGGCCACCGTGCGCCAGAAGGCGGCCTCCTGCACCAGCGCCAGCAGACGCGCCGCCACCTGCAGCGGAGAAACCAGCAGCAGCGGCAGATGCAGCGTCATGGCCGCGGCCTGCCACAGACACAGGGCCAGCAGAACGGCCAGCAGCTTTGCCAGTGCGGGCTTACGCTCCCACATAGTAGAAGTCATCGCCGGGCATGGCGCCGCCCACGGAGGCGGGGTTCTGGTCAAAGAGCACCTGCAGATACCCCTTCAGCGCGGGAATCATATCGCTGCCGCTGAGGCAGACGATGTTGCAGTAGGGAATGGCTTTTTCCGCCACGGCAGCCTTTACAATGTCATACTGCTCTACCAGCTGGGCGGTTTCGGAAACATGGTCGTTGGCGTACTGGGTAGAGGCGGCATAATCGGAGAGGAAAGCGGCCAGCGCCTGAGGGTGCGCCTCGGCAAATTCACGGCGGACCACAAGCCCGGCGGTGATGCACTGGCTGCCGTTATGCAGCTCGTCCCAGGAGGCGGTGAGGTCCAGCGCCACACGGAGCCCATCAAGCTTTGTCTGGGCAACGGTGACATAGGGCTGGGGCAGCATGGCAATGGCGTGGCTGTCGGAGGCCATCTGAGCCACGACCTCGCTGGGCTCGGTTTTCCACTCTACGGTGACATCCGTGCCCAGTGTCAGGCCGTGCTGGGCCAGCAGATAGGTCAGGGTATACTCGGGGGTTGTACCCTTGCCGGTGGCGTATATGGTCTGGCCGCGCAGGCTTTCCCAATCGGTGACGGCGTCGCCGCCCTTTTCCACGATATACAGGACGCCAAGGGTATTGACCGCCAGGAACTGGACGGCGCCTTCGCTTTTATTATAAAGCACGGCGGCCAGATTGGCCGGGACGGCCACTACATCCAGCTCCCCCTTGAGCAGCAGGGGAGTAAGCTCGTCAGCGGCACCGGCCAGCTGGAAGGTATATTCGTTCTGGGCGGCACCGGTTTCACTGTCATTGAGCAGCTTGACCATGCCGATGGAGGTGGGGCCTTTCAGGCCGCCGAGACGGATGGTGACCGGGTCCTCGGCAGGGGACTGGGGCTGCTGGGACTGGCCGCAGGCGGTAAGCGCCGTCAGGGTCATCAGCGCCGCCAGAAGAAGGGCGGCAACGCGGGTCAGAGAGTGTTTCATGAGTTTGGTCCTTCCTTTCTTTCGCCGGCAGGGGAGATGACATTAGAATAGAGTGTTTTAGCGCTGACACCCGGCAGACGGCCGATTTTTCCGGACAACTCGGAAATAACGGGCTGGGGTGCGTCCACCACCACGCTGATGACATTTACGCCACGCTGGCGGTAGGGCAGGCCCATGCGGCCGATGATGTACCGGCCAAACTGGTGAAGCAGCTGGTTCAGGGCCATTACGGCCTCCTCCTGCTCCACGATGATGCCGATGAGCGCCACTCTTGTTTCCATGGAGAATCCCTCCTGCACAAAAAATAAAAGCCATGTCCTGCGACACGGCTTCAGGCCAAGACGCCGCGCCGCCCGGAGGGCCTCGCAGCGAAAAAAACCTATGCACGCATCTTCCGCCGCAACCGTGGTTTTGGCGTCAGGAGCTTTTTCCTCATTGTAAAAGAGAGCGGAGAAAATGTCAAGGGGAAGGGACGGAAGCGGCGCATTTTCAGCTGAAATGCCGGTTTTACATGTTTTTGGGGAGGAGATGGCGCGCTTTTTGGGCAATCCGCCTATTGCAATCCGGCGGGCCAGCACATAAAATGATACTATTCCAGTGAAAAGAGGAAAACGCATGAGATTTTTCGGATGGGACAACTGTTGTCAGGCCGCTGTGGGGGCCTGTTGTTGTCGTGCCCGGATGCGTTGTGCGTTTTCTGCCCACCGGATCGGTTGGTAAAAGCCGGACCGGCCCAAACGGAGTATCAGGCAGAGGGTGCGCAGACGCGCCCTCTGCCTTTTTTTCGCAGCTACTGCTGCACAAGGAGTATTTTTATGATGGAACGAACGGAAATCTGCAAGGTGGCCCGGGAAATGGCACAGACCTACACCTCCGGCCCGGTGCCGCTGTATGGAAAGAAGCTGCGTCTGCCGGACCGGCAGGCGGTGATTTTACTGATTAAAGAAATCCGAAGGCTGATTTTCCCGGCCTATTTCGGGGAAACGGAACTGATGAGTCTGGCGCCGGAGGACTACGCTGCGCTGCTGCTGGAGCGCATCCAGACCCAGATGGCCCGGCAGATCAGCCTTGCGCTGCCGGCGGAGGATGCGGAGCGGGCCCCGGAGCTGGCGGAGCAGGTGGTGAAAAAACTGCCGGAGGTGGCAAGGCAGATTCAACTGGATCTGGAGGCAACCTTTGACGGCGACCCGGCGGCGGCATCGGAGGAGGAAATCCTGTTTTCCTATCCGGGGCTGTTTGCCATTCTGGTTTACCGGGTGGCCCATGAGCTGTATCGACTGGGGGTGCCCATCCTGCCGCGGATGATGACGGAGTATGCCCACAGCCACACCGGCATTGACATCCATCCCGGTGCGCAGATCGGGTCGTACTTCTTTATCGACCACGGCACCGGCGTGGTGGTGGGAGAGACAACGGTGATTGGCGACCGGGTGAAGCTGTATCAGGGCGTAACCTTGGGGGCCCTGTCGCCCCGGGGCGGACACAGCTCGCTGCCGGGGAAACGGCACCCCACGGTGGAAAATGATGTGACCATTTACTCCGGGGCCTCGATTCTGGGGGGCGAGACGACCATCGGGCGGGGCAGCGTGGTGGGCGGCAACGCCTTTCTGACCTCGTCGGTGGACCGGAACACGCGGGTGGTGATCCATGCGCCGGAGACGGTGTTCAAGACACGGCGGGACGGCTGCCCCAAAGCCAGAGCAGCGGGGGAAGGCTGACTATACAGAACTGAAAAATCCCGGCGGAAGGATGCTTCCGCCGGGATTTTTTTCAGGGCTGCCAGGAGATGTCCGCCTCGGAATAGGGGGTGGAGGGGTTGCGGGTCTTATAGGCCAGCAGCCCGGCTTGAAGCTGCTGGCGGGGGCTGGCGGGGTAGTAGGTGAGAAAGTCCTGCATGGGTTTTGAAAACTGCTTATCCTTGTGGTAGCTGATATTTACATAACGGAAAGCCTGAAAATCGGGGACATGGAGGATCACCAGATTGGGGTTTCCATAGGCCAGCACCTGATCCAGCGACATGAAGGAAACGCCCAGCCCTTCTACGGTGGCGTTGAAAAGAGACTGGACGCTGTAGCTTTCCCAGACCGGCTCCAGCTGGAGATTATGGCTGTCAAAATAAGCGTCTACCACATCGCGGGTCAGGGAGCCCGGCTCGCGGAGCAGAAGATTTTCCCGGGAAAGCTCCTCGGCGGTGACGACCGGCTGGGCGGCCAGAGGATTGCTGCGGTGGCAGGTGGCCACCACGGGGTAGCGCTGGATCGAATGGTGGGCCATGCCGGGGATGTTGTCCACCGTTTCGGCAATGGCGAGGTCCAGAGAATTATCCATGATGCGGCGGTACATGCGGGTGGCCTCGCCCACGCAGACATGAATGCGCACCTCCGGGTGGAGGTCGCCGAAGCGCTTGACCACGCCGGGAAGAAAAAGCTTGCCGATGGCGGTTCCTGTGCCGATGCGGAGCAGGTCACTCCGCTGCTTGAGCTGGGACATGTCGGAATAGAGGTTCATCAGACGCAGAGCATAGTGATAAATCTCGTCGCCAAAGGGGGTGATGTACAGGCGGTTGGAGATGCGGTCAAAGAGACGCTCGCCATAGTGCTCCTCCAATTCGCGCAGGGCGATGCTGACGGTGGGCTGAGAGATATGCAGGCGGTCCGCCGCGCCGGTGACGGAGCCGCACTGGCGCACGGCCAGAAATATTTCAATGTGTCTGAGGGTCATGGTGGGGATCTCCTGTCAGAATAAGAAGTATAGATAAAAGACTATAGTTTTTATTATATAATAATATTTTACAAATTCAATAGGGGCATGATAGAATAAAATCACAAAAGAAAAACGGAGACGCTGATAAAAATTTATCAATTTTACACAATTTCCGCAGAAACAGTGTATTGACCTGCCGCCCCGGCGGACAACGGGGCGGTGGTTGATAAATAAATTATCAAAAAGAGGAATGAAAACGATGAAAAAGAAACTTTCCCTGCTGCTGGCTCTGGCCATGGTGCTGAGCCTGCTGGCCGGCTGCGGCAGCAAAGCCGATTCCGGCAAATCCGATGGAAACCAGAAGCTGCGCGTGGCAGTGCAGTCGTTCTATTGCAGCTCTATGGTGCAGTACATCCAGGACAACAAGCTGGATGAGAAGGCCGGGCTGGACATCGAGTGGCTGACCTTCAACGGCGGCGCACCCATCAACGAGGCCATGGGCGAGTGGGACATCGCAGTGACGGGCGGCGCATTTGTGTATGCACTGGCTAACTATGACTGCAAGCTGATTGCCCATCAGGTCAACGGAACCGGCGGCAACTATGTGTGCGCAAGAAAGGGCGATCCTATCTTTGACGCAAAGACCCCTGAGGAAGTGGCAGCCTGCGTGAAGGGCAAGACCCTGCTGACCACCTTCGGCTCCACGGGCCACTACACCATGAACCTGTGGCTGGAGTCCATCGGCGTGGACCCCGGTGAGTGCAACATGATGAATCTGGAGATTGCCAATGTGTACTCCTCCTGGGTGGCAGGTCAGGGCGACTACTGCGTGCTGACGGAGCCGTACTGCTACTACGATCTGGATTCCTTCAACACCCAGATCTTTGCCACGCTGGAGTCTATCGGCGGTGAGCTGTACGAGTCTACGGTGTGCACCAAGGCTGCCTATGAAAGCCGGTATGACGATGTGGTGAAGTTTACCTCCATCCTGTATCAGGCATGCGATGCGCTGGCTGCGGATGAAAATCTGGCAGTGCAGACGGTAATGGATTGGTACGCCAACTGCGGCAAGACGCTGGCTGAGGATGAGGCCCGGCAGTCGGTGCAGGCAAAGCCCTTTATTACCTCTGCCGAGGCGGCCGGGATCACGCTGGGCGAGTTTGCGACCTCCTATGCCACATGGTTTGAGTCCCGCCAGCTGATTGACAGCACCGGCCTTGCCAATGTGAAGGCCAATATTGCAACCGATGTGTTTGCAGACGCCCTGAAGCAGCTGGGCAAGTAAACAGCCCGAAGTTGAGAACTTCCGTGTGGGGGAGGGCTGCGGCCCTTCCCCACGAAAACAGAGAGGGTATTTTATGGATCGTGAACAGAAAACCATCACGGCGAGAAAGCAGAGAACCAAGTACCGGCTGATCTCGCTGCTGTCGATCATTGTGTTTCTGGCTGTCTGGTATGTGGCCACGGCGGTTTTGGAGCTGGCGCCGTCTTATTCGCTTCCAAGCCCGGTGAAGGTGTTTCAGACCTTCATCACAAAGCTGACCTCTACCGCGCCGGACGGAGCCACTCTGGGCCAGCATTTTCTGGCCAGCCTGCAGGTGGCAACCTACGGCTATGTGCTGGGCGCGGTAATCGGCGTGCCGCTGGGCATCGCCATGGGATGGTTTGATTGGGTGGACAAGATGATTCGCCCGGTATTCGACTTTTTAAAGCCCATTCCCCCCATTGCGCTGATTCCGGTGATGATTGTCATCTTCGGCATTTCCATTCAGGCAAAGGCCGTGCTGATCTTCTTCTCCACGGTAATCCCCTGCATTCTGAACTCCTACTCCGGCATCCGGCAGACCCGGCAGATTCACCTGTGGGTATCACAGACCTTTGGGGCAACCAACCGCCAGCAGCTGTTTACAGTGGCGATCCCTTCGGCGCTGCCGATGATTTTCGCGGGACTGCGGGTGGCCATGGGCTCATCGTGGATGGCACTGGTGGCGGCGGAGCTGCTGGCCTCTACCAAGGGCCTGGGGTATCTGATTTCCATTGGCCGGTCGCTGCTGCGGTCTGATCTGATTATTGTGGGCATTCTGTGCCTGGGCATGATCGGTATCGTGATTTCGCTGCTGTTTGATGTGATTGAAAAGCACGTGGTGCGCGGGAGGACAGAGAAATGAAAAAGAAAGCCATCCGCGAAAAGGCGTCGTCAGTGGCGCTGGCCTCGGCGGGATTGCTGGCCATTCTGGCCATCTGGGCGCTGGCGGTGCGCTTTACAGCCATCGGCCTGCTGCTGCCCAATCCCGCAGAGGTATTGAAGCGGTTTGTTTACACATTCGCCCATCCCATCGGACGGAAATTCACCCTGCCGGTGCATCTGCTGTATAGCCTGAAGCGAGTGCTGCTGGGCTTTGGCGCGGCGTCGGTGGCGGGTGTGATTCTGGGCATCGCCATGGGCCGGTCCAAGCTGATTGAGGCAATTTTCCGGCCGATTTTTGAGCTGGTGCGTCCTATCCCCAGTGTGGCATGGATCCCGCTGGCCATTGTGTGGTTCGGCATTGGGGAGAGCGCGAAGTTTTACATCATCTTTATGGCAGGCTTTGTAAACATTGTGGTGAACACCTACGCAGGCGCCAAGCAAGTGGACGAGAACATGCTGGGTGTGGCGTATATGCTGGGCGCCAACAAGTGGCAGGCGTTTTTTCATGTGGTCATCCCGTCCTGCGTGCCCTACATTTTCGCCGGCATGCAGGTGGGCCTTTCCACCTGCTGGATGGCAGTGCTGGCGGCGGAAATGGTCAGCTCCACCGAAGGCGTGGGCTGGGCCATTACGGCCGGACAGGAGGCAGGAGACATGACCCAGATTTTTGTGGGAATTATTGCCATTGCGGTGGTGGGTCTGCTGCTGGCGGCGCTGATGCGCTGGATGGAACGGGTGCTTTGTCAATGGAGGGTGCGTGGATCATGATGCAGAGTGAGAAAAAAGTGGTGATCCACTGCGACCATGTGAGTAAGACCTTTTACAACATGGCGGGCGACCATCTGGTGGTGGATGACCTGAATTTTGATGTATACGAGAACGAGTTTGTGGTGCTGTTCGGACCCGGCCAGTGCGGCAAGTCCACGGTGCTGAACCTGATTGCAGGACTGGAAGAGCCCACCGGCGGCAAGGTGGTGGTATCCGGCGAGGAGGTCAAGGGACCTTCCCCAAAAAGAGGCATGGTTTATCAGACCACAAATCTTTTTATGTGGTACAACGTAATGAAAAATGTGGAGTTTGGCCCATGGATGCAGGGCGTTTCCAAAAAGAAGCGCCGGGCGAGGGCCCAGCACTACATTGATCTGGTGGGGCTGACGGGATTTGAAAAGCATTACCCGGTGAAGCTGTCCGGCGGCATGCAGCAGCGGGTGGGCATCGCCCGGGCCTACTGCAATGAACCGGAGCTGATCTGTATGGACGAACCCTTCGGACATCTGGACGCCCAGACCCGCTATCTGATGGAGGAGGAAGTGGAACGCATCAGCGCGGCGGAAAAGCGCACGGTGCTGTTTGTGACCAACAACGCTGAGGAGGCAATCTATCTGGCCGACCGCATTATCCTGCTGCACAACTGCCCTACATCGGTACACAAGGAGTATGTGGTAGACTTGCCGCGGCCGAGAGATTATACCTCGCCGGAGTTCCTGGCTCTGCGGGAGCAGATTACCAACGAAATGGACCGGACTCTGTGAGAAAGGAGAGCATACATGTCTGAAAATGTGAAGGTCAGCGTGAAGAACCTGACCAAGAGCTTTGGTGACCTGCTGGTGCTGGACGACATCTCCTTCGATGTGAAGCAGGGAGAGTTTCTGTGCATCGTGGGGCCAACCGGCTGCGGCAAGACCACCTTTCTCAACAGCCTGACCAAGCTATATGACATCGACAAAGGCACCATTACCCTGAATGGGGAGGCCATCGACCCAAAAAAGCAGAACATCGCCTACATTTTTCAGGAATACTCCACCATGGAGTGGCTGACGGTGGAGGAAAACATAGGCTATGGCCTGCGCATCAAGCATGTGCCGAAGGAAGAGAGCGCAAAGCGGGTGGCGGAGGTCATGGAAATCGTGGGCCTGACCAAGTACGCGAAGTACTATCCCCGGCAGCTGTCCGCCAGCATGCTGCAGCGGGTGGTGATCGCCCGGGCGTTTGCCGTGGAGCCGGAGCTGCTGCTGATGGATGAGCCCTACGGCCAGCTGGATTTGCAGCTGAAGTACCATCTGGAGGACGAACTGCTGAATCTGTGGCGCAAGACCGGGACCACGGTTATCTTCATCACCCACAACATCGAGGAGGCCGTTTATCTGAGCGACCGGGTGCTGGTACTGACCAACAAGCCCACCAAGATCAAGTGCTCGCTGGACAACGACCTGCCGCGGCCCCGGAAGGTTTCCGACCCGGACTTTATCAAGCTGCGCAACGAGGTGACCGAACTGATCAAGTGGTGGTAAGTCTGCCCGGCGAAGACTATTGGAAAGAAGCGAGAGAATATGGAGACAAAAGCAAAAAAACGCCCGAATGTACTGTTCCTGCTGACGGACGATCAGCGCTATGGAACCATTCATGCACTGGGAAACCCGGAAATTCAGACCCCGAACATGGACCGGCTGGTACACCGGGGCACTTCCTTTACGAACGCTCACATCCCCGGCGGAACGGCGTCGGCGGTATGTATGCCCAGCAGGGCCATGATTAACTCCGGCAAGACGCTGTTTCATCTAGAGGAGTGCGGCAAGAACATCCCTGCCGATCAGGTGACCATGTGCCAGTGCTTCCTGAATGCCGGGTATCACACCACAGGCATCGGTAAGTGGCACAACGGCATTGACAGCTATGCCCGCAGCTTTGACAGCGGGGACAACATCTTTTTCGGGGGCATGTGGGACCACTGGAATGTGCCGGTGAATGATTTCAAGGCGGACGGACACTACGACAAGGAGATCAATTTCACCCCCAATTTCACAGCCAATGAAATTCCTGTGAAGGTGCGGGCGGAGAAAATTACGGTGGGGGTGCACTCTACCGACCTGTTTTCCGGCTCGGCCATCAACTACATTGAGAACTACAATGATGACAAGCCCTTCTTTATGTACCTGTCATTCCTGGCGCCCCACGATCCGCGCACGATGCCGGAGCAGTTCCGCAATATGTATGACCCGGAGAAGATTACGCTGCCGCCCAACTATCTGCCTATGCCGGTGGTGAATTTCGGCTGGGCTGCCAAGGGACGGGACGAGAATACCGAGGAATATCCCCGGCGGCCTGAGCGCATCCGCCAGCACATTGCGGACTATTACGCCATGATCAGCCACATAGACTACCGCATCGGACAGGTGCTGGAGGCGCTGGAGCGCAAGGGCATGATGGAGGACACCATTATCGTGCTGTGCGGCGACAACGGGCTGGCCATCGGGCAGCATGGCCTGATGGGAAAGCAGAACATCTTTGAGCACAGTGTGAAGGTGCCGCTGGTGATTGCGGGCCCGGGCGTGCCGGAGGACAAGGTGTCTGACGAGCTGGTATACCTGATGGACATCTATCCGTCTTTGTGCGAGCTGTGCGGCATCGACATTCCGGACACGGTGGAAAGCCGCAGCTTTGTGCCCCTGCTGCATGACGAGAAGGCGAAGATTCACGACTATCTGTATCTGGCCTTTCAGGCGCGCATCCGCGGCGTAATGGACAAGCGCTATAAGCTGATCGAGTATCGCACCGACCACATCCGGCTGACCCAGCTGTTCGACCTGAAGAATGACCCGTGGGAGCAGTATAATCTGTACGACATGGACGGCACCGATGAAATCGTGGAAAGGCTGCGGGGCGAGCTGTTCCGCCTGCGGGATGAATGGGAGGACGAGGGAATCCTGTTCGGCCAGCAGTTCTGGCAGCAGTGGCGACAGTACGAGGCGGCGGAGGTGCACGGCGTGGCCAGCCCCAAGGGGGCCAATATGGCGGCGCAGGTCAGCGATTGGGGAACCAACAAAAAATAACCATCCGGCGCCCTTGCGCCTGATTAGGAGGCGATGAAGCTTTTGAGCTGTTTGATTGCCATTGACGGCGGCGGTACAAAGACGGAAACGCTTTTGCTGCGGGAGGACGGACACATTCTTTGCAGACATGTGACCAGCGGCTGCAATGCGCTGGATATTGGACGGCAGCAGGCCGGAGAGATGCTGCTGAATGCCATTGAACAGATGCTGCCACGGGCACCGGAGCAGGTGGAGTCTATTTTCTGCGGGATTGCGGGTAATTGTCACAACCACGGGGCGATTGCCCAGTATCTGCGGCCGCGGGTAAAGGCACCTTATTTGCAGGTTTATGACGATACTTACAATGTAATCTCCAGCGTGCTGGGACACGGCGAGGGCTGCGGACTGGTGGCGGGCACAGGCTCGTCCCTGCTGGTGCGCACCCGGGAGGTGTGCCGCCATATCGGCGGCTGGGGATATCTTATTGACACCGGCGGCAGCGGCTATGTGCTGGGACGGGATGCGATTTACCGGGCACTGCGGGCCGTGGACGGCCGGAGCGGAGCGACGATTCTGACAGAACTGCTGCACCGGCAGCTGGGCGAGCCTGTGGAGCAGGCCATGACCCAGATCTACGCGGGCGGACGGTCTTTTATCGCATCACTGGCCCATGTGGTATTTGAGGGCCGGGAGGCGGGCGACGACGCAGCGACGGCGATTTTTGACCAGGGGGCAGAGCGGCTGGCAGAGCTGGTCAGCGCGGCAGAGCGGTACTTCCCCGGAGAATACTCCGTGGTACTGGGAGGTGGATTGTTTGCGGCCTATCCTGAGTATGTGGAGGCGGTGCGCAGACGCTGCCCCGGACAGGCCCGACTGCTGACCACGGATATGCCGGTGGTGTATGGTGCGGCGGTTGAGGCACTGGAAGCCACGGGCAAGACGCCGGGCAGAGAGTTTCATGACCATTTTCTGGAGGATTACCGGTGAAAATGCAAAAAAGCGGCGAAAGCCGCTTTTTTTGCTGATAGGATTCCGAAAGAGAATTTTGCGAAGGCTGGTTTGAACGGTTTTTCCTCCGGAAAGGCGCGAAAGATCCTTTGGCAGGCAAAAGAAGAAAGACAAACAGGGCGTCCGAAGCCATGGCTCCGTACGCCCTGCGGGGTTGAGGCGGCCGCCGGGAAAGGGGCAGCCACCGAAAAAGAAGGGGAAAGATATGGGTCAGCGGGTGAGGGCGTCCAGCGCCTTGAGGGCGGCGTCTACATCCTGCTCGGTATTCCACCAGCCGAAGGAGAAACGGATTGTGCCGGTGGGAAAGGTGCCCAGTGTCTGGTGAGCGGAGGGGGCGCAGTGCAGGCCCACCCGGGTGGAGATGCCGTATTCACTGTCCAGACGGGCGGCCAGCTCGGCGGGGTCCCGGCCATCGAAGCGGAGGGAGACAACGCCCACCCGATTGTGGGTGCTGCGGATGCCGACAGGGAAGACGCCACGGCTCTCCAACGGCTGAAGGCCGTGGAGCATCTGATCGGTCAGGTGCAGCTCATGGCGGCGGATGCGGTCCATGCCGGTTTCCTTCAGCCAGAGCAGAGCGGCCCGCAGGCCCATGATTCCCGGCAGGTTCAGGGTACCTGCTTCCAGCCGGTCGGGCAGAAAGGAGGGCATATCCTCCACATGGCTCATGCTGCCGGTGCCGCCGGAAATGAGCGGGGTGATGTGGGCGGCAAGCCCCTCGCGCAGAAGCAGCCCACCGATTCCCTGAGGGCCAAGCAGCCCCTTGTGGCCGGTGAAGGCCAGCGCGTCGATGTGCATGCGCTGCATGGAAATGGGGCGCACACCGGCGGTTTGGGCGCTGTCAACGATGAAAAGAAGACCACGGCTGCGGCAGAACTGGCCCACATCCTCCAGCGGCAGCATGGTGCCGCAGACATTGCTGGCATGGGTCATGACCACGGCCTTTGTTTCAGGCCGGACACAGTCCGCCAGCATTTGCAGCGGCAGCGTGCCGTCGGCATGGCAGGGCAGGCGGGTGAAGGTGATGCCGGAGGCGGCCAGCTGCGTCAGGGGGCGCATGACGGCGTTATGCTCCATGGAGGAGACAAGCACATGATCCCCCGGGTGCAGAAGCCCCTTGAACAGAACATTCAGGCTTTCGGTGACGCAGCGGGTGAAAATGACATTTTTTTCGTCGTCGCCGTCAAACAGCTCCCGGAGCAGAACCCGGGTCTCATAGACGGATTCTTCCACGGTGTAGGCACTTTGGTAGCTTCCGCGGCCTACATTGCAGCCGGCCTCGGTAAGGTAGCGATACATGGCCTCGGGGACGGCGACGGGCTTGGGAAAGGTGGTGCTGGCGTTATCCAGATAGATTTGCTTCATGGCAGTGACCTCTTGCTTCCTTTTGCCGAAAAAACGGCGTCTTTTTTGTTCTGTTTCCCATGGTAGCATGTTGAAAAAGGAAATTCAATTGTGGATTTCAAACAAAAATATAGAGGATTTTCGGGCGGATAGGGGTAGACAAAACAAATAAACTGTGTTATCCTCATGAAAGTATAACGAGAAAGGAAGAAAGAAATGAAAAACGAAAAGACCACCATTGTCATCGCCGGATGCATCATTGGTGTGATTTCCTCGCTGCTGGTGCTGTTTGGAAATCCCAGCAACATGGGCTTCTGCATCGCCTGCTTCCTGCGGGATACCTCCGGCGCACTGGGGCTGCACAGCGCAGCTGCGGTGCAGTATGTACGCCCGGAAATCATCGGGCTGGTACTGGGCGCATTTATCATGGCTCTGTGCAAAAAAGAGTTCCGGGGGAAGGGCGGCTCATCGCCGATGACCCGGTTCGTGCTGGGATTCTTTGTGATGATCGGCTGCCTGATGTTCCTGGGCTGCCCCTTCCGCATGATTCTGCGTCTGGCAGGCGGCGACCTGAATGCGCTGTTCGGCCTGGCAGGCTTTGTGGTGGGAATTCTGGCGGGCGTGTATTTCCTGAACCGCGGCTACTCCCTCAAGCGCACCTATAGCCTGTCCCGGGTGGAGGGCGCTGTGCTGCCCATCATTCAGATCGTTCTGCTGGTGGTGCTGGTGGCGTTCCCGGCGGTGCTGCACTTTACCGAGGCGGGCGGAGGGCCTGGCGCCAAGCATGCCCCCCTGCTGATTAGCCTTGCGGCGGGCCTGATTGTGGGCGCGCTGGCGCAGCGCACCAGACTGTGCATGGTGGGCGGCATCCGGGATATGGTGCTGTTCCGCGAGAGCAAGCTGCTGATGGGCTTTGTGGCTATCTTCGCTTCGGCACTGGTGTGCAATCTGATTCTTAACGGCGTGACGGAGGGAACCTATTTCCATCTGGCTATGGCTGACCAGCCGATTGCGCACACCGACGGCCTGTGGAATTTCCTGGGCATGGTGCTGACGGGCTTTGGCTGCGTGCTGCTGGGCGGCTGCCCCCTGCGCCAGCTGGTGCTGTCCGGCGAAGGCAACAGCGACAGCGCCGTGACCGTGATCGGCCTGATCGTGGGCGCGGCATTTGCCCACAACTTCGGCCTGGCTTCCAGTGCCAATGGCCCCACGGCCAATGGTAAGATTGCCGTTATCGTGGGCCTTGTGGTGGTGGCTGTGATTGCCTGCCTGAACACCTTCGGCAAGAAAAAAGCCTGTGAATGAGGAGGAGAAAACCATGAAAGTGATTGACGCAAGGGGCCTTTCCTGCCCGGAGCCGGTGGTGATGCTGCGCAAGGCCATGGCTTCCGGTGAGGAAGCGTATCAGGTTCTGGTGGATAACCATGCCTCCCGGGAGAATACTGCGCGCTACGCCCGGCACGCCGGGTATCAGGTGGCGGTGCAGGAGCAGGACGGGGAGTACACGCTGACCTTTACCAAATGAACTACATTGTGACCTTTTACAGCCATTTTGGGGCCGTGCGATATAAAAAGCTGTGTGATCGGGCGGGCATTGCTGCGCGGATGATGCCGGTGCCCCGGACGCTGAGCAGCAGCTGCGGCACCTGTGTGCGTTGTCAGGAGGAATATCTGCCGCCGGACGGACATGAGGAAATTGAGCAGATCGTAGAGGAAGCGGACGGAAAGATGCTGTATCAGGCAGAAAACCGATGAAAAGCACCCCGGAGGGGCGCTGCGCCGCTTCTTCGGGGCTTTGCGTAAAACATGGAAGGGAGCGGAGACACCATGGAATCGGAAGTGAAGCTGACAAAGCTGGCCAGCTGCGCCGGGTGCGGAGCCAAGGTGGGGGCGGGTACGCTGGTGCAGCTGCTGGAGGGCTTTCACAGCCACACAGACCCAAACCTGATTGTGGGGTACGACAAAAGCGATGACGCCAGCGTGTATGTGCTGGACGAGGAGCGGGCGCTGGTACAGACCACGGATTTTTTTCCGCCCATTGTGGATGACCCATACCTGTATGGGCAGATTGCGGCGGCCAATGCGCTGAGCGATGTATATGCCATGGGCGGAGAGCCGAAGCTGGCGCTGAATATCCTGTGCCTGCCGGAGCAGATGGGGGCGGACGCGGTGCAGCAGCTGCTGCGGGGCGGATACGACAAGGCGTATGAGGCGGGAGCCATCATCACCGGCGGCCATACCATCCACGGCGCCGAGCCGATTTATGGACTGGCGGTGTCCGGATTTGTGCATCCGAAGCGGGTGCTGACCAATAGCGGCGCACGCCCCGGGGATGTGCTGATTCTGACAAAGCCGCTGGGAGTGGGGGTGCTGACCACCGCCGCCAAGGCGGAGCTGGTGGACAAAGCGGTGATGGACCGCATTTACCGGCAGATGGCCACGCTGAACAAAGAGGCCCGGGATGTGATGGTGCAGTTCCATCCACACAGCTGCACGGATGTGACGGGCTTTGCCCTGCTGGGACACAGCTATGAAATGGCGCAGGGCAGCGGTGTGACCATTCACCTGCGGGCAGGGGCGGTGCCATATCATCGGGAGGCGCTGGAACTGGCAGACATGGGCTTTATTCCCGCAGGAGCCTACCGCAACCGGCAGTATGCCCAGAAGGGCGTGACGGTGAAGGGTGAGCTGCCGCTGGCGCTGGAGGACCTGTTCTACGATCCGCAGACCAGCGGCGGGCTGCTGATGGCTGTGCCGGAGGCGGAGGCGGAGGAGTGCCTGCGCCGGCTGCATGAGAAGACTCCGGCGGCCGCCATCATCGGCTATGTGACGGAGTATGAGGAAAACAGCATTCTGCTGGAACCGTGATAAGCAAACAGAAAAGCGCCCCGGCGCCTGCGTGCACAGCAGGCGTTGGGGCGCTGAATTTATGGGGACGGAAGCATTACGGATTGAGAGCGTTTACCCAGGCGGAGTATTTGGCAAGGTTTTCATCACGCTGAGCGGGACCCTTGCCAAGGGTCAGAATGTAGACCTTGATTTTAGGCTCGGTGCCGGAGGGACGCACCAGAATGGTGGTGCCGTCGGCCAGCGCGTAGCGCAGAACATTGGAGCCGGACAGGTCGGAGGGGGAGGATTCCCCGGTGCGGCAATCGGTGACCATGCCGGACTGGTAATCGGTGCGGGTGAGCACCTCTACCCCGGCGATCTGAGCGGGCGGGGTCTGGCGCAGGGAGGCCATCAGGCGGGACATTTTTTCCAGACCATCCAGACCGGGCATCACCAGACTATGGGTCTTTTCACCGTAGTAGCCGTATTTTTCAAACAGGGTTTGGAGGGCGTCGAAAAGTGTCATGCCCTGAGAGGCATACCAGGCGGCCATCTCGGTAATCATTAGAGAAGCGGTGACAGCGTCCTTGTCCCGGACATAATCGCCCAACATATAGCCATAGCTTTCCTCGTAGGAGAAAATCACCTTGCCCAGATGCTGGCTTTCCAGCTGCTGCTTCTTTTCCGCCATGAATTTAAAGCCGGTGAAGGTGTCGTAGCAGGCGGCACCATAGCTTTCGGCCACGGCGCGGGCCATATTGGTGGTGACGATGGTTTTCAGAATCACGGGATTGGCGGGCAGCTTGCCGGAACGCTGCATGGCACCCAGCACATAGTCAGCCAGCAGCACGCCGGTCTGATTGCCGGTGACGGGGACGAAGTGCCCATCGTGGCCGCGCACCAGAATGCCCACCCGGTCGCTGTCCGGGTCGGTGCCCAGAATGAAGTCGGCGCCCACCTTGTCGGCAAGGTCAATGGCCAGATAAAAACCCTCCGGATTTTCGGGGTTGGGAGAGGCCACCGTGGGGAAGTCACCGTCCAGCACCATCTGCTCCGGGACGCAGTGCAGGTGCTTGACACCCAGAGCCGTCAGGGCCTCGGGTACCAGCTTCCAGCCGCAGCCGTGGAAGGGGGTATAGACCATATGGAAGGTATCAGCCACCTTGGCGACAGAGGCGTGGTCGTTGATCATGGCCTCCACCTGCGCCATGAAGGCGCGGTCAGTCTCCTCGCCGATGATTTCAATCCTTCCGGCGGACACGGCTTCGTCAAAATCCATGGTTTTTACGCCGGTGAAAATGTCGATCTGCTCCAGCCGCTTTGCAATGGCATCGGCGTGATGGGGGGGCAGCTGCGCACCGTCAGACCAGTAGACCTTGTAGCCGTTATACTCCTTTGGGTTGTGGCTGGCGGTAACATTGATGCCTGCCTGACAGCCGTAGTAGCGCACGGCAAAGCTCAGCTCCGGCGTGGGACGCAGAGACTCGAAAATGCGCACATGGATTCCGTTGGCGGCGCAGACACCGGCGGCGGCCCGGGCAAACTCCATGGAGTGGTGGCGGCAGTCCATGCAGATGGCCACGCCCTTCTCCTTGGCCGCCTCGCCCTCGGCGCAGATCACCTCGGCGAAGCCCTGGGTGGCCCAGCGGATGACATAGACATTCATCTGGTGCAGCCCCATTTTCATGGTGCCCCGCAGACCGGCGGTGCCGAACTCCAGCGGCCCGTAAAACCGGCTTTCAATTTCCTTTTCATCGCCCCGGATGCTTTCCAGCTCGGCGTGTTCCTCCGGGGTCAGCACAGGGCTTTGCAGCCATTTTTCATATTCCTTACGATAGTCCATGATGAAAACTCCTTTCGGATGATTTGGTTCAGATGGAATCCTCTGTCTCCTCGGGACGGGCGTTCAGCAGGTCACGGGCATCCTCCAGCCGGGAGGCGGGGACATACAGCCCGGCGCCGTAGCCGGAAAAGCCGTTGATGACCTTGCCGGCACCGCCCTCCTTGGCGTAGTGCTTGAAGCAGGGAATGCCGTAGGCAGTCAGAAGTGACAGCTTCAGGTCGGCATCTGCTATGGAATCAAAGGCATCGGCGGCCAGCACAGCCTGCTCGGGCTGGCCGTCCTGCCCGGTGGGCCACTGGGGCGCATTGGCGTCTGCGCCGAATTTCCAATCCTGTATACTCATAATAAACCTCCTGCCGGTCGTTATTTGTGGTATTTGGTGCCCTGCTGAATCTGGTAGGCACGATAAATCTGCTCCAGCAACATAATGCGGGCCAAATGGTGGGGAAAGGTCATGGGGGACATGGAAAGCTGCCAGTCTGCCTGCTTTTTGAGGGATTCGCTCAGGCCAAAGCTGCCGCCAATGAGAAAGGTAAGCTGGCTGGCACCGTTGAGGGCCAACTCGGCCATCCGGCGGCTGAGCGCGGCGCTGGAACAGGGCTTGCCCTCGATGCAAAGGGCAATGACAGCCCCGCCGCGGGGCAGCTTTTCCCGGATGGAAGCGGCCTCGCTTTCCAATGCGCGCTGTACCTCTGCAGGAGAGGGATTCTCCGGCAGGCGGCACTCCGGCAGCTCCAGAAGCTGCAAGGAGCAGCAGCGGGACAGGCGCTTTTCATACTCTGCCGCTGCGGCAGCATAGAACTTTTCTTTCAGCTTGCCGACACAGATAATGGTTACCTTCTGCATGCTTCCTCCTCAACAAAGTAGCAGGGGCTGCACTCGCCCCGGGGCGCAACCGACACGGGAACGGAGAAGCCGCCCAGCTGCAGCGCCTGCTCGGCGGCAAAGCGGGCCATGGCGGGAGAATTGTTTTCCCGGCTCAGGTGGTCCAGCACAACCTGCCGCAGACCACAGGCGGCCATCTGGCGGGCAAAAGCCGCGGCGTCTTCATTGGACAGATGGCCCAGCGGGCCAAGAATCCGCTGCTTCAGAGAGTAGGGATAGGGGCCGCTGAGCAGATGCTCCACATCGTGGTTGCTCTCCAGCAGGAGAAGCTGCACGCCGGGCAGAACATGCCGGGCTTCCGGCGTGACAAAGCCGGTATCGGTAAGAAGGCCCACAGAGCATGCGCCTTCGTCTATGCGGAAGCCCAGACTGCCGGCGGCGTCGTGGGAGGTGGAGAAAGGGGTGACGGTGACGCCGCCCAGAGAAAAGGGGACCTGAGGCAGCACTTCCTGCAGATGGGGCGCGATGCCGGGAATTTTATCTGCCAGCACCTGGCAGGTGGCGGCAGAGGCGTACACCGGGACGGAAAGCCCCTTGAGCAGCACCCGAAGACCGCTGACATGATCGGCGTGCTCGTGGGTGATGAGGATGGCGGTCAACCCGGCCGGGGACAGACCCAGCGACGAAAGAGACAGCTTGATGCGGCGGGCGGAAATGCCTGCATCGACCAGAAGATGAGTGGCCCCGGAGGAGAAAAGAGCTGCGTTACCTTCGGAGCCGCTGGCAAGTGTATGTAATGTAATCAATGGAGTATAACCTCAAGTCCGTGAAATGGGGAAAACAGCGCCTGCTGTGGGCCGGCGAGGTGGCCTGACGCAGCAGACGCTGATTGGGTGTTATGTCAGCCGATGCGGGACTCCTTCTGCTCTACATCGTCGGGCGCGTCCACCACGGTAATGTCTGCCCCAACGGCACGCAGCTTGCCCACCAGATCTTCGTAGCCACGCTCGATAAACTGAATCTGGCTGAGCTCGGTGGTGCCGTGGGCGGCAAGACCGGCGATGACCAGCGCCGCACCGGCCCGCAGATCGCAGGCCTGAATGGGAGCACCCTGAAGCTGCTCCACACCCTCGATGATGGCGACCTTGCCGTCTACCTGAATCTGAGCGCCCAGGCGCTTTAATTCGTCTACATATTTGAAGCGGTTGTTCCACACATTTTCATTGATGAGGCTGGTGCCCTGTGCCAGTGTCAGCACGGCGGCAATCTGCGGCTGCATATCCGTGGGGAAGCCCGGGTAGGGCATGGTTTTTACATTGGCCTTCTGCAGCGGCTCGGACCGGCGCACCAGCACGGCATCGCCCTGATCGGCGACATACACGCCCATTTCCGTCAGCTTGGCACTGATGCAATCCAGATGCTTGGGAATGACATTTTTGATAAGGACCTGACCGCCGGTGGCGGCCACAGCAGCCATGTAGGTTCCGGCCTCGATCTGGTCGGGAATGATGCCATAGCTGCCGCCGGCAAGGCGGTCTACGCCGCGAATCTTGATGGTGTCGGTGCCGGCACCCTTGATGTCAGCCCCCATGGAATTGAGGAAGTTGGCAAGGTCTACGATGTGCGGCTCCTTGGCGGCGTTGTCGATGACGGTGACACCGTCGGCCAGCACGGCGGCCATCATAATATTCATGGTGGCGCCCACGGAAACAACATCCAGATATACATTGGCGCCCGTGAGACGGCCGCCCCTGGCGGTGGCCTGAATGAAGCCGCTTTCCACCGTGACCTCGGCCCCCATGGCGGTGAAGCCCTTGATGTGCTGGTCGATGGGGCGGACGCCGAAGTCACAGCCGCCGGGCATGGCAACCGTGGCCTCGCCAAAACGGCCCAGCAGCGCGCCGATGAGATAATAAGAGGCGCGGATCTTCCGGGCAAGCTCGTAGGAGGGGCGGGTGCTGCGGATGGCGTGACAGTCCACCTCTACCGCGTGACGGTTCAGCACCCGGACGCGGGCACCAAGCTCTTCCAGAATGGAGAACAGCAGCGTTACATCGCTGATTTGAGGAATGTTTTCGATGCGGCAGGTGCCATCGACCAGAAGGGCTGCGGGAATAATGGCAACAGCGGCATTTTTGGCACCGCTGATGGTAATCTCGCCGAACAGGGGCTGGCCGCCGTGAATGATATATTGATTCATAAAAATCCCTTTCTCAGGTGGTTTATGAGGAGGCGGCCCGCCTAAGGGACGCCCCGGAAAATCCCGTGTGACTGGACACAGAGATAGAATGCTACATATATAGCTTCAGTATACCACAAATTTCACCAAAAGCAAACGAAAAAAATAAATTATGTAAAACGACGGGGAAAGAGGAAGCGGAAAGCAAGATAACTTGCAAAATGCCAGTATAAACGCAGAATGTAAAATATACTTGACAATATGACGCGAGAGTGATATATTGACAGTACAAAAAGGAGGGCGTGACATGGAAGATAAGACATATATTCTGGGCTTTATCGCCGGACTCGCGGCGGTGGCGCTGGTGCGTCTGCTGGCGAGGAGAAAGCGCAGGCAGGATCAGAATTATGACGAGCGGCAGATGGCGGCCCGGGGCGTGGCGTACCGGCTTGCCTACACGACGCTGATGGGGGCTTTGATGGCGGATGTGCTGGTGCAGAGCCTGTACGGGCCGTGGACGGAGCGGGGCGTTGACCTGATTTTGGGGATTTTTCTATCGGTGCTGGTGTTCATTCTTGCCTGCGTCCGGCATGATGCTTATTTTTCTCTGCGGCAGAAGCCGGGGACATATCTGGTGCTTTTTGCTGCGGTGATTCTGGCGCAGATACCCAACACGATGCTTCGCCTGAGAGACGGCACCATGATTGTGGACGGCCTGTTGACATGGGAGGCACTGAGCCCGGCGTGCATCGTGCTGTTTCTGGCGGCGGAGGTGGCGGTGTGGCGCCAGAGCAGACATGCTCCTGAGGAGGATGACGACCTGTGAAGAATCTGAAGCTGAAGGCTGCCCGGGCCGCTATGGACATGAGCCAGCAGGATCTGGCGGATGCGGTATCCGTGTCCCGGCAGACCATTGGGGCCATCGAAAAGGGAGACTATAACCCCAGCATCAAGCTGTGCCGGTCTATTTGCCGGGTGCTGGGAAAAACACTGGATGAGTTGTTCTGGACGGAGGAGGAAGAAAATGAGTCTGATTGTTGAGGGACTGACAAAACGCTATGGGGACAGAGTGGTGGTGGATCACCTGTCCTTTGCCATGGAAAAGCCGGGGGTATATGCGCTGCTGGGCACCAACGGCGCGGGAAAAACCACCAGCATCCGGATGATGCTGGGCATGCTGAGCCGGGACGGGGGAACCGTCCTGTGGAACGGAGCGCCGCTGAGCACCGAAACATGCAATGTGGGGTATCTGGCGGAGGAGCGGGGACTATACCCAAAGTACACGCTGATGGATCAGCTGCTGTATTTTGCGGCGCTGCGGGGCGTGAAGGGGGCAGAGGCTACCCGGCGCATCAGATACTGGGCTCAACGGCTGGAGGTGGAGGAATATCTCTATCCGGGAGAGAACCGGAAGCGGGAAGCGCAGCTGCTGGGGCAGAAACGCCGGGGCGGAGGAAGAACGCGGCCGGAAAAACCAAAGAAGGCAGATCAGCTTTCCAAGGGAAATCAGCAGAAGATCCAGCTGATGACGGCGCTTTTATCCGACCCTGAGCTGCTGATTCTGGACGAGCCGCTGTCGGGCCTTGATCCGGTGAATGCCGATCTGTTCCGAAACATTATTCAGGAAGAGATCGACGCAGGGAAATACCTGATTATGTCCAGCCACCAGATGGCGACGGTGGAGGAATTTTGCTCGGATATTACCATTCTGCACCGCAGCAGGGCGGTATTGCAGGGACATCTGGACGATATTAAGCGCGGATACGGAAGGGTACATCTGCATTTGAAAACAGAGCAGGATGTGACGCGCCTGCTGGAAGAAAGCGGCGTGACCATGCTGCGGCGAAACGGAAACGACTGGCAGCTGAAGGTAACAGGACAGAGGCAGGCAAACGGCCTTTTGCAGAGCCTGCTGGCGGCGGGGACGGATGTGGTGACCTTTGATCTGCGGGAGCCGTCCCTCCACGAAATTTTTGTGGAGACGGTGGGAGGCGAAACGGATGCAGAGGAGTAAAGAACACCTGCGAGGCATGGGCCGCGTGTTCGCCTTTACGCTGGAGCAGATTGTGAAGAACCGGGGCAACAGGATCGCACTGCTCGTACTGACGGTGCTGGCTGCGGCGACCCTGCCGGTGGCGGCGCTTTTGCAGGGAGGTACAGCCGACAGCGGGGAAAACCGGGTGGTGCTGGAGAATCGAAGCGACCTGAACATCGGCTATGGGGACATGACCGAATTGAGCGGCCTGAGCGGCACGGAATTTGTGCCGGAATTTGAAGCGGCGGAGGATGCGGCCCGGGTGACCGTTACCGGGGAAGCGGGCAGCTATCAGGTGCTGGTCAGCGGCGAGGACGAAGGCTGGCAGCTGGAGCAGCTGCGCCAAAGTGCGGAGCAGGCTGTGTACCGGGCGGCGTTGCGGTCTGCAGGACTGGCTGAGGCGGAATGGGCCGCAGGCTCGGTGCAGGTGAGCACCGGGTGGCTTGCAGACGAGGATGCGGTACAGCCGGGGCAGGAAACCGGCGAAGAGGATGGGCTGTTCTGGATGCAGTACGGCTATGCCATGGTGGTGATGATGCTGTGCATCATGGCGGCGTCATCCATTATCCGGGCCGTGGTGGAGGAAAAAGAGAGCAGGCTGGTGGAGCTGCTTTTACTGAGTATCCGCCCGGTGGCGCTGATGGGCGGAAAAATCCTTGCCATGATGGTGTTTGTGGTGGGGCAGCTGGTGCTGATTGCGCTGGGCTTTGCAGCAGGCGGCATGCTGACGGGAATACTGTTTTCCCGAGAGGCACTGAGCGGCACCCTGGACGCGGCGGGCCAATTCGTGCCCGCCCTGACGGCAGGAGCAGGCCACATGGCGGCCCTTGCGGCGGTGGTGCTGGTGTCGCTGCTGCTGGCATTTTCCGGAATGTCCGTGCTGAGCGGCATCTGCGGCGCCTGCTGCAGCACCATGGAGGACGCAGGCAGCGCCAACGGCGCGGCGATGGCGATTATTATGGGCGGGTATCTCGGCTCCTGCGTGGTGGGAGCCATTCCCGGAGAGGGTATAGCCGTCTTTTCGTCGATTTGCCCGGTTTTGTCCATGTTCTGTGCGCCGGTGCAGTACGCGGCCGGGAGGTTGCCGCTTTGGGCGCTGCTGCTGTCATGGATTTTACAGCTGGCTCTGATTTGCGGAATGCTGTGGCTGTGCGGAAGGGTGTACGGCGATTTGATTGTGTATCGGGGACAGCGCCTGAAGCTGCGGCAGGTGCTCAGAATGGCGAAAGGAGGCACGCGGACATGAAGAAAAACAGCTTTCGGGGGATGGGCCGGGTGCTGGCCTTTACCCTTGCGCGGGAGACAAAGGGAAAGGGCTATCGGGGGCTGACCATTGCGGTGGCGCTGATATGCCTGCTGGCGCCGGTGCTGTGGCTGGGACTTTCTTCCGGCGGGGAGAAAACGCCGGAGACAGGAAGCGGAGTGGAGCAGATTATATATGTGAACGAAACGGAAGGGGAGGGATTACCCCTTGAAAGATGCCCACAGCTGCTGCCAGAGGTGTTCGCAGGAATTGTCTGCCGTCAGGCAGAGTCTGTGCAGGCGGCCGAAGCCATGGCGGACAGAAAAACACTGGTGGTGGCGCTGAGAGAAGGAACTGACGGCGTTTCGGCCCGGGTGCTGCTGCCGGAGGACACGGAACTGACGGAGGCTGACGCCCGGAGTTGTGCAGACGGGCTGGAGGTGTGTTTGCCTCGCCTGATACTGGACCGGGCAGGCGTTGCGCCGGAGCAGCTGCCCCGGGTGGAGAGCCGGACGGAGCAGAAAGAAGCGGAGAGTGGCGGCGCAAGGGGAATCGTGACGATGGCGGTTTCCTATGTGACGCTGATGGCGCTGTATTTCATGGTTTTGTTCTATGGCCAGAGCACGGCCAACAGTGTACTATTGGAGAAAAGCTCCAAGCTGATGGAATTTTTCCTGGTGACAGTGAATCCGGTGGCGATGGTACTGGGAAAAATTTTGGCTATCGCGCTGGCGGGGCTGATACAGGTGGCCCTATGGTGCGCATCACTGGCGGCGGGAATCGGCGTGGGCTGCGCCATCGGGAGGCTGCGTCAGGCGGACGGAATGCCGGAGGCGGTGCAGCTGGTGAAAAGCCTGATAAGCAGCGGCATGTTCAGCGCAGGCGGTGCGGTGCTGGCGGTTTGTATTGTGGTGGCGGGCTTTTTGATGTACTGCGCGCTGTCTGCCATCGGCGGTGCACTGGCAGGAAAGGCGGAGGATCTGGGGATGACCAACCAGCTTTTTTCGCTGGCACTGGTGGTCAGCTTCCTTGCGTGCCTGCTGGGCGGAGGCATGGAGGGCAGCGTGGCACCGTGGCTGTGCTGGGTGCCGTTTACGGCTGTGCTGGTGGTGCCGGGACAGGTGCTGCTGGGGAGCGCCAGCCTGTGGCAGGGAGCAGCGTGCCTGCTGGAGACGCTGGCCTTTGCGGTGGCACTGGGCTATTTTGCCGGGTATATTTACCGGATGATGGCTCTTTACAAAGGAAACCCGCCCAGTCCCGGACGGCTGATTCAGATGGCGCGTCTGTCAAAATACGGATAAATGCCCAAGGTGGGAAGCAGCCCTCCGGATTTTGGCCGGAGGGCTGCTTTTTGCGGTTTGAACAGAGATTATTCTTCTTTGGCAGATTCTTTTTTCCGGGGGAGAGAGGGAAGCGCGTCCGGTGCAAACCCCCACAGAAGCTTTATAAGCCACACAAACAGCAGCAGGACCAGCACCGGAATCAGGCAGGAGGTGACCAGCATCACAGCCAGCGCCTCCAGAAACCGGTTCAGCAAGCTGCTCAGCCGGTTCAGCACGCCGCTGACGGCACCGGTGATTCCATCTGTGATTCGGGAGAGCAGGTCTTTATCCTGCGCGCTGTTCTGTGCGTCCTGTGTGGCATCCTTGGCATCGTCAATGGTTTGTTGGATGGATGCCTGATAGGTGCTTTCAATCAGCGAGGACAAGCGTATTCCGGCGGGAATCACCAGACAGATGGCAACGGCAAAGAGAAGCAGCTTGCAGGCGGCGGTGCGCAGCGTCCGGCGCCAGATGAACAGGCTGGCGGAGAACAGGGCGCAGGCGGCGGGAATCAGCCAGACGCAGGCAATGTAGCCGGTGACCGTCAGCAGATATTTTTCCAGAAGAACAGCGCTGAGCGCAATAAGAAAATAGGAGCTGAGGTCTGCCAGCTTTTCGGCAATGGGGGTGGCGGCGTCTCCGGGCAGAAGCGAAAGAGCAGCAGACGCTGCCGTGGAGGCGGCGGTCAGTTCCATGACAGTGGTTTGCTGGCGGTCCAGCATGGCAATGGAATCGGCGTGAAAAGCGGCAGAGGACAGAGGTTTTGCCACCACAAAAGCGGACAGAAGCGCTATCAATATGGCGGCGGCTACTGCCGCCAGCCGACGGGACAGGGATTGGGTCATGGGAATGCCTCCTTACAAAAAAACGGTTAGAACATTATAGCAGGTGGAAGGCGGGAGCGCAAGCCGGGGCTCCGACAAAAAAGAAGCGGGAAATGCGAAAAAGCAGTTGACAAACCGGGGAGAGAGGAGTAGTATAAGAGCACAACAAATGAATGATTGTTCAAATGAAGATGTGAAAGGGTGATTGAATGAACAAAGCGCAGGAGCCGGAATTTCTGAGCCTGACCGCAGAGGGAGCGGAGAACGTTCTTGACCATATGCCGGATGAGGACAGCCTGTACGATCTGGCGGAGGTGTATAAGGTATTCGGCGATTCCACCCGGATTAAAATTCTGTATGCGCTGTACGCTGCGGAATTGTGCGTATATGACATTGCGCAGCTGCTGGGTATGACGCAGAGCGCGGTGAGCCATCAGCTGAGGATTCTGAAAAATAACAAGCTGGTGAAGTTCCGCCGGGAGGGGAAAACCATATTTTACGCATTGGACGACGACCATGTGCGTGCCATCCTGAGCATGGGCATGGAGCATCTGAATGAAAAATAAACCGAAAAAACTGTAGTATGGAGGCTGCGAATATGAAAAAGACCTATAAAATCGAAGTGGACTGCGCCAACTGTGCCGCCAAAATGGAGGAAGCTGCCAAGCACACCGCGGGTGTGGCCGATGCGGTGGTCAGCTTTATGACCCAGAAAATGAAGGTGGAATTTGCCGAGGGGGCGGAGCCTTCCGCTGTGATGCAGGATGTGCTGAAAAACTGCAAAAAGGTAGAGGACGATTGCGAGATTTACCTGTGATCGGATGATGCAGACTGGCTTGTTGGCCTGAACCCGGTTTCCTCCACGGCATGTGCGTGGAGGAAACCAGCTTTGCGGGCCTGTTGGCTGTGAACGGCTGGGGTCGGGACACTGAAAAGACTGCCCGGCGGACATTGGAAGGAGGCGCGGAGGCCGTGACAAAAAAGCAGAAAAAGAACCTGTACCGAATTCTGGCGGCAGTTGCGATGGTGGTGGTCATCCGGCTGCTGCCGGTATCCGGCTGGCCGGAGGCGGCGCTGTACATGCTGCCGTACTTGCTGGTGGGATATGACATTCTTGTCAAGGCTGCAAAGGGAATTATGAACAGACAGGTGTTTGACGAGAATTTCCTGATGGCTGTTGCCACAGTGGGCGCCATTGCTCTGGGAGATTTTCAGGAAGGGTGCGCCGTGATGATTTTCTATCAGGTGGGCGAACTGTTCCAGGGAGTGGCCGTGGGCAAAAGCCGCCGCAGCATCAGCGAGTTGATGGATATTCGTCCGGATTATGCCAATGTGGAGACGGACGGGAAGCTGGAGCAGGTGGACCCGGATGATGTGGAGGTTGGCTCTGTCATTGTGGTGCAGCCCGGTGAACGGGTGCCTATTGACGGCGTGGTGGTGGAGGGAAGCTCCACTGTGAACACCAGCGCCCTGACCGGCGAAAGCGTGCCGCGGGAGGTGCGCGAGGGGGATGAAATTATCTCCGGCTGCGTGAACATGAGCGGTCTGCTGCGGGTGAGAACCACCAAAGAGTTCGGGGATTCTACCGTGGCAAAGATTCTTGATCTGGTGGAAAATTCCAGCATGAAAAAGGCCAAGGCGGAGAACTTCATCACAAAATTTGCCCGGTACTATACCCCGGCGGTGTGCTATGGCGCGCTGGCGCTGGCCCTTCTGCCGCCGCTGTATCTGACGGTTACAGGCGGCGGAGCCGACTGGGGCGACTGGATTACAAGAGCGCTGACTTTCCTGGTCATCAGCTGCCCCTGCGCACTGGTCATCAGCATTCCGCTGAGCTTCTTCGGAGGCATTGGCGGAGCCTCTGCCAGAGGAATTCTGGTCAAGGGCGGCAACTATCTGGAGGCGCTGGCCAAGACCCGGTATGTGGTGTTTGACAAGACCGGCACCCTGACCAAGGGCGTGTTTCAGGTGGTTCAGACCAGCCCGGCAGAGGGCACGACAGAGCGGGAACTGCTGGAGACGGCGGCGCTGGCGGAGAGCTATTCCAAGCATCCCATCAGCCAGAGCCTGAAAGCGGCCTGCGGCGGTACGCTGGAGGCAGAACGGGTGAGCGGCGTGGAAGAACTGGGCGGACATGGCGTCACCGCAGTGGTGGACGGCAGACAGGTGGCTGTTGGCAACGAGCGGCTGATGAAGAAGCTGGGTGTTTCCTACAGGACACCGGAGCAGCCCGGAACGGTTGTGTATGTATGCGTGGAGGGCCGGTATGCCGGGTATATTCTGCTGGGCGATGTGGTAAAGGAGCATGCGGGAGCGGCCATCCGGGGCCTGAAGCAGGAGGGCGTGAAGAAAACCGTGATGCTGACCGGTGATGCTGACGCCGTGGCCCGTCGGGTGGCGGAGGAGCTGGGCGTGGACGAGGTGCACAGCCAGCTGCTGCCCGGAGACAAGGTGGAGCAGGTGGAGCGCCTGATGGCTGCGTGTCAGAAGGATGAACTGCTTGCCTTTGTGGGAGATGGTATCAATGATGCGCCGGTGCTGGCCCGGGCTGATCTGGGCATCGCCATGGGGGCACTGGGCAGCGATGCGGCCATCGAGGCGGCGGACATTGTGCTGATGGACGATGACCCGCTGAAGATTGCGCTGGCCATGAAGATTTCCCGCCGCACGCTGCGGATCGTGTATGAGAACATCGTGTTTGCACTGGCTGTGAAGGCGGTGTGTCTGGTGTTGGGCGCCATCGGTCAGGCCAGCATGTGGCTGGCAATCGGAGCGGATGTGGGCGTGATGGTGCTGGCTGTGCTGAATGCCACCCGCGCGCTGGTGACACCGAAAAAGTGAAAGAGCAAAGCAGGCCCGGTCCCCGGCTGAAAGCCGTGGGAACGGGCCTGCCGGCTGCATGGGGAATTCCGGCCTGTACCGGATTCTGCCCGAAAATAAAAATCAGGTGTCTGTAAGATTTTTCTTACGGACACCTGATTTTGGTGCGCGAGGCGGGACTTGAACCCGCACGTGCGTAATGCACACTAGAACC
>ERZ772867.889-NODE-889-length-38075-cov-4.635718_pt1 | contig 38075 bp, 32 predicted proteins | sample MGYA00511341_ERZ772867 | MGnify/ENA primary metagenome ERZ772867 (study PRJEB29015, sample SAMEA2737707) | human gut metagenome | biome: human gut; feature: human-associated habitat; material: faeces | place: China | collected 2012 ... | reverse complement strand
TATTTTTCCGCCGCACTTGAAAGCGGCCTTCGCCTGACGGAGATCACCCATGTGATTCTTGCCGCCGGCGGCGCAGCCGGCAGCAAGGTGGGGGGTGTGCCGGACGGCTATCGTCTGGCAAAGGCGCTGGGCCATCACCGCACAGCCCTGTACCCTGCACTGGTGCAGCTGAAGACGGAGCCCACCTATCCCCGGGCCCTGAAGGGGGTCAAGACCCCCGCCCATGTGTGCCTGTACAGGGGCCATGAAATGCTGGCGGAAAATAACGGCGAGATCCTGTTCACGGAGTATGGCGTAAGCGGCCCGGCTATTTTTGAAATTTCCCGCTGCACCGCCGGCGAAGAGGGGATAACCCTGTCGCTGGACCTGTGGGCAGAGAAAACGGAGGAGGAAATCACCGGCTGGCTGCTCAGACGCTGCCGGACCGCCGCAGCGGGGGAGGAGCTGACCTGCGGCAAGGTGTTTACAGGGGTGCTGCACAGCCGTCTGGGGCAGATGGTGGTAAAATATGCCGGGGTTTCCACCCACTCCGGCCTGTTTTGCGATCTGACGGAGTCGGATGCCCGCCGTCTTGCCCGCGCCTGTAAGCATTTCGCACTGCCCGTCACCGGTACCTGCGGCTTCGATCAGGCGCAGGTCACTGCCGGGGGGCTGGACACGGCGGAGTTCGATCCCCGGACGCTGGAAAGCCGTCTGGTTCCCGGTCTCTACGCCTGCGGCGAGGTGCTGGATATTGACGGCGATTGCGGCGGCTTCAACCTGCAATGGGCGTGGTCAAGCGGCCATCTGGCAGGGCTGCTTTCCGGGAAAGCGTGAGGAGGCAGCCGCACCGCCTGCCGGAAAATAAAACGGACGGCATAGAGCATATATGAAAGCCAAAGGGGCGTCCCGGCCATGTACCGGGACGCCCCTTTGGCTTGCCTGCAAGGCTTGATGCCGGACATGGCATCAAGCAGATGAGCTATTTTTCTGCTGCTGCCTGTGCGCGCAGCAAAGAAACGGATCAAGGCGTGTAGCAGGCTTCGTCAAACAGCGTCCACACGCCTTCATCCGGTGGGCGGCGGAAAAAAGACAGCCGCTCTCCGCTTTCCGGATGGTTAAAGCCTATCCGGCAGGAAAACAGAGCAATAGGGCCGTCGCCCTCGGCCAGCCCGTATTTCCGGTCCCCCACCAACGGCAGACCCCGGGAGGCAAACTGTACCCGAATCTGATGGGTGCGTCCGGTGTGCAGCCGGATTCGGATCAGAGACAGTCCCTGCGCCGTGGCCAATACCCGGTAGGACAGTCCGGCCTTCTGCACGCCTTTTCCCGGCGCTGCGGCCACATAGGTAATGCGCCGCGCACTGTCCCGGCCCAGCAAATCGAAAAGCTCGCCTTCCGGCTCCTCCGGTATACCGTGAACGGCGGCGAAATACTCCTTGTCCAGCTCATGCCGTCGTACCTGCTCAGATAAAAGGGAAGCGGCCTTCCGGGACAGGGCCAGCACCATCAGTCCTCCAACCGCTGCGTCCAGCCGGTGTACGGTGCGCACGCAGTCCAGACCGGTCTGCCGACGCAGCAGCTCCGGCAGACCGCCCGAATCATCGGTGGAGAGTACTCTGGCGGGTTTCACGGCCACCAGCACCCGCCGGTCCTGATAAACAATTTCAGCCATGACTGTATTTTTTGGCGCATAGCTCCCGGCTTACAGTCACTTGCCCGCTGTCTGTCAGCCAGCCTATAAAGTTGGAAAAGTTCCGCTCTGTGATGTTGAATTTCAGTTCGTTGTGCACATGCACATTTTCCTTCTGGCAAAAGGCATAAATCCACTGGTCAAAGGTCATGCCGTCCGCCAGGCAGGACAGCACCTCCTCAGCCTTGTTCTCAAAAAAAGAAATATTGTCGTCAATGAGCCCGGAAATGTCCGTCAGCACCTGCTTGTGCGCCACGATGTAGGCCGGGCAGGAGAGACTGCGCAGCGACCGCTTGCTCTCCAGATCCCGGGCGATAAACATGGAGGTTGGCAGCTTGGCGCTGTCGATCTGCGACCGGCTGATGAGGCAGTCACCCAGATAGGCCACATTGTCCGGCGTGATGATGCCGATATGTCCGCAGCTGTGGCCCGGCAGCTGCAAAATGCCGAACCGTGCGCCGCAGAAATCAAGCTGTGCTGCATTGGCGGGGATTATCACATCGGCAATAAAGCACTCTTCCAGAAAGATTTCCCGGCTTTTGCCGTAGGTCAGCGGCACATAATTGGCCCGGTAGGCATCCGGGTTGACGGAAATGCCCGCCTCGATGATCTGGGCCGCCGCCAGTGCGCCGTACCGCTGCTGAAAATGGCGCACATTCCCCGTGTGGTCAAAGTGGGCGTGCGAGCAGATGATTCCCTTTAGGCAGAAGCCGTTGTCGTCGATCAGATGCTCCAGCGCGCTCCGGTCCAGCTTGGCATAGCCGGTGTCCATCAGAATGACATCCCGCTCATTCAGCTTGTACAGAGGAATCAGGGCAGTGGCTCCGTCTGCAACATAGGTGTTTCCAAGCACATGGGTCAGTTCCATGGCGAATAGCCTCCTTCAGATGGTCTTTGCGTCCATTATACCAGATTTGTGCAAAAATACAAGATTTTCGGATGAAAAGCCGCAAATTGCATAAAAGAAAAGAGAGATCGGGAAAAAACTTCATTTACCCCCTATGCAAACGGGCGGAAATAAGGTAGAATACACTGGAATATGAAATGCAGGAGGCTTCCTATGGACGAACCGAAATATAAGCGCGTCTTGCTGAAGATCAGCGGCGAGGCGCTGGCCGGCGACAAGCATTTCGGCCTTGATTTTCAGGTCATGGGTCAGGTGGCGGATGTAATCCGCCAGTGCGTGGAGATGGGTGTGGAGGTTGGCATCGTCATCGGCGGCGGCAACTTCTGGCGCGGTGTGAAAAACGGCGAGGGGTATATCGAGCGTACCCGGGCCGACCACATGGGCATGCTGGCCACCGCCATGAACTGCATGGCCATGGCCGATGTGCTGGAGCAGAAGGGCGTGGATGTCCGCGTGCAGACCGCGCTGGAGATTAAAGAAGTGGCCGAGCCGTATATCCGGGCCCGCGCCATCCGGCATCTGGAAAAGGGCCGGGTAGTCATCTTCGGCTGCGGCATCGGCAGCCCCTTCTTCTCCACGGACACGGCGGCGGTGCTGCGGGCGGCTGAGATTGGCGCAGATGTTATTCTGCTCGCCAAGAATATCGACGGCGTGTACGACTGCGACCCTGCCAAGTTTGAAAATGCCCGCAAGTTCGACGCCATCACCTATGACGAGGTGCTCAAGCGGCATCTGGCCGTCATGGACTCCACCGCCACCAGCCTTTCCATGGACAATCATATCCCCGTGCTGGTGTTTGCCCTGAAGGACCCCTACAATATCATCCGCGTGCTGCGTGGTGAAAAAATCGGAACGATTGTGAAGGAGGCATAACAATGCTGAAAGACGAGTATAAGATTTATGAGGAAAAGATGGCCAAAAGCATCGAATCCGTGAAAAGCGACTTTGCCGCCGTGCGTGCCGGCCGTGCCAATGCGTCCGTGCTCAACCGCATCAGCGTGGATTATTACGGCACGCCCACTCCCATTCAGCAGGTTGGCTCTGTTGCCTCTCCCGATCCCCGCTCCCTGGTTATCACCCCCTGGGATGGCAGCCTGCTGCGTGCCATCGAAAAGGCCATTCTGGAGTCAGATCTGGGCATCAATCCCCAGAACGACGGCAAGAGCATCCGCCTGTCCTTCCCCCAGCTGACGGAGGAGCGCCGTAAGGAGCTGGTCAAGCAGATTCACAAATACGCTGAAAATGGCAAGGTGGCCGTGCGCAACATCCGCCGTGATGCCATGGAGTATTTCAAAAAGCAGCAGAAGGCTTCCGCCATCACCGAAGACGAGCTGAAAAAGGCGGAAAAAGACCTGCAAAAGCTGACCGACGACAGCTGCAAGGAAATCGACCGCCTGCTGGATACCAAGGAAAAGGAATTGATGTCTGTCTGATGGGGCTGTTTGGCAAAAAAGCTTCTGACAAGGCGGGGCAGGTGGATAAAAGCCGCCTTCCCCGCCACATCGCTATTATTATGGACGGCAACGGTCGTTGGGCGAAGCAGCGTGGCCTGCCTCGCACCGCCGGACATAAGGTAGGCGCCGAAACCTTCCGCAAGATTGCGCTCTACTGCAAGGATCTGGGCGTAGAATACCTGACGGTGTACGCCTTCTCCACTGAAAACTGGAAGCGTCCTGCGGACGAGGTCGGAACCATCATGGGCCTTCTGCGGCAATACCTGCTGGAGTCTATCGCCAGCATGGAGCGTGACCATGTGAAGCTGCATTTTCTGGGCGACCTCAGCGCTCTGTCGCCGGAGCTGCAGGAGCTGGCAAAGCGTTCTGATGAGGTGGCTCAGCGGGTGGACGGCCATTTTCAGGCCAACATCTGCCTGAACTACGGCGGCCGGGATGAGATTCTCCATGCTGCCCGGGCCTGTGCCGCGGCGGGGGAGGAGATAACGGAGGAAAATCTGGAAAAGCATCTGTACTCTGCCGGCCTTCCGGACCCGGACCTGATTATTCGCCCCAGCGGCGAGCTGCGGCTGAGCAACTTCCTGCTGTGGCAGTGCGCTTATGCAGAGTTTTATTTCTGCGATACGCTCTGGCCGGATTTCGACCAGCAGGCGCTGGACGCAGCAATCATTGACTATCAGAAGCGTGACCGTCGGTTTGGCGGCGTAAAAGCGTAAAATAAGAGGAACACTATGAAACAGAGAATCCTTGTGGCGGTGGTGGGCATTCCCGTTCTGCTGGCCATCTTCATTGCGGCCCCTGTGTGGGCCACGGCGGTGCTGCTGGTGCTTTTGTGCGGCATCGGTGCTCACGAGCTGCTGGCGGCGGTCAGCGGGGCGGAAAAGGCGCGGCGCGGCACGCTGCCCGCGTCTGTGATGGCCCTTTTGCTCACGGCCCTTGTCTATACCCGGGCCATGGCGGCGGACAGTATCTGGCCCCAGCTTCTGCAGTGGCTGTTGGTTGCGTCGGTTGTGGCGGTCTTTGTCTGGACGATTGCAACCTACGATACCCATCTGGGTCTTGATTTCACCGACCTGTGCGCCGTGCTGGTGGCGGGCCTTGCCATTCCCTGGGCCTTTTCCTGCCTGCTGCGGCTGCGTATGCTGCCCTATGGCGGCGGCATGGTGCTGATTCCGCTGGTGGCGGCTTTTTTGAGCGACTCTGCCGCTTTGTTCACCGGCATGGCCTGCGGCAAGCATAAGCTTTCTCCGCGCGTCAGCCCGCATAAGACTATAGAAGGCTCCGTGGGCGGGCTTCTGGGCGGCATGGTGGGCATGGTGCTTTTTCGCATCGTTTTTTATTTCTGCACGCTGCGTCCGCTGTCCATCGGCTGGTGCATCCTCATCGGCTTTGTGGGCGCGGTGATGGGCCAGCTGGGCGATCTCAGCTTTTCCTTTGTCAAGCGGCAGTATGGGATTAAGGACTATGGCCGTCTGCTGCCGGGCCACGGCGGGGTGCTGGACCGGTTCGACAGTGTGCTTTTTGCGGCCCCGGTGGTGTGGCTGCTGGTCAATTCCGCAAACTTGTAAGGAGCGAGTATGACAAAAAACATTTCTCTTCTGGGCAGTACCGGTTCCATCGGCCGCCAGACATTGGCGGTGGCAGAGGAACTGGGCCTGTCCGTTACGGCGCTGACGGCCAATCGGCAGGTGGACCTGCTGGAGCAGCAGGTGCGCCGCTTCCGTCCCCGCCTTGCCGCTTTGTATGACGAGGCCGCGGCGAAGGAGCTGGCCCTGCGCCTGTCCGATATGAAAGAGGTGCAGGTGCTCTCCGGCATGGAGGGCCTTCTGGCTGCGGCCCGGCAGCCGGAGGCGGACACGGTGGTCACCGCCGTCATGGGCAGCGTGGGGCTGGAGCCTACGCTGGCCGCCATCCGCCAGAAAAAGCGGATTGCGCTGGCCAATAAGGAAACGCTGGTCTGCGCCGGCGAGTTGGTCATGGCGGAGGCGGAGCGCTGCGGCGCGGAGATCATCCCCGTGGATTCGGAGCATTCCGCCATTTTCCAGAGCCTGCAGGGCTGCCGCGACCGGGCGGAGATTCGCCGCCTGATTCTTACCTGCTCCGGCGGGCCGTTTTTTGGCCGCAGCCATCAGCAGCTGGAAAATATGACCGTGCAGGACGCTTTGAAGCACCCCAACTGGTCCATGGGCGCCAAGATTACCGTGGATTCCGCTACACTTATGAATAAGGGGCTGGAGGTCATCGAGGCGATGCGCCTGTATCGCCTGCCCGTGGAGCAGGTTTCCGTGGTCATCCACCGCCAGAGCATCGTTCACTCTCTGGTAGAGTATCGGGATGGGGCCATGATTGCCCAGCTGGGTACGCCGGATATGAAGCTGCCCATCCGCTACGCCATGACATATCCCCTCCGGGCTTTGTCGCCGGATGAACCGCTTGATTTGCTTACCTGCGGGGATCTGACCTTCCACGCCCCGGATACACAGGCGTTTCCCTGCCTGCGCATTGCCCGCCAGTGCGCCGCCGTGGGCGGCACTGCCTGCGCCATTATGAACGGCGCCAACGAGGCGGCGGTGGCGCTGTTTCTGCAGGGGCAGATCGGCTTTAACGACATTCCCCGCCGGGTCGAGCAGGCTCTTTCCCGGGTCGCGGTGAAATATCAGCCGTCCCTTGCGGATATACTGGAGGCAGACCGGCTGGGCCGTCAGGCCGCCCGGTAATCGGGAAGATCGGAGCGTAGCGTATTTATGTCAACTGTTTTGTATATTCTGGTGGCCGTTTTGATTTTCGGGGTGCTCATTGCCGTTCACGAGCTGGGGCATTTTCTGGCGGCCAAAGCCTGCGGTGTCCGGGTCAACGAATTTTCCATCGGTATGGGGCCGGCCCTGCTGACGCGGGAGAAAGGAGAGACGACCTATTCCCTCCGCCTTCTGCCGGTGGGCGGCTACTGCGCCATGGAGGGGGAGGAGGAAAACTCCAACGATCCCCGTGCCCTGAATAACAAGGGCTTCTGGGCCAAGCTGCTGATTTTTGCCGCCGGGGCCATCATGAATTTTATCACCGGCCTTGTCATTATTCTGGTGCTCTATGCCGGGGCGCAGGCGTTCTACACCCCCACCATCACCGGCTTTGCCGATACCTGCCCGCTGCAGGGTGAGGCGGGGCTGCAAACGGGGGACCGCCTTCTTTCCATTGACGGAGAGCGGATCTATGTCTACAGTGATGTCAGCCTGCTCCTTGGCCGTAACCGGACAGGGGTGTATGATCTGGTGGTTCGCCGGGACGGGCAGCGTGTCCGCCTGAAGGACTTTCCCATGGAGCGCCGGGAGTATGTGGATCAAAGCGGTCAGACCTATACAGGCTTTGGCCTGTATTTTGGCGTGGAGGAGGCCACCTTCACCGGCCGCATTGCCTATAGCTGGAACAATGCCGTTGACTTTGTGCGCACGGTGCGTCTGTCGCTGCAAATGCTGCTGGGGGGCGAGGCCGGGCTGAAGGATGTCAGCGGTCCGGTGGGCATTGTCACCACCATCACGGATGTGGGGCAAAGTGCCTCCAGTGCATCGGCTGCCGCGCAGGACATTGCCTATCTGGCGGCGCTCATCGCGGTGAATCTGGCGGTGATGAACCTGCTTCCGCTGCCTGCACTGGATGGCGGCAAGATTTTCTTTCTGGTCATCAACGCCGTCTCCATGGCGCTGCTGCACCGCCGTATTCCGGAAAAATTTGAAAATTATGTGCACCTTGCAGGCTTTGTCCTGCTGATGGTGCTCATGCTGGTTATCACATTTCAGGATGTCTGGAAGCTGCTGGGATAAACTCCGGCTTCTCAGAAAAGAAAAGCCTGTCCCTGGTGGCTGTGTGTTCACCGGGGCAGGCTCGTTCTCCGCTGCGGTGGGGGGCGGAACCATCCAGGGGAGGGGACAATTATGACAAAGCAGATTATGGTGGGCGGTGTGCCCGTGGGCGGCGGAGCCCCGGTCAGCATCCAGTCCATGTGCAATACACCCACGGCGGATGTCCGCGCCACGGTGGAGCAGATTCTTCGGCTGGAGGAAGCCGGCTGCGAGATAATCCGGGTGGCCGTTCCGGATATGGAAGCAGCCCGGGCCATCGGGCCGATCCGGCAGGCGATTCACATCCCGCTGGTGGCGGACATTCATTTTGACTACCGGCTGGCGCTGGAATGCGCCCGGCAGGGGGTGGACAAAATCCGCATCAATCCCGGCAATATCGGCGGCGCCGACCGGGTGCGGGCTGTGGCGGATGCCTGCCGGGAGCGCGGCATCCCCATCCGCATCGGCGTCAACGGCGGGTCGCTGGAAAAGAACCTGCTGGAAAAATACGGCGGCGTCACCGCTCAGGCGCTGGTGGAAAGCGCATTGGGCCATGTGGGCCTGCTGCATGACTGCGATTTTGATGACATATGCATCTCCGTCAAGTGCTCTGATGTGGCAGTGAATATGGCCGCCTACCGGCTGCTTCGGGAAAAAACGGATTACCCGCTCCATCTGGGCGTTACCGAGGCCGGAACGCCCTCCATGGGCATTCTCAAGTCGGCCATGGGCATTGGCGGCCTGCTGTGTCTCGGCGTGGGGGATACCATGCGTGTCAGCCTTACGGCGGACCCGGTGGAGGAGGTGCTGGCGGCAAAGAAGATTCTCTCCGCCGCCGGGGTGCGGCGCTTCGGCCCGAACCTTATTTCCTGCCCCACCTGTGGCCGGACGAAGTATGACATGATCCCCATTGCCCGGGAGGTGGAGCGCCGGCTGGAAGGCTGTGATAAGCAGATCACCGTTGCCGTTATGGGCTGTGTGGTCAATGGCCCCGGCGAGGCTTCCGCCGCCGATGTAGGCATTGCCGGCGGACAGGGCGAGGGCCTTGTTTTTCGCCGGGGAAAGATTTTGTACAAGGTGCCGCAGGATAAGCTGGTAGACGCCCTGATGGATGAGATTGAGAAATTGTAAATATGAGTGAGAAAATACCATTTTTTGACTTTTTTGCCAGCTTTCTGCCGCCCCGTGAGCTGCGCGTTCTGCTGCACGATGCCAAGGTCACCGGCGGCAGCCTGAACCGGGAGAAACGCACGCTGGAGGCCGATGTAGAGGCCGGCGGCCATGTGTCCGATGCGGCCCGTGCCGCGCTGGAGCATATGCTGCAGCAGCACTACGATATTCGTCAGGTCAAGCTGCGCTTTTCCGCCCCTGCGGCCCCCGGCGAGAGCAGCGAGCAGCTGTTGTTCGGCAAGGAGATCAAGGGCCGCGTTGCCCCCATCGAAAATCTGAACCCCAAAATGGGCGGAATCGTGGTGGAGGGCAAAATTTTCTATGCCGAGTGCTACGAGACGCGCCGTCCCGGCGTGTGGTGCATGACCTTTGATATGACGGACTACCATGGTTCCGTCACGGTCCGCAAATACCTGCAAAGCAAGGGCGAGCCGTCCGTCTGCGCCGCCATTGCCGTTGGTATGTGGGTGCGGGTGCAGGGCTTTGTGGAGCTGACCCGCGATGGCAAGGATGTGCAGCTGAACCCGGCGGGTATTGTCCGCATTACCCATGCCCCCCGGCAGGATACCGCCCCGGAAAAGCGGGTGGAGCTGCACCTGCATACCCGCATGTCCAATATGGACGCCCTCACCGATACCACCTCGGTTATCAAGCAGGCCATGTCCTGGGGCCATCCGGCCATTGCCATCACCGACCACGGCGTGGTGCAGGCCTTCCCGGATGCATGGCATGTGGTGCAGAAGGCCAAGGGGAAGATCAAGGTGCTCTACGGGGTAGAGGGGTACTATATCAACAATCTGGATGACCGTATCGCCGTCCACGGCCCGGCCGACCAGCCTTTTTCGGATGAAATTGTCTGCTTTGATATTGAAACCACCGGCCTTCAGGTCACCCGCGAGGCCATCACCGAGATTGGTGCCGTCATCTTAAAGGACGGGCAGATTACCGATCACTTTCAGACCTTTGTCAACCCCAACCGCCGCCTGACGCCGGAGATCATCGGCCTTACCGGGATCACCGATGCCATGCTGGCCGATGCTCCCTCTCTGAAGGAGGCGCTCACCGCTTTTCTGGCCTTCGTGGGGGATCGTCCTCTGGCAGCCCATAATGCGGAGTTCGACATTGGCTTCATCCGCGCCGGCTGCAAAAAGGTGGGTCTGCCCTTTGATCCTACCTATGTGGATTCTCTGATTCTGGCCCAGAATCTGCTGCCGGAGCTGAATAAGTTCAAGCTGGATGTGGTGGCGGAGCATCTGGACCTGCCCGCCTTCAATCATCACCGGGCTTCGGACGATGCCGCCATGGTTGCCTATATGCTCATTCCGTTTTTCCGGCGGATGGAGGAGGAACTGGGCATTTCCCGCCTGCAGCAGATCAACGGCGAGATGCTGAAGCTGCGGCCCAAGGGCAATAAAAATCACCGCCGCCCCAAGCATATCATCATTCTGGCCAAGAACAAGCTGGGGCTCAAGCACCTGTATCAATTGGTGTCCGCCTCCAACCTGAAATATTTCAAGCGCTTTCCCATCATTCCCAAAACGGAGCTGGTGGCCCACCGGGAGGGGCTGATTATCGGTTCAGCCTGCGAGGCCGGAGAGCTGTTTCAGGCCGTGGCAGATCATAAGGATTGGGCCGAGCTCAAGCGTATCGCCTCATTTTACGATTATCTGGAAATCCAGCCCATCTGCAACAATATGTTCATGCTGCGCAACGGCTCTGTCCAGTCCGAGGAGGACCTCCGGGACCTGAACCGTACCATTGTCCGGCTGGGGGAGGAGCTGCATAAGCCCGTCTGTGCCACCGGCGATGTGCATTTTCAGGAGCCTGAGGATGAGGTGTATCGCCGGGTGCTTCTGGCCAGCAAAAAATTCCCCGATGCCGACAAGCCTCTGCCGATTTATTTCAAAACCACCGATGAAATGCTGCAGGAATTTTCCTATCTGGGGGAGGAGAAGTGCCATCAGGTGGTCATCGACGATCCCCGGCACATTGCCGATCTGGTGGAGGACATTGAGCTGCTGCCTCCCGGCCAGCTGTTCCCGCCCCGGCTTGAAAATTCCGAGCAGGAGCTGCATGACATGGTCTGGGACAAGTGCCATGCACTTTATGGTGAAAATCCGCCCCAGCTGATTGTGGATCGCCTGAATGTGGAACTGGGCAGCATTCTGGGAAAATACGATGTGGTGTATATGTCTGCCCAGAAGCTGGTGCAGCGCAGCCTTGAAAACGGCTATCTGGTTGGCTCACGAGGTTCCGTCGGCTCCTCACTGGTGGCCTATATGTCCGGCATTACCGAGGTCAATTCCCTCCCCCCCCACTACCGCTGCCCCAAGTGCAAGCACTCCGAGTTTGTCACCGACGGCAGCTATGGCTGCGGTGCGGACATGCCGGATAAGGTCTGCCCCGTGTGCGGCGAAAAATATGTAAAGGATGGTTTCGACATTCCGTTTGAAACCTTTCTGGGCTACGGCGGCGGCAAAGTGCCGGATATTGACCTGAACTTCTCCGGGGAATATCAGGCCCGGGCCCATCGCCATGCCATCGAAATGTTCGGTGAAACGCAGGTGTTCCGTGCGGGCACCATCGGTACGCTGGCCGAGAAGACCGCCTTCGGCTTTGTCCGCAAATATCTGGACGAGCGCGGCCTCACCGCCGGCAATGCCGAGATGAACCGCCTGACGCAGGGCTGTGTGGGCGTTCGCCGTACCACGGGCCAGCATCCCGGCGGCCTTGTGGTCGTGCCGGATGATATGGATGTAGAGGATTTCACCGCCGTCCAGCACCCGGCCGATGCCGAGGATGCCGATACCATCACCACCCATTTTGAATATCACTGCATGGAGGACAATCTCCTGAAGCTGGATATGCTGGGTCACGATGACCCCACGATGATCCGCATGCTGGAGGATCTGACCGGCGTCAATGCTCGCCAGATCCCGCTGGATGACCCGGATACCATGAGTATTTTCACCTCCTCCCGGGTGCTGGGCTTTGAAAATGATGAGCTGCTCGGCCCCACCGGGGCCGTGGCCATTCCGGAGTTCAATACCCGCTTCACCCGCGGCATGCTGGTGGATACCCAGCCCAAGGATTTCAACACGCTGGTGCGTCTGTCCGGCTTTTCCCACGGCACGGATGTGTGGCTGGGAAATGCCCGTGAGCTGATTGTCAGCGGCACCGCCTCCGTTCTGGAAACCGTGGGCTGCCGTGACGATATTATGCTCTACCTCATCTCCATGGGCCTTGACCCCAAGATGAGCTTTAAGATCATGGAGGCTGTCCGTAAGGGCAAGGTGAAAAAAGGCGGCTTTCAGGATGGGTGGGAGGATGCCATGCGCCAGCACAATGTGCCGGACTGGTATATCGAATCCCTTGCCAAGATTGGTTATCTGTTTCCCAAGGCCCATGCCGTTGCCTATGTAATGATGGCCTTCCGCATCGCGTGGTTTAAGGTGCACCGTCCGCTGGCCTTCTATGCAACCTTCTTCACCGTCCGCGCCAAGGCCTTTGATGCCGAGTACTGCTGTGCAGGCATTGACGCGGTGAAGCGGAAAATCCACGAGATTGAAAATAATAAAGATGCCACCGCAGTCGAGCAGAACCTGATGGTCACGCTGGAGGTGTGCTATGAGTTTTATCTCCGTGGCTTCCACTTTGATACCATCAGCATCTACGAGTCTCAGGCGTCCGACTTTAAAATCACGGAAAACGGCCTGCTGCCGCCGCTGATTTCCGTCCATGGTCTGGGCGAAGCCGCAGCGCTGGACACGGTGGAAAAGCGCAAGGGAAAGACCTTCATTTCCATTGAGGAGTTTGCCACCTGCTGCAACAAGCTGTCCAAAACCCATATCGAGCAGCTTAAAGCGCTGGGGGCCTTTGCCGGCATGGCGGACACCAGCCAGATTACCCTCTTTTAACAGTTGCCGCATCGGCAGGAAAGGAGCACGCCCATGTACCGTATTCTGGTGGTGGAGGATGACGCCACCATCGCTCAGGCCATCTGCCGCACGGTAGAAAGCTGGGGCATGGAGGCCCGGACCGTAGAAGATTTCCGGAATGTGATGGCGGAATTTGCAGCCTGCTCTCCGCATCTGGTCATTCTGGACATCGGCCTGCCCTTTTTCAACGGCTTCCACTGGTGCGGCGAAATCCGCCGGGTGTCCCGGGTGCCCATTCTGTTTTTGTCTTCGGCGTCCGACAATATGAATATCGTTATGGCCATGAATATGGGGGCCGACGATTTTGTGGCAAAGCCCTTTGACCTGACGGTGCTCACCGCCAAGGTGCAGGCCATGCTTCGCCGGGCCTACGACTTTGCGCCCTCCAATCCGCTGCTCACCCACCGGGGTGCCTTTCTGGACACAGGGGAGGGGAGCCTGACCTACGAGGGCCGGAAAATAGATCTCTCAAAAAACGAATACCGCATCCTCCAGTGCCTGCTGGAGAATAAGGGCCGGGTGGTCAGCCGTGAAAAGCTGATGGAGCGCCTCTGGGCCACCGATAGCTTCGTGGATGAGAATACCCTCACCGTGAATGTCAATCGTCTCCGCCGCAAGCTGGAGGGGGCGGGCCTTGCGGACTTTATTGCCACGCGCCACGGCGTCGGCTATCTGGTGGAGTGATGGATATGGCCTTTTTCAAAGCATATTTTCGTGAGCATTGGCGCATGCTGTGCTTTTTCGTGCTGCTGTGCGTCCTGTTTTCAGTGTGCTTCGCCCTGTATGGCCTGCCGCTGCAGGCGGTGTGGTATCCGGCGGCTTTGGCGGCGGTCTGCGGCGCCGCGCTTCTGGCGCCGGATTATCTCCGCAGTCTCCGGCTTCACCGTCAGTGGCAGCACCTGCTGGAATGCTGCCCGCAGCTGCCGGAGCAGCTGCCTGCATCTTTCGGGGTCGAGGGGCAGGATGCAGCCGCAGTGATCCGCTCCCTGCTTTCCTCTCAGCAGGAATACACCCGCCGCAGCCAGCGCCGCTATCGGGATATGGTGGATTATTACACCGTCTGGGCCCACCAGATCAAAACCCCCATTGCCGCCATGGAGCTGTCTTTGCAGCAGGAGGATACCGATCTGTCCCGCCGCCTGCGGGTAGAGCTGCGCCGCATCGAGCAGTATGTGGATATGGTGCTGGTATTTCTGCGCATGGACTCGGACAGCACGGATTATGTTTTCCGCGTCTGCTCGTTGGACGATATGCTCAGCCGCGTTCTGCGCCGCCTGTCCGGCGAGTTTATTGCCCGCCGCCTGCAGCTGGAGTATACGCCCACGGGCCTGTCCGTGCTGACGGATGAAAAATGGCTCTCCTTTGTGGTAGAGCAGGTGCTGTCCAATGCTCTGAAATATACGAAAACCGGCTCTGTCCGCATTTGGGCAGAGGGGGAGAGCCTCTTCACTGCGATACCGGCATCGGTATTGCCTCGGAGGATCTGCCCCGCATCTTTGAAAAGGGCTACACCGGCCAGACCGGCCGGCAGGAGATGAAGGCCAGCGGTCTGGGGCTATACCTGTGCCGTCAGGTCTGCCGTCGTCTGGGTCATACCATCTCGGCTCAGTCTGTTCCGGGCTGCGGCACTACCATCAGAATTGACCTCCACCGCGATCAGCTGACGGTGGAGTGACAGGCTGTATCTTACAAAACTGTAAGATTCCCGGCGGGAAATGTAAGCCAAATCCATGGCGGCGCATTTCCCGCCTTTGCTATAATGGGGCCACAATAAAGATTGGAGGCAGCAATATGAGTATGCTGGAAGTATCGGGCCTGAAAAAGACTTATGCCACCCGCTTTGGCGGCAATCAGGTGCAGGCCCTGAAAAATGTCAATTTCACCGTGGAGCAGGGCGAGTATGTGGCCATTATGGGCGAGTCCGGTTCCGGCAAGACCACCCTGCTGAACATTCTGGCCGCGCTGGACCGGCCCACCGGCGGTTCCGTCCTGCTGGAGGGCAAGGAGCTGTCCTCCATCCGGGAAAGTGCCGTTGCCGCCTTCCGGCGGGACAATCTGGGCTTTGTTTTTCAGGAGTTCAATCTTCTCGATACCTTTACGCTGGAGGATAACATCTACCTGCCGCTGGTGCTGGCAGGCCGCACCTTCCCGGAAATGCAAAGTCGTCTGCTGCCCATTGCCCGGCAGCTTGGCATTGAGAACCTGCTGAAAAAATATCCTTACGAGGTTTCCGGCGGGCAGAAGCAGCGCGCTGCCGTGGCCCGTGCCCTCATCACCCAGCCCAAGCTGATTCTGGCCGATGAGCCCACCGGCGCACTGGATTCCCGCGCCACCGATGAGCTTCTGCGCCTGTTTGAAAGCATCAACGCCATGGGTCAGACCATTCTCATGGTCACCCACTCCGTCAAGGCCGCCAGCCATGCCGGGCGTGTGCTGTTCATCAAGGATGGCGAGGTGTTCCATCAGATTTATCGCGGTCAGTGCAGCGACGAGCAGCTGTACCAGAAGATTTCCGATACGCTCACTCTTTTGGCGACAGGTGGTGAAGCGCGATGAAGCACGGCTTTTTCCTGAGGCTGGCCGTCACCGGCATCCGTAAAAACCGCCAGCTGTACCTGCCCTACCTGCTTGCCAGCAGCGGCACGGTCATGACCTTTTACATTCTGGCAAGTCTGGCCCGCAGTGCAGCCATCGGTGAAACCTCCGCCGCCGTTATTTCTCTGGGCCAGTGGGTGATTGGGATATTTGCGGTGATTTTCCTGTTTTATACCCATTCCTTCCTTCTTCGCCGCCGTACCCGGGAATTTGGCCTTTATAATGTGCTGGGCATGGAAAAGAGGCATATCTACCGGGTAGAGGCGTGGGAGACTGTCCTGACCGGTGCCTGCAGCCTGCTGCTGGGGCTGGCTCTCGGCATTCTGCTTTCCAAGCTTGCGGAACTTCTGATGCTCCGCGTGCTGCAAAGACAGGCGGATTTCCGATTCACGGTTTCGCTTTTCTCCGTCTGCCTTACAGCTGCGGTGTTTGCGGCGGTTTACCTGTTCCTGCTGCTGCGCGCCGTCTGGCGGATACACCGCAGTGACCCGCTGGCTCTGCTGCGCAGCGAAAATGTGGGGGAGAAGCCGCCCCGCGCCAATTATCTGGTGGCGGTTCTGGGCCTTGTGCTGCTGGCGGCAGCTTATGTGATTGCCGTGTCCATCTGGAAGCCCATCGAAGCGATGACCTATTTCTTCGTTGCGGTGGTTCTGGTGATTCTGGCCACCTATCTGCTGTTTGTTGCAGGTTCTGTTGCCCTGTGCCGTGCACTGCAAAAAAATAAGCGCTATTACTACCGGGCCGATCATTTCGTGTCCGTTTCCAACATGGCCTACCGTATGAAGCGCAATGGTGCCGGCCTTGCCTCCATCTGCATTCTGTGTACCATGGTGCTGGTGATGGTGTCCTCCACAACCAGTCTCTATACCGGGGCAGAGGATTCCCTGCATTCCCGCTATCCCTATGACTATAATTTTGAGCTGCAATGCAGCACGGCCGATCTGACGGCGGAGAACGCGGACATCGTTCGCTCCGTCACCGAAAAATATCTTAATGAGTTGGGGCAGGTGACCTCTCAGGTGGACTATCGCTATCAGTCCGTCAGCGGCGTGCTGGAGGACGGAAACCGTCTGTTCTGGGATTTTTCCGCCTATAAAAAGGCATACAGCATGGGCAGCGTATATTCGGTCTATTTTATTCCCCTGTCCGACTATAACCGTTTCAGCGGCGAAAGGCGCACACTGGGCGAAAATGAAGTGCTGCTTTACCGGCTCCACGGTAAGTACACCGCCGATACCTTTACGCTGGAGGGCGGCCCCACCCTGCATGTGGTGCAGACGCTGTCCGCCATGCCCTGTGCCGGGGATGCCGCGGCCACTGTCAACCCGACCCTGTATTTCATCATCCGCGACCTGACCGATCTGCCGGATCTGCGTCCGGCGAACAGCAAAACCGATGCCTACTATTCCCGCTGGGTCATGGGGGCCAATGTGACTGCCTCTGCCGGCCGGCAGCTGCGGGAGGAAATGATCTGTAATGAATTGGGCCGGCGGCTGGAAGGCAGTATGTCGTATGAGATGTTCCGGGTAGATACGCTTCAGCAGAACCGGGAGAGTTTTTACGGGCTCTATGGCTCTCTCTTTGTGCTGGGTATTATTCTCAGTCTGGTGTTCCTGTGCGCGGCCGTGCTGATCGTGTATTATAAGCAGGTCTGCGAGGGGTATGAGGATCAGAAGCGCTTTGAAATCATGCAGAAGGTAGGCATGACCGACCGGGACATCCGCCGCAGCATCAATGCCCAGATGCGCACCGTGTTCTTTGCGCCCCTGCTGCTGGCCGCCTGCCATCTGGCGTTTGCCTGTCCCATGGTCTGGCGGATGCTGATGCTGTTCAATTTGAATAATCTGCCGGTGTTCCTGCTTACCACCGCCTGCACCTTTGGCGTGTTTGCCGTGTTCTATCTGGTGGTCTACCGGCTGACCTCCGGGGCCTACTATCGGATCGTCCGCCGTTGATGGAGGGCAGGTGTTCTTGCGTTTGCTGCTCGAGGATGCTATGATCATCCTGAAAACCCGCAAAGCAAACTGTTTTTGATGTATCAGGAGGCTTCTCATGATTATCCGGAAAAACACCTGCAAGCTGGCTGTGGTGTAGGCTGCACCCATTATGTTCGACAAGGAAAAATCCACCGAAAAGGCCCTTCGCCTCATTGAGGAAAGCGCTGCCCACGGGGCCGAGCTGGTGGTCTTTCCGGAGCTTTTCATCCCGGGCGACCCCTATGGCATGACCTGCGGCTTCACCGTGGGCAGCCGCAATCCGGATGGCCGGAAGGATTGGAAAAACTATTATGATAATTCCCTGCTGGCAGACGGGGAGGAGATGAAGAAAATCGTTTCCTGCGCCCGGAAGCATCATGTGTATGTCAGCATCGGCTATTCCGAGTGTGACCCGGTCACAGCTACGCTGTATAATTCCAATATGATGATTTCGCCCGACGGACAGACGCTCAACCACCGCAAGCTCAAGCCCACCGGCAGCGAGCGCGTGGTCTGGGGCGATGCTGACCGGGATTATTTCCCCGTCATGCAGACGCCCTGGGGCCCCATGGCCAATCTGATCTGCTGGGAAAGCTATATGCCGCTGGCCCGGGTGGCGCTGTATCAGAAGGGCGTCACGCTCTACATTTCCCCCAATGCCAATGATAACAAGGAGCGGCAGGATACCATCCGCCATATTGCCATCGAGGGACATTGCTTCTTCATCAATGCCGATCTGTTCTTTACAAAGGACATGTACCCGGAAACGGCCGGGGCGGCTGAGGAGATCGGGCGGCTGAATGATATTGTCTGCCGGGGCGGCAGCTGTGTCATCGACCCCTATGGCCATGCAGACAGTGATACCGTCTGGGATCGGGAGGCAATTATCTATGCCGAGCTTGATATGCAGAAGGTGCCTGCCAGCTGCATGGAGCATGATGTCTGCGGTCACTATGCCCGGCCTGATGTCCTGAAGCTGCAGGTGGAGGAAAAGTAAGCGCAGCTTCCCTCTCAAATGCAGAAAGCAGCGCTACAGCCAAGTGCCACAGCCGAGGACCACAGCTAAGTGCCATAGCCGAGCGCCACAGCCAGAGGCTTTCCCGGTTGAGGGAAGAAACTATGCACCCAAAGATTTTTCCGGATGCGGAAAAATCCTGTATCCGGAATTTTCTCCAAATCAGTGAGCGGGTGTCGGGGCGAATCCTGTTTTTCCCCGAAATCAATTGTTTTACCGGCAAACGGCAAGGGCCGCCCCGCAATTCGCGGGGCGGCCCTTTCGGCTCTTTATGTACATTGTGCAAAGCTGCGCAGGCGGACAGGGAAGGGGTACCCCTCACTTCTGCTCCGGCTTTGCCTTTTTCCTGCCGGGGACCGGCAGCTGGGCCAGCACCACCGCGCACAGCATCAGCACGCAGCCTGCCAGCTCCTTGCCGGTCATAGTCTCGTGCAGGAAGATGGCGCCGGACACCGCGCCAAATACCGATTCCAGACTCAGCAGCAGCGCCACGATGGTGGGGTTGGAATCCTTCTGGGCCAGAATCTGCAGCGTGTATGCCACGCCGCTGGAGAACACGCCCACATACAGAATGGAGCCGATGCACGGAGCAATATCGGCCCAGCTGGGCTGTTCCAGAATCAGCATCAGAACGGCTGAAATTCCGGCGCAGACCAGAAACTGGATGCAGCTCATCTTCACGCCGTCCACCTTCTGGGTGAAGTGGTCGATGACCAGAATGTGCAGCGTGTAGCCAAAGGCGCACAGCAATACCCAGAAGTCGCCGGGGGCAATGCTGAAATCCTCCTTGATGCACAGGCAGTACAGGCCGCCCACAGCCAGCAGCACGCTGACCCAGACCGTGGGGGGCACCTTTTTTTTCAGAAACAGCCCGCAAATGGGAACCAGCACCACATACAGGGTGGTGATAAAGCTGGTTTTTCCGGCACTGGCACCGGCCACCATGCCAAGCTGCTGCAAATTGCATGCAAGTGACAGCGCAATGCCGCAGCAGATGCCGCCCAGAATCAGCTCCCGCCGCCCGGCTTTTTTCTCCTCCGGGGTCAGCTCCTGCTCCGGCTCGTTCTTCTGCACCAGCTTGAAAATCTGGATGACTACCAGCAGCGCCAGAAAACCGACAAAGGAGCGGGCAGCGTTAAAGGTAAACGCGCCGATGTGCTCAGTGCTGGTGCTCTGCGCCACGAAAGAGGAGCCCCAGATCATGGCGGTGATGATGGGGAAAACAACCTGCCGAACCTGATTGTGTTTTTTCATAAAAACGCGTCCTTCCTTACCGTTTTGAAAATTTGCGGGGAGAATGGAACTGCCAACATGAAAAATGCTTAGGTCTGCTCCTTGCCGGGATGGCTTTTGTCCTCACCGGAGTCTTTTTTATCCTTGGAATTATCCTCGCTATCACCGTTTGTTACGGGGTTTACATGCCATTTGAATTTGCTCTCTGTGCCGCTGAGCAGCCGCTTGATATTGCCGCGGTGACAGTACAGCACCGGCACGGCTGCCGCCACCGCCAGAAGCGTGTAAAGCAGGTTGCCGTGGTAGACAATGCAGGTGGTGATGGGCATGCTGATGGTGGCAATCACCGAACCAAGGGAAACATATTTGGTGCTTAGCCACAAAATGGCAAACAGACCCAGTGCAACTACTGCAATCCGCCAGTCCAGCATCAGCACCAGCGTGCCGCCGGACAGAATGCCCTTGCCGCCGCGAAAGCCAAAGAACACAGGGAACATGTGCCCCAACTCGCAGCCAAGACCTGCCAGAAGAACGCCCAGCGTCCAATCCCCGGCCACGCCCCGCATCAGATACCCGCCGATCAGGCAGGCCAGCACGGTTTTTCCCATGTCAAAGGCAATCACACACAGGGCATATCTGGCCCCGTAGGTGCGGTAGAAATTGGTCAGCCCGGCGTTGCCGCTGCCGTGCTTGCGCACATCATCCCAGATGATGAAATGCGAAGTCATCACCGATCCGTTCAGGCACCCCAGCAGATAGGCAACAAGCAGAATCAGGGCCACGCAGAACAGCACGGAAATTTCGTGCATCATCCCTCGTCATCTCCCTTCTGGCGGATGGAGAGGATGATAGGCGTGCCTTCCAGACCAAACACACTGCGGATCTGATTTTCCAGATACCGCTGGTAGGAGAAATGAAACAGCTTCTTATCGTTGCAGAAAATGACAAAATGGGGCGGCTTGATGCCCACCTGCGTCATATAGTAAATCTTTAGTCGGCGGCCCTTGTCCGTGGGGGGCTGCACTCGGGTCTGGGCATCTGCCAGCACGGAATTGAGCATGCCCGTTGTGATGCGGGTGGAGGCCTGGTTGTTCACATAGTTTATCAGCTCAAACAACCGGGTTACCCGCTGGCCCGTAAGAGCAGAGATAAACAGGATAGGGGCATAGGTCATATAACTCAAATCCCGGCGAATATCTTCCCGCATCCGGTCCATGGTCTTGCCGTCCTTTTCCACCATGTCCCATTTATTCACCACGATGATACAGGCTTTCCCTGCCTCGTGGGCCAGACCGGCAATCTTGGTATCCTGCTCGGTGACACCCTCGTTGGCGTCGATGAGGATCAGACACACATCACTGCGCTCAATGGCCATAGTGGCCCGGAGAACACTGTATTTTTCGATGGTGTCATCCACCTTGGACTTTTTGCGCATGCCGGCGGTGTCGATGAAGTTATACTTGCCGGTTTCGTTTTCAAAATAGCTGTCGATAGCGTCCCGGGTGGTGCCGGCCACATTGCTAACAATGACCCGCTCCTGCCCGAGAATGCAGTTGGTAAGGCTGGATTTGCCTACATTGGGCTTGCCGATGATGGCCACCTGAATGACATCGTCATCCTCCTGCATATCATCCTCCGGAGGGAAATATTTCAGGCATGCGTCCAGCAGGTCGCCGGTGCCGTGGCCATGGACGGCAGAAACGGCGATGGGATCGCCCAGACCCAGATTGTAAAACTCATAAAATTCCGGGTCGACTGTGCCGGTAGAGTCCATTTTGTTCACCGCCAGCACGATGGGCTTTTTGGAACGCTGGAGCATACCGGCCACCTCCTGATCGGCGGCGGTCATGCCGGTTTTGATGTCCACCACCAGCACAATAACGGTGGCGTTGTCGATGGCAATCTGCGCCTGCTGGCGCATAAAGGCCAGAATCTGATTGTCGGTATTTGGCTCAATACCGCCGGTATCCACCAGCGTGAACTTGCGGCCGTTCCAATCGGACTCACCGTAGATTCGATCCCGGGTCACACCGGGGGTGTCCTCTACAATGGAGAGGCGGCGGCCAATCAGCTTATTAAACAGCATGGACTTGCCCACATTGGGCCGGCCCACAATGGCGATCATTGGTTTTGCCATAAGGCTTCCTCCTTACATTTCAAATATGGCGTCCGCCAGCTCAAAGCCGTCGGTTCCGGCAACCTGCACCGGGCAGCCCAGCGCCTGCGACAGCCGGGGCACCGTCCAGTCATCCAGAAATACATCCTCGGCATGGCGCAGCATGTGCAGCGGGATCAGTACCCGGCCCAGCGGCTTGTGGGCCGGAAGCTGGGCGGCCAGATCCTGCCCGGTCAGAAGTCCCGCCACATCAATGGTGTGGCCGAAAAAGTCGTTGTCTATCCCGACCACCTTGCCCTGTACCTGCGGAAAGCGCTGCTGCACCAGAGTCAGCAGGTGGCGCATGAAGCCCTCGGCAGCGCGGCCGGTGGCAATGGTGAAGGGGGAGGGGGCAGGCACATCGTCCATCAGGTCCATGGCACGCAGCAAATCACTTTCCAGTGAGCGGAGCATTCCCACGCCGTTTTCCAGCTGGCGGTAGCCCTCGTAATAGTCGTCTCCGGGTAGCTCCCGCCCGGCCCGAAGAAACAGCTCGTCGGCGCAGAAAAAACGCCGGGTGCCGAAGCGGCGGAGGTTTTCCTGCCCGAACTGCTCGGCAATATCCAGAATTTCGCAGGCACAGGCCGTGTCAACCGGTTTCAGCCGGGCCAGCCCCTTGCGGTATTTGGTGATGCCAACCGGCACCAGAGAGCAGGAGGAAAACTCCATCTCTGTCAGGTCTCGCAGCGTACGGCGTAGTTGGTCGCCGTCATTCCAGCCGGGGCAGATCACGATTTGCCCGTTCATAACAATGCCTGCCTTACAGAAGGCGCGGATATAGTCCAGACTGCGCTCCGCGTTTTTATTTCCCAGCATGGTGCAGTGGAGTTGGGGGTCCGTGGTGTGAACGGAGACATTGATGGGGCTGATGCGCAGGTCAATGATGCGCTGAGCCTCCCGCTCCGTGAGATTGGTGAGGGTGATATAGTTGCCCTGCAGGAAGCTGAGCCGGGCATCGTCATCCTTGAAATACAGGGTCTGGCGCATGCCGGGGGGCATCTGATCCACGAAGCAGAAGATGCAGTGGTTGGCGCACGAGCGCATTTCGTCCATCAGATAGGTGTCGAAATTCAGACCCAGATCCTGCCCTTCGTCCTTATAAATGGTCAGCTTCTGGGTGGAGCCGTCCTTGTTTTTCAGAGCCAGATGGCTTATGGGGTCGTACCCGTAAAACCGGTAGTCCAGCACATCCACCACGGTATGCCCATTGATGGACAGAAGCTGCTGGCCCGGCCGCAGTCCGGCCCGCATGGCGGGGCTGCCGGGGTCTATGGAGGTGATGATGGTACTCATAGCTTATCCTCAGATGTTCGTTTTACCATCGGTTGACAGGGGAAGGCCCGCTTTCTGCGCGGGAAGAAAGAAGGTGGGAAGCGGGCCTTCCCTTGTGAACCGATGGCATCAATACTCTTATTATAACGAAACTGCCCGCTTTTAGCAAGCGTTATAGCCCTGCACAGTAAAAAATCAGGAAGGAAGACGAAGCTTCCCTCCTGATTAGTCACACAGACAAATTACTTGCCGGCGGCCACGGACTTCACAGCCTTGACCTCACGGCCATTGTAGGTACCGCACTCCGGGCACATTCTGTGAGGCAGATGCAGCGCACCGCACTTGGGGCATGCCACCAGACCGGGAGCCGCCAGCTTCCACACGGAGCTGCGTCTCTTATTGCGTCTTTGCTTGGATACTTTTCCCTTAGGTACTGCCATGTTGACACCTCCTTGGTCTTAACTGCCTTGAGCAGTAATTTATAATAGATTCATGTCTCCTCCGGCTCAAGAAGCTTTGCCAGTGCCGCAAGCCGGGGATCGACCTGCTTTTTGCAGCGGCATGCCTCGTGATTGAGATTTGCGCCGCAGCCGGGACACAAGCCCTTGCAATCGGGGGAACACAATGTGATCGTGTCCATTTCAAGGATGAACGCTGTCCGGGCGAGTTCCTCGGGGTCAACCTCGTCGTGGTCCAGCAGGACGATGTCGTCGCTGGTTTCAAGCTGCTTTTCCTCTGCCAGAACACAGGAGTAGGATACAACTTTATCACGGTCAAACTCATCCAGACACCGGCTGCAAAGGCAGCGGAGCGTTGTCGACGCCTGAAGCTCCAGCAGCAGCACACCGGCCTCGTTTCTGACCCGGCCGTCCACAACAACCGGGCGGGATACAGGGGTCGTCCCGCCGAAATCCAAATCGGAAAGATCCATGGTAAAATGGAAATCCTGACTGGCTCCGGGGGTATGCAGAACTCTGTTTACATTCAAACGCATGGCACACCTCACAATGACACGAGTAGTATTATAGAGGATGGACGCCTTCTTGTCAAACATTTTTTGCGAAAAGTTTTGACTTTTTCAAAAAATCCGATACAATGGGTTCAGCCATGTGGATGTGACAGGGAGGGAACAATCATGCGGGAGATTACCATTGGAAAAAACGATGCCGGACAGCGGCTGGATCGTTTTTTGGGAAAGACGCTGCCGCTGCTGCCGCCGGCACTGCTGCAGAAATACATCCGCATCAAGCGGATCAAGGTGAACGGCCAACGGGCCCAGAGGGATACACGGCTGTCGCAGGGAGATGTGCTGCAGCTGTATATCAACGACGAATTTTTTGACCAGCCCAGAGAAGACAACGCCTTTCTGATGCTGTTCCGTCCTAATTTAGATATAGTATACGAAGACGAGAACCTGATGCTGCTGAACAAGCGTCCGGGCCTTGTGGTGCATGCCGATGAGACGGAAAAGGTGAATACCCTCATCAATCATATTCAGGCCTATCTCTATCAGAAGCGGGAGTGGAATCCACGATGGGAGAACGCCTTTACCCCGGCTTTGTGCAATCGCATTGACCGCAATACGGGCGGCATCGTCATTGCGGCGAAGAATGCCGAGACGCTGCGCATCATCAACGAAAAAATACGGGACCGGGAGATTGACAAGCGCTATCTCTGCATTACCGTGGGGGCGCCCCGGCCACCCCAGGGACGCGTGGAAAACTTTCTGGTAAAGGACGAGAAGAAAAAGCAGGTGTTTGTGCACCACAAGCCGGTGCCCGGCGCCAAAACGGCGGTGACGGAATACAAAACCCTGCGGCGGCAGGGGGAACTGTCTCTGGTGGAGGTGCATCTGCTGACCGGGCGCACCCACCAGATCCGGGCCACTATGGCCGATCTGGGCTGCCCCCTGTTGGGCGACGGAAAGTACGGGCGGGGCGAGGTGAACCGCCGCTATGGAGAGACGCGGCAGGCATTGTATTCCTATCGGCTGACCTTTGATTTTCCGACGGAGGCGGGGCTGCTGAACTATCTGCGGGGGCGAAGCTTTCAGGTGGAGCATGTGCCGTTTTGCGACAGGTATTTTGGCAGCAAAGGTGTAAAGACAGAAAAAACGGAAAATGATTGCCAAGCGGGGAAAAAAGAGGTATAATAAAACTCACCCTATGTGCGGGGGAGGATGTCCCCGAAATAACATGAGAGGTTTAGAGGTAAGAAAGGAAATGAAAACACAGGAAAAGCTGAACATGACCATGCTCTGTGACTTTTATGAGCTGACCATGGGCAACGGATATTTTCAGAGCGAGTACAAAGACCGCATCACCTATTTCGATGTTTTTTTCCGCAAGGTGCCCGATGGCGGCGGCTTTGCCATCGCTGCGGGACTGGAGCAGCTGATTGACTATATTGAAAATCTGCACTTCAGCCCTGAGGATATTGCCTATCTGCGGGGGCGAAACCTGTTCAGCGAGGATTTTCTCAAATATCTGGAGGACTTTCATTTCACCGGCGACATTTTCGCCATTCCCGAGGGAACGCCGGTGTTTCCCAGAGAGCCGCTGATTACGGTCCGGGCCCCGGCCATTGAGGCCCAGCTGATTGAAACCTTTACGCTGCTGAGCATCAACCACCAGAGCCTGATTGCCACCAAGGCAAACCGTATTGTGCGGGCTGCCCGGGGCCGGACGGTGCTGGAGTTCGGCTCCCGCCGGGCACAGGGCTCCGACGCCGCTATTCTGGGGGCGCGGGCCGCGTATATCGGCGGCTGCGCAGGCACGGCCTGCACCATCTCGGACGAGCTGTACGGCGTTCCGGCGGGCGGCACCATGGCCCATGCGTGGGTGCAGATGTTTGATTCGGAATATGAGGCATTCAAGACCTACTGTCAGATCTATCCCACCAACGCAACGCTGCTGGTGGACACCTATGATACACTGCATTCCGGTATCCCCAATGCCATCCGCGCCTTTAATGAGGTGCTCAAGCCCATGGGAATTACCAAGTGCGGCATCCGGCTGGATTCCGGCGACATGGCATATCTGACCCGTATCGGACGGAAAATGCTGGACGAGGCGGGCTGGACCGAATGCAAAATTTCGGTGTCCAATTCGCTGGATGAGTATCTGATTCAGGATCTGCTGATGCAGGGTGCGCAGATTGACCTGTTCGGCGTGGGCGAGCGGATGATCACCGCCCGCAGTGAGCCGGTGTTTGGCAGCGTGTATAAGCTGGCCGCCGTGGAGGACGCGGAGGGGAACATCGTCCCCAAGATCAAGATCAGCGAAAATGTGGAGAAGATCACGGTGCCCCACTTCAAAAAGCTGTACCGGTTCTATGGAAAGGACAACGGAAAGGCCATTGCCGACTACATGACCGTGCATGACGAGGTGGTGGACGACAGCAAGGATATGACCATCTTCGACCCCAATGCCACATGGAAGCGGAAGACCATATATGATTTTCAGGCGCGGGAGCTGATGGTGCCTATTTTCCTGAATGGCAAGTGTGTGTATAAAAAGCCCACCCTGCAGGAAATTCAGACCTACTGCCGCCAGCAGATTGACACCCTTTGGGATGAGGTGAAGCGCTTTGACAATCCGCATACCTATTATGTGGATTTGTCTGAAAAGCTGTGGCAGATCCAGCAGGATCTTCTGCGGGGCAAGCGCTGAGACGAGCGGAAAGGGGTTTACCCTTTTGACAAGCGGAAGCAGGACTGCCCGGAGTCTGGGCAGTCCTGCCTGATTTAACCGGAAGGAGACGGGTATGAGACGCATACAGCAAAAAACAGAACGGCGGATTTCCGCGGCGCTACGGCTGGTGATGGTGGCGGTGCTGCTGCTTTTGCAGATTGCGCTGGTGGTAACACTGAGCCTGGTGCTGCGGCAGAGGATGTATCTGGCCTACATGGTGCTGGAAATCGCGGGGATCGTGTGCGCCTTTCATATTTACAACCGGCCGGGCGGCAACACCTACAAACCCGGTTGGATGCTGCTGGTGCTGACGGTGCCGGTGGTGGGGCTGATGCTGTATTGGCTGTGGAATGGCGGAAAGATGAAAAAGAAGCTAAATCTGCGGTTTGTTTCCATGCCGGAGGAGTCGAGGGCTGCGGTGCAGAGCGACCGGCGCGCCCGGGAGCAGCTGGCTGCCGCCATGCCCGACTGGAGTCGCACGGCAGACTATCTCAGCGGGCAGAACATGCAGCTGTACCGGAACACGGCGGCCGAATATCTGCCCACAGGCGAGGCATATCTGGAGGACCTGATTGAAAAACTGGATGGGGCAGAGCACTTCATTTTCATGGAGTACTACATTGTGGGCGTTGGCTCTATCTGGAGCAGAATCCGGAATATTCTGGAGCGGAAGGCCCGGCAGGGAGTGGAGGTACGGCTGCTGTTTGATGATTTCGGCAGCATGATGCGTCTGCCGCAGGAGGAGCTGGACCGGCTGCAGCAGGCCGGGGTGGATGTGAAGCTGTTCAACCCTGTGCATCACTATGTAAACCGGCTCTACTTCAACTACCGCGACCACCGGAAAATAACGGTTATCGACGGAAACACTGCCTACACCGGCGGAGCCAATCTGGCAGATGAATATGCCAATCTGGTGGTACGCTTTGGTTACTGGAAGGATTCCGGTGTGCGGCTGGAAGGAGAGGGCACGTGGGGCCTGACCCGCCAGTTTATGTATATGTGGCTGCGAAACGGCGGCACACTGGAGCGCGAATGGGACTATTACCGGCCTGCAGGCGGCTGCCAGGCAGAGGGATATTGCCAGCCGCTGGTAGATGGACCGGACAACAACCCGGTGGACACGGCGGAGGATACCTTCCTGCACATGATTTCCGGCGCCCGGCGGCAGGTATGGATTACCTCGCCGTATCTGGCGGTGGATGAAGCCATGATACGGACGCTGTGTCTGGCCGCTGACAGCGGCGTGGATGTGCGCCTGATGATGCCCGGCATCCCGGATCATAAAATCGCCTTTGATGTGGCGCAGTCCTACTATGGGGAGCTGCTGCAGCATGGCGTGAAAATCTATCAGTTTACCCCGGGCCTGCTGCATGCCAAGACCGTGATGGCCGATGGAGAGATTGCGTTTGTTGGCTCGGTGAACATGGATTACCGGAGCTTTCAGCTGCATTTTGAATGCGGCTGCGTGCTGTATGGCTGCCCTGCGGTGGCTCAGGTGCGGCAGGATATGGAGGACATTATGGAAAAAAGCCGGCTGGTGGACTATGCCGCGTGGGAAAAACGGCCCTGGCTGCATCGGGCAGTCGGCTATCTGATGAAGCCCTTTGCTGCGTGGATGTAACAGAGAACAGAGCGAAAAGGAGAAAATGGTATGTTGATTCAGGAAATGCACAGCGGCGACCGGGTAGAGGGCTATTATCTTTTGCAGGGGGCTGCGGCCCGCACCACGGCGGCAGGCAAGCCCTTTCTGACGATGACGCTGGCAGACCGCAGCGGAACCATCACGGCACAGGTCTGGGACTACAGCGGCCCTATTTCGCCGAAGGATGCAGGCAGCGTGGTGTACATCGCGGGCATTGCCTCGGAATATCGGGGGGCTCCTCAGCTGACGGTGCAGCGGCTGCGTCTGGCAGACGGAACGGATGAGTACGCTGTCAGCGATCTGGTGGCCACGGCGCCTATCGACAGGGGAGAGGCGTGGCAGTATCTGCTGGATGTGATGGAAAGCATGGCAGACGGGGACTATCAGGCGGTGTGCCAGGAGATGCTGCGTCGGTACGGCGAGTATGTGCGCCGGATTCCGGCGGCCAAAAGCGTGCATCACAGCTTTGTGGGCGGCCTTTTGATGCACACGGCCAACATGGTGAAGGGCGCCTGCTTTTATGCCGACCTTTATCCGGACACGCTGGATCGCAGCCTGCTGATTGCGGGGACGCTGCTGCATGATTTCTGCAAGTGTGAGGAGTTTGTCACCTCGCCGCTGGGGCTGGTGACTGACTATTCCGTGAAGGGACAGCTGCTGGGCCATCTGGTGATGGGGGCCGAGGCAGTGGATCAGATTGCGGGGCTTTTACAGATTCCGGAGGAAAAATCCGTGCTGCTGCAGCATATGATCCTCTCCCACCACGGAGAGCCGGAGTTTGGCGCGGCAGTGCGTCCCATGTGCGCGGAAAGCGAATTGCTGTCTTATCTGGATATGATCGACAGCCGCATGGAAATTTATGCTGAAACCATGGCCCGGACGCCGGCGGGAGAGTTCAGCGGACGGGTATTTGCGCTGGAAAAACGAATCTATCACCATAATTGATGGAAAGGACGCTGCTTCCTTATCGGAAGCAGCGTCCTTTTTTATCTGAGTGATATATTCTCAAGGTTTTATTTTGGGAAAAACGCAGATGAAAAATATCACGGACAAAATCTGACTGCGTTTATCCGTAAATTTACGCCTTATGCGTCATAAAAGCCCATGATGGCAATGCCAATCACAATCACTACAATCATGGCATAATGCTTCCAGGACAGCTTTTCCTTCAGGAAAATCCGTCCCCACAACACGGATACTGCGCAATAGGAGGAGATGATCGGCGCAGACATGGCCAGATGGCTGGTGTCCGCAATCGCGTAGATGTAGGCAAACTGCCCGGCCGTCTCGCAAACGGCTCCCAGATACTTGGGGCCTTCCGCCCTGGGGAGGAGCCGGTCTTTCTTAATCAGCACCACATAGATAAAGCAGAACACTGCTGCTGCAAGAAAAGTCAGCTCATAGGCGCAGTTGGCGCTGTCTTCGTTCAGCGTTTCCAGCACCCGGTTGTCGGCAAAGGTCCCTGCCGCATCCAGCAGGCAGTAAGCCACCGGCAGTGCCAGTGCCAGAAAGCTTTTAGCGTATTTATAGTTGCTTTCAGCCTGCCGGGCAGCCCGCAGCTCTGGGTCTTCCCGGGCATCCACCACGCCAAGGCCAATCGCGCCGCAGCACACCAGAACGATGGCTGCCAGTGCAAGAGGACTGTAGTCCTCTGCTCCCACGAAAACCAGTGTCAGCACGGCCACCAGCGCGCCGGAGGAGTTGCAGATGGGAGAGGAGACGGACAGTTCGATGTATCGCAGCCCCAGATAACCAAGCGTCATTGACCCGATGTACAGCAGCGATACCGGCAGATAGGTCCAGATAACGAACCAGCTGATCTCCGTGCCGCTCACAAAAATCTCGAAGGCGGCATGCAGGCCCATCACAACGCCCACGGCAATGACCATTTTCAGGTGGGCGTACTTGTCCTCCGCGTCCCGGCAGCCAATTTTAGAAAACAGATCCGACCCGCTCCAGCAAAGCAGGGCAATCAGAGAAAACCAAAACCACATAGATAAAAAAACTCCTTACTCAATAATTACTCAATAATAAGTGAAAATGCCTTACAGACGGATGATACCTGCATCCAGCAGCTTCTGGATGCTCAGCAGAATGCCCAGCTTTCCGTGATACCAGGTCAGGCCGCCCTGAAAATACACCGCGTAGGGGGGACGGATTGGCCCGTCGGCGGACAGCTCAATGGAACTGCCCTGTACAAAGGCGCCTGCCGCCATAATAACCTCGCTGTCATACCCCGGCATGGCCCACGGCTCCGGAGTGACATAGCTGTCTACCGCCGCTGCCGATTGGATGCCCTTGCAGAAGGCCACCATGGCCTCCTTCGAACCGAGCTCGATTGCCTGAATAATATCGTGGCGGCCTTCTCCGCTGCCCGGAACCACCCGGAAGCCCAGCTTTTCATAGCAGGCCGCAGCAAAAACTGCGCCCTTTTTGGCGGCAGCTACCACCGTGGGAGACAGAAACAGACCCTGATAAAAGGCGGGCATCAACCCGAGGTTGGCGCCAACCTCCTGCCCAAGACCCGGCGCGCTCAGCCGGAAGGCGCACCGCTCCACACAGGCCTGCGTGCCGCAGATATAGCCGCCGATGGGGGCAAGTCCACCACCGGGGTTTTTGATGAGGCTGCCTACAATCATGTCTGCTCCCAGATCAGACGGCTCCTGCGTCTCCACAAACTCGCCGTAGCAGTTGTCCACCATGCAGATCACATCCGGCTTGCACTTTTTGCAAAAGGCAATCAGCTGTCCGATCTGCTCCACCGAAAAGGTGGGACGGGTTGCATATCCTTTGGAACGCTGGATGGTGATGAGCTTCGTCTTTTCACCGATGGCCCGGCGGATGCCATCATAGTCGAAGCTGCCGTCCTCCAGCAGCTCGACCTCTCTGTAGTGTACGCCGTATTCCGCCAGCGAGCAGGGGGAGGGGCGGATGCCGATTACCTCCTCCAGTGTGTCATAGGGGCGCCCCACGGGGCTTAAAAGCTCATCCCCCGGCAGCAGATTGGCAGACAGCGCCACCGTCAGCGCATGGGTGCCGCAGGTGATCTGGGGCCGCACCAGCGCCGCCTCCGTGTGGAAGCAGTCAGCATATACCCGCTCCAGATTATCCCGGCCCTCATCGTCATAGCCATAGCCGGTGGTGGCGGCAAAGTGGGTGGCATTTACCCGGTTTTTCTGCATGGCGGCAAGCACCTTGCACTGATTATATTCTGCCACGGAATCAATTTCCGCGAACTTCGCCGACAGTCCCTTCAGAATTTCCTCGCCGAAGGCGTAAACCGCCTGGGACACGCCTAACTGCCGGTACATTTCATTCAACATTTGTCTGATCCTCCGATTCTCCTAAAATCTCCTGTGCCACCCGGTCCAGCACCTCCGGCTTGGACACAATCAGCCCCTGGCTGTCGCTGCCGAGAATCAACAGGGTATCTCCCGGTTGGATGCCAAAAAAACTGCGGGCCTCCTTGGGGATTACGATCTGTCCCCGTTCTCCCACCTTTGCGGTGCCGAATACCCGGCGGCCCTGTAATTTCCCTAAGACATGCTTGCCATGTGGCATAGACTCACCCCATCAAAATCACACAATTCATACAAATATGACGCAGTACAGTATACCACAGAATTTTTATATTGCAAGAGCAAAATAAGCAGACATGCAGGCGGCCGTGGATACCCGGAAAAAGACAGGAAAAGAAAAGGCGGAAAAGCCGCAGTGGCTTCTCCGCCTTCGAATCTGTTTTACGCGCTCAGAACCGAACGGTGATAGTGGTCCCCAGACCCGGGGTGCTTTCCAGATCAATCACCGCGTTGTGCAGAGCGGCCCCGTGCTTGACGATGCTCAGGCCCAGACCTGTGCCGCCGATGGCGCGGCTATGGCTTTTATCCACCCGGTAAAACCGCTCAAAAACCCGGCTCTGATGCTCATAGGGAATGCCGATTCCCGTGTCGGCTACCGTCAGCACCGGCCTGCCGTCCCTGCAGGACACCGTCACGGTTACGAGCCCGCCCTCCCGGTTATATTTGATGGCGTTGTCGCACAGATTATATACCATCTCCTGCAGCACCTGCCACACGCCCCGCAGCATCTGCACCTCGCCGCTCAGCGTTACGGTCACGCCTTTTTTCTCCGCCGCCGGGGCAAGCCGGCTGATCACATCACGGCACAGGGCGTACAGATCCACCTGCTCCCAGTCTATGCCGCCTCCGCCTTCATCCAGACGGGAGAGGTTGATTATATCCTCTACCAGCCCGATCAGCCGGTTGGATTCGCGCAGAATATCCCCGCTGAATTCCTTCATCTTCTCCGGCGGCACCAACCCCTGCTGCATCAATTCGGCAAAACCGGAAATGGATGTCAGCGGCGTTTTCAGCTCGTGGGATACATTGGCGGAAAATTCCCTTCGCAGCTGCTCCCGCTGCTCCCGCTCCGTCACATCCAGAATCAGCGCCACCGCGCCGGCCACCTGCCCCTCGGCTGTCACCGGATTTGCCATCACCGAGAGGGAGCGGTCACCCTGAGTTATAAGGCGCTCGCACCGTCTTCCGGCCAGAGCCTCCTGCACTGCCTCTGACAGTGCGCCTGTTTTCTGCCGCAGGGCCTGCGGCATCAGCTGTGCCGCGCTGTGATTTTCCGACAGAACACACCCATGCCCATCTACCAGCAGCATGCCCTCGCTCATGTTCTCCGTAATGGCGGAAAATTCCCGCATCCGGCGGCTCAGCTCGTCCATCTGCTGGCGGATGGTTACATTCTGCTGCCTCAGGCGACCGGTCAGCGGCGCAAGCTCCGGATAGCAATCCTGTGGGTCATCCAGCGAGATGGCGTTGATGGGGCTTGTGATCTGTCGGGCCAGCCGCAGCGACAGCAGTGCAGCCGCGCCCAGCAGCACGGCTGCCGTCAGCACAATGGGCCACAGCATGCCCAGCAGCATGGCACCCAGACTGCTTTGCACCCGGCTCAGCCGCAGCACCTGCCCGTTGGAGAGGCGCAGGGCATAATACAGATTTTTCTGCAGCATGGTGGTGGAATAGTGGCTGCTCTGCCCACTGCCGTTTGCCAGCGCCTGTGCCACCTCCTGCCGGCTCAGGTGGTTGTCCATCTGCCCGGTCTCTGCCGCGCTGTCATACAACACCGTGCCGTCCTGTCCAATCAGCGTGACCCGGTCGGCAGTGCGGAGGTTAGAAAGGTCTGTGTATTCCATACTCTGGGAAAGCTGCCGCGCCTCCTGCGACAGAAGCTCAAAGGATTGCTCCTCATAGTATCGGTATAAAAGCCCTGAAAACAACCCGCCGCTGATGCAAAGCACTGCCAGCACCACCAGCAGCGTGCTGCGAAATATCTTTCCTGTCATGCCTGCGCGTCCTCCAGCTTATATCCGACGCCCCGCACCGTCACAATCAGGCTTCCGGCCTCGCCCAGCTTCATCCGCAGGGTGCGGATGTGTACATCCAGTGTCCGGTTTTCCCGCTCTGCTTCCAGACCCCATACCCGATCCATCAGCACATCACGGGTCAATACGCGGCCTTTTTGCTCCAGCAGCAGCGTCAATATCTCAAATTCCTTGTAGGTCAGCGCTACCTCCTTGCCGTTTACCTGAACCTGCCGCCGGGCCGGACACACATACAGCGGCCCTACCTGCCACTGTGCTGTTTCCGTCCTCTGCGTTGTCCGCCGCAGCACTGCCCGGATGCGGGCCAGCAGCTCCATCACGCCGAAAGGCTTTGTCACATAGTCGTCTGCACCGCCGTCCAGACCCATCACCCGGTCATATTCCGCCGTCTTCGCCGTCAGCATGATGACCGGCAGTCTGGCTGTTGCGGTGGCCGCACGCAGCTTTTTAAGAATTGAGAAGCCATCCTCCTCCGGCAGCATCACATCCAGCAGCACCAGCTCCGGCGTATTGTCGTTCATAGCCTTCCAGAATTCTCCCGGCGCGGCAAAACCCTGTGCTTCCATGCCCTGACTTTCCAGTGCATAGGCTACCAGCTTGCGGATGCTGTCATCATCCTCCAAAAGATAAATCATGGTCTTCTCGTCCTCCTTTTCGGCCTTTATGGCTTTATTTTACCGGGAACATGTTAAATGCAAAACCGCCGTATTGTGAAATCCATGTTAAATTATAGCGAATCGGTCAAAATTAAACAAGGATTCTGTTAAATTTTCAGCATCAATATGTTAGATTCCTGTCGACATTCCTTTCATTTAACGCTATACTATACATTAGTAAACTGAGCAAGGAAAATGTTTACAAATGAAAAAGGGAAGAATATAGGGAACGGGAGATTAAAGTAATATGGGTCTATCTGATATTATCAGCCTGCTGGGCGGCGTTGCGCTGTTCCTGTTTGGCATGAGCCTGATGGGGGACGGCCTGAAAAAAGTGGCCGGCAACCGGCTGGAACTGGTGCTGTATAAGCTGAGCAGCACACCGCTGAAGGGGGTGCTGCTTGGTACCGGCGTCACGGCGGTGATACAGTCGTCCTCGGCCACATCTGTGATGGTGGTGGGGTTTGTTAATTCCGGCATGATGAAGGTCAAGCAGGCCATCGGCATTGTCATGGGAGCCATTCTCGGCACCAGCATCACCGGCTGGATTCTCTGTCTGTCGGATCTGTCCGGCGGCAGCGGCTGGGTGGAGCTTTTAAGCACCTCTACCCTTACCGGCATTATTGCCATTGTGGGCATTGTTATCCGGATGGCGGGGAAGAAGCAGTCCTCTGTCCATGTGGGAAACATCCTGATGGGATTTGCCGTGCTGATGTTCGGCATGTCTTCCATGAGCGGCGCCGTGGCCCCGCTGAAGGAGAGCGAGGAGTTTATCCGCGTGCTGACCAGCTTTTCAAATCCTGTGCTGGGGATTCTGGTGGGCGCGGCGATTACAAGTATCCTGCAGAGCGCCTCGGCGGCTGTCGGCATTTTGCAGGCGCTGGCCGTTACCGGGGCAGTGTCTTTCGGGGTTTCTCTGCCCATCATCATGGGAATTGCCATTGGTGCAGCGGTTCCGGTGCTGCTCAGCGCGCTTGGTGCAAATCTGAACGGAAAGCGGACGGCCTTTGTCTATCTGCTGATTGATGTGCTGGGCGCCCTGATCTGGGCTGTGCTTTTTTACGGAGCCAATGCCATGGTTCACTTTGACTTTCTGGACATGCCAATGACTACCGTATCCATTGCATTGATGAACACCCTGTTCCGACTGGGCACGGTGATTGTGCTGACGCCCTTCATCGGCCTGCTGGAGAAGCTGGTCTGTACCATCTTTCCGCAGCGGGGCGAGCCTGCTCCCGGCCAGCGGGAGATGGACCGGCTGGAGGAACGCTTTTTGCAGCATCCGGCCCTTGCTATTGAGCAGAGCCATCAGGTTACCGATGCCATGGCCCGCACTGCCCGCCAGAATCTGCTGGCTGCCATGGATTTGCTGGCGGACTATTCGGAAAAGGGGTTTTCCTCCGTTGCCGAGCTGGAGGATGCTGTAGACCGCTTTGAGGACAAGCTTGGCACCTATCTGATGAAAATTACGACAAAAGATCTGACCACCCGCCAAAGTGAGGAGGTGGCCAAATATCTGCATACCATCTCTGACTTCGAACGCATCGGCGACCACGCCCTGAATATTGCCGAGTGCGCGCAGGAGATCAGCCGCAAGCAAATCGTCTTCTCTGAGGAGGCCAAGCACGAACTTTCCGTACTGGAAAGTTCTATCCGGGAAATTCTCCGCCTGGCGGTGGATACCTTTATCACAGGCGATGTGGATCAGGCCCACCGGGTGGAGCCGCTGGAAGAACTGGTGGACGGGCTGTGCGATGAAATGAAAAGCCATCATATCGACCGCCTGCAGCAGGGGGCCTGCACGCTGCATCAGGGGTTTGTGTTTAATGACCTGCTGACTAATTTCGAGCGGGTAGCCGATCACTGCTCCAATATTGCGCTGGCTGTGATTGAGGTGGACTCCGATTCCTTCGACACGCATGAATATGTTATGAGCCTGCGGGAGATGAAGGATGAGGCATTTTCACGGTATTATGAGGAATACAAGAAGACCTTTGCCCTGTGACAGACCGCGCCGCCCCAGCATGAGGGGCGGCGCTTTTATGTGCCTCTCCTGCTGTGCGTGAGGGCGGTATGCATAGGGAACTGAAAAAACTGCCATTTCGCACATTTTTCTGTTGCGTTTCAGAAATAATTCGTGTAAAATATATACAACAATCCAAGATGGTAGCTGTAAGGAAGTGCTTCGCGCACGGGCTGCAACTATCACTCGGCGATGTGCTTGAGTGTTTCAGACCCCATCCGTGGGTTTGGAACATTTTTTGTTATCACCGAGTGATAGGGTGTATCTTGAAAGGATCAAAACAAAGGAGGATTTTTTCATGTATTTAGTCACAAATGGCAGACTCATCACCCGTGACCCGGACGGCAAGGGCTATTACGAGCATGGCGCCGTGGCTTACGAGAGCAGCAAGATCGTGGAAGTGGGCGAGGAGTCTGCTCTGCGCGCCAAGTACGCCGACGCCGAAATTATTGACGCCAAGGGCGGCGTCATCATGCCCGCCCTCATCAACGCCCACACCCACATCTACTCCGCTCTGGCCCGCGGCCTGAGCATCGTGGGCAACAATCCTACCAATTTCTATGAGGTGCTGGACGGCACCTGGTGGGCCATTGACCGCAAGCTGATGATGGACGGCACCCGCGCCAGCGCCACCGCCCTGTACATCGACTCCATCAAGCAGGGCGTCACCACCATTTTTGACCACCACGCTTCCTATGGCGAGATTCCCGGCACGCTGCACACCATTGCCGAGGAGTCTAAGCGTCTGGGCCTGCGCTCCTGCCTATGCTATGAAGTGTCTGACCGCGACGGCGAGGAAAAGTGCCTGCAGGCCATTCAGGAAAACGCCGACTTCATCACTGAGTGCGAGAAGAACAAGGACCCCATGCTGGCAGCCATGTTCGGCGGCCACGCCCTGTTCACCATCAGTGACAAGACCTTTGACCGCATGGTGGCCGCCAACAACGGCCGCACCGGCTACCACATCCATGTCTCCGAGGGCATGAACGATGTGTACGACTCCCTGCAGAATTACGGCCGCCGCCCGGTACAGCGTTTGCAGGATCACGGCATTCTGGGCCCCAAGACCATTCTGGGCCACTGCATCCATGTGAACACCGCTGAGATGGAAATCATCAAGGAAACCGGCACCATGGTGGTCAATAATCCTGAGAGCAACATGGGCAACGCCATCGGTATCTGCCCGGTGATTCAGCTTTATAAGCGGGGCATCCTGCTGGGCATGGGCACCGACGCCTATACCAACGATATGCTTGAGTCCATTAAGGTGGCCCTGTGCTCCCAGCGCAGCCAGAACTGCCTGCCCAATGTGGGCTGGTGCGAGGTCACGGATATGCTCTTTAAGAACAACGCCAAGATCGGCGAGAAGTACTTCCCCGACACGCTGGGCGTATTGAAGGCCGGGGCCGCGGCGGACATCATCGTGATGGACTACAAGCCCTTCACCCCC
>ERZ772867.878-NODE-878-length-38343-cov-13.520189_pt1 | contig 38343 bp, 65 predicted proteins | sample MGYA00511341_ERZ772867 | MGnify/ENA primary metagenome ERZ772867 (study PRJEB29015, sample SAMEA2737707) | human gut metagenome | biome: human gut; feature: human-associated habitat; material: faeces | place: China | collected 2012 ... | reverse complement strand
GTGCTCTTGTCAAAACGGCGGCGGGGCAGATCGAGGGGGGGATATGCGCCGCTGCCACGCGAGACCCTGTTCGGTCAGTTTTCCGGTCGCGCGATCGTGGAAGCTGTTGTGCGCCGACTGGCTCACGGCGATGAGATTCCAGCGGCACCACTGCCAGCCCGGAAAATCCTCGACCGGGTAGACATGATGCGCGGTAACTGCCTCCTCGCGCCTGCCGTACCGCAGCGCTTCCTGGCACAGCGGCTGCTCACGCAGCACACGAGCGCGGAGGACTTTCCAGCGTTTGCTTTTGTAATCCATGGCATAAAAAATCGCCGGTCCCCCAGCATGGGAGATCGGCGCTGTGCCGTCCGGCTATCACCTCGGATGTAAAACAAAAACGCCGATCGACTCCCACACTGTGGGTAAATCAATCGGCGCTGACTCTGGCTCTGGCCTGACGGCACTGGCTCTGGTTCTGGCTCATATTCACGATCGTTTCGCGTCTGCAATGCTTGCAGAACAAAGGGAAATCAACAAGCGCGGTCGTCGGTAAGATCTTGACCTGCGTCGCGTGCCCGCACTTTGGGCAAACGATCTTGTTCCCCTGTAAATCAAGTTTAGCACAAGGCTGTCCGGTATGCAACTGTTTTTGCAAAAAAAGTTCGCTCCTCTCGTAAGATATAGTAAAGACCCAAGTTATTAAAGGCTTACGCCTTTCGCTTTTCCCTGTTTCGCCAGGGAAGCTTGTAATCCACATAATAATAGCTGCCGAACTTGTTTTCCTTCGCCTCGGGCTCTACGTCAAAGGCCTCTTTCGGTGGCACAGGCCGGTAGTTGTCCGGGACTTTTTCGACAGTGATGCGTGGTTTTTCAAGGTTCCGTGATGGCGTCCACAATCGGTCGCCCACATATTCCCGTCCGTGCTGCATCGGCTCCTTGGTCAGATACTTCGCCAAGCCAACAAAGCCGAGCTTGCCGACGGGCTCCCAGTTGATATCGCCGTCCGGCCAGAGCTTGCGGAGCACTTCCGTCTCGCCGGGATAATGGTTGAGAATAATGTGGTGGTGCAGACGCTTGTCTCCGTGCCGGCCTTCGGTGGTGTACAGATATTTGTAAGGCCGGCCGAAGGCTTTGCGGCTCTCACGCAGCTGGCGGTTAAAAAGCTTCACCCGCTTCTGCGCGGCGAATGTGTTCGGCGGCTTGTGCTCCTCGTCGTAGGTGAGCGTGAGCAGCCAGTCCGAATAGGTGAAGTTTGCTGCGATCAGGAACGCAAGCCGCTCATAGGCGTGCCGGATATTGAGCTTTTCGCGGATGGTTGTCTGCGGCAGACTCTTCGGCGCTCTACCTCGTCGCTTGGCAAGCGGTTCTGAAAAAACACACTCGCGGCAAAGGACGGACGTTTTCATTGAGACGAGATAGCTCATGCTTCACCGCCTTCCTGCATATGTTTGAGTTCCAGCTCCATAACAATACGTTGTCCGTTTTCAGATTCTGCCAGTGCGGCGGACAGAATCTCAGCAACGGTCAGTCGCCCAGTTTGGTTCCGACCTCGGTCTACCTCCTGGAACACGATGAGATCCCCGTGCCTGATCTGCTCGAGACTCGGCAGCGGCAGGCAAACATATCGCATATAATTTGCCTTCTGCATTTTACGGAACAGTTCTTCCTTCGCAAATTTTTGATAAACCATATAACCTCCTTGTCGTCAGGGGCTCGGGCTCCGAGCCCCTTATATCTTCCCGGCGGTCCCTGCGCAGCCCGTCATGGCAGCAGGCCGCGCCACAAGTCCAGATCATTTTTTCTTGCGCCGGGGTGATACCTTCTTGTAATTGAATTCTCTGATATGCGGGTTGCGCTCGCGGAACGGGACAAAATGCGCGCCGCAGGCTTTGCGGAGGATTGCGTCCAACCGCTCCTGAAGCCAGTCCGCTTCCGGCCCGCAGCCATACGCACCGTCAAACTCGGCACCAAGTTCAGCCGCCCGACGCACGATCCGTTCGAGCCGCTCAGATCCGAAGCCATCGAGCGCCAGCGCCGCCTGAAACAGATCCGCCGACTTCTGCATCCCGGCGTCCACGCCGATCTCCATCGCCGCCCGCCCCACGGCGTCCAGTTGGTCAACGTATTTTAACGCGCGTCTTCCCCCTCCTTGCGTGCACAGCCAACTCCTGATAAATGCCAATCTTGAACAAAGTCCACCGGCCAAAGTAGGAGTTCCGATTCTGGGCAATGTGGTTTGCCTCGTTGCGGGGCATCCCCAGCACGCCCATGCAGAGCTTTGCAAATCGTTTTCGCGTCATTTTGCGCCTCCAGTTTCCATCGGAAAAATGAACTGCTTATGGGCCCATTCACTCACCTTGAGGTAATACGGCTTGCACTTTTCCATCCCAATCCAGTTCCAGTTGCCGTCGCGGTAAATGAGGAACATGTTCTCCTGCGTGTCGACGGCGTACACTATAAAAACGCCGCCGGATAAAAGCTCAATCTGAAACATTGTCGTCACCTCCTATACCCCCATCACGGATTAGCCGATCATGCAGGCGCGCAACCTTTTTCTTCCGCCAGACCGCAACATCCTCGTGGCACTCGTAAAGCATCATCATTTGCTCCAGCATGATTTGTACGTCCGCGATTTCTTCAGAAATGTGCGGCTTGTCAGCTCCTGATCTAAGACTTTTGCACAGCTCTTTTTGCAGCTCACTCAGTTCTTCGATTGCGATGACTTGCTGAATTTCGCATCCATAAAAGGATAGTGCTGTCCCTAAGATTTTCTTTTCATCCATCCTTCTTGCCCTCCTCATCCTTGAGAATCACCATCGCGGAGTAATAATGTTCGTGGGATCTGCCATCAATCGCGGAGCTGTACTTAATGTCCACCACGCGTTCCGGCGTAAATTTCTCAATAGCACCGTTGACTAACGTCTCAAGTCTGCCAATAAGATCGCTCTCGACCAGAATTACCTTCATGCCTCGCCCTCCATTTCCTGCAAAGACTTCTCGGCTTCTTCGCGGGTCAGAAAAACGGTTTTGCCGATGTCCTCTGGGCTGATCGTCCCGAGACCTAGCGTATTCAGCACAGTCCGCCCGTTCAGTGTGCTCACGTCCGATACGGTAAAACTATATACCCGCTTAACCGGGTGATTGCAGTATGTCCACAGCTCATCTCCCTGCCTGCACGGCAGAATCACGACGCGCCCGTCCTTGTCGGCTTTCATCAGATCCACCATTCGTGAGATGGAGTAACCACAGCCGGAAAGTGTTTCCTCTATTTCTCGTGCCTCGGCGCACGCCTGCGGGGATAATCTAGAATCTTCATATGCTTTGAGCCTTTCCCATACCTCCTTCTGCGTGCAGTTCCCGTCATACTTACACGGCAGTTCGCGGCACTGCGCGATGTCACAGAAGTTCCCTTCAAATGTTAGTCGTTCCATCACGATCCTCCATAGTTCTTGTGCTTACGCCCTCTGGAATAGCCGCGATAAGATGAATAAAACCCTTGCCCTTTCACCCGATCTTCGGTTGCCCAGATATATACAGTCTTAAGCGGGTTGTAGTACGTTTTGCCCTCCAATTCTCGCTGCTTGATGCGATTCGTGTAAAATTCAACAGCATCGTAGCCGAACTTGTCACGCAGCATCTGTAAATTAAGTCCTCGCGGGATTTCAACGTATCTATCCAGCATCTTTGCGTTCAGCCTCCAATCATTTTCACGCCCAGTTTCTGAAATCGACGCACCCGGTAACAGAGTTTTCCGCACCGTTCACAGATTGCGTAATTTGTGTGATACGTCCCACCGTGCCGGTTGCTTCTGCGGCGTGTTACCTGCACATACGTATACTTGTTCAGCTTGTGCAGACCCATGCGGCAAAGAAGGGGACTTTTCATAAATCCACCTCCGGCGCTTCCGGCAGCACCACCACGCGCCCGTCCTTGTCGGCCTCGGCAAGCTCTACAAGCCTGCTGATTGGCGTATTGTTGAGCGTTTCGAGATCAACCATGTGCTTTGCGGCCAGCGCAAGCTTAACCGTTTCTACTGCTTCCGGTTCAAGCCCCGTATCCAAATATTCCCGCAGCAGTGGGCAGTGCGCCGCCGGTACCGCCGTGCAGAATCCCCCGACAGCAGTGCAGTTCCCATTGTCCGTGTGGCGAAAATTACAACGCAAGCAATTGATTTTTTCCATCACTCCACCTCCCCTTTCAGTTCGTCATTCCATTCAGTCAGTCGCTCCACGTCTCATACTCCTTCTCGATGTATTCGCAGTATGCCATTTCCAGCCTCGCGCCTGCGCTTTCCGCTGCGTCCGGCAGGAAAACAACCGCGTCCGCCACGTCGATCATTGCAAAGCAGATCCGCATGTAGTCCTCCCGGCCCATGCCCCCGGCAGCTCGGCAGGATTGAGCACAGTGTGTCCCTGCCGGCCCAGCTGTATTTCTGCCGCTGCAAATTTATCCCGATACCCCGGATCTCCGGTGATTTTACCGGCTATGTAAACCTTCACGGCTCTTCCTCCACATACCGCCAGCTCTGCGGCGGGCGGGTGATGGGCCCTGGCGCAAGGCCGTATTTTGTCTGCCGCAGGCCGGTAAACTCCCACAGATCGCGCGGGTGATCGTAAATGCGCAAATCTGAGATGTGCCAGCCGAAGCCGGTGGCAGCTCCGAGATACTGGTGCAGCTCCGCAGGCTCTAGGCAGGTTGGCCGCGCAGCATCCGACGGGATTCTTCCCGCTCCGTTAATGTTGATGATCTCATCGCACAGAAATTCCCCGATGACTTTGCCGTTTCCACATTTGTAGATATAGCACTTAAACGGCGGGTTCATTTTCGGGCGCGTCTTGCGCACCTCAATCGTTTTCTCACCGCTTATGATCTTCTCGCACCACTTCGGGCGGATGCTGATTAAAACAGCTTTCATGCCTTTTCCCCTTCCTCCGGCGCTGCCGGCAAGCCGCGCCATTCCCAGCGGTTGGAATTGCCGCATTGGTAACATGGACAATTTTTCGTCACACAGTTCATGCAGTCGATGACAGTCGCATCATCAAATTCGCAGTAGTCGAAATGCTTACAATCCAGACACGAGCGACGCGCTTTTATCTGCTCAAGCAGCGCGTCCCTCTCGGCCTCGGTCTTTTCCCGCTGAACGTTCAGCTCTTTTACCATCTCCCGCAGGTACGTGGCTCTTGCATACAGCGAGCGCTTCGTCGGCTTCGTGGCCAAAGCGTTGCGCAGCGCCCGGTTCTCGGCGGTAAAATGCTCAAGCTGAGCCGCCGCCTCGCGCAGGATCTGGCATCCGTGCGTGCTGCAATTATGCTCGCGCCCGCAGCCGAGGCAGGCAAGGGAACCGGTCTCAACGCGAAGGCGCGCCAGCGCTTCCAGAAGGTCATTTGTCGTCATCGCCGAACACCTCCACGATTGTTTTCCCGCAGAACTTCCACTCCGGGCAGGGGCAGCATAGGTCGTCTTTTTTGCACGATGCGCCCCAGGCGCACGTCCGGCAGATTTCCGGGACGTAGGTAAGCGCCGCGTCGCGCTCTTTTTCAAGCTTCTCGGCCTTGCGAATACTGAACAGCGTCAGCGTCACGCGCAAAATGGCGTACACGCACACCGCGCGGAGGGCAAACTCGACGGCGATGACGATGGCGGAAACGGTATTGCTATTCATCCGCGCCGCCTCCCTTCCGGATCTCAAACAGATCCGAGAAGCCGCAGCCGAGCGCCTGGCAGAGCTTCTTCGCGGTCTTTACCTGGCAGCCCTCGCCGCGGAAGACGCGCGAAACGGTTGGCTGACTCAGCCGGGCGGCAGCTGCGATCTGCGCCGCGCTGGTGGTCCGCAGCACGTCATACGCCGCGCCGGGCTTTGCGATGATTTTACTCATGGTCTAACTCCTCACATTCATCCTGCCGGACGATCGTCCGGTGCTCATCGTCGAGCGTTACGATATACGTTACATGCCCGCATTGCTGGCTCTGGTGCTTTTCTGCTAGGTATACAACGCCAGGCGTCAGCTGGAACTCCGGGAATACCGGAAGCGGCTGCGGAAGGCGGATATGGACAGGCTCCGGCGGCCGCCGAATCGCAGACGGCACATACCCGTTGCGTTTCGCGGCCAGATAACAAGGCTTCGAACAGAAGCGCTGCCGGTTGTTGATGGCGTCAAAGCGCTTGTGGCACATCATACAGACACGTTCCCGGCTCATGCTTCGCCGCCTTCCTCCGGCAGCGGCAGCCAGCGCAGGATTTCCCCATCATCCGGCTCGTCAAACCAACTTAGATTTCCGTCCTGCACGTCGTCGGTCTCATAGGATAAGGAGCCATTTTCGGAGATGAGGAGCAGGACCGGCCCGTCCGGGAAATCGCGGTCTGTGCGCCAGGCCATCCGAAAAGCGCCTTCCGGCAGCGCCGCCGTGTCAGACTTGGACACCGGCTGAAGCTCGTCCGTCAGCCCCAGCAGATAGTCTGCCGAGCAGTGTAGCGCTGCGCAAAGTGCCGGGATGGCGCGCGAACTTGGAAGTAAAAACTCGTTGTTCCAAAGGCTCCTTGCGCCAAATTCGCCTTCTGCAAAATTCCGGATATCTGCGGCGGTTTTCATGCCGACGGTGTCGTTGATTATAAGGATCGTGTCGTCCGCCAGACCTGCCGCATCAATGGCTCTCACAATTCGTTGCGCATATTGCTGGGCTGCCGCCTGGAAGACACGCTGTTTATTCTCCTTTTCGGTTTCCTCTTTCTGCTTTTCGGCGGCGTTCTTGTCGGTGCGGTACTGCTTGGCCTTGGAGCACATCTGGTCGCAGACGTCATAGCAGCCGCGCGCGTTCGCGCCATACTCGCAGTCCATGCAGCACAACTCACCTTTGCACTGCGGCATCCAAGAGCCGCCCGCGGCGTCATGCCGGAGCGTCGCGTCGTCTCTGGAACTCGGACAAAGCTTCCTGTCGGGGCAGTGCAGGAGCATGCTCGGGCGCCACTTTGCGCCGCTCTTTGCGAGACCCCGCACCTGCTCGATTCCGGCAGATGTGGGGAACTCCTTCGTCCGGGCAAACGCGTCACGAAGGCGCATCTGTAAGGCGATCTCGCACCGCGCAAGCTCCAACGCTGTCGCATCCGGGAGTTTGCCTGCTGCCCACTGTGCCTTAAAATCCTGAATCAGGTTTTCTTCGATCATGTGCAGGTTTGCAAGCTTCGTTTTGCTAACATTGCACGCCTCGGCCACATGGTCGCGCATTCTGCCGGGGAACTCCACGCCCTGCTCCTTGAGGTCGTAGAGAAGCCGCTCGACGCGCTGCGCCGCCTGGCTGATCTCGGCGCTTGTCAGGACTCTGGCTGTGGAGTTCGCCATGATCAGCTCCAGCTCCTCCATCGCCGCGCTCTTGGGGTTCCGCACGAAGACCGGCATTTTTCGCAAGTCTTCTCGCCCCTCCGCGACCAGCGCACGGACCGCAGCCGTGCGCCGGTGGCCGGAAATAAGGCGGTACTTGCCGTCATCCGTGCGCGTGACCGTCGGCGGGTCCATAATGCCGGAGAGCGCAATGGAGTTTTTAAGGTCTTCGAGTTTATCTTCGTCGACCGCGTAAAAGTTCGCGTCGTTGCCGACTAAATCGTCAATGTCGACCTGCATGAGCTCGCGTCCGGTGTCAGACTTTGACACCGCCTGCACCTGTTGGGCAAAAATGCTTGAAACGTCAAATGCCATCACCAAAGCCCCCCCTCAGAATCTCGTCCATGGCCACGGGCGGCTGGATGTACTCCTGCACGAATGCCCGGTAATCATATCCGGCTGCCGAGTACGGCGAGTAGACCGTGATCGGCTTGCGCTCGAAGGTCATTTCGTCAATTTTGTCGGTGCGGCGGATATGCTGCTCGAAGACCGGCAGGATGCCGCACTCCCGGAGGCTGCCCTCCGCTTCCAGCACGACCGGTGTGTTGCGCCACATGGTGATCAGCGCGCCCGCGATCTTGAGTGCGGGGTTAATCTTATGCATGTTGTCAATCTGGCGCGAGACGTTCGCGAGCCCTCGCAAACTGAATGCGTCGAGCTTGATCGGGATGATGACTTCGTCCGACGCGAGGAGCGCCGCGGCGCTGGCGGCGTTGAATGCCGGCGGGCAGTCGAAGATGACGTAGTCATACGCATCGTCCTCACGGATGGCGTCGCAAAAGTCCTTGAGGCAGCTGCCGTTGACGCGCTCGCCGATGGCCGAAAGATCGAGGTCCATCAGCTCGTCGGACGCCGGGAGCATATCGACGCCGTAGGCCGTCTGGGAAATGTTGTCGGCGTAGTACGACTCCTGCGTTCCGAGCATCACGTCCGCCACGCCGCAGAGCCCTGGCTCGGTGAGACCGTAGAACTCCGTCGCGTTGCACTGGCTGTCGCAGTCGGCAAGCAGCACCCGCTTTTTGTGGTCGGCGGCAAGAATGTATGCCATGTTCACGCTCGTGACGGTCTTACCGACGCCGCCCTTGAGGTTCAAGATTGAAATTGCCTTCATGGTTTGTCCTTTCTCGTTTATCCGGGCAGCTTGAACTGCTCGGGAATATCGTCGTTGCACGGCTGCCAGCGCTTGTCCTGCGGAGGAAGCGGCGCTTGCGCGGCAGATTTGCGGAAGGTCTGCGTCTGACCGTCGAAGGTCAGCATGAGCGCGATATTCGCCTCGCCCTCCTTGTTTTTCGCGATGTTCAGGATACGGCGGCTGCGGCTGTTGTCCGGCTCTTCACGGTAGAGAAGCATAACGACGTCCGCGTCCTGCTCGATCTGACCGGACGAGCGCAGCGCCGAAAGCGTCGGGGGCGGGATTTTGCCCGCCTTTGTTTTCTCCGGACGCGAGAGCTGGGAGAGCGCGATGACCGGCGTGCCGGTCTGTCGTCCGAACTGCTGGAGATCGCTTGATATCTTCGACACGACCTGGAACTGGTCCGCCGCGCCGCGCCCGGTGATGTCGGAGCGGATTTTTTGCAGGTAGTCGATGAAGATCACGTCGTAGCGCTTGGACAGGCTGTGCGCCCGGATGTCCTGGACGGTCATGCCCGACGCCTCCACCAGCTCCAGTTTCACCGCGCCGAGCCTTGCGGAGACTGCCGCGACCGCGTCCCAGTCGTTTCCGTTCATCGCGTTCAGCTTGAGCTTCGGAAGCCCGATCTGCGCGGTCATCGCAACAATGCGGTCGAAGAGCTTGTCTGCGTCCGTCTCGTAGCTGTAAAACCCGACGCGCTGCGTCTTTGCCATCCGGACGGCAAGCGTCAGTGCCAGGCTTGTCTTGCCGTCTGACGGATAGCCGCCGATGACGATCATGTCCCCGCGGCCGGCGTAGACGTTGTCGTTGATGTCGTCCATGCCGAAGTCCAGGTACACCGGCTTCGCGTCTGGGTCGTGCCGAACGTAGAACTTACTGAGCGCGTCCTCCATGCCGACCACACGAAGACCAGGGCGCTCGACCGACAGGGCGTTCGCTTCGCTCATGAGCGCTCGCAGCGCATCCTCGTCCTCTGCCTCCAGCATCCGCTGCGCGACGTCCTGCAAGCGGTGGATTCTCGCCTCCTGTTTGAGAATGGCGACGTAGCTTTTCACGTTCGCGCTCGTCGGCGTGATCTCGATCAGCTCCATGAGGAATCTGTCGTACTTCCCGCCGAGACGCGCGTTGACGGTCACGGGGTCACACGCCGCGCCGCTTGCGAACTGCGCCCGGAAAGCAAGGAAGACCTGCCGGTAAGCGCCGGTTGTAAAGTCGTCCGGCGTGACCTCCTGGAGGACAAGTCCGACCGTCTTCTCGTCGATCAGCATCGAGCCGAGGACGGCCTGCTGTGCTTCCAGCAGTTTCTTTTCGTCTGTCATAAAAACCGCACCCCTCCCGTGTCAACCTCGCGCTTTGGCGGCTGCGGGTACTCGTCGTCCTTGAGCCGGTACACGCTCAGCCACTGATGCTCGGTCGAATTGTTGAGCATCTGCGCCATGCACGCCGCATCTCCGGCAGACAGGCCTTGCAGCTTGTTCCAGAGCATGGTGGCTGACCGCTCGGACTGAATGGGTTTCTTGAGCTCAGCGCGCATCATGAGAAAAGACTGCATCGCCTGCACGACCTCAAAGCCAAGCGGCTCGCATTTCTCAAGCAGCGAAGCGCTTACGGCTTTTTCTTTTATATTTCTTTTTTTATTATCCTTTTTTAATCCATCTTTATATATAGACCGGGAAGTTTGTCCCGGTACCCCGGGATTTTCGTCCCGGTACGTACCGGGCTGTTCGTCCCGGTGCCCCCCTTCCTCGTCGAGGATGACCGGCGCGGCGACCACGGGGGAAATGTAGCGGATGGAGCCGCCCGTCTTGCGGTTCGGCACGACCCGGACTTGGATGTGTCCGTCATGCTGCAAGGCCGCGAGCCAGCGCCGGATCACGTCCTCCGAGCAGTGCATGGCGGCGGCCAGCTGGGCGTTACTCGGCCAGCAATAGCCCTCGCGCCGCATGAGAGACGAGAGCACGCCGTACAAAATCTTTGCATTGGCTTGCAGCTGCATATCGTCTAAGACGGTTGCGGGGATGACAGACCAGAAAGCCCGGAATTCTTGTGGATTCTCCAAAATTTCACCTCCCCCACACTTGCATTTGGCAGCAAACCGTGATATACTGAAAATGCCTTCATGATGTCCTTTGTGACATCTCCCGCATGGTTGTTCGCAGCAGCCGTGCGGGATTTTTTTATGCTCTTTTTCATCTCTCGCCCTCTCAGATCATGCTGTAGTTCGCCGCCAGAAGCGGAAACACCGCGATTGCCAGAAATACCGAGCACCACATGAACCGCTCGGCGGCTTTGTAAAATTTGCGCATAATTTCATCCTCCTGTGTTGTTGTACGCGACTGCCAGCGCTGCCTGGATGATGTCGTCGAGTTTCGAGACGATCCGGTCAAACTCCGGGCGCTCCTGCTCATCAATCACGCCGTCCTTCGCGATCGCGATCAAACGGCGGTCCTCCCGCGCGTCGGCAAAGTCATAGATCTCATCGATCAGCCGCAGCACCGCTTCGGGAAACTCGCACTCGCGCACGTCCGGGATAAGCCTGCGGGCGATCTCGCTCGTCTGGCGCAGGTGTTGATAGCACAGATACTGCGCGTCGTAAATTTCCGCCATGCGGACGACAGTCTCCGCGGGCGGAATGGTCACGCCTGCCTCATAGTCCGAGATGCTTCGGACGGAGCAGGGGATAGCGTCGGCGGCGCGTTCCCGGGTGATGCCCTTTTGCAGCCTCGCTGCCTTGTAGATATTGTTCATGGTCTTCCTCCCCGGCAGCAGTTCTGCAAGCCGCCTGTTTCCCCGGCAGGAGCTCTTCCTTGCGCCGGGCCTATGTGTCTGTTATGATTTTCGTGTCAGCCAGCGGGCAAGCTCCGTCAGCGGCACGGCGTATTTCCCGCCGATCTTCTTCGCCGGGAAGTTCCGGTCGGCGAGCAGCACCCGCCGGTCGATGCCGAGCGCGCTCTGGCACTCGTTGACTGTGATCGCGGCGCGCGCCGGGAACATATCAACCAGCAGCTCCAGCTGCGGTCGGTACCCTTCTGCTTCACGCATCGCTGTATCCCTCCTTTTTGACTTCCCTCTGCCCGTGTGCTAAGATTCTGGCAGAGGTGAATGCTATGAATAAGTCTGAAATTCTGGAAAACCAGATTGCTGAATGTGATCTTAAAATACTGGAGTTCGTAGATGCTCACGGCAAGGCGGACATTGCCTCCATCGCAAAGAGCCTCCCGCGTGTAGAAGCCGTTCCGCTCCGGGTGAAGCGTCTGGCGCAGCAGCGCTGGACGCAGCCAGATTCGCTGGCACACCGTCGCCCGATTCCCGATTCGTCCTATCTCATCAGCACCGGGGAAGATCCGGAACTGTATCAGCTGACAGACATGGGCAAAATCGCGCTTCAGGATGGCAGGCAGCGCCGAAGACACGAGCGCAGGCTTTTATGGCTGAACGGGATGCTGCTTCCTCTTCTGGTGGCTCTCGTCACCAGCCTAGCAACAAACGCACCGCAATGGCTGCTGCCGCTGCTGCAAAAATGGGCAGGAGCCAGCCACCCATAAACCGGCTGCGTTTTTCCGGCTCAGGAAAGCATGGGAAACTCCATACCGGATACTTGCCTGAATACGGCGGGGTAAGGCTGTCAATGCTGAGTTTGAAGGCACTGAAGAAAATCAGAAGCTCGCCTTGCTTCCCGGAAGGTTTGAAGTAATAGCCGCCTGGGAGCTTGACGCCGCCGAGCGATATTCCGTCCGGTAAAATCCGCGCCTCAGGTGAAGTCTTCTCTGCATACCGGTTCTTGTGCCAGAGCGTTTCTGCTCCGCAGTGCTGCTCGATGACGCAGGACCAGTTGTATGTGCCAACCAAAACCTCAACCAGCATATCCGAAACGATGCAGGCACGGATGCTTGATACAGATGGGATTTCAACGCCATCCGCAAAAACGCTTCCGTTCTTTGTGATGCAAATTTCATTTGCCGGCGTCATGTGCCAGCACCTCCTAAGCAGATTCTTCCGGCGGCTGGTAGAGCTCGTCGATCGTGCAGTCCAGCGCCTTCGCCAGCTCCGGCAGCTGAGACGCACGCGGGAATGCCGCGCCGGACTCCCACTTTGCAATCGTGCTGCGCTCTACGCCGAGCATGTCGGCAAGCTCGCGCTGCTTGAGCTTCGCGCGGTCGCGCATATAAGTAAGACCTTTCGTAATTGTCACCTCCGTTAAAATCACATCACTTGCCGTGATGTGATTTTCGATCACTAATTGGAATATAGCACAGACAATCACGTTTGTCAATAGAAAAGTTACTTAAAATCACAATTGATTTGTGACGGGCGTTCACGTATACTGAAAGCAGGTGATTTGAAATGAACAATTTCCAGAAATTCCGTGAGGCAAATGCTGAGTCTCAACAGGATATCGCCGATTACCTCGGCATTGGCAGAACAACCTACACGAAATACGAAACTGGTCAGATCAAACCGCCGTATGCTCGGATTGAAAAATTGGCGCAGCATTGGAACACGACGGTTGCGATTCTGATGGGTACGGAAGAAACAGAAAACCCCACCGGAGTTCCCGATGAGGTTTTGAGCGCCATGGAGGCGTTTATGCACCTTCCTCCTGAGGCGCAGAAGGAAGCGCGGGCGTACCTTGACTTTCTAAAGCAGCGATACGCAAAGCAAAAAGACTGAGCCCTTCCGGCGATAACGACATGAGGTCCTGAATCAATTCTTTGTCCAACGCGGCACTTCCTTTCGTATGTGAGGTGTCTATATTCTATATCGCATTACTGCTGAGTGCAATGCAACACTTTTGAGCGGAGGTATATCATGGGCAAGAAGAAATCTCTTATCCCTGGGTTCAGCCTCAACCGCGCGCTTGGTATTACGGCGGTGAAGCAGAAAATCGCCAAAGCAACCGGAATCCCGACAACGAAGCAAGGGCGCAAGCGAAAAATGCAGAGCCATCTTTGGACGGCTGTTGCTGTCGGCATTGCCGCGGCAAGCAGCCAGCGGGAGAAAGCACCGCGGAGCATGACCGAAGAAAAAGAAGTTAACGAGACCGTTGCAAAACATCGCAACATAAGAATGACTGTTATTAAGACGGCGGTTGCACTTTGCGTCGGATTATTGATTGCTATCAAGATTTGTAGTCTACTATTCTAACCAGATGGCAGCAGCGCTGGGCGAAGATGGCGGAATAAGTCGCATATACTTTAAGGGTCGCCCCACCGTCGTGCCACCGGCGGTGGGGCTTTTGGTTTGCTGCAAGCAGTGTGGGAGCCGCCTGTAAGTATAGCTTACAACGCGGCAAGCGGTAATGTCGAGAAAGTATCATTGTAAATTGTACCCAGAATCGCATTATTTAGGAAAGGAATCTTGCTGAGAATGTCGGAATTATACGAAATCTGTCGAGAAAAAAAGGAAAACACGGCACCGCGTATCACAAACCAGGATCTTGCCGAAGCAATCGGCAAATCAACAACCACTGTTGCGCAGTTCCTGCGCGGAGATGCCCCAAACGCGTCCTACGACACAGTGCTTGCGCTGTGCCGTGAGCTTGGTGTGTCAGTAGACGAATACAATGGACTTCCGCATGAGGTTCCGGACCCGAACCCCGCGCTGCTGGAGCGGATACACAGTCTGGAGTCAGAGCGCAAGGCATTGACCGATACGTTAGAACGGATGAATGAGCATCTGGCGACTTGCAAGAAATCGCTGAAAATGCACCGTTTCGTAACAACTGTCCTGCTAGCCATGTTCTGCCTTGTGCTTATCGTTCTGATCGTCGACCTGCTGAACCCGAACGTCGGCTGGGTGCGCCGCGCGCTCGGCATCTCCATGCAGGCGCTGCACCTGTAGCGGTGTCAGACTTGGACACGGGAGGAGTCTATGGCAATACCGAAATACTATGTCCGTCCGGACGGACTGCACGAGACGATCATCCGTATTAACGGCAAGCGCAAGGCCTTCCGCGGCAAGACCGACCGCGAGGTATGGAACAAGGTCAAGGCGTACCGCGACGACCTGGCTGCCGGCAAGACGGAGACCTTCGAGGCTGTCGCGCACAGCTGGTGGAACGAGATCGAGCCGACGCTTGCGCCGAACAGCCTGCGCAACTATAGTCCGGCGTATGAGCGCGCCGTCGCGGAGTTTGGTAGCATGGACGTTTCCAGCGTCACGGCGAAGGACGTAGAAAAATATATCAACCAGTTCGCGAAGACCCGGGCGAAGAAGACCGTCATCACCCAGCGGCAGATCATCCGTCAAATACTCAACAAGGCGCAGCGCGAGGGGTATATCGCGTTCAACCCGGCGGACGCGGTGCTCCTGCCGAAGAACCTGCCGCAGAAGCGGCGGCATGCGCCGGGCGCAGACCAAATCGCGAAGATCAAAGTCGGCGTGACGGAGGACTTCGGACTTTTCGCCTTCCTGATCTATTACACCGGCTGCCGCCGCGGCGAAGCGCTCGCCCTGCGCTATGAAGACATCGACCGCACCGCAAAGAAGATCCGGATCAACAAGTCGGCGTATTACATCGGCGCCCAGCCGAATATCAAAACGCCGAAGACGGAGGCGGGCGACCGTGTTGTGCCGCTGCTGTCGGCGCTTGAAAAGGCGCTGCCGGAGAAAAAGCACGGGTATATTTTTTCGGACGATGGCGGCAAGTCCCCCATGATGGATCATCGCGTCACGAAGGCTTACGCCGCCTATCAGACCGCGACCGGCGTCACCGTGTCGCCGCATGAGATCCGGCACGGGTACGCAACTGCCCTCCACGACGCGGGCGTTGACTACAAGACGGCGCAGCAGCTGCTCGGACACGCGCAGCTCTCCACGACGATGGACATCTACACGGACGTCCTCGACAACACGATCAGCGACGCCGCGGCGAAGATGGACAGCACGTTTTGACTGTGTTCGCGACTGTGTTCACATGCCTGTATTTTGGTGTTCTGATATGCTAGTTTTTGCTAAGCTCAAAAGCGGATTTCCCGAAATGATTTCGGATGAAAAGTTGCATGTTTTCGTGCAACACCGGTAAAAGCGCAAAGAAAAGCAGCTAAGAATCAAATCTTAGCTGCTTTTCCTTTTGGCGCGGAAGGAGAGATTCGAAGCCTATAATAGTTCTTGTATTGCAACACCGAAAAAGATTTCTGTGTTCAAACTGTGTTCGTCCGCGCTAAATTTGAGGTGCCGCTATGCTATGGTAGTAAGCCGCGATCTTCTGCTCCGGACTGCCCGCGTCCTTGTCGAAAAGGAACTCCTTGGCAAGGTCTGCGTAGTACTCCGGGCGGTCGACGCCGTAGCGCATCGCGGACTCCCAGTAATCCGAGTACATCATGTTCATCGCGGCGTACCATGCCCAGGGATCAACATCATGCACGCCGACGCTTCCAGCGACGGCTGCGGTCTGCTCCTGCGTCCAATGCGGTCCGGTCGAGCCGTCGGCGTTTTTCATATGCTGCACCCAGCGCCGCGCGTCGTCCTCGGTAAACGTGGAGGCTTCGGACTCCATCGTGATCTTATCCGCCTTGCACAGCGCGTCCATGAGCATGGTGCAGCTGCCCACGCTTCGGGAGCTCACGGGCTCCGCCATACACGCCTCAAGCGCCTCGCAGAGCTTTGCCTTATAGGCTTTGATCTTGTCCGTCATAGGCTACGCGAGTTTGAGCAGGCCGGTGCAGAGCTCGACCACATTGCCCGCTGCCGTCGAGTCGGTCGTCGCAATGAGGGTAAAGGTGTGGTTCACGCAGCAGCAGCACCCGGGCAGCGCCAGTTCCGTCTCCGTGTGGATCTCGGTGTTTCCGGTTGCCGGAAGCGTTACCTTGCGCAGCGTGCAGGGCAGCGCGACGCCGTCCATGTACCACTGCAAGGTGAGCTCGCCAGCCGCGGACGACGTAATGACCGCATCGGCTACTAGGTGATAGAGCCCAATTTTTACGGTGTCGTAGCTCTGAGGCTCGACCTGAATGGACTCGCCGGAGTTGACAACCTTCGCGCCCGCAAGCGTGAGCACTGTCGCAGCGTTTGCTGCAAGCGTCTGCGGGCTGTTATTAAAATACCGGACGCAGGATTTCTGATAGGATTTGCTGTTTCCGCTACAAGACATTTACTCGTCTCCTTTCAAAATTATGAAAAACGGGGCAATCGCCCCGGATAGTTATATCAGGTTTGGTCCGTCCGTCAGCCGCCGCAGCCGCACGGATTGCAGGGCGGGTTCTGGTAGTACCTGCCCAGCTGGCCGAGGATGTACTGCGACTGCATATAGTCGTTGTTCGCGGCGCGGCTCTGTGCGAGTTCGTCGCGCAGGCGCTGGTTCTCCTGCTGCTGCAGGAGCGTTCTGGTCGCCTCGCCCTCGGCGTGGATAGCCGTCTTGATCTCGCAAGCGTTGATGCTGGCGGTGTAATTAACTCCGTCGATCGCGCGGAGAATGTCGCAGCAGCACTTCTGCTGCGCAGAGATGCCGCTCTCCGTGACGGACTGCAGATCTCGCAGCTCGCCGAGGATGTTGTAGGCGTTGTCCTTGATGGCGCTCGTGACGTCGTACGCGCCCTGACGCGTTGCGGCCACGCCCTCGTTGTTCTGGCGCTCCAGAGCCGCAAAGTCCGTTGCACGCTGTACGTCGGCCTGCGTCGCCGGGGCACTCTCGCCGCTGCTGCCGCCGAAGCCTCTGCCCGCGAAGAGCAGGAAAAACAGCGCAATGAGAATCACAATACCCCATCCGCCGAAGCCATAGTCCTTATCCATTGTATTCCCTCCTTTCGGGCTAGATTATTGATAGGCGCTTACGCGCGGTATCACTTGCTGATCTGGCCGACGAGCTCGCCGACCGTTTTGTCCTTGTTTGCCTCAAACCAGTCATTAAACCCAGGCTGGGAGGCGAGGAAGCTAAGCACCATCTGGGGACTCTGGCCTTTAAGCGTCGTCATTGCCGTCTGCATCAGGCCGTTCAGCAGTTTGTTTCCGCTGCCGCCGCCCATCAGTGCCATGATCGGATTTTGCATTGAGTTTTCCCTCCAATTCCTCGATTTTCCCGGCCATGCTCTGTAGGCCGTCCGTGATCTGCTTCAGCTGCTCTTGCAGCTGGGTTGCTGCCTTTTCCTCTTCCGTCGGCTCCGGAAATATCCGGAACCGCGCAATGGTCTTTGCCGCCATGCTGTCGGTGCGGATGTAATAGAGCAGATTTTCCGTCTCATGCAGCGCGAGCGCGTTGTCGTTTGGCTGCATCTGCAAATTGTTGATACTGGCCTCGCTGGCCACGGTCAGCACGCCGAGTTTCGGCGGCTGCTGCGGCATTTGCGGCACCTGCGCCCGCGGCATGGGCTGCATCTGCACCTGCTGCGCGCCGTCCATCTCCCAGCGCCCGGTGTATGGGTTGTATGCCATCCTGTGTCCCTCCTTATGCTCCCATTGTACCGGAGCGCAGATTTTTAAGGGTGGCGCAAGTGTGCGGGAATGTGAAGTTGCGTGAAATACGAAAAGCCCCGGTGCCGTCTCTGGCACCGGGGATAAAAAGAAAAAGGTTATTTACTTGGCTGCTTTTTCCAAAGAGATTTCAGCCCATCAATATGCTCAAAGAGATCGTCACGAATCGTCGCCTCCATTGGATCAAGGATAAAATCAATGCCTTCTCTTCTTGCAAGCTTTGCAGCTGGCACAAAATCGCTGTCGCCAGCGATGAGGATGATCTGATCCACCTGTTTTTTGTATGCCAACGAAGCTATGTCTAAGCCGATACGCATATCGACACCTTTCTGATTGAACGAAATAGAAAAGTCATTCTCGGTCAAGTCAGAAACATTTCGCTTCCCTTGGCAGATTGCTTTTGTTGCATCAGGTTTAAGGGAAAAGTGTGCATTCGCATCGGACAACGCCCCCATTCGGAGCGCAACCTTGCGTTTCTTTTTCAATTCTTCAAAAAATGCATTTGCCCACGAATATGTATCCGATTTCCCAAAATCTATGTTGCGTTTCAGGGCAGGGTGATAAACGGTCTTCTTGAGCGGAGGGCAGTCATAATAAAAAATGCGGTAAAGTTCGCGCTCTTCGTGGTAGTCTGCGTGCGCCCCTTCATCTCGGATATGCGCCATGCAGTAAGCATACAGTTCTTTTGCACGTTCTTCAGGAGTCTTTGCACCCCGAAGAAACGCTGCGCGCTTTCTGTAAAACGCACCATCTACCAGAATTGCAGTCTTTCGCACCATACTTTCCTCCATAATGATGAAGCCCCCGGTTTCAGCGAACCCCTTATGAGTGGGGCGCTTATTACCGGGGGCCTGTTAATAGCACAACAGACGTAGACTTGTTACTATCGTTGTGCTTTCATATTATGCGCAGTTCTCCGATTTGTCAACCTTTTGAAGTTGTTTTTGTATAAATTCACAATTGTTAACGTTGCTGATTGGAAGAGTTTTTAAGAAATGCACCCCCGGTGTCAGACTTTGACACCGGGGAATCTCATATCATATGCAGTTTCCGTGCTGTCTGCCGCGCTCTGCTATAAATTCCGGGCAGGCGCCTTGACAGTGTGCTGCGCTCCATGCACAGCTCGACGGCAACGTCGATCTGCGGGGACTTGCCCACGATGTAGCGGCGCACGATCTCGGCGTCCTCCCGGCTGTATCCGGTTTCCTCTATGACGCGCTCCCACTCGCTGTGCAGCAAACCGGACAGATCTTCTGGTATGTTGACTCTCGCGCTCGCCAAAGGCGTCCCTCCTTCCGGCAGAGCGCGGCAGGCAGTTTACTTCATCGCTTTTGCGAGCTTTTTGAGAAGATCGTCGCCGTACTTATAGGCGGCGAGGTAATCAATCGTTCCGTCGGTCAAGCCGGATTTCTGCCGGATGGTCTTTTTTGCTTCTTCAACCTCGGCGTCGATTTTCACAGTGTCGTACTCGACCCACGGAAGCTTTCCATGCTTCTGCCACTTGCGGGCGTGATATCCTGCTCTCGTGCCGATGTTCTGGACGGCGGTGATCTGCACGCCGTTGTCCCAGATGGGCGTACACTCGACCGCCAGACCGTCCCCGATGTACATGCCCCAGTGACCGGGCATCCAGAGACCTTCGCCGGGAATAAGCTTGTCCCAGCCGGTCGTGGACACGTCCTTGCATTTTGCAATCATGCCGTCGGCGGAGACATCCGGCACGCTGTTCGAGGCGTATCTTGCGCCGCCGTAGTAGGCGTTTTTGTTGCCGTTCCAGCCCCAGAGAATGCCCTTTGTCAGGTTCACGCAGTCAAAGCCATAGACAACTTTTCCGATGAGGCTGCGAAGATATGTGACTCTGCCGCCGGTGTACCACTCCGGGTACTGTGCGGATTTCTCGTCAATGATCGTTTCGCTCACGGGGGAGCCGAAGCAGCCCCACATGTAGACGGTCTTGTAGTTTTTCGCGACGTCAACGTGCTTCTGCACAAGCTCGGATGCTTTCATCATTTCTGTTCGCCCTCCTGCGGCGTACCCGCACTGTCAATCGCGTCCTGCGTCTTCTGGGACTGGGTTCCAAAATAAAACGCAATGATGACCGCATAAATGGTCATAAAGTCCTGGCTGATCTTTCCGACGACCGCCATATAAGCGAACACGCAGGTCAGAATCATCGTGACCAGGCTCTTGACGCTGAGCAGGTTGCCCAGCCGCTTTTTGATGTTATCCATATGTACCCCTTTCATTCTACCGGTTCATTCGGTTTTGCAAATACTCTCTTGCACAGCAGGAGCAGCAGCTCCCCGCCGAACGCCGCTGCCGCGAAGATCAGCACGTCGGAGAGGTCGGCGGGGTGGTCTGTGAAGATGGCAAGCGTTTTGATGATGACAGCCCACGCGAGCGTAAGCGTCAGGGCATAAATGCAGTAGTAGACCAGTTCCCGCGCCATGCGCCCCTTCGTCTTCCGCTGCGGCTTTTTCTGCCCGTCTGCCATACTAGCCTCCCAGCCCCGCCAGAGCCAGCGCGTAGCCGACTAAGCCTGCGACCAGCGCCGTGACCACGGCTTTGATTAAGCCCTCCCAGCGACTCGCTGGGACGCTCTGGAGGCGTTTGACGGCAGCGTCCATGCTGTCGACCTTGCTGCTCATGGTCTTCATCTGCTCTGCCATGACTGCGACGGACGTTGATAAGTCCAGCAAAGCTTTGTTGTCGGATTCCAAATCTCCGATGCGCCGTTCATTCCCCTTCTCAAGCTTTTCAACGGCAGTGATTCTGTGCTCCATTTCTACTTCATTCATGCATGCTCCTTTCCTGCCATTGGCAGTCCGTTATTCCTCAACTTCCCAGTCCGCCGGATAATCCTTCGGGCTGAAATTGGTATCTCTTTTTGCCTTGCACGCCTTGCCCTCGAAGATGCACCACTCGCCGGTGTGATAGATGTCAACCGTACCAGCCTGCGGCTGAATAAACTCCCGCGCAGTTTCCCTTGTCGTGCCGTGGAGCGGCTTATTGAACGTGTACCACGCAGCGTTTCCGGGCGCGATGTCCGGATGGACGGCGTTGTCGTAGCTCTGGTAGACTTTCCACGGGTCGCCTCCCACGGTGAAGATCTCATCCACCGTGTGCTTTCCGGGCTTCCACTCGTCCCAGAGCGCCGAGCATTTAATAATCTCGTCTGCTGTCTCGGGCTTTTTCTCGCTCATGAGCAGCTTCACCGCAAACGCCGTGGACGTGTTCAGATCGTAGAAAACAGGCGTTGCAACGACTGGCTGCGGGATCGGCAGCGGCGTATTCGTCAGCAGCCAATTTCCGTCCTGAATCTCCTGCCGCAGAAAGTTGCCCGGCGTATAGGTCTGCATCTGGAAGCCGTTGTCCGCGAAGACCCCGACGGGGCCGGTCAGCTCTGTCAGGCCCGAAAGAGAATCGCCCGTAAACCGGACCGAGCCGGATGTGCTGTATACCCGGACGTTCGCGTAGGTTTGATCATTTGTGATGATGTACATAGTGCCTCCTTATGCTGCCAGCATTTCTTCGCTTACGATGAAATCCGATGGAAGAATCAAAGCGGGGCGGATGCCATAAGACGAGAGTGGATCAGCGTTTCGTCTGCCGCCAGAGGTATTGATGGCCCCAACATCCGTTGATGTGGTAGGGTCTTTTGAGCGGAGGTACCAAAAGACAGCCGAACCGTTCAGTTTTGCAATACGCTTGTTATTTGCAGATGATTCAAATCCAATTTCAAAGAAAGACAGTTTTGCGCCGTCTGTCATGTTAGTCCCATTTATTGATGTTATGCCAACTTCTGGGTAAGACAGCAAAAATATTTTTACAGGGAGGCCACTTGCCCCTGTTCCGTCGCTCCACGGAATCTTGATCTGTTTGATAGCGTCCTTGATGTTGCCGTCGAACAAAGCGAAAAAATCACCATTCAGATAGGCTGTGATGGTTGACGTTCGGTAGTAATTGTCTTGGTAGTTGTTCCACTGCCGCTTCTCGTAGATGTCCTTCAGCAGCAGCCATGTGCCGTCGCAGCTTGCGTCGTAGATATCCGATGGCAGCCCCTGCTGCACAACCAGCCAGTCCCACGCCTTACCGCCCACGTTCAGCTTGATCGTCTGCCCGATTTCCAGATCGGACAGCCTTGTCCTGTGTGGCGCGGGTCCGCGCCTTAAAAACATTCCCATAGCTGCCTCCTATGCGATCAGCTGGTCGTCGCCGACCAGTGTGCTTGCCGGAAGTGTGAACGCCGGCCGCGAACCTTTGTATTGGTTGTAGTATTCAGCGCCGACATATCCATCTTGGTACAAGAAGCACACTTGGTTGGTGTTCTTGCGAGGGGATCGTGTCCATTGTTCAACTGCGGCGCCGTTTCTGTGCGCGATCTGCAGCGTGCTTGCAATCGGAAGCGCAGTTCCCTCCGTGTTCGCGTAGGATGCGGGCCTTCCAAGCTCGGTATGAGAGAGCTGAAACACTGCGCGTTCCAGTGTGGTCACAGTGTCAGTGTAGCCGGACGTGTAGTAGAACTTTGTCGTCCCGGCCTTCTCCCGGATACCTGCATCGAGCAGGTTAAAATATGGCCCGGTCAAAAAAGCGTCCAAAGAGCTGCTAGCATAGTCGTTGTTGCTGTTGCTGAACACGCGCTCGTCGTAGCTGTCCTTGCGTACCACAAGCGTTCTTCCATTGTCGTTCAGCCCGGCTTCGTAGTTGTGGCAGGCGACGTAAAACTCCACAGGCGTTCCGTTTTCGTTGAGCTTTACCAGCGTGCCAAGTTCCATGTCTCCCAACGGCGTTCCTCGCTTTACCGAGATCCACCGCGGCGATCTTCCGCTCATCCGAACACCACCACCTTCACGGGGATATTGACCGTCGGCGCTTTGCCGATGCACTGCGCGGTCAGGCTGTTCGCGCCCGTCTTATAGTTGTGGATTAACGCAAACCCTTCCAATAAAGCCGCGTCCGCGTCCGGGTCCGTGCCCGAAAGCGCCACGTCCCACTGCGGGTCAACGTCATAAGCGGCCTTCAGCCCCGAAATCGTGATCGTCTGCGCCTGGTAGCCATAAGAATCCGCCGCCCAGCCGGAGGCTAAGAGTGTGCCGGTGTACTGCGCCGGTCCGCTCCCGCCTCCCAGAACCTTACCTACCGCCTCATCAATCTGCGCGCCGGTATATGCGCTGTTGTATGCCATACTCTCACTCCTTCATACAGAGGAATTCTTCCCCGTCTGCCGTCAGCATGGTATCCGTCTCGCCCGAGGGAATAAACCCCCAGTTATCGTTCCAGCTTCCGTCCATTGCCTGTGCAAACAGGGAAATCCGGTACTCACCATCGCCGGAGAGAAGGAAATCGTCATAGACCTCGAACGTTCGCTGCGTCCCCGCCGGGGTCTGGGAGAAGGACGCGATAAGCGCCCCTTTCCCGCGACCCCAATCTTCCCCGGCTTTCGTCGCGCGGCACTCAAACGCCTGATACGCAACATCCGAGGAGAACGAAACAGTGATTGAATCGAAGCCCGAGACTGCCGAAATCTTATTCCCCGTGATGGAGAACGTCAGCCCCGGCGCGCTCATTACGCCACGCTCCACGTACCGGCGGCGTTCTTGACGAACACCTTGACAATCTTCGTGCCGTCGCCGGAGGAAGCCGTCTCAAGGTCAGCGCCCTTGATGGTGACATCAATTGCCGTGGCCTTCTTGTAGCCGCCAGCCGTGCCGCTGGTGTTGCTGGAACCGCCAGTGGTCGGGATCTGCGTACCGGCGTCGTGGAGGCTGCTGGTGCTCGGCACAACACGCACCGTGTATTCCTCGAAGCCCACGTCGCAGGTGAAGGAGAACGCGCAGGTGTCGAAGCCGGAGACTTTGGAGATTCTGGTCTTGTCTGGGCCAGTGATCGTGACCACCGGAACTGCCGTATTGACCGTGATAGACGCTGTGACCGCAGCCGTTTCGTTGCCGACGTCATCCCGCACCTTGATATGTACGGTTTTCAGGCCATCGCCTTCCGTCAGGACGATAGACTTGCTGGCCGCGAAGGTCTCCCACGATGCGTCCTCTTCCGTTGCAGCCGCCTTGATGCCCCAGAGCTTCATCTGGTAGCCGGTCTTGGCTTCATCCGTCAGCGTGATCGTTGCGGTGACAGTGTTACTGGTTGCATACGTCGCGCCGCCGTTGAGCTTCAGTGTCAACCCAGACGGTGCAAGCGTATCAAGAATTAGATTGAAAAAACTTGCCATGTGTTAAGCCCCTTTCGTTTCACTCAGTTCAATGTACAAAAATCCGCCTGGGCGGGTATAGATAACCTCTTCGCCGACGCAGACGTTCTTCACGCCCATCTCGCCAACAAATAATTCCTTGATCTGTTCTTCGCCGATTGTAATCACGCCGTCACCCCCGTATCAGATACAGCGTCTTCTTGTCCTTCGCCGCCAGCGCGTCATATTCTGCACGGGCAATCGTCACAATCCGGTTGATGTCCGCCGAATACACATTTCCGCTGCCGCCGCCCTGATAAACCACCTTCGCTGGGGCGATCTTCATCTTGATCTCCGGCTGGGAAAGCGTCATCTTAATCATAGCCAGCCTCCTTGAGTAGGTCCTTGACCGGCGTCGAAACGATGTCTGCCGCCTGTGGATTGCCGTCCGCGTCCGTCAGCGCCAGCTGGAGCCGTGCGCTCTTGCCGGGGTCGAGCTGCATCGCGTCGGCAAATGGAATAATGACAAGCAAATGCGTCTGGTCTACGACCTGCGGCGTGTACTCAAAAAACAGCTCGCCCTGCTTGAGCCAGAATTGGAGTTTTGTCGCCTTCGTCAGATCCGCGCCCGTCACTTCCACCGAAAGCGCATTTTGAATTTTTTCGCGCATCCTACCATCTCCTTTCTGCGGTGTCAGACTTGGACACCGCCGTTATATTTTGCACAAGACGACATAGCTTCCGCTGATCGACAGGATGACCACGCGGTCGCCCGCCGCAAAGCTTACGGACGCATTGCCCTTGTAATGCTTCGCGGTCGCGGCGGTCTGCCCGTCAAAAATCAGGCTCACGCCGTCCGTATACACCGCGCCGACCGTGGCAAGCTCTGCCGCGGGCGGCGTTTTCTGTTCGTTCATGCAATCACCGTCCTTTTCGCGATATGCGTCATCAGCTCGCCGGGACTCAGCCGCAGCTGCCAGCCGGTCTCTTCATAGATGCCGCCGAAGTCCGGCGCGTCGATGCTCAAAACGTCGCCCACGCCGTGCCCGCCCTCCGGCAGACCGTAAAACGTGATCGTCCGCGTGCCGAGCTGTGACTGAAAACAAAGATCGTCCACGTAGGCTTGCAGCGCCTCCTGCGAGGCGATGTTGTCGACCTTCACGACCTGCGTGATGCGCTGCCCGCGCTTGAAGATCGAAATCGAGCTCGACGGGCTGTTGTTCTCTGCACGTGCCACAAGCGGCGTTGCCAAATCCGGATTGCTGCAAATGGCGACAAAGACATTCGGCGCGTCAAAAATGTCCTGCTCCTGCGACATATCGCGCGAGATCGGCCCCAGCAGCCGGATTTCAGTCGCGGAGTACCGCCAGCGGATGTTTGCAGCAACCGGCGTGCTCTTCGGCTCCAGGTGCCCGATGCCGCTGCCATCGAACCACACCGGCTTGTAATTGATCTCGCCGAGCAGCTGGTTGCAGATCGTGAGATAGTCCGTGCCCTCCTGCCAGTCCTCGCGGTCGGTCTGGAGTGTTTCGGCGGTCGGGGTGGAGATGACAAGCCCGATGCCCGCTTGCGTCATGAGCTGCTGCACCGCCGTGAGATAGTTCGTCCCGGCGGCGAGATGCAGAATGCCTTCTGTTTTGATCGTCTGAATCATCCAGCTCCGGTCATAAGCGTCAAGCCGGAGAAAATGCCCCTGGGCGCTGATCTCGTCAGAGTATGTGGTGACACGGTACACGCCGAGAGGGTACTCCTGCCCGTCAAGCTCCAGCACAGGCTGGAGCTCGTCGGAGAGGTATTCCATGTCGGGGTTGTGGATGAATGTGCCGCCGAGGCTTCCCATGATCGCGCCCGTTGCGTCAACGTACACATCCGGCGCGGAATCCTTGAGCCAGCGCAGCTCGGAGAACTTCGCGCCGCGCCGGAGCACGTCCACGCGGTAAGATACCTTGTGCGTCATAGCCTCACCTCGTCGTCAAAGTCGATTTGTTCGACGGTGAAGTTGAAAACGTTCAGGAAGCCATCGTGCTGCTTCGGCAGGCTCGTGATGTAGCCGATGACCATATCGCCCTGCGGCGTTTTGGCGCAGACAAGCTTTCCCACAAGCCCCATGAGCTGCTGCACCTGCGCCTCGTCGGTGATTGCCGCCGTAATGCTGAGCGAGTCCGTGCCGGAGTCGACCTCGACCGCGACAGGATAGAACGCGCCGGAGAGCTGCAAAAGCTCCACTTGCCGCGATACGGTCCGTGTGGTCTGCCGGTGCTGGCTGTCCGAGTATGGGAGTCTCAAGGTTTGGCCGGTGTCCAAGTCTGACACCTGATGCACCTCCGCGCGAATGTCTACCGTGACCGCCGAAGACAGCCCATAATTGCTGGAACCGTCAAAGCAGCCGCGCACCTGATAGGTGACGTTCCCGGAGGACAGCTCGTCTGTGTACTGCGTCTGCGTAAGCTTTGCAATCGGCTTGCCGTTGCGATAAACCAGATAAAAATCATAGCTCCCAGAGGTCTGCCAGCTGAGCTCCGCGACGCTCAATGCCTGCACGGTAAGCGATATACTTGCGCCCGGCGTGTTCGTCACAGGCAGCGCCGCCGCGCCCCAATCAGACCACATGCCGTACTGGTTCTGCACACGCACACGCACTGTATGGCTGCCGTCCGCAAGATACGCCGGGCTTGTCCACGTCTTGTCCGTGCCGTAATGCGTGCCGCCCGAGAGCTTCCCGTCCAGCTCCACCTGGTACGCCTCCTGCTCGGAAGTCTGCCAGCTGATGGATGGGCGCGGGCCCGTGCTCTTGATCTGGATGCTCGGAGGCGTTGGCGCGGCGATCACAACGATCTGTGCCGCATCGCTCCATGCGCCCGCAATGCCGTCGGCGTTGTAGGTGCGCACGCGCCAGTATTTGATGCTGGAAGTTAACGTCCCCGCAGGACACGTCCACTGCCGCGCAGCGCCGGTCACGGTTGCAAGCGTCTGCCATGTACTGCCGTCGGTGCTCTTTTGCAGGTCTGCCTTGCTCTGCGCCGTTCCGGTGGAGATCGAGTGCTGCCACTGGAACAGTACGTCCTTTGAGCCGTCGATCACCGTATCGACCGGGCTTAAAGGCGCGGCGGTCGGCGTTGCGTCTGCGGTCGAGAGCGTCGCCCAGTTGGACGTCGTGACCACGCCGCTGTTCGCCGTAACGGCTACCTGCCACTGGATGCTCGTCGTGCCTGCAAAGGTGTTTGCGGGTACCGTGACGCTCTGCGTGTTGCCGGAGACGTTGATCGTGTGAATGGTGCCGCTCGTGCCGGAGCGCCAGCGGAAGACGGCAGAGGCTTGTTCCAGCGCAGGGGCGCACTGATTATCAGAATCTTCCGCTACACGCCACGTGAAAGTGTTATCCTGCGTTTTTATGATTGTACCTGAGGTGGGGGACGTTTCGCGTAATGTCAGCCCTATCGTGTCACTTTCATCAACCGTAACCGTTAAATACGGAGCATTTACACCACTTGTTACTACAGTGGCAGAAGCGCTAGAGTATTCGGCGAAATAGAAAGCAATGCCATATCTGACCCCATACTGTCCCACATGATCATCAATTTCGTTCCACCCTTGTGAGATAGTCACCTTAGTGTCACCATACGAAGAAGAAAGGTGATTAGGTTTTGTGTTGTACGTAATAGTTTCCGCGTCAAAATTTTTAAACAGCACAGCTGTGTATGCCGTTCTATCTGTTGTTGCCTTACTTAAATACGCATGTGCAGTCGACTCGGTGATTCGCTTAAAACGCATATTTTCGGGGAGGGCTTGGAATGTCATCATCAAATAGTCCCCTCCGTTAAGGGTGACGGGGTTTGATGTATGGTCGTTTACACCTCTTGCCGACTCATCCAAAAACGCAAACTTTTCGATTTTTAAAGTAGCCGTAATGCTCAATCACGTCACCCCCATTCTGGCTACTCGTCTCTGGTTTTTCATGCGGCGGATGAAATCGTCGATTTCGCGGATTTCGTTCGCCTGCACGATAAAGTTGTAGGTATCGCCGCCGGAGAGGCTGCGCCCTTCCTGATTGGTGCCGATGCGCGAGCCCTGCGGCAGCCAGACAGGCTCGGGGCCGTTCTCGCCGACCCACGTCACGCCGCCGATGAAGTTGTCCGTGCCGGCTGCGTTCTGATGCCACTTTCCGTCCGCGCCCATGTAGCCGCCAGTTCCGGTGTAGCCGGTTCCGGATACATAGCTCATGCCGCTGGACAAAGCGCCCTTGTATTGCAGCTGCTGCATGTTGCTTAACTGCCCGCTCGAAATGTTGAGTCCGAGCGCGGTGCGTATTTTGTCACCGTTAAACGTCAGCAAGCCGACAAGCAGATTTGTCGTGTCCGCGATCAGAGCCATCGTTGTCGCGACCGGCTTCAATGCCGCGTCCAGCGCTGGAAGCACAGCGACGGTCAGGTCGCCCAGCGGCTCCAAAATCTGCGTGGCAGATGTCAGAATGCTGCCAAATTTGTCCACAACGCCAGACTCCACGAAAGCCTTGCCGATCTTCTGGATAAAGTCCGCCGTATCGCCCAGCGCCTCGGTCATGTACGGCGCGTACTCGGCGGAGATCTGCTTCGTTACGGCTTCCTGCGTCTTGAGAAGCTTCTGCTGCGCGGTGTCGGTCGCTGTAAGGGCGGCGATCGCCTCGTCATCCAGCACGTAGCCCATCTCATGCGCCTCTGCGGCGTAGTCCTTGAGCGCCTGGCTGCCCTGCTCGATCAGGGGGTTCAGCTCCTGCGCACTCTCGGACATGAGATCCATTGCCAGTGCGTCGCGCTCCGTGCGGTTCTGGACGTTCCCGAGCGCGTCAATGGTTTCGTTGAAGACATCGTTCGCGTTGCGGAGACTTCCGTCAGCGTTGTAGATGTTGACACCCAAAGACTCGAAGGCGGCGGCGGTGTCCGCCGAGCCGTTCTGTGCCTCCTGCATCTTGTTTGTGACCTCTTTGAGGGAGTCCCGGATGCGGTCATACGATACGCCGATCATGTCTCCGGCGTATTGCAGCTCCTGCACCTCTTCCGCACTCTGACCGGTCACGCTGGCAAGCGTCTTGATCTCCTTCGCCGCCGACGCGGACTCCTTCGTGATGTCCATGAGTTTTTTCTCGGCTTTGACGATGGCAGCGGCAATCGCCGCAAAACCACCGACTGCCGCAGCCGTTCCGGCGCTGATGCCGTTGAGGGAGTTCAGCGCCTTGCTGGCGCCCTCGGGAAGCTGAATGCCGAGTTTATCCACCGCGCCGCCGATCGCGTCGCCAAGACCGACCGCTTCGCTCTTGCCGTCTGCAAAGGATTCCTTGAGGTTGGCAAAGATGCCCTTTGCGCCTGTTCCTTCCTCCTTCGCCTTTGCGACGGAGTCCTTGATCTTCTCCATCGCCTGCTGGAATTTAGAGCCGCTCGCGCCAGCCTTGTCGAGTGCCTCATTGTTCTCGTCCAGCGCCTGCTGCATCTGCTTGAGCTTCGTCTCAGCGTCGATCAGCGACGTTTTCCAGTCGATCGTGCGCTTGTCCGCCTCGCCGTAGGTTTCTCCGGCGCGCTGTAGGACTTCGCGCAGCGTCTCGACCTTCTCTTTCTGTGTGTCGATCTGCCGGGACAGGACGTCGTTTTTCGCGGACAACGCTTCAATGCCGTCCGCATTGTCCGTGAAATCCTGCTCAACAGAGCGCATTTCCGCGCTGAGGTTCTTGAGACCGGCGTTGATCTGCGCAAGGGCGGCGCGGTACTCTCGTTCGCCGTCCATTTTGACTTTCGTATTGATCGTTGACGTTGCCATCAGCCGCCACCTCCCATCAGATACTGTGATAACGACAAGCGGGCAGGCTGCTCAACCGGCGCTTGACGCGCACACCGGCCCGGTGCGGCCATGGAGAAATACTCTCTGTAGATAGCCATGCACCGCGCCGGTGTCATCCTGCTCCAGAAAACGGCCTCGTCGTTTTTGAGGACATTCATCCAGATATTTAAGTACCAGGCGAAGTTGATGCCGTTAGTCACACTTCGCTGGTCTGTGCGTTTTTTTCGTCTGCCGGAGCGTCTCCGGCTGCATCGTCCGCCTTCACAGCGGCAACGACAAGCTCCATGACCTCTCCGGAGATCTGCTGGAACTCCGGGAAACTGAGCTTTCCCCCGATGTCAAACGCCGTGTAGCGCGTCGGAATGCCGCGCTTCTGGGCGTCAAAGTTGAGCATCGCCGCTAGGAACTGCAAAATAGACTTCATCTCATGCTTCCCGGAGATCATAGCGGAGAAGTCTCCGCCGTTTTCCTCCTGGACATCTGCAAGAATCCACATGTTGCAGCAAAGCGTCCAGTCCTGGCCGTCAAAGTGGAAGGGAACTTCCTTGAATCTTACGTCCATCTGCTCACCCCGCTACGTCCGTCGCGGGTGTGGTGAACACCGCGTCGCACCATGCTTTTGCGTCCGCCTCCGAGTCGAGCGTCGCGACCTCCATAAGATCTCCCAGATCGTCGACCAGGAACTCGCCCGAGGTCGTCGGGGTCTGGAAGGTGATGTTGTCGCCCATTGTCTTTCCGTTTGTTGCAGGCGGGCCAAAGAGCACCTTCCGGGCGAATATCGCCGTGAATTTCTCCACGCCGTCGATCATGTCGGGCATGTAAAAACTCCACCCGACGTACTTGCCGGTCGACTTCTTGCCAAAGGTCAGACTCTTGACGGTGGAACTAGCCACGGTGCGCTGTTTTTCGTACGCGCCGTACATAAGCTTCTGCGCTTCAGTCGGGATATACTTGACACCGGCGGTCGCCGTGCCGCCTGTGGCTTTTTTCATGTACTCTGCCAAAACGGACTCGGCGTAAATCCGGCCTTCGGCAAAGCGCATATCAAGGCCTACGGTCATCGCGTCACCCATGGAGACGGGCGTGCCGTACTCCGTGCCTTTGCCGGTTGTTTTTTTCTTATACTCTGCGACTTGCAGGTATCTCAAATCAAATGCAGGCATGATTGCCTCCTTTCATCGGTTGCTGTTGATAATTTCTGCTGCCTTGTCGGTCATGGCCTCGTTGACGCGCTTCCATGTCGACTGTACCGCGTTCGACCAGTAGTAGTCCGCCGGTATCTTGCCGCCGGTCCTGCGGCCGTAGTTGAGGACAAAGCCCTTTGTGCCGTAGCGCTGGCCGCGGCTGTCCTTGCCGGAGATCGTAACGTACATGTACGGAACGCCGCGCTTGTCGCGCGAGACCTTCCGCGCCTTCGTGAAGTGCTGGAAGGTCTGGCCGGTGCGGCGCTCGGAGCGGTTGTTGTGCCCAGCCTGAACAAAAGCGGACTTCACGCTGCTGAGCATGATCTCCGTGCCGGTTGACAAAATCGGCTTGAGATTTTCGTCGGTAAAGAGATCTGCCTTTTGGAGCTGCCGGATGGCCTCCTGAATGCCGTCCTGCGCCTCTCTAATGTCAAGCTGTGCCATCAGATCACCTCGCATGGAATGTCCGAGTAGTAGGTCATCGTCTCCTGGTCGAACGACTGCTCGCTCTGGCCAATGGCGATGTGCGCGCTAGCCAAGGCTTGCAGCACCTCCGCGGTCAGCGTGTCGCCCTCGGTCTGCGTGGCAACGGTCACGACGCACAGGCCGACCGTTGCAAAGGGTATCCCGTCTGCGTTCACGCTGCGCACGCCGGTCGGCGTCCAGACGAGGTAGCGCGTGAGCGGCGTGCCGTCCTCGGTCTTTTCCGGCGCCTGGACCTTATATACAGCGCCGGGGAGGACGCTTTCAAGCGCCGTCTGAATCTTGGAGTATTTCATATTTCCCCTCCGGTTCTGCGAGCGAGAGCGTCGTGATCGGAAGGCCGTCCGAGTCGAAGCCGCGCTGCGCCTGGTCGATGCGGTAGATATGTCCGTCCTCCAGCTCGGCGAACTGCTCAGCGCGGATGTCCTCGCCGCCGAAAACGCGCGGGATGCTCACCATGCGCGTCAGCTGCACACCCGCCTGCTTCCCGGCGTAAAACCGGGAAGCGTAGACCTCGCGCTCGCAGTAGTAATGGCTGGACGCGACGCGCAGCCGCCGCTGCAACGGAGACGAGGCGGGGAGAAGGTCGCAGACGGTCAGCACCTTGTCATAGATCATTCTGCGCCCCTCCTGCCTTTTGTTGCATGAGTTTGCTGTTGAGCATCCGGCGCAGATACGTCGGAAGCTGCTTTTCCTCGCTGTTCGCCCGCGCCTTATACATCCAGCCTGCGACCATCGCAGCGAGCATATCGTCGGCGTCACAGTCCGGCTGGAGCACAATGCCGCGCGTGGCGATAAAATCCGCCGCCTGCGTGAGGATGCCCCGCAGGTAGGTCTCCTGCGCCTCGGTGCAGCGCAGGATTCCGAGATCAACCGTTAAGTAAGAGAGCTGCGCGTCCAGCGACATACACCGAGCCTCCTTTCTTAGCCAGCCTTCGCGGTCACGCTGCCGGAGCCGACTGCGATCGCGCGGCCGTTGCCGTCAACCTCGACGACAGTCACGGTCTGACCGGTCGTGCCGTCAATGGTCTTGTTGGTGGGCAGCTCCGTCCAGCCCTTGCCGAGCGTCTCGCCGTTTGCAACTGCGACTGCCTGGCCGCCAACCTGATACTTGAGCGCGCCCGAGCCGTTGCCCGCGACAGTCACAACGCTCTTGCCGTTTGCAGAGCCAGCCGCGGTCGTAACGATCAGCGTGCCGATGGCAGTGTTCGCAAGGTCCTTGCCGAAGGTCGTGGTCGTGGTCGGCGCAGTGTTGCCGTAGTTCACGAGGACGAACGCCTCTCCCAGCGCAGGCTTGCCGTCGCGGCGCTGGAGACCCTTGAAGCAGGTCTGGTTCTGGAGCCAGCGAACGTTGGTGTTGGACTCGATGACCGTGCCCTCGCGCTCGACCGAACGGTACAGGCTCATGAAGCCGCCCGCGATCTCGTTGTCCGGCATGACCTCCCACTCAACGATTTCGCCGCCGACGACGGGCATGGTGTTGTTGACGCCCGCGACCATCGCCGCCGCGGAGTTGTAGGCAAGAGCGCGAGACATGAGGTCGAGATGCGTCTTGCGGTTCATTGTCCAGACGACCGTGCCGGTGGAGTAATCCGGCTTCGCGACGGCGAGTGCCGCGACCAGCGGCTGGAAGAACTCGACGCCGGTTTTTGCGGTAAGGTCGAGCTTCAGGATGTTGCTGGTGTGGAGATCTGTGAACGCGCTCTGCTGCGCGCCCCACCAGGTGGGCTGCGTCTGCGCGGCGAGGCGGGTGATGATGCCGACCGGCATATTCTTGCCCGTGCCGAACCAGATGGATTTGTCGATCGCCTTTGCGAGGCTGGACGCGAGCGCCTGAAGGATGGTCGTTGCGAGCTGAAGGTCGCTGTCGTCCATCAGCACGGAGTTGGGGATTGCCATATAGCCGCCGACCATATAGCCGTCCATGGTGAGTTGCCAGAAGTTGATGTCGAGCTCGTTGAGCGCGTCCGTCATCTCTGTCCAGATCGCCTCCGGCGCGATACCCGCGACGTTCTGGCGTGTATTGCCGCGGAAGGTCGTGGTGAAGCAGTAGCGCAGGAACTTCGATTCCTGATACGTCAGATCCCGCAAAATCGGCAGGAACCCGTCCGGGATACCCAGCTCGCCGCCGTTGACGCTGCGCTGCTGCGCTCTGGCCTCGCGGACATTCTGAAGGAAGGTGCGGACCTGATCGGACTGCATGAGCGCGTCGCGCTCAGCGTAGGTGAGGCCGAACCAGCGGCGCTCGGTGGTGTTGTTCATGGGTACAAAGCTCCTTTCGTGGTTGTTCTGGCTTCCGGTGTCAGAGTTGGACACCGGCGGATTTGCAGGCGGCGTGGTCTGCTGGGCTTCCAGCGACCGGATTTCTTCGTTCCGCGCGTCGATCTCGCCCTGAATGCGGGCAATCTCGGCGGCGTTCGCGCTGCGCTCAGCCTCAAACGTGTCGATCGCCGCGGAGACGACGCTGCGCTCTTCGTCGGTCGTCGCTTCGCCAATGGCGCGTTCCAGCTCCGCTTCTCTTGCGGCAAAGCCGTCGCGCGTCTCGGTCAGCGGCGCAAGCTGCTGCTGAAGCGCGTTGATCTGGCTTCGCAGCATCAGTACTCTCAATGCCATTATGGGTTACCTCCTAGCTTTTTCTTCATTTCTTCCCGCCAGCGTTCCAGCCGGCGCTTTTCGATTTCCTCAAAGTCCCGCCGCCGTGCGCTGACGGAGGTCGCCTCGTAAGCGGGGAAGGTGCAGACGCTGACCTCATAGAGCGGATCTACCTCTTCAATCACCCAGCGGTATTTGCCGCCGCCCAGCTCCTCAAACGACTCGCGCTTGATGGCGAAGCCGAACGAGCACTGATCAACGTCGCCGCGCTGGACTCTCGCGTAGAGGTTCATCGCGTCTCCGTCCTCGCGGTTGATGCGAATGCTGCCCCAGAGACCGCGCTCGTCCTGCTTGAGCGACAGCGTGCCGGCTTTCGCCCGGCCGAGGACCAGGCTTGTGTCGTGGTTGATGAGCGCACGCACATCGCCGGACACCGAGTTTGTAAACGCGCCCGGCGCGATCATCTCCGTTGCGCCCTCCCATAGCTGATACTCGGAGTTGAATACCGCGAAATACCCCTCAATGTAAAGGTCACTGTCTGCCTCGCGCGTCCGAAACGGCTGCGCGATCGAGCGCACCTGCCGAAGCGTCCTGTCAAGCTCCATTTCCTTCACCTCCCTGTGTAAGCTTATTTTGTTCGCCGATCATGCCGCGCGGGATGTAGTTCTCCAGAATGACCAGCTCGCCAAGACCCTCGCGCGGGCTGAGCCCGACCCAGTCGCGCACCTCGTTCCCGTCCATAAGCCCGCGCACATAGAGGCTCGACGCGACGTCCGCAAGCTCTTTTGTGCTGTAGCTGTAGAGTCGGCGTGTGGACATCGTGAAATAGAGGTCGGACGCGAAGAGGAGCTTTCGCGTCAGCTCCTGGCAGATGATGTTCGCGATCGTCGTCGCGGTGGTCTTGATCATGTGGTTGTGCTCGGCGTCGGAGTACGCGCCCGCGCCAAGCATGTAAGGCGTCACGCCGATGAGCGCCGAGACCGCCTTTTTATCGAGTTCCACGCCGTCCTTGATGGCAAGGTCGGAAAGGCTAAGGGGCTTTACCTGCTGCACCTCCATCAGTTCCGATGGGATGATCCAAGGTGCGCCTGCTTCGCTGCCGGTAATGTACTCGTCGGTCAGGCGGCGTCTTCCTTCCGGTCCCGCGAACTCGTCGGACAGCGCGTCGACCTTCACGATGACGCTCGGCTTCCATTTGTCCGACATGAAGCCTTTTTTTGTCGCCTGTTCCTGCCGGAGACTGTTGACAACGTCGAGAAGGCTCATCCGAAGCCCCAGCCCCTGCCATTGGAAGTTGGGGTCGACCCAGCGCCGGAACTGCAAGACCGTCTGCGGGTCATACTGCCGGCCGCGCCACTGGATATAGACCGTCGCTCCTTCGTCGGGGCTGAGCGCCTGCGCACCCGGCATTGGGACAAGATCGCGGAGCAGTCCGTCCTGCGTCACCGGCAGGAAGAAGGCGGTTCCGTCCGCGCTCGTCATCATCGTCCAGACGATGGCGCTGATGAGGTCCTTCCGCGTGCCGAGGCTCCATGGAGAGATGTCCATGAACCGCGACAGCGCGTTTCTCACGCGGACATCTCCGTCCGGCGTGTTCTGCATGAGCTGAATGGTCGCGTTCGATACGATGTCGGCAAGCCCGCCGACCGCGGCCAAAACGTCCGGACTGTCAACCAGCCGCCGGTAGCCAGGCACGGCGAGCGTCTCCTGATCGACCGCGCCGATCAGCCATTTTTGCAGCGGCAGATCCTGCGCGGATCTTCGCTGCACCTTCACTTTCAAACGGCATCACCGTCCTTTTGCTTTGATTCATACCACCCGGCGCCCTTGGCGCTGGCGGTCAGGTCCTCCAGATATGCGCACGCGGCGAAGACCGAGCAGTCAAAGACGTCAATGCGCAGGTTTGGAGCGATTTTTTCATACATCACCATGTCGTCGGCTTTTTCAACACCCGCGACATTCTGCACGCAGTACTCATAGGGCTCGGCGTGCAGGTAATAGAGCGTGCCCTGCTTCGCGCTCTTTTCCAGGTACCGGAAGCCCTCGGACTTGAGCGTAAAGCGCTGAATTTGCGCCTTGATGGGGAAGCGCTCCTTCTGCATCTCCACAAAGTACTCGCGGCAGAACTTGGGGTCATGCCCGACGCGGCGAATTTTGAAACCCTCGGCGCGCCGCTTTTTGAACCAGCGCACAACGTCCGAGTGGTTTGTCACCTTGTCGTTTGTCATGTCGAGCCATCCGTCTTCCATCCAGCCGAACAGCGGAATCTGGTCCTGCGTCGCCTTGACGATAGCCGCCGGGCGCGGGAACCAGCAATGCGGGATGATGATGTCCACGCCCTTGTAGTGGCCAAAGAGGCAGCAGGCGGTGAGGTCGTGCATCTTGGAAAGATCCGCGCCGCCGTACCAGCGGATGGGGAGCTTCGCGAGCTCCGGAAGCGTCCAGCTGTACTTTTCGTCAGAGCGCCGGAACTCCTGAATGTCGAACCATGCCTTGACGGCGTTCGTCGTGACGTTGAGCGACTTGTTGAGAAATTCCGGCCGGAGCATCGGGTTTTCGGCGGCGATGGCTGCGTCGTTGATCATGTCCTGCGGGCGGATGGAGTAGCCCCAGCCGGGGCTTGCCGCCTTGAGGACTGCTGGGTCGAGCAAATCCACGTCGCCGTTTTCCTTCGTCGGCGCGGAGCACAGAAAGCAGAAGATCGTGTCCGCGTAGTCGCCGGTCACGGTGCCGCGGAGGATCTTCCGGCAAAGCTCCAGATGCCCGAGGAGAAACCCCCGCGCGTTCGGGCCGTTCGACGAGATGATGATTACGAGCTTGTTTGTGTAAGCCTTCGTCGCGTCTTTCAAAATCTGATACTGCTGCGGGCTTTTGTAGGTGTGCGCTTCGTCCGCGATGACGATGTTGCAGTTGAAGGAGTCCTGCTTGTCGGGGTTGGCTGCCAGGGCGTTGATGGAGATCATGCCGTCGCCGACATCGCCGCAGATCGACCGCTCCATGTTGTTGTCGATGATCCGCAGGCCCGTCTCTGGCTCATCCTTGACGGTCACGCCCAAGCGCGTGCAGTTGTACTTGAGGAAGTCAAAGCCTTCGAGCGCCTGCTTGAGCGCGCCACCGACCTCGTACACCTTTGAGCCGGACGCCCTCTCGTAGAGTGCCAAAGCAAAGGCCAGGGCGGCCGCGAACGTCGTCTTGACGTTTTTTCGCGGGATGAAGTCCACGGCTTCCTTGAAGCGCCGGATCTTCGTGCCGGGGATATAAAATCCCATGATGTTGTAGACAATGAACTTGTGGTACGGCAGGAGCAGGAACGGCGTGCCGCGCAACGGCGTCGCGTCCAGGAACTCGCCTTGCTGGTGGCAGATCATCGTTTCGATGATGGCGATAATTTCGTTGGCAGGCTCTGCGCGAAATTCCCACTTGCCGGTGTCCAAGTCTGACACATACCGCTTGCAGGCAAGCACCGCGTCCTCGCAAAGCCCGGCTTCTCCAGAGAGGACCTGCTCGACAAAGCGGTCGACCTCGCGGGCATACTGCGCGCCGTGTTGTTCGGCGTGGCTTTTCGCCTCAGAGAGCAGCTGCTCGAGCTTGCTGCTTCCGGCGACCGGCACGGTCTTTGCGCGTGCCTTGTTAAGCCCCGTCGGCGTGAGTCCCAACTGGTTTCTGAGCGCCTGCACCGTCGCGCGAAGATCCTCGACCGCCGTCCAGTACGGGCTTTTCGCCGTGTACTCCGCGCCGGTCTTGTTGACCATCGTGCAGATGCGCTGCCCGCCCTGCTTCTTCCACTCTTTCTCGGCACGGGAGAGCTCGCGCTCCGTCTTGGCAAGCTGCTTGATCGTCGGCTCAAATATTGCGTTGTACGTGCCGACAAGCTGCATGTCCTGCCGGATCATGTCCTCTCGCGCCATGTGGATAACTTCCTTTCTCTGAGACTCTGCCAGACGCAGCGCATAAACGCTGCGCCCAGTCAAAAAAGGAGGATGAATGACTCCGGGCACGGCGGTGTTCCCAATGCCGCCGGCTGTCTGCGCCCGGCAGAGCCTCAGATGGTTTGCGTCTTTGCGCGCCCGCGTCGTTTGCGCCCGCTCCGCGCGATTCGAGATTTTCGCGCGTGTGCGCGCCTGGCGGTCTCTCCGAACCCCCTCCCGCGGTTTTCCCGCCGTCGGAAAGAGTTCCGCCCCCGGTCCGAAG
>ERZ772867.854-NODE-854-length-39007-cov-16.769486_pt1 | contig 39007 bp, 28 predicted proteins | sample MGYA00511341_ERZ772867 | MGnify/ENA primary metagenome ERZ772867 (study PRJEB29015, sample SAMEA2737707) | human gut metagenome | biome: human gut; feature: human-associated habitat; material: faeces | place: China | collected 2012 ... | reverse complement strand
GGAGTCCAGAGGGTCGAAGACCCTTTGGCGGGGTCAAGGGGCAGCGCCCCTTGCGGAGTCCAGAGGCAGCGCCTCTGGTGCCTCTCGATTATATAGAAGGAGAGAACACGTTATGGTTCGTGAAGATATTCGTAACATTGCAATTATCGCCCACGTTGACCACGGCAAGACGACGCTGGTTGACCAGATGCTCAAGCAGGGCGGCGTTTACCATGAGAATCAGCAGACGGTTGACCGCGTGATGGACTCCGGCGCCATCGAGCGCGAGCGCGGCATCACGATTCTGGCGAAGAACACCGCCGTGCATTACGGCAAGACGAAAATCAACATCGTCGACACCCCCGGTCACGCGGACTTCGGCGGCGAAGTGGAACGCGTGCTGAAAATGGTGGACGGCGTGCTGCTGCTGGTGGACAGTTTTGAAGGCCCGATGCCGCAGACCCGCTTCGTGCTGAAAAAGGCACTGGAGCTGAAGCTGAAGGTGCTGATTGTCATCAACAAGATTGACCGCCCCGACGCGCGCTGCGAAGAGGTGGTGGGCGAAATCCTCGACCTGCTGATTGACCTGGAAGCCGACGAAAGCACCATCGAAAACCCGATTCTCTACGTCTCCGCCCGCAAGGGTACGGCGACGCTGGATCTGGACACCCCCGGCACGGATCTACGCCCGCTGTTCGATGCCATCCTGAAGTACATTCCCGCGCCTGAAGGCGATCCCGACGGCCCGGCGCAGGTGCTGATTTCCACCATCGACTACTCCGAGTATGTCGGGCGCATCGGCGTTGGCCGCATCACCCGCGGCGTGTTCAAGGCGGGCATGAACGTCGTCCACACGAATGTGCAGACCGGTGTGACGAGCCAGCCGTGGCGTCTGGGCAACCTGTATCAGTACGACGGCTTGAAGCGTGTGGACGCGGAAGAAGTCCGCATGGGCGACATCGTGGCGCTGTCCGGCGCGGCGGATTTGTCCATCGGTGACACCGTCTGCGCGCCGGAGTGCATCGAGGGTCTGCCGTTCGTCAAAATCAGCGAGCCGACCGTCACGATGACGTTCCAAGTCAACGATTCCCCCTTCGCGGGCCGCGAGGGCACTTATGTCACGAGCCGTCACCTGCGCGCGCGCCTGATGCGCGAATTGCAGACGGACGTTTCTCTGCGCGTCAGCGACACCGACAGCACGGATGCGTTCGAGGTCTGCGGACGCGGCGAACTGCATCTGTCTATCCTGATTGAAAACATGCGCCGTCAGGGCTACGAATTCGCCGTCTCCAAGCCGCGCGTTATCTACCGCGAAATCGACGGCGTGAAGTGCGAACCGATTGAACGCCTTGTCGTGGACACGCCGCAGGCTTCCGCAGGCGCGGTCATCGAGAAAATCGGCCGCCGCCGCGGTACGCTGGAGCACATGTCTGGTCAGGATCGCGTTCGTCTGGAGTTCCTTGTGCCGTCGCGCGGGCTGTTCGGCTATCGCAGTGAGTTCATGACTGACACGCGCGGCGAAGGCATCATGTCCGCCGTGTTCGAGCGCTACGAGCCGGTCAAGGGCGATATTCCGCACCGCAGCGTCGGCGCGCTGGTGGCGCACGAAAGCGGCGTTTCCACCCCCTATGCGCTGTTCTACGCGCAGGAGCGCGGCACGCTGTTCATCGGCGCGCAGCAGAACGTCTACGAGGGCATGATCGTCGGTCAGAACTCCCGCCCGGATGACCTTGTCGTCAACGTCTGCAAACAGAAGCACGTCACCAACATGCGCAACGCTTCCGCTTCCGAAGACGCAATGCGCCTGATTTCCGTCCATCCGATGACGCTGGAAGAGTGCCTTGAGTTCATCGACGATGACGAGCTGCTGGAAATCACCCCGAAGAACCTGCGTATGCGCAAGCGCATCCTGAACGCGGGCGACCGCGCGCGCCAGTGGCGGTACAAGCAGGACTAATTGAGTTCTCTGCATTCGCATTTTTGAGCATATAGAATCCCCCGGCAGGGCTGATTGAAGGACTGCCGGGGGATTTTTTTGCGTGCGCCTCCGGGCGCACGCAAAAACAGCACCGAGAGAAACGTTTCTCCCGATGCTGTCTGGCCGCGCCCATCTGGCGCGACAATGTGCAAGCAGTGAATAAAGCAGCTTGAGGGGGCGCTCCTGCGGGTGCACAAATTTCCTTTACTCCCTTATCAGCCCCAGCAATACCGACCTCTCCGGGTTCTCCGCAACCCGTATATCAACCTGACCCCACGGTGTCCACACATTCTCCCTCACATATCTCCGAATCCTCCGCATCAGCATTTCCGAATGGCATGGCCCACCGCTGAGCAGCAGCACTTCCGGGTCATACGCATGAATCAAATTCACCGCGCCCATCCCCAGCGCCGTCGCAACCGTCTCAAACACCCGCAGGCTGACCGCATCCCCCTGCGCCACGCCGTCCAGCAGCGCGCGGTAATCTACCTTTCTCGCATTCGCCAAGGCACTTTCCGCAAACCCATCCTCCTGACGGGCAATCTCATCCAGCGCCCAAGTTCCCGCCCATGCTTCCAAACAGCCCGTCGCGCCGCAAGTGCAGCGGCGGGGGTGCAGCATCTCAATTGCCATGTGACCGCCGAGCATCCCCATCGTGCCGTGCCGACCTGTCAGAATGCGCCTGTCCTGGGCGGCGGCACTGCCGATGCCTGTACCAATCATGAGGAGGGCGGCGGCGTCCGTGTCTTTCGCCGCACCGCAGCGCATTTCGCCCAGCAGTGCAGCAGCAGCATCGTTCATCAGGAAAACGGGCGCGCCGAATGTCTTCTGTGACCAGCGCATCCAGTCGAACCCGACTGCATCCGTGTATTTGCCGTTGCAGGCAATGACCGTTCCACGGCAGACCACGCAGGGCAGTGCAATCGACACGGCATCGGGCTGTCCCCATGCGGCGGCATGCTGCGCGACGAGCGAGAGCGTCTGCGCAAGCGGCGCGTGCGAATCCACCTCGAACACGTCCGGCTGCGGGTGACTGTCCGCCGTCATCAGCGCCAGTTTCACCCGCGAGCCGCCTAAATCAACGCACAGCGTCTTCATACCGTTTCCCCCTTGTGCCGACGAACGAAATCCATATAGAACAGCCAGTCCTGACGGCTCAGATAGTGCAGCCCGCCGCGCAGATGGTACGCGATATGCCCCTCCGGGTACGCCGCACCGACCGCGGCGGGTGATTCTGTACCCACAAAGCCGCGCAGTCCGTGCAGCTTCCACGCGGGCGACGCGGCGGCACAGCAAAGCTGCTGCGAATATGGGTCAGCCCAGCAGTCAAGCGACGCGCTGCTGACGGCGGCGAAGCGCGGGGCGATGGCGCCGAGCAGAAAGTGCTGGTCGTAGGGGCGCTCCTCCGGGTGGTCGATGTAGCGGCTGCGATTGCCGCAGAACCAGTACGGGAAGCTGCGCGCCATCGTCGCGTAATCCTCCGCGCCGGGGTGCTTGGTCTGTTCCAGCGCGTCGCCGCCGCATCCGGCATCGTTGGCGCAGGTAAAGCGCACACGGGCATCCTGCGCGCCGCAGAGCAGCGCCGCTTTGCCCAGCCGCGAATGCCCAATCACGGCGATATTCCGCGCGTCCACCTCCGGGCGAAGCGTCAGCGCATCCAGCGCGCGGCTGGCAGCGTATGCCCAGAAAACGAGCTTGCCGGGGTCGGTGTCGGGATGCTTCCGCGGATAATGCCCGCACAGCCCGCTGCCCCAGTCGCCGTCGTCCGCCGTAATGTCTGTGTAGCACACGACCGCCAGTGCAAAGCCGTTGTCGAGGATTTCCTCCGCCGGACAGTAGATGTCCGGAATGAGCGGACGAAAATTCAGCAGCAAAAACAGCGGATGCGCCTGACCGTCCGCCAGATAGAGAAACCGCAGCGGGAAAGCGAATTCTCCTGCCGGGGTATCAAAGCGGACTTCGAGCGTCTCCTGCAAGGCGTGTCCGGCGCAGGCGGGCATTGGCGGCGCCATTACCCGCGCGGATGCGGTGGACAGCGGCAGAAACGTGCCGTACTGCTCCCGCGCGAGGATGTTCAGCAGTTCCCCCCGGCGCGCCTCCCACTGCGCGGATGACGTGACGGGCGTGCCGTCGGTCATGGTGAGCAAATCAGGCGTGTACATGCGGGTGTCCTCCCCGTTATAATTGTGGTACGATGGCATCCAAGAGCGTTTCCAGCAGCTGCTTCTGATTCCGGTTTTCCGCCGTGCAGGTGATGACTGCCTCCTGCGCCGGCAGAATGACGCTGTACTGCCCATACAGCCCGTCCGCGCGGTACGAATCGTACTTTCCGCGCCAGAACAGGTAGCCGTAGCCGTCTTCCTCGTTTTCGACCTGCTTGCGCCCGCTTTCGCGCACCCAATTTGGGTCAAGCAGCTGTTTTCCCTGCCATTGCCCGCCCTGCTGATAGAGCAGTCCCAGCTTGTGCAGCTCTGGCAGCGCCAGCAGCAGCCCCGCTGCGCCGAACGTCCGCCCCAGCGGGTCAACCTCCCAGACCGTGCGCTGAATCCCCAGCGGCGCAAACAGCCGCGGCATCAGGTAATCCACGAGGTCGCACCCGGCGCGCTTCTGCACCGCCAGCCCCGCCAGATACGGCCCGACGTTGCTGTACACAAAGTGCGTCCCCTGCGCTTCGTCGAACGGCAGCGCCAGCACTGCTTTCGCCCAGTCTTCTTCCGCCATGCCGACGCGCTGTGCACCCATCAAGTACCCGCGCGACTGCCCGATGCACATCGTCAGCGCATCGCGAATCGTGGCGCGGCAAAGGTTCTCCGAGGGATTTTCCGGCGCTTCGTCCGGGAACAGTTCAATCAAGCGGTCGTCAAGGCGCAATAACCCCTCCTGAACCGCGAAACCGACTGCTGCCCCGGTGAAGCTCTTGCTGGCAGAGAACAGCAGGCGGCGGCACGGGCTGTCCCAATTGTGCTGATAGATTGTTTCGCCGCGCTGGGCGACAATCAGCCCCAGCAGCCGCAGGTTTTCGGCATTCTGTTCGATGTTCATCAGATTCATGAGATGTGACCTCCCTGTTCTGTTTCTGTCTGCACCAGCACCATCGGCAGGTGCAGCGTAACGCGCGTTCCGCCTTCCGGGGGACAGACGATGTCCAGCCCGTAATTCGCGCCGTAGAGATTGCGCAGGCGGTTGTGGATGTTCACCAGCGCCAGACTGTTCCCCGCCGGGACGTTCAGCACGTTCTGCATACTCTTGTCGGACAGCTTCCGGTGAATTTCCGCCAGCCGCTCCGGGGGAATCCCCACGCCATCGTCCGTTACGCACAGCGCGCAGCCTCCCGTCTCCGTCGTGTGGCAGGAAATCGTCAGCGTCCCTTTCTCCAAGCGCGATTCCAGCCCGTGATAAATCGCGTTTTCCACCACGGGCTGGATGATGAAACGCGGAATCGCGAGATCTTCGAGCGCCGGATCTACGTCGAAAACGTAGTTGAAGCGATTCGGGAAGCGGATACGGATGATGTCCAGATAGTAGTTGACAATGGTCATTTCCTTGCGCAGCGCGACGATGTCCGCGCCCTTGATGCAGTAGCGCATGATGGAAGACAGGGCGTTAGTAATCGACACGATTTCGCTGCTGTTCAGCATGTACCCGTACCCGCGGATGCAGTCCAGCGTGTTGTAGAGGAAATGCGGGTTAATCTGGCTTTGCAGGGCGGACAGCTCCGCACGCTTCTTCGCCAGATTCAGCTCATAGAGCCGCGTCTGATCCTGCAGGCGCTCCGCCGTCATTTCAGACACCTTGTCCAGCAGTGTGTTGATTTCCTGACAGAACAGTTCCATTTCGCTGCTGGTGCTGATGTGGATGCGGTTTTGCAGCTTGTCATCCAAGTCATTTTCGATGAAGGCGGTCAGCTGTTTCACCGGCGCCATGATGCTGCGCTGGATGTGCAGGTTCCACACACCGATGCAAATGGCGAACACGACGCAGATCAGCATCCCCAGCCAGAGCAGCGGCATCAGGTCTGCCGCGATTTCGTCCTCCGGCACGAGGCTGACCAGCCGCCAGCCCATTGATGAGAGCAGCAGCGAATCCGTCAGGTATGTCGTCTTGTTGAGCGTCAGACTGTGCTGCAAGCCGTCCGCCATGTCGCTGCAGAACGATTCGGGCAACAGGGACAGCGTGTTCCCGTCTGCGTCGCAGCAGAGGATAATCTGCTCGTCCTGCTCGATGAGCATCAGCGCTGCACCGGGCGTCGGCAGGGCGCTGCGCAGCGTGGATTGCAGCAGGTCAAGGCGGGCGAAGATGACGCAGGTGCCTAACTTCTGCCGGAAGCGCGCGCCCTGCCGGGTGTTGTAGACCGGCTGAACGTATGCAAAAAAGTTGATGTTCGTGAAGGTATCGAATGCTGGCCCGTAAAAGCCGGAAGACAAATTGTCGCTTTCAAACAGGTGATACTTGGAATCCAGCGTGTCCAGCGCAATGATGTTCCGCTCCGTCGGGCTGAGGATACTCTGGTCGTTGTTGACGACGACGATGTGGCTGACCGTGGTGCTGTGGTTGAGCAGGCTGGAAGTAAAATCAATGAAACTTTTGCCGTACTGCATTCGTTGTATCGCTGTCGGCGCGTGATAATACTGCTGCAAGACCTCGTTGGAATGGAGGGCGCTGCCCAAGTAGGACATTTCGTTGCCGATGCGGTCAAGGCTGTCGCCCAGCTGCACGAGCATCGAATGCACGAACGTCGCTGCTTTCTTCTCAGACATCCGCTGGGCGCTGCTGTAAAACACCGTCGCCAGAATCACCACCGCCAGCACCGTGCCGGTCGTCAGCAGCGTCATCTGGCTGCGCAGAGAACTGAAATGCTTGCGCATATGTCAGCGCCCACTCCCTTCCTGATGCGCTGTGCGGTACGCGCCCGGCGTCTGCCCGAAATATGTTTTGAAGGTGGCGGAAAAGTGGTTATAGTTGCTGTACCCTGTCTGCCGCGCGATTTCGGAGATGCTCATGGGTGTCGTGATAATCAGCGTCTGCGCGCGCTCCATGCGGTGGCTGGATAGGTACTTAGTGAACGTCGCGCCCGTGATGGCGCGAAACAGCTCACTACAATAGGTGTAGTTCAGGTGGAACTGCGCCGAAAGCCTTTGGAGGGACAATTCGTCGCTCAAATGCTCATCGACGTAGTTCAGCATGTCGAAAAACGTCGGACTGCAGTCGTTGACGTAGATGGATACCGGCGCCTGACCGGGCTGCACCTCCGCCATCGTCTGCCGAAGCAGCTGCAATTGCCGAACGGGATTGAGGATGTCTTGCGATACAGGCACAGTGTAGCACACACGCACGTCAGGCGACCTCGGCAGGGCGGACAGCAGCGCCTGCTCCGGCATCGGCGTGAACAGCAGCACTTCGTTCGCGTCCGCCCAGAAGGACAGAGACGCCTGAAACCCGTTCAGCAGCGGCGGAAGCTTCTCTGGCTTCTCCGCGGACAACAGCACCATGGACAACATCCCTTCCGGCACGGGCAGTCCGCGCTGCGTAAAAAGCGGTTTGAGCGGCGCCGTGCTGCTCAGCGTCGCCAGAAACGCCGGGTCGCTCCCCACACGAATGTCGTGGATGCGGCCCGACAAGCGCTCCAGTGCAGCCTGCGCCGCATCGGGCAGAATCGGCTTCAGGCAGTAGTCGAATGTAGACAGCCGCAGCGCTGTCTGCACATAGCTGAAATCGGAATACCCGCTCAGGACGATGAACACCGTCTGCAAGCCCGCTTCCCCGGACAGGCGAATCAGGTCAATGCCTGTCATCTGCGGCATCCGAATGTCCACAATCGCGGCGTCGAAGCGTTCCGCGCGCAGCTTGTCCAGCGCAGCGGGCGCCTCCGTCATCAGCACGGGCGGATCAAAGCCCCAGTCCGCCCACGGAAAGGCGTGTGCGGTGGAATACAGCGCCATCGGCTCGTCATCAGCAATCAGAATGCGGTACATCCTCGTCCTCCTTCCTCCCGAACGGCGTTATCGGGAGTACATCCAGAAACTTATGAAAGCAACCCTTTTTAGCAGGAAGATGTTCTTATTATAGCAGGGAAGTTTTCGCTTGTCCACTGCTGAAAATGTATAATCTGGTCTAAATGTAGCCAAACCGAAAATATTGAGGGTGTAAACCGAAAACAGTGCATTCCTTTTCGGGCAAAAAGCGATAAAATAAAGCCATGCACAAAAACGAGAAAGCGGGTGGCTGATGGCATGGCGAAAGAACATGCGATGATTGAATCAGGGCGTCGGCAGTCCCTGGGCAAGCGGATCTGGAAGAACCGCTGGGTGTATCTTTTCCTGCTGCCGGGCATTGCGTTCGTCCTGCTGTTCTGCTACGGCCCAATGTATGGTCTGGTGGTCGCCTTCAAGGACTACAAAATCAGCAAGGGCATTCTGGGCAGTCCGTGGGCGAATCCGTGGTATAATAACTTCGCGATGATGTTCAAGGACAAGAAGTTCAACGCGGCGTTCTTCAACACCATCCGCATGGGACTGGCGTACATCATTACTGGCTTCCCCGGCCCAATCATTCTGGCACTGCTGCTCAACGAACTGCGGAGTCGGCACTACAAGAATACCTTGCAGGTGATTTACACCTTCCCGAACTTCCTAAGCTGGGTTATCGTCGGTGGCTTGATGACGACGATTTTCGCAGGCGAGGGCGTCATCAACAGCCTGATTCGCGCATCCGGAGGACAGACATACGGCTTCTTGACAGACAAGAGTTTGATTCGTCCCCTGCTGTATGCGACAAGCATCTGGAAGGGAACTGGCTGGTCAGCCATTCTGTATCTGGCGGGCATCGCGGGCATCAGCCCGGAACTCTACGAAGCCGCCGAGGTGGACGGCGCAAACCGCTTCCACAAGATGTGGTACATCACATGGCCGGAAATCCGCTCGACGGCGGTGATTCTGCTCATTCTGGCGTTCGGCGGCATCATGAGCAAGGGCTATGACCAAATCCTGAACATGACCAATGCGGTTGTGCGCGACGCGGCGGAGACGATTGACACCTACATCTACCGCATCACCTTCCAGGAAAAACCGAAATACGGCTTCTCCACCGCGATCGGCTTGTCGAAATCCGTCATCAACTTCGCTTTCCTGCTGCTGGCAAACAAGCTGGCGAAAGCACTTGGGGAAGGAGGCATCATGTAATGACAGCAATTTCCTCGAAAAAAGCGGAGAAACAGCTTGAACGGGAAATCGCGCGGAAGAAACGCAAGCTCCAAAAAACGACGGCGTTCGATGTCTTCAACATCATCTTCCTGCTGATTCTGGCGTTCATCGTCATCGTCCCCTTCTACTACACCATCGTCCGTTCCTTCCTCACACAGCAGGAATTCATCATGAACGGCACGACGCTCTGGCCGCAGAGCCCGACTATAGGCAACTACCGCGACATCTTCGTCGGCACGGGTCTGCTGCGCTCGTTCTTCAACTCCGTGCTGTACACGGTGACAGGTACGATTTTCAGCATGTTCCTCGCCACAACCTTGGCGTATGGGCTGAGCAAGAAGAACTACCCCGGACGCGCGCTGTTTCAGAACATGATTGTCTTCACCATGTACTTCGGCGGCGGCGTTGTCCCCTTCTTCCTGCTGGTTAAGGACTTGGGGCTGTACGGCAACCGCTTCGCCGTGGTCATTGCGCTGGCGTTCAATGCGTTCAACATGATTATCCTGCGCAACTTCTTCGAGTCTCTGCCGCCGGATTTGGAAGAAGCGGCAATGCTCGACGGTGCAAGCCCTTTCCGCATCTTCTGGCAGATTGACCTGCCGCTGATGAAGCCCGCACTGGCGACGGTGACGCTGTACTTCATCGTTGACCGCTGGAACGAATGGTTCTGGAGCAACCTGCTGTTCCTCGACAGCAAGATGTGGCCGATGCAGCTGGAACTGCGGCAGATTCTGTGGACGAGCAGTGCGCTGGCGGCGGATGTTCCGGCGGAGCTGGGGCGCCGCACATACGCCGACGGCATGAAGGCGGCGGCGGTGATTGTGACGATGCTGCCCATCATGTGCGTGTATCCTTTCCTGCAAAAGTATTTTGCAAAGGGCGTTATGATTGGGGCGATTAAGTCTTAAGGCTTAGCTTCTCTTTCCGTTGATTTCTATTCATCCGGCAAAGGATGATAGGAGATAAAAAAGGAGGTATTCCTACATGAAACGGTTCCTGTCTCTGGTTCTGTCTCTGGCAATGATTCTCCCCATCATGCTGGCTGCAACGCCTGCATTGGCGGAAGAGAATCCCTACGCCGAACACCTGACCTTCAAGGTCTTCACCATCGACGGCTCGGACGACATGTTCAACTGGCCGCTGGTGAAGCAGGCGATGGAGAAGTTCAACTTCGACTTTGAAATCCAGCTTGTCGCGTGGGATTCTTGGGATGAATCCACCCGCACGCTGGCATACACCCAGAGTCTGCCGGAAGTCATCGCGTGGTACAACCTGAATAAGGATGAGTACCTCGAATGGGTGGAAGAGGGCGTGTTCAAGGCGCTGCCGGACGACATGTCTGCGTACCCGAATCTGGAAAAGCTCATCAACAGCTACACCTGCTTCGACCAGTTCCGCGTCGATGGCAAGCTGTACACCTTCCCCAAGATTAAGAACAGCAACCCCGTCAACCTCTACACCACCTACATGTTCGCGTATCGCCGCGACTGGGCGAAGGCGATGGGCTATGACTGGGCGCCTGTCCAGACCTTGACCTACGACGAATTCGTGGCATACCTGCGCGACGTGAAGGAAAAGGATCCGGGTCACATGGGCGATAAGCTCGTTCCGCTTGATCTGGACAACGGCGGCAAGCACTGGGCGATGCTGGCGCAGCTGTGGAATCAGCGCATCGGCTCCTTCGACATCGTGGATGGCCAGTATTGCTGGAGCGCGGAAGACCCCTCCTCTCTGGAAGCCATCAAGCAGATTAAGACCCTCTACGACGAAGGTCTGCTGGCGATGGACAGCTACAACGACTCCAACAACGCGGGTCGTGAACGCTTCCTCGCGGGCCGCTCTGCTGTCCTGTACGGCAACCTCGGCGCGACCATCCTGCAGACGACGGCCCGTACCCTCGCGACCAACGTCGAAGGCTTCACCGAAGAAGACCTCGGCATCATCTGCCTCGAAGCGCCCGACGGCACCTTCCATGTCAGCCAGATCGACGAGTGGTGGGCTGCGTTCGCCTTCTCCGCGAACTGCCGCGACGAAGTCATGGATCGCTGGCTGGCGGTCGGCAACTGGCTGCTCGAACAGGAACAGATTGAAACCTACGCTTACGGCGTGAAGGGTGAAGACTGGGACTACGACGCGGACGGCAACGTCGTTCTGAACTACACCGATGCAGACATCGCCGCCACCGGCAGCAAGTACTACATCGTGCAGGAGCGCGCCTTCCAGAAGTACTTCGTCCTCGAAGGCTTGGACGTCTACCTCCCCGGCAACCCCGCATACTCTTCCTACATCATCAATGACCTGTTCACCACGAACATGAAGACGTGGGAATCCAACGCAACATTCGCCCCGACGGACTATAACCTGACCAACACCAAGAATGAAGCGTATTATTCCTTCCGTTCTGCCGTCATCAACAACATCCGCGATATCATCATTCAGGCGGTCATCTCTGACGATCCGGAAACGGTTTGGAACGACTTCGTGAATGAACATCGCGAAGAAGGCGACAAACTGGCTGCGGAACTGACGGAAGAATTCCTGAAGTAATCCATCCACGGGTCAGTGCTCGACCCGCAATCACCCGTCTGCATTTTCAGGCAGCAGGGAGCTTTCTGAGAATGGAAGCTCCCTGCTTTTCGATTTCGGCGTAAGAATCCTTCGTAATGTACGCCAAATCTAAAAGGCTACAGCAAAAACAAGCTGCTTATTTCCCGCAAATACCGCGCACTTCTGCGAATGCTTCCGTCCAGCACCGGACGTTCCTTCCGACGCTGCACCGAGGCATTCCCAACCCCATCAACGGGAGGCAAAACACATGATTCACCCCCTCGCCATCACCATGTGGGATTTTTCATGGATTGAACGCCGCTGGGACGGCGCAGGCTTTGAGGACTGGAACGCTGCCCTCGACGGCGTCAAGGAACGCGGCTATGATGCCGTCCGCATCGACGCATTCCCCCACCTGCTGTCCCAAGCCCCTGAAAAAGAATGGCTGCTCCTGCCTGTCTGGTATTCCAATGACTGGGGCAGCCCCTATAAAGTCCGCGTTCGGCTCTTTCCTGCACTCATCGACTTTCTGAAAGCCTGCCGCGCGCGCCGCATCAAGGTCGCCCTCAGCAGCTGGTTCCGCGAAGACGCCGATAACGTCCGCATGGCGCTCAGCACCCCGCAGGCGATGGCGAAATGCTGGATTGATACCCTTCGTCTGATTGCGAACGCCGGGCTGATGGACACCATCCTCTATGTTGACCTCTGCAATGAGTTCCCCGGCGACTTCTGGGCACCGTACTTCCGCAATGACCCGCCGTGGATGACGTGGAGCTGCTGGCATACCGACGCCGCGATGGACTATATGCGCACGGCGATTGCGCTCGTCCGCCAAGAATACCCTGATTTGCCCTACTGCTTCTCCTTCGACGGCGAGAATACGCACTTCTACCGCGAACGCGACCTCTCCTTCTTCGATTTGGCGGAGCACCATATCTGGATGACGAAGCTGAACAAGCAGCAGTTCTATCACGAGGTCGGTCAGGCGAAGGACGGGCGATTCACCGAGGAAGCGTATCACCTGCTGGCTGACCACGCGCTGGATGTGTACCACAGCAAGGAAAAATATTGGAAGCAGCTGCTTGTGGACGGCATTCAGACGCTCGCGGCGGACGCGAAAGCCGCAGGGCTTCCGCTGGCGACGACCGAGTGCTGGGGTATCACGGACTACAAGGATTTCCCGATGCTCCCGTGGGGCTGGGTGAAAGACCTGTGCGCGCTGGGCGTAGAGACGGCGTGTCAGGCAGGGCAGTGGGCGCTGATGGCGACGAGCAACTTCGCCGCGCCGCAGTTCTGCGGCATGTGGCGGGATGTTGCGTGGCATCAGCGTCTGACGACGATGATTCACGAAGCGCCCCTGCCGCCGGAAGCGGAAAAGACCGCGCTTGGGCGCGCGATGCGGTGGTAAAGGTTTCCCTGCAATGCTGATTCCCAAAAGTATTATGCTATCATGCAGGGGATTTCGTCTCTGCGGAGGCGACAAGGGTGCTTTCCGATCGCCCCCTTGATCCCTTCGGCGCCGACACCTTTGGGGGTAATCCATATTGTTAATAGCGCAAATTGGAAGACGGAAAAGAGGAGAGCAAGCATATGCGTGAGGAGATTTCCCTAAACGGCACTTGGCAGCTCAAAGGCACAGCATCCTATGTGCCGCTGCGCGATAAGAGCATGGAAACCGGCAAGCCGCTGGAAGGCGTGACCGGCTGGATGGATGCGCAGGTTCCCGGCGGCGTGGCGCGCGCGCTGTATCAGGCAGGCTATATCGACCACCCCTATGTGGACATGAACAGCTTGAAGTGCGAGTGGATAGAAAACCGCTGGTGGATTTACCGCCGCGAGTTCGACCGCCGGGACATCCCCGCGCACCGCAAGACCCTCCTGCACTTCGAGGGTGTCGATTATGCCTGCATGGTCTACCTGAACGGGCATCTGCTGGGCGAACACGAGGGCATGTATGAGGATTTCGCCTTTGACGTGACCGACCTTCTGCAGACGGCGGAGCATTTCGTGCTGGATGTGCTGATTCTCCATGCGCCGGACGAAATGGGGCAGATTGGGCACACAAGCCAGACTTCGACACAGAAGAGCCGCTTCGGATATAAGTGGGATTTCAGCACCCGGCTGGTCAATCTGGGCATCTGGCAGGATGTATCGCTGATTTTGGAGGACGAAGCCGCGCTGGATGACCTTTATGTGCATTCGGACGCAGCGGACGGCATGGGGCTGCTGCATATTTCCGGCACGACCCATGCGGATGGCAATCTGCCGTTGACGGTGGCGGTACGCTGCGCAAAGGACGGCACAGAGAAAGCCGCAGCGACACTGCCTGTGCAGGACGGCGCATTCACTGGAACGCTGACCATCCCGTCGCCGGAACTGTGGTATCCCAACGGGCTGGGCGAACAGCCGCTCTATAACGTGACGCTGACGCTCCGAAACGGCGAAACCGTGCTGGACGAGCGGACAATGCGCCAGGGCATCCGCCACTTCGAGATGATTCAGAATGAGGACGCCCCGACGGGTGCGCTCCCCTATACCATTATCATGAACGGCGAGCGCGTCTATATGAAGGGCGTCAATATCACGCCGATGGATCATATCTACGGCGATATTCCGGCGGAACAGGTCGCATATCAACTGCATCAAGCGAAGCGGCTGAATGTGAACATCGTGCGCGTCTGGGGCGGGGGCGTGATTGAGACGGAAACGTTCTACCGCCTCTGCGACGAGCTGGGTCTGCTGGTCTGGCAGGAATTCATTCAGTCCTCCTCCGGCGTGGACAACATTCCGTCGGAACTGCCGCATTTTCTCACACTCCTGCGGCAGTCAGCGGTTCACGCGCTGAAAGTCAAGCGCAATCATACATCTCTGGTCATTTGGAGCGGCGGCAACGAGCTGATGGACGAGAACCGCAAGCCCATGACGCTGGAAAACAAGAACATCGCGATGTTGGCAGACTTGGTTAGGACGCTTGACCCGGCGCGGATATTCGTGCCGACGTCGCCCTCCGGCCCGGAAGCGCACATTTCTCGCACACCGGGCAGAAGCCATGATGTGCACGGCTGGTGGCAGTATCAGGGCAACGGGCGACAGTACAGCTATTTCGGCGATACGGACAGTCTGCTGCACAGCGAATTCGGCTGCGACGGCATGAGCAGTATGCAAACCGTTGCGCGGACGCTGTCAAAATGCCCGACGAAGCCGGAGCGCATGAAGGACAACGACCTCTGGCGCTTCCACGGCGACTGGTGGTGCACCTACGACCGCGAGGAAACCATGTTCGGACATGTGGAGGACATCCGGCGCTATATCCGCCTCAGCCAGTGGATGCAGGCGGAGGGGCTGCGCTTCATTCTGGAGAGCAACCAGCGCCGCAAGTGGCATAACAGCGGCAGCATCATCTGGCAGCTCAGCGAGCCGTGGCCGAATCTCTCCTGCACGTCCATTGTCGATTATTACGGGCATGAGAAACAGGCGTATTACTGGACGAAGGACGCCTTTGCGCCCCTGCATCCAACGCTGGATTACCGCCGCTTGGACTACGCAGCAGGAACGGCGGTGGAACTTCCCCTGACAGTACTGACGGACAGCGGCATTGCGGGCGACGCGGAAGTCGCGTGGTCTGTGCGTGGTCTGGATGGCGCGACCTATGCCGAAGAAACCCGCACAGCGCACTTGGCGGCTGCTGCGGTCAACCGCGTGGGCGACGTCGCGTTCGTCATGCCGCAGACGGCGGATGGACTGGTGTTGGTGCGCCTGACAGTGCGGTTGGGCGAAAGAACCGCCGTCAATGAATACTACTTCTCCTGCGAGAACAATCGCCCCTACCGCGCGGCGGCATCCCTGCATGGCGGACACCTGACCGCGCGGGCGCTGGAAACATCCCCGGACAGCGCCGTCATTGAGGTGCGCAACACGGGCGACACGGCCGTGCTGTTCGCGGACATCACGGATGCGTCGGACGAATGGAATCTGGTGCGCGACGACAACTTCCGCACGCTCCTCCCCGGCGAGCGCTGGCAGACGCGGGTACAGTGGTCTCGCCGCTTCCGCATCGGCTTCGACGACTTCACCGTGCACACGACCGAGCGCCCGATTTTGACCGTGGACGGCATTGGGCTGGATGCGCCGGTATTGATTTAAGGCACCTTGCCGCCTCCGCAGAGGCGAAATTCCCTGCTGCGGAAAAAATCAATAAACATAGATGTGCATCCGAAGCAGTCCAGGGGCGATCGCAGACTTCGTCTGTTTTCATTGCCCTTTGGTCGCCTCCGCAGAGGCGAAACCCTCTGCTCCAAAAGCGCAATACTATGCAGAAACAGTACAAACAAAGGAGAAAAAGCTCACCATGAACGGAACGATGGTTGACCTACTCAGCGGCTACCTGAGCGGTGACAATATCAGCGAATCCAAACGGACACTCGGCGACCTCAAAAACGTATTTCAGGACGAAGCCGCCCGCGCCCAAATGAACCCTGCAACCATCGTCTATGAAGTTCAGAGCCATATGGTGGTCAAAGACGGCACGCCCGGCGGTCTGTTCTTCGGCACGAGCAACGTCATGCCCGGTCAGGTCGGCGGCGAATACTTCATGACCAAGGGACATTATCACGCGCGGCGGGAATGCGGCGAATATTACTGGTGCATTCAGGGCACGGGCGCGCTCATCCTCATGGATGAAAGCGGCAAATGCTGGTTCGAGCCGATGCAGCCCGGCAGCCTCCACTATATCCCCGGCTACATCGCGCACCGCCTCGCCAATACGGGCGATACGCCCCTGCGCGTCGGCGCGTGCTGGCCGTCCGACGCGGGACATGACTATGCGTCCATCGCCGAACATGGCTTCACCGCGCGGCTGATGAACGTCGGCGGCGTCCCGACGCTGGTTCAGGAGGGGCAGGCATGAGAAAAAGCAATTACGATAAGCGCCCTGTCCTTCATGTGCGGACAAAGGGTGTCAGCGCATGGCAGGGCTGGGAAGCTATCGGCGCACAGCTGCGCAAAGCCATTGCGGGCAAGCCCGACGCCGTCGTTTGCGTGGACTGCTATCACGGCGTGTGGGAATCGGATGTGCTGAGCGCGCTGACAGAGCAGCTGAACCCATCGCGCGTCTTCTGCACGGCACAGGCGACGCTCCCCAAAGAGCAGGTCAATGCCATGCTGAAAGACCACCTGACCGATGACCGTGTGTTCGGCATCATGGCGCACTACCGCATTGAGCAGTTCTTCGACATGGAACGGGTAGCGGCGCTTCGGCAGGAAATCGCATTGGCGCATGGTGTCCGGCTGGTGTTCGGCGTCGGCGCGGCGCTGCTGTGCGAGCATCCCGATGTGCTGGTGTATGCGGACATGGCGCGCTGGGAAATCCAGCTCCGCTTCCGCTCCGGCAAACTGGCAAACTGGCTCAATGACAACTACGGCGAAGACCCGCTGCGCAAATATAAGCGCGGCTACTTCATCGAATGGCGCGTCCTCGACCGCCACAAGCGGACGCTTTACCCGCATATTGACTACCTGCTGGACACCAACGACGCCGAGACGCCCCGCATGATGACCGGCGACTGCTACCGCGATGCGCTCAAACAGGCGGTCACGCAGCCCTTCCGCGTTGCGCCGTATTTCGACCCCGGCGTTTGGGGCGGGCAGTGGATGAAGTCCGTCTGCGGGCTTGACCCGGAAAAGCCCAATTACGCATGGAGTTTCGATGGCGTGCCGGAGGAAAACAGCCTCCTGCTGGATGTGGACGGCATCGTCGTGGAAACACCCGCCATCAATCTGGTGCATGAGGAAGCGAAAGCGCTCTTGGGTGACAAGGTTCACGCGCGCTTCGGCACGGAATTCCCGATTCGCTTTGACTTTCTGGACACCATCGGCGGCGGAAACCTGAGCTTGCAGGTGCATCCGCTGACCGAGTACATTCAGGACACGTTCGGGATGCACTACACGCAGGACGAAAGCTACTACATCCTCGACGCGGCGGAAAACGCCGACACGCATGTCTATCTGGGCTGCAAGACGGGCATTCAGCCGGAAAAATTCCAGAAGGCGCTGGAAGACAGTCAGCAGACCGGGCAGTTCGACGCGGAACGCTTCGTCAACGTTATTCCGGCGAAAAAGCACGACCACTTCCTGATTCCCGCCGGAACAATACACTGCTCCGGCAAGGACTGCATGGTGCTGGAAATCAGCGCGACGCCCTATATCTTCACCTTCAAGCTCTGGGATTGGGGGCGCCTTGGGCTGGACGGACGCCCGCGCCCGATTCACCTTGCGCATGGCATGAAGAACATTCAGTTCGACCGCGATACAGACTGGGTGCAGAAGAATCTTGTCAACCGCGTGGAGGTGATTCACGAGGAAGACGGCATCCGTGAGGAACGCACCGGGCTGCACGAACGGGAGTTCATTGAGACGCGGCGGCACTGGTTTGACCGGAAGGTGGAGCATGAGACGGGCGGAAGCGTGAATGTGCTGAATCTGGTGGAAGGTGAAGAAGCGGTGGTAGAGAGCCCGGAAGGGAAATTTGCGCCGTTTGTGGTGCACTATGCGGAGACGTTTATTGTTCCGGCGGCGGTGGGAAGGTATACGGTTGCACCGTATGGGAAGAGTATCGGAAAGAACCTGGCGACAGTGAAAGCATTTGTGAGGGTGTAGCGATCGGGAAGCCCTCTGGAACTATGCCAAAGACCACTTTGAAAAAAGGAAAAACACCATGAAACTTGATTTTGAGCCCGGATTCGATATTACGCCGCTGTCGGTGGATGAGGGCTTCCGGCTGGGGGCGGACTGCTTTGATAAAGGCACGGAGTTCCGCAAGCTCGACAGCGTCCGCAAGAGCCTTCGCGACCCGAATTGCGATGGGCCGGAAAACGTCTATGCCATCATGATGGACGTCGGGCGCAAGAAGGACTTGCCCGCCATGCAGCAGCGGATGCTCCTCTATGGCGTCGTGACGTATGCCGCCGGGCAGTTGGGCGATGAACCCATCCGCAGTCAGGGGCATATTCATAAGGTTTCCGCACATTGCGGGTGGTCTACGCCTGAGGTCTATGAGATTTGGACGGGCAAAGCTGTGATTTATATGCAGGAATCGGGGCAGGATGACCCCGGACGGTGCTTCGCGGTTGAGGCAGGCGCGGGCGATGTGGTGATTGTGCCGCCAGGGTGGGTTCATGCCACCATCAGCGCTGACCCCAAGCAGCCGCTGACTTTCGGCGCATGGTGCGACCGCGATTATGGCTTTGAGTACGCCGACGTCCGCCGTCATGGGGGCATTGCGTGGTTTCCGCTGCTGACGGCGGAGGGCAAACTTCGCTGGACACCCAATCCCGCTTATCATACCAGTCAGTTGACCATCAAGCCTCCGCGCGATTACAGCGATTTGGGGCTGGAAAAGGGCAAGTCGATTTACCGCCAGTTCGAGGAAGACCCGGATCGGTTCCTGTTTGTGTCCGACCCGGCGCGCGCGGTGAATATCTGGAAGAATTACATCCCGTAAGGGAGAAAGGGCAAAAGTATGCAGTTTCCGAAAGACTTCCTGTGGGGAACAGCGACATCCTCCTATCAGATTGAGGGCGCAGCAAATGAAGACGGCAAGGGCAAATCCATCTGGGACGTATTCACGCACGCACCGGGCACGGTGAAAGACCGCTCGAACGGCGATGTGGCGATTGACCACTACCATCGCTTCCGCGAGGACATCCGCCTGATGGCAACGATGGGGATTCGCAATTACCGCTTCTCCATTTCGTGGGGAAGAATCCTCCCCGACGGCACGGGCGCGGTCAACGAAAAGGGACTTGCGTTCTATTCCGAGCTGGTGGACTGCCTGCTGGAAAACGGCATCCGCCCCTTCTGCACGCTCTATCACTGGGATTTACCCTATGCACTGCACCTGCGAGGCGGATGGCTGAGTCCTGATATGCCGGAATGGTTCGCAAACTATACGACCATCGTCGCGGATGCGCTGGGCGACCGCGTGAAGGATTTCATCATCATCAATGAGCCGCAGTGCATCATTGGTTCAGGGTACGCGCTGGGCGTTCACGCGCCGGGGCTGAAATGCTGCGCGGCGGACATCGTTCGCGCGGCGCATCACCTGATGCTGGCGCACGGCCGTGCGGTTCAGGTGCTTCGGGCGCACGTTCCCGGCGTTCGCGTCGGCTATGCCCCCTGCGGCGACCCGTGCGTGCCGTATACGAATTCGCCGGAGGACATCGCCGCTGCCCGCAAGGAGTATTTCACCGTCCATATTGACGAGAAAGTCGGGCCTGCGTGGAATATTGCGTGGTTCTCTGACCCGGTGATGCTGGGGCAGTACCCGGCGGATGGGCTGGTCGGCTACGAGCAGTACCTTCCCGACGGCTGGCAGGAGGACTTGAAGACCATCCATCAGCCGCTGGACTTCTACGGGCAGAACATCTATCAGGGGCAATGGTGGCGCAGGGGGGCGGACGGCAAGCCGGAGCATGTGCGCTACCCGGCGGGTCATCCGCATAACGCCTTGGAATGGCCCATCAATGAAGACGGGCTGTACTGGGGGCCGCGCTTCCTCTATGAGCGCTATCATACGCCGATTCTGATTACCGAAAATGGCATGGATGCCCACGACGCGGTCAGTCTGGACGGCAAAGTGTATGACCCGAATCGGCAGGACTACATGCACCGCTATCTGCGTGCGCTGGGTCAGGCGGTAGCGGACGGTGTGCCGGTGCTGGGCTACTTCTATTGGAGCTTCTTCGATAATTTCGAGTGGGCACATGGGTATCAGGAGCGCTTCGGGCTGGTTTATGTGAATTATCAGACGCAGGAGCGCATTTTGAAGGACAGCGCATACTGGTATCAGCAGGTTATGGCAACGAACGGAGAAAATTTGTAAAAAACGCGAAATTAAGCAGGAAGGACGATCCTTATGAGCGAAATTAAGATAATTAATGGACAATCCCTGCCGAATATCCCGTGGCAGGAGCGCCCGGCTGACCTTGAAGAAGGTGCAGTGCTGTGGCGCTACACTGAAAACCCCGTCATGGGGCGCAATCCCACGCCGAAAATCGGGCGCATTTTCAACAGCGCGGTCGTGCCGTGGCAGGATGGGTATATCGCCGTGCTGCGCGGCGAGCAGGTCAATGGCGTGCCGCATGTGTATCTGGGACGCTCCAAGGACGGCATCCACTGGAATGTAGACCGCGAGCGCGTGCAGTTCGTGGACGAAAACGGCGAGCCGTGGATGCCTAACTACGCCTATGACCCGCGTCTGGTGAAGGTGGAGGATACTTACTATATCATCTGGTGTACGGACTTCCACGGCGCGGCTATCGGCATGGCGAAGACGAAGGACTTTAAGCATTTCACGCGCATGGAGAACCCGTTTATCCCCTATAACCGCAATGCCGTGCTGTTCCCGCGGAAAATCGGCGGCATGTACAAGATGCTGTCGCGCCCGTCGGACTCCGCGCATACGCCGTTCGGGGACATCTTCCTCTCCGAAAGCCCCGACCTGATTTACTGGGGACGCCACCGGCATGTGATGAGCCGCGGCCCGATGTGGTGGGAAGCGGTGAAAATCGGCGCGGGCGCGTGTCCGATTGAGACGACGGAAGGCTGGCTGATGTTCTTCCACGGCGTCGCCAGCACCTGCAACGGTTTTGTGTACTCCATGGGCGGCGCGATTCTTGACCGGGACGAGCCGTCGAAGGTGCTGTACCGGTGCGAGAATTATCTGCTGACGCCGGAAATGCCCTATGAAGTCAGCGGCTTCGTGCCGAATGTCGTCTTCCCCTGCGCAACGGTTCAGGATGCGGACACCGGACGTATTGCCATCTACTACGGCTCGGCGGACACCTGCGTCGGGCTGGCGTTCGGGTATGTGAACGAGATTGTGCAGTACATCAAGGACAACAGCGTCCTGAATCCCGACGACGGCGTGGCATTTGAGAAATTCTGATACCGCGGAGGAAGAACCTATGAATCCCTTTCGCCGCCCCAACGTGCTGCTGATTTATACCGACCAGCAGCGCGGCGAACGGCTTCGGTCACTATCCCGGCGGGTCTATCAGCAATGAAAAAGGAGAATCAGTCATGAAGGACGCATGGTGGAAGGAAGCCGTCGTCTATCAAGTCTATCCGCGCAGCTTTATGGATGCAAACGGCGACGGCATCGGCGATTTGCAGGGTGTGACGTCGCGGCTGGACTACTTGCAGGAGCTGGGCATCGATGTGATTTGGCTGTCGCCTGTGTACCAGTCTCCGAACGTCGATAACGGCTATGACATCAGCGATTATCAGGCGATTCAGCCGGAATTCGGCACGATGGCGGACTTCGATGAGCTGCTTAAACAAGCGCATCGGCGTGGCATTCGCATCGTGATGGACTTGGTTGTCAACCACTCGTCCGACCAGCATCCGTGGTTCGTGGAGAGTCGGAAGAGCAAGGATAACCCTTATCGCGACTACTACATCTGGCGCGAACCGAAAGAGGACGGCAGTGCGCCGAACAATTGGGGTTCGTGCTTCGGCGGATCGGCGTGGCAGCTTGACCCGGAAACAAACATGTACTATCTGCACCTGTTCGCGCCGCAGCAGCCCGATTTGAATTGGAAGAATCCGAAACTGCGCGACAACGTGTACCGCATGATGACATGGTGGTGCGACAAGGGCGTGGACGGCTTCCGCATGGATGTCATAAGCATGATTTCTAAACCCGATGAAATGCCGGATGACCCGAACGCCCCCGTCGGCGGTTATGGAAACTTTGGCGCATACTGCATTCACGGTCCGCATGTGCATGAATACCTGAAGGAAATGAACGCGCGGGTGCTGTCCCGCTATGACCTGATGACCGTGGGTGAAACGGCGGGCGTGACCATCGAGGAGGCGCAAAAGTACGCCGGAGAGGATTCGCATGAGCTGAGCATGGTCTTCCAGTTCGAGCATGTGGACGTCGCCGGAAAATACGGGGCGTGGCGCACGGAACAGATTCCGATGCTGTTCCTGAAAAAGGTACTGAGCAAATGGCAGACGGAGCTGCACGGCAAGGCGTGGAACAGTCTCTTCCTCGGCAACCACGACCAGCCGCGCACCGTGTCCGCGTTCGGCGATGACCGCCCGCAGTGGCGCGTCCGCAGCGCGAAAATGCTGGCGACCTGCCTGCACATGATGGAGGGCACACCTTATATCTATCAGGGCGAAGAGCTGGGCATGACGAACTGCCCGTTCCAGTCGCTGGACGAGTTCCGGGATATTGACAGCCTGAACGGGTATCGTCGCTGGGTGACGGACGGGCCGCTCACGCACGACGAGTTCTTCCCCTACCTGCTGTTCAAGAGCCGCGACAATGCCCGCACGCCCATGCAGTGGAACGACAGCACGAATGCCGGATTCAGCTGCGGCACGCCGTGGATTCGCGTCAATCCGAACTACACGGAGGTCAACGCGGCGGCGGCGATGGCTGACCCGGATTCAACGTTCTACTACTTCCAGAAGCTCATCCGCCTGCGCAAGACACACCCCGTGATTGTGCATGGGCGCTATGAACTGCTGGAAAAGGACGACCCGGCACTGTTCATTTATACGCGCACGCTGGATGATGCGCAACTGCTCGTGATGTGCAACTTCAAGGAGCAGACGCGAGAATGGACAATGCCGGCGGGCTTCGCGGGCGCGCAGGTGCTGATTTCCAACACCGGGCGGACACAGCAGACGGAGCAGACCATCACCTTGCAGCCTTATGAAGCATTGGTGCTTCTGAAATAACATTGACGGGATAGAAAGGAGAATTTCAGATGAAAATGGAACTGGGTGCGCAGACATTTACCGTGCGGGACTATATGCAGACGACGTGGGACTTCCGGGAGGCGATGAAGCGCATTGCGGAAATCGGCTATACCTGCGTGCAGCTGTCGGCGGTGGGCAATGTGCCGGTTCAGGCGCAACGGGACATCTGCGATGAATTCGGGCTGAAAATCGTTCTGACGCACACGAACCCGGATCGCATGATTGCCGACCCGGAAGGCGTCATCCGCGACCATGACATCCTCGGCTGCGACTACATCGGCATCGGCATGATGAACCCGAAGTACCAGCGCGCAGAGTGGATTGACCAGTTCGCGAAAGACTTCACGACCCCCGCGAAGAAGATGCGCGATGCGGGCAAACTGCTGATGTACCACAATCACAATCTGGAATGGACGCGCCTGCGCGACGGCCGTCGGATTATGGACGTGCTGCTGGAACAGATGCCGGCGGACTTGATGGGCGTGACGCTGGATACCTACTGGGTGCAGGCGGCGGGCTCGGATGTGCTGGAATGGATTGACATCCTGCAAGACCGCATCCCCTGCGTCCACCTGAAAGACATGTCCGTGAACGGCTTCGACCAGCGCAAGGCGGTCGTCGGCGAGGGCAATCTGAACTTCCCGAAGATTCTGGAAAAGCTGCAAACGCTGGGCAAGACGAAGTACATGCTCGTCGAACAGGACGACTGCTACGGCGAAAGCGCGTTTGACTGCTTGAAGCGCAGCTATGACAATGTGAGAAAGATGGGGTATTGAGCGATGGCAAAGGTGAAATTGGGTATTATCGGCGTCGGCAATATGGGCACGGGTCACAGCAAGAACTATCTGGACGGCTTGATGCCGGAAATCGAAATCACGGCGGTGGCTGACCGCAACCCGGCGCGCCGCGAGTGGGCGAAGGAAAACCTCCCCGGCGTGAAGGTTTTTGAGGAGGGCGTAGATCTCATCCATAGCGGCGCGTGCGAAGCCGTGCTGATTGCCACGCCGCACTATCAGCATCCGCCGCTGGCGATTGAAGCATTTAAAAACGGGCTGCACGTCATGGTGGAGAAGCCCGCCGGGGTCTACACCCTGCAAGTGCGCGAGATGAACGCCGAGGCGGACCGTCACCCGGAGCTGACCTTCGGCATGATGTTCAACCAGCGCACGAATTGCACCTACCGCAAGATGCACGAGCTGATTCACAGCGGCGCAATCGGTGACTTAAAGCGTGTCAATTGGATTATCACCGACTGGTACCGCACGCAGTTCTACTACGATTCCGGTGCATGGCGCGCGACGTGGGCGGGTGAAGGCGGCGGTGTGCTGCTGAACCAGTGCCCGCATCAGCTGGATTTGGTGCAGTGGCTGGTGGGACTGCCGTGCAGGGTGCAGGGTTTCTGCCACGAGGGCAAGTGGCACAGCATCGAGGTCGAGGACGACGTGACCGCCTATTTCGAGTACCCGAACGGCGCCACGGGCGTTTTCATCACCACGACCGCCGACGCACCCGGCACGAACCGTTTGGAGATTACAGGCACGAAGGCGACGCTCATCTGTCAGGACGGCAAGCTCATCATGAAGAAGCTGGAAATGGACGAGCGTGAATGGTGCGCGACGTGTCAGGAAGGCTTCCGTGCGCCGTCCTACGAAACGATCGAGGTCGAGACAGACGGGCAGAACGGGCAGCATCCGGCGGTGCTGAACGCGTTTGCGGCGCATATCCTGCGCGGCGAACCGCTGGTCGCGGACGGACGTGAGGGCATCAACGGATTGATGCTGTCCAATGCGATTCATCTGTCCTCGTGGCTGGGGCATCCGGTGACTTTGCCGATTGACGAGGAGCTGTTTTTGGAGAAGCTCAATGAACGTCGGGCAACGTCACGGGTAAAGACAGGGGAAAGCGTTTTTAGTGATACAAATGGGACATATGGGTCAAAGTAAAGAGGAGCTCCAAACACGAGGATAAACACGCGGGCAAAGCATGATAACGCGACCAACTCATACTAATTCGATTCTAAAACATGGCATCGAGCATAGCAGATTTTTCGTTCCGGCAAAGCTGAGTGAAGCGAGGCGTACTGGAGGTACGCGCGAGCGGAACGAAGCAAAGCCGGAGCGGAAAAGATGCTGGGCGAATGACATGTTTTAGATGAGAATTAGTATCAATTGCACCAGACAGGCGCGAACGGATTGTATGCTTTCCTCCACAAAACCACATAAAGATGTGCCCTGCCCCGGCAAACTCATCCGCCGGAGCAGGGCGCTTTTCGATGCAGTTGTTCTGTTACATTCTGACCGTTTCCCCTGCTTTAATCGTCATAATCTCGCCTTTGTTCTCCACCCAAATGTCGGTGGCGGTCGGGTTAAAGACGATGTGCCCGTCGGCGCTGGTACGCAGCTGGCGGCTGGCGTTCAGGTAGTCCACAATCTCGATATTTGTCGCGTACCAAATATCCTTCTTGCCGCTCATTTTCTCGCAGAAGGCGCGGATGACCTCCCAGTTGTTATGCTGCTCAAACTCGTAGCTATGTCCCCACAGGTAGAACAGCTTCAGCCCGAATGGCAATTTCCCCGTAAGGAAGCGGTCGCACAGCTCGTCCAGCTTCGGGTCATCGTGATGGCAAGTTGGGTTGAGGCGCAGCCATTCGTTGGGAATCTCAAAGTTGTGGGTGCTGACGACAGTGCGGGCATAAGCAATGCCGCAGGTGCGCAGGGTGTCGACGGCTTCGTCGCTGTATGTGCCGTAAGGGTACGCAAAGCCGCGGACGATTTTGCCAAACAGCTTTTCCAGATTATCGCGGTCAGCAAGAACCTCATAGGCAATGCGCGGCGCGGGAATCGCGGACAGCGACGCATGGGTCAGCGCGTGGGAGGCGACTTCGTGGCGGCCGCCGGCATAAAGCGCTTTAACGGCGGATTCGCTCATGCGGCGGTGAATCGTGCCGGCAGGGTAAACCGTGCCTTCTGGGGCAAAGCAGCCGCTGTTGAGGTTGAAGGTGGCGAGAATACCGTATTCATCGAGGATGCGGATGAGTTCGATGTCGGTTTCCACGCCATCGTCGTAGGAGAGGGTCAGCGCCTTGCGCAGACCGTAGGGGTAGAGAATCATCATGGGAAAAGACTCCTTTCTTTGTGGGTAAGAAATGATTGGCAAAAGGATCTCTTTTGCCTTGGTTACGCGAGTTTATTGGGAAAGTGCTTTTGGGTTGCAGGGGTTCGCGCCTGCGGGCGCACAAAAGGGTCAAGCCTTTTGCTTCCGAGTAAACAGCTTTTTCAGCGCCCACGCGCAGGGCTTTTCAATCAGCAGGGTGATGAGAATCGCGCCGAGGAGGGATAGACCGAAGCAGAGCGCCATGTACTGCCATTGCCACGGCTGTTCTCCGACGCGGTTCGGTTCATTGCTCACGGACGGCGGGATGTGCAGCCGCTTCAGGTGGACGGCGAGGTTCTGATGCAGCAGATAGTAGTTCATCGAGATGGCGGCAAGCCAGCCCATGACGCGGTTGCCCATCAGGAAGCGCAGGGGGCGCACGGCGAAGGGGAGCGAGAGCATGAGGCCCGCAATCGTCAGGCAGAGCAGGGGACGGCGCATCATCTGCGCGGCCTGCATCGCGGGCTGACCGGCGGTGTACGCCTGTGCGCGGATGACGCGGAGCATCCCGTAGAGAGAGACGCAGAACACAAGCGTCGCCGCACCCTGCCAGAGCCACTTGCGGCGGCTTTCCGCCGGGTACAGCTGCGTCAGGCGCACATAGAGGATGGACGCGCCCATGCCCATTGCGTAAACATCAAGGAAATTCGCCAGCTGATTGACAACCATGTTGTACTCATCCAGCCGCCATAAACACCAGCCGCGGAACGCAAATGCGACCGCCGCCATGCTCATCAGCGTACCGAGCGGGTTCTTCATCGCGCCCTTCGCCAGCAGGGGGAAAATCAGGTACGCCTGCATCTCGATGGCGATTGTCCACGATGCAACGCCAATAGGCGTGGCAATGTAGGTGGCGTAATTGAACGTCTGCGTGAACGTCAGGTGCATGAGGACGTCGCGGACGGCTTCTGATGTGCGCCCGTAGAGGTTGTACGGAATCGCGACGGCGACAAGCATTAACAGCGTCAGAAAATAATAGCTGGGCACAATGCGCATGATGCGCCGCTGATAGAACGCCTTCGTGTCCGGCACACGCTCGCCCAGCATCATCGTCCGCGCATACGGCAGGAACAGCAGAAAGCCCGACAGCAGAATTGTGCCGTCAACCGGCATATATCCAGCGCGCAGCAGATAGTCCAGCGAGTAACGGCCAATCGACGGCGTAAGCCACGACTGCTGCCAGAAGTGGTACCAGCTGACGATGAACACCAGCAGCACGCGCAGCCCGTTCAGCTCCGGGATTCTGCGGCAGTTCGGGCGATAGGCGGTCATGAGTCCGCCTCCAGCAGGGCGCGCATTCCCATCACATAGCCGTAGAAGCCGAAGCCGACAATCTGCCCCCGGCAGGCGCTGGCGGTGACGGATTTGTGGCGGAATTCCTCCCGTGCGTGGACGTTGCTCATGTGGCACTCGATGACCGGCATTGGCACGGACGCAATCGCATCATGCAGCGCAACGGACGTGTGCGTGTACCCACCCGGATTGAACACCGCGCCGCAGAAGCCGTCGAAGTACGCCTTTTGCAGCGCATCAATCAAGTCGCCCTCGTGGTTGGACTGCACACAGCGCACCTCCACGCCGAGCTTTTCCGCTTCCGCATGGCACAGCGCAAGCAGATCGTCATACGTCTTCGCGCCATAAACTGCCTTTTCACGCAGCCCAGTCAGGTTGATGTTCGGGCCGTTGAGAATGAGAATCTTTTTCGGTTCGCTCACAGCAAATGCAGCTCCTTCATCAGCGTTTCCGCAAGGTGCGGCGGCATGGAACATCCCTGCCAGATGCTTTCGGCTTCCACCGCCTGCGCAATGAGCATATACAGCCCTGTGCAAGCGGGTGTCCCGACCCGTTTTGCGGCGGCGGTCAGTACCGTTTCCGCCGGGTTGAAAATAATGTCCGCTACGCCGTCGGCGCGGGCGACGATGCTGGTCAAGTGCGCCGTATCTATCGGACAGCCCTCGACGCGCGGGTACATTCCGGCAGGGGTCGTGTTGACAATCAGCCCGCCCATATCGGGGAAGCGCGCATAGAAATCGTCGTAGCTGATTTCATCCGCGTGCTTCGGGCTTCGGGAGACGACCCACGTTTCGCGCGCGCCCATACGCTTCACAGCGTTTCGGCAGGCGCGCATCGCTCCGCCTGAACCGAGGATGAACACCGGGCGTCCGTCCGGATTCATGCCGAAATAGCGCAGCATCTGCTCAAAGCCGGGGTCGTCCGTGTTGTAGCCGCGGCTTTTTTCGCCCGTCAGCACCGTGTTGACCGCCCCTACTTCCCGCGCAAAAGGGGTAATCTCATCCAGCAGGGGCATTACGTCCGTCTTGTACGGCACGGTGATATTGAAGCCGTCCAGCGTGCACAGCAGTTCCGGTACAACCGCCGCCAATTCACCGCGCGGAATCTCAATCAGCCGGTAGCTCGCCGCCAAAGAGATTTTCTCCCAAATCGCCTCGTGAATGGGGACGGACAGGCTGTGCCCAAGCTTCTCCCCAATCAGGCCGTACTGCTTCATGAACATGCACCTCCTGGCTGCTTTGTTCCCATTATAGCATGATTTAGGCAAGGGGGCAATGCTTGTACAGTTTTTTTCTGTTTTTGCATTTTGGGTGCAACGAATGGCGGACTTGATTCGTCTAATAGGTAACAGGCTGGAAAAGGAGGGCGCGTATGGTCAGACGGCTGATAAGCTGCTGCATGGCGCTGCTGATGCTGGGGTGTGCGCTGGCAGAGGACGAATTGGACATCACTTATCGCTTCGGCAACCGCGAGGAGAAGAAAATCGCGGTGACGATTGACGACTGCTATCACGCAGAGGATGTTCGGGCGGTGCTGGATATTTTGCAGGCAAACGACGTCCGCGCGACGTTCTTCCCCATCGGCAAGGCGCTCAAATATGAGGACGCGGCGCTTTGGCAGGAGGTTGTGGCGTCTGGGTGCGAAATCGGCAATCACTCATGGGGACACACTTACCTGACGAAGCTGAGCCGGCAGAAAATCAAGTTCCAGATGCTTCGGACGCAGGAAAAAGTGGATGCGCTGCTGGACTGCCATTATCCCATGCAGGTCATGCGCCCGCCGATGGGCAAGACGAACCAGAAGGTGGAGGAAAGCGTTGCGGCGGTTGGCTATCTGGCGGTTGTCAAGTGGGATGTGAGCGAAACCGACCCGGTAAAGGCACTGGCAGACGTGCAGAACGGCAGCATCCTGCTCTTTCATGCGCGGAAGAAGGATGCGGAATGTCTGTCCGTGCTGATTCCGCAGCTGGTGGAGGAAGGCTATCAGCTGGTCACGGTGTCGGAGCTGCTGGGGCTTCCGGAAATTGTATGCAGTGCGGAAAAGTACGTCTATCATCGCCGTGATACGGAGGAAAATATCCGCCCCGATGCTGTTCCCCAGAATTGACAACCCTTCCCCATTCCGGTATAATGAAAGACGGGAAAAGGACGTTTTGCTGTGGCAAAATCAAGCATGAAGAGGAGTGAACCCTGATGAAGAAACGACTGTTGGCGCTGCTGAGTGCCATCGTGCTGATGGGTAGTGTATCGCTGGCGGAAAACACGGAAGAATCGGCGGAAACCCCGGCGACGGCGGAACCGATGGTTTCCCTGCCCATCGATTTCTCTCCCGGTATGCCCGCTGATCCGGACGGCTTTACCCTCGGTGACGGCACTTGGAGCTATGAGGATCCCACCATCAGCGTGCAGGTGACGCAGAAGCGCAAGGCGGAGTGCAACTATTGGGTTGCGCATATCAAGATAGCGGATGCTTCCCAGCTGCGCACCATGTCCGCCGGCGGCTTTGACTCCACCCGCACGGTCAAGGGCACGATTATGGCCAAGCGCAGCAACGCCATCCTTGCCATTGACGGCGATTATTTCTGCTATACCGGTATCGGTTATATCGTCCGGCAGGGCACGGAGTACCTCGACCACCTGCGCGGCGACCGCGACGTTCTCCTGATTGATGAGGACGGCGATTTCCACTATGTCCTCCGCCCCAAGCGCAATTCGCTTGATGGCACGGTGGATGGCAAGAAGGTCATCAACAGCTTCTTCTTCGGCCCGGTGCTGGTGCGCGAGGGCAAAGCCGTGCTGAACCCGATGGCGGAAGGCATGGCGTTCGATGAGCCGCGGCAGCGCATGGCGATTGCACAGGTTGGCCCACTGGAATATATGGCGATTTGCTGTGCGTCGCAGGCGCGCGGCTCGATGGGCATGACACTCAAGCAGTTTGCGAAGCTCTGCGCCGATGAGGGCGCGTATATCGCCTATAATCTCGATGGCGGCGACTCCACCATGATGATTTTCAACGGCGAGAAAATCAACGACGTACTGAATGAAAACACCCGCGCCATCTCCGACATCGTGTACTTCGCGTCGGCATGGACAGGTGAGGAGGCGGACGAGTGAATACCGTCTATTGGGTACTCGTCGCGTTCGGCATCGTTGTGCTGGAGGCGCGTCTGCGCGCCCGGAACGTGCGCTATCTGCCGATTCTGCCCGCTATTGTGCTGGGCGCGGTGCTGTCCAAGGTCACTTATGTGGTGCTGCAATGGCACTATGCGTTCCCGCACTGGGGATGGGGTGCGTTCACTGTCCTTCGGCCGGATACGTTCTGCTTCTTCGGCGGCGCGGTCGGCGTGGTGCTGGGCGTCATCATCAGCGCAAAGCTGACGCATCAGCGTGTCCTGCCCGTGCTGGATGCGTTTGCCCCGGCAGGCGCGCTGCTGGTCGCCATTGCCCGCTTCGGCGAAAAGTATCTGGGCGAAATCGGCACGGCGGGCTTTGAGATGCCCGAACAGCTGGCGTTCTTCCCCTTTGCCCTGACGAACGAGTGGGGCGAAAGCTATCCTGCCATCTTCATGCTGTCCTGCCTTGCGGCGCTCATTGTGGCGATTGTCGGTCTGACCCGCAAGCCCGGCGGACGCGATGGTCAGCTTTTCCTGCGCACCGCGTTTTATCTGGCGCTGCCGCAAATCATGTGCGAGAGCCTGCTGGCGGAGTGCATGAAGTGGGGCTTCGTGCGGGTGCAGCAGCTCCTGTGCGCGCTGACGCTGCTGGCAATTCTGCTTGCCGAGTGCCGCCGTGCGTCGGATTCGTTGTCCTTCGCGAGGCGCTGGTGGCCGGTTGGCGCGCTGCTCCTGTGCGCGGCGGGGCTGGTCGGCGTGGAGTTCGCGCTGGATAAGTCCGGTTTGCCTGCGTTCGTGGGGTACGGCGCGATGGTGGTGCTGCTGGCGCTGATTGCGGCGGCGGAATGCGGGGCGGCGAAGAGGGTAAGATTACATTTTAAAAGCTCTGTTGTTGCACCTTGTGTTAAATAAAATACTTTCATGGATACATTTTCGTTACATAGAAAAACGCAAACGGCAGGGGGATTTGACCTCCTGCCATTGCTCTTTATTCGTTATCTGCTGCGTCCATATTCATTTCAAGTTTATAGTATATATCAATGTCCCTTATAATTCCGTCAATATCCTTATTGGCAAGACTAAATGTCCATTGCTGTAATTCATTGATAGTAATAATTTCTTCAATGGATTTTTTGTACCTTTGTTCGATAATGCGCATACCATTAGCGCGCTTGTTAATATAATTGTTAAGATCATCTAAAACCTGTTCTTTAGTAGAGTTTGTCTTTACAACAAATGTAATTGGGAAGTGCATAACCTTGTCAATATCAAGCAGATATTTATCATAGCTGTTTACTTCCGTTACTTGAAAAAAACGACCAATAGGGCGCATAACAAAATCAATGCCCCCATCATTTGCGTTTGTTCGCCCTGTTTTAAATAATTGTAATTTTTCTTCCTCAATAGTTTCAAGACTGTATCCAAAATACACCTTTATATTGCTATAGTGATTTTTAAGAATCGCATAGCTAATAATCTCAAAAATGCGAGCCTCTGCATCTTCTGTCAGTAGCGCATTAATCTTTTCCTTTTTTTCGGAATAATCCGTCAGTTGTTGCATGGTTTGTAACGTATTCAATAGAGCATGATCTTTTGTCATAAGCAACTCAACATACTTTTCGATAACTTTGCAGCACATTTTGCTTATGTCAATTTCTTTAATATATAAATAATCAATATGTAACATATATTTCCCATTGTTAACTACAATCAAATCATTGGTTGAATTGGGAAACTTGTTTCTAAATTCTCCGTTAACGCGAGAATTCAGAGCATGATTTTGAAGTTTACTGCCGCCATATAAACTCCGATAGAAGGTAAATAAGCGCATATAGTCATAGCCATCAAATTCTCTATATTTATCTGGCTGATTAAAGAAGTCATCCTGATAGAAATGAAGAATTGAATAAATCGCATAAATACTTGCAAGACTTCGCCGCGTCTTACTATCCCCATGAACAGCCCTCATTTTCTTATCAAGATATTGTAAAAGCAAACTTTCATCGTAGACAGTTTGGTATTCGTTAGGAAAAGTCTCTTTTAAGATTTTCTTTATGAAATCTTCTGAAATTTTCATTTTCATCATCTCCTTAACTCAATCTCTTACATATTTTGATTTTGCGTTTGTTTTGCGAATTTTTTCTTTGACTAAAAGCCGTCCGTTTCGCTCTGTTGCTATTCCTGTACGGCGCAAACCTATTTCGTAATACTCATCGTTTAAATCAATGCCTATCGCAATTCTGCCTAATCGCACAGCAACAGCAGAAGTTGTAAATGAGCCTGAAAACGGATCTAAAACTATATCTCCCGCATTTGATGAAGCCTTGATAATTCGTTCAAGTAACGACTCTGGTTTCTGCGTAGGATGGTTTTCGTATTCATCCATTTTAAAGCGAACGCGGCTAAACTCCCAGACGTTTCCCGGAACCTTTTCTGTACTATATGGCTGCGGAGGATCCTTTCTGTAATCAATGAGCTTACGCTTTGCACCTGTTTTTGCTTCTATCAGTATATCCTTATAATTAAAAGTAATTCGCTCTCTATCACTTTTATTGATCATCAAGATAGGCTCATATAATGAGCCAAACATTTTTTTACTCTGGACTCCTGAACTATCATATGTCCAGACTATGCGGCATAGAACGTTATATTTTTCCGATACATATACATCCAAATACGGCATATGCTGGGTAGCTGTCATAAAGTACATAGTCCCATCATCTTTAAGAACTCGTAAGCATTCATCAATCCACTGCTTACACCACTCTATATATGTTTGTACATTATCCCATTTATCATTGTTATTCCCGAAATTTTTCCCGATATTATATGGAGCATCTGCAAAAATCAAATTGACAGACTTACTCCGCATTGATTTTAACACATCTAAACAATTTCCGAGAATCGCCATTGATTTTGCACTGTGCGTTTCTTCAAATGAGCATGTGCCATTAAACAGACTTAAAAAGTCGAATGCAGTTTCTGAAACATGAAAAGGTATAGTATCATGATCTATATTTTCCTGTTGTAGCGGGTGTGCTGTCGGGGAAAAATTAAACTTCTGCTGAACAGGTTCACTCATACCAACAATCGCCCTTCAATCTTCTATTCTCTCCAGATAAAAAATGGTTCTTCACAAAAAGTTGTAGGATAAAGGCAGTGCACTTCGGATGCAGCATAGAAATACATTACTAAGTGTTAGAATCCTGTTTCTACCTTTCCGTAGCGAATCCAAGAACATTCTGATACGCTTGCCCCGCACTTCCTCCAGCTTTCCGTGACGAACCATAAACTCGTGTCTAAATTCTGTCCTTATTTTTCCACCTTCGTCAGCCGAATCCGCACATTCGCCCCATTGCGCTGATCAAAGAGCCATGCGCTGGTGGCGCTGATGCCGGTCAGCTGGTGCGTAGCGGTCAGCGCATCCGCGGATGTGCCCGTGCGGATGGTCAGCCCGTCCACCGCGAAATACAGCGATTCGCCCGCAAGTGTGCAGGTGCCATCGAGATTGAACGTGTAGGCGTTTCCTTCCGTATCCTGCCATGTGCCAAGCACCAGATAGCACGCCTCCTTCAGTCGCTCCTTCACGCGGCGCTCGTCGCTGATTTCCTGATAGTACGGGTACGCCTGATACACCTGTCCGGCGGCATAATAGCTTTCGCCCGCCTGATAGCAGCTTTCGCGGAAAATATCGCGCAAATCGGCGTAATCCGCGGGCAAATTCTCCATGTTCAGATTCATCAGCAAGTCAGCCACCGCCGTGTACTCCTGCTGATTGTACTGTGCGCGGGCGCTGTCGGCAATCGGGCCATAGTAGGCGGCATACTGCGCCGCGGCGCGATCGGCAGCATCGGAATAGTCGCCCGCCTGCGTGAAGAACTGCGCTGCCGCCAGCGAAAGCGAATCCGCCACGGCCTTTTCGCCCTGCGCATAGCGCACGATTTTAAGCTGTTCATCCGCGTCGGAATAGCCAGAAATGCTTTCCAGCAGCGTCGCCGCTTCGTCTAACTGTCCGGCTTCTTTCTTTTGCAGCGCAATGGCGTAGTCGCACGCCTTCAACTGCGTCGCGGCATCCTTATACGTTCCCAGCGCGGCGAAAATCTCCCGCGCATCGGTGTACTGCTGATTTTGCAGCAGCAGCGCCGCCTGCTGATACTGCGTCGCGGCAAGGCTCGCTTCGTCGCCCAATTCGGCATAGATGACGGCGGCAGACTGCAGGTCGTCCAGCGCGCCGGTCGATGCAAGCGCCTGCGCCTTCATCGTGCGCACTTCGCTGATTTTCTGCGCGCTGTCCTTGTAGTCGCCCAAGGCTTCATACAGCGCGATTGCGCCGTCGTAATCGCCATCCTGCGCCTTCTTCGCCGCCCAATCGTAGTTGCACAGGCGAATCATGTCCGCCGCTTCGGAGTAGTCCGAAACAGCCGTGAATCCGGCAATCGCAGCTTCATACTCGCCGCGCGAATACGCAATCTGCGCCGGCTGATACACGCAGTCTTTCAACAGCGTCGCGACATCATTGTAATCTGCCGGCAGCTGATTCAGCAGCGCCGTCGCCGCATCGAAATCCAGCGCTTTCATTTCCACCAGCGCCTGCTGATAGATAGCTTGCTTCCACAGGTCGTCCGCGTCGCTGTAATCGCGGATGTTCTGCAGCAGCCGCGCTGCTTCCTTGAATTTTCCAGCCTCCAGCGCCTTCACTGCCGGAGCGTAATAGCTGACGTTTGCCTGTTCATCGGCATCCTCATAGCCCTTCGCAAGGTAGAACTGCTCGGCGGCGGTTGTGGTTTCTCCTGCCGCTTGCAGCTGCTTGCCGTAGGCGTAATGCGCCTGACGCGCCAGTTCCGCCGCGCCCTCGTAATCCGGAATTTCCTCCAGACAGGCAATGGCGGATACCGGGTCAGGATTGTCGCCCTCCAGCAGGCTCTTCGCCTCCAGATACCACGTTTTTTCGATGAGCGCTGCGCTGTCCTGATACCCGTTCAGCGCGGTCAGCCCTTCGCGGATGGCATCGTAGTCGCTTGCCGTCTCCATTTCGGCGGATAGGCGGCGATACGCGATTTCCTGCAGCTGCGTCCGCGAATTTTCGTAATCACCCAGCGCCGTGAACAGCTTTTCGGCATCATCCAGTTTGCCCTCGTTCAGCAGCAGCAGACCCTCCTGATAGTCGGCAGACTTGCGCAGGTCGTCCGTGCGCGTCTGATCCGTCAGCGTGTCCAGCAGCGTGCGCGCCTGTGCAATATCCTCCGCTGTCACGTTGTCGCTGTCCAGCAGGGCTTCCGCATGGCGGTAATTGCTTTCCTCCACCATGTCCGCCGCATCTTTGTAGCTGCTGATTTCCGCGAATTTTTCCGCCGCGGCGGTGTATTCACCATTGGTGAGCGCCGTCTGCGCGTCGTTGTACTTCATTTGCGGCAGGAGGTGGAACATGATGCCGTAGCCACCGCCGAGAATCAGCACAATCAGCGCAACTGCCCCCGCCACAACGCGGCGGTGCCGACGGCGCTTGGTCACTTCCTGCTCACGCTGGGCTTGCAGCTTTGATGTTTCCTCCACGGCGACGCGGTTCTGATCATCCGTCGCCTTTTCGCGCGCGGCAATCACGGCGTCCACCGCTTCTTTGCTGAAGTGGGTGAACACATCGCGCTTATCGCGTCCGCAGCGGGCGCACGTCGCGACAGACACGGGATTCGGACGGCCGCAGACGCACAGCCATAGGTCGCCCTGCATTTCGGGATATCCCGCCGCCATGTTGCCTGCCACCTCGCGCAGCTCACTCAGCGCGGTACTGCGGTGCAGGTTGTTCGGCGTGTACTCCGTCAGTGGCTCTTTGCCGCGGCGCCAGATGCTGCTGTTATCGTACCAAACCTTCTCGATAATCGCTTCGCAGCCGCCGACGTTCGCGGGCTCTTCCACCGGCACGGTCATGGAGAATGTACGCATGGGTGCGCCGGTCAGCCCGTGCGCACGGTGGGTGATGCGGGTGATTTCCTGTCCATCTGGATCAAGCAGGGTGAGGGTGACTTCCACGGAGACGACCTGCTGTCCGGAGAGATTGAACAGGGTCAGCTCGCAGGAAGGAAAGCCGGTATTGGGCGCATCAATGCGCCAGACCTCGACGGGGCTATTCAAATCAATCTTCAAGGGCAAATGCCTCCTTTGCAGCGTGCATTTTTGTTACTTGATTTTTCTTGTTGCAGGGGGAATCGCCTCCGCGGAGGCGAGGAGAGGGCTTTTCGGTCGCCACTTCCATGCTTTGGGGTATTGTAGCTTCTATATCCCGTTCCCAGATAAACACGCGGAAGAAATATGCAGAAGTTACCAACTCCATCGTGCGGAAGGATCAAGGGAGGGGACTTCGTCCCATTTCTATCGTCCTTGCGGAGTCCAGAGGCAGAGTCTCTGGCGCCTCTCCTCACTCAATATACACCATGATTTCAGAGAGGACGGAGGCGGTGAATTCAAGGCGCAGGACAACACGCACGCCGTCATCAAGAACAAGACCAAAGCGCATGACCGTGCCGTCTACGGTGTACTCCACCACGCCGTACTGACCGCTTTCTTCGTCGCCGTAAAGGTGCTCTGTGTCGTTCTCATCAATCGCGGTGTTGTCATTGCGGAAACGGTTGTATACCTGCGCGAAAGTGTCGCCGATGCGGCTCGCGCGCGGGCCTTCCATGCCATCGGCGGCAATCAGCAGCATTTCCACCTGCGGGTTCTGCTTCTGCGCGTCGTAGAGGAACGTGATGTCGCACGCCGCGAACGTCATCGTGCGCACATAGCCATCTGTGCCGTTCTCCACCCACACGTCGTCAATCACGTCTCCCAGCACGTCCGCAGCGGATTCCGGCGTCAGGCTCATGAAGTCAATACCGGAGAACTGCAAGTCCGTTCCGTCAAACATGGGCAAATCCGCGCCGTTGTAGCTCGACGGAACCTGCACATAGTCGTCAAAGAGCGCATCAAAGCGGAGATTGTCGCGCACAGTGCTGATTTCCGCCTCGGTCGTGCGCGCAGACAGACCGTAAACGCGAATCGCGCTGACGATATTGTCCTCCATCGTAAAGATGACGCCCGTGTCCGTGTAGCCCTCGCCATCGGTTTCCACGCGCTCATGCACGGCGTATTCCACCGTCTGCACGCGCTGGCCATCGCGCTTCACTTCGCCCCATCTCATGCTTTCCGGCAGCAAGTCCAGCACATACAGCACGGCGGATTCGCGGCTGCCGCGCAGAGACGGATTCTCGCTGTAATTCGCTTCCAGCACGATGGACAGTTCGTCGCCTACCTGAATATCGCGCGGGCCCTGCTCTTCGGCGCTCGTCAGGACGATGGAAAGCAGCTGCGTGTCAATGCTCATCGCGGGCGAATCGGCATAAATCGTGCCGAAGGAATACTCGAAGGCATAGCCGTCCTCGGTCTTGGCATCCGCCGGGTCGTTCAGGGGCGTAGAGGCCATTGCCAGCGTCTGCATCCGCGCGGCGAAGGCTTGCAGTTCCGCCAGCGTCAGAGCATCCGCGCTGTTGTCCTGCGCATCTTCCGCCGATGCGAAGATGCAGCTTACCCCCATCAAGACCGTCAGCAGCAGACAGAACATCCGTTTCATCATCGTCAAGCGCTCCTTTTTTCGGAAACGATATGATTTACCAATGCTATTGTACCGCAAAAATCCGCCCTTGTACACCCTCGAAATGTGTGGAAAATGTAAACTTTGCGCAGAAAATCGCGGAAAAAAGACGGTTTGCAGAAAAATATTCCACCTATTCCGCGGAAAATTCTCGATTTGCGCTACAAGGATGAGGAAGAATCCGACGCTGTTTCCAGCGCATCCGCCAAATCTCCCAAAATGCGCCAGCAACGAACATCCGTCTCCTGTCGTTGGATGGGTGAAGCGGAAAGAAACGCCGCTTCAAAAGCACAACCTTTCTTCCATGGAAAGCAAACAAAATCCGTAGAACTGTTGGATTCTCTATGGTT
>ERZ772867.839-NODE-839-length-39433-cov-8.465844_pt1 | contig 39433 bp, 40 predicted proteins | sample MGYA00511341_ERZ772867 | MGnify/ENA primary metagenome ERZ772867 (study PRJEB29015, sample SAMEA2737707) | human gut metagenome | biome: human gut; feature: human-associated habitat; material: faeces | place: China | collected 2012 ... | reverse complement strand
GAGTCAGGATATTGTCCATTACATTTGCCGAGGTGATCTTGGACTTGTAATCCAAATGGCTGTAAATATTCGCCGTCGTGCCGATGTCGCTGTGGCCCAGCCACTCCTGGATTTGCTTCAGAGGCACATCGTTTGCCAAAAGCAGTGAGGCACAGCTGTGTCTGAGGTCGTGAAAGCGAATGTGCCGCAGACCGTTCTGCTCCAGCAGCTTGCTGAAATTGGCGGTAACGCTTCTGGGGTTGAAGATATTGCCCATGGCATCCACAAAAACATAGCCGTCATACTTTTTGCTGTAGCAATTTCCGCATACGCGCCTATCCTCCTTTTGCTGCTCCCTCAGCGCCAGCAGCTTTTCCCGGATGTTGCTGACCAGCGGCAGGGAGCGCAGGCTGGATTTCGTCTTGGCACGGTCGGCGCAGACGATTTCACATTTGCCGTCTATCTTTGCGTTGGTTACAATGTGCTTAATGGTGATGGTGTCCCGCTCAAAGTCGATGGCGTCCCATTTCAGCCCCAGCGCCTCGCTGCGGCGCAGGCCGTAAAAGGCGGTCATCTGAATCAGCAGGGAGTACGGATGATCCTTGGACGCTTCCAGCAGCCTCTCCAGCTCCTCCTGCCGGTAATAGTCCGCAATGTACCGCTGCTTCTTGGGGCGCTCCACCTTGTCGGCGGGGTTGAAGGGAATCAGGTCCATTTTGACGGCGTATTTCAGCGCCTTGTGGATATTGGCGTGATAGTGGATCACCGTACCGGGTGACACGGTTTTCAGCTCATGCAGATAAAAGCTCTGAATGTGCTTGGCTTGGATTCCGTCCAGCGTCAGTCCGGTGTTTCGGAAATACGGTGCGATCTTCCCCTTTACCATCTGCGTGTAAGAGGAAAAGGTGGTCTTTTCCACCGAGCTGCGGATAATCTCCAGCCACAGCAGCGCCTCCGTGCCGGGATATCATGCATAAGCACTGCCGCAGCCAGCAGCAGGCGTACGGTAATTTCTTTCATAGGGGTTCTGTCTCCTTTCCTTCGACGCAAAAACGCAGAGCAAACCTGGAATGGGATCAAGTTCGGCTCTGCGTCTGTGCGTCTGGCATGATTGCTCTGTATTCTACTTTTCCACTGTGGGCTGCCACCAGGAAGGTCTGTTTACACTTGGGGCAGAACAGCGGGAAGTTTTCCGGTACGGTATCCTCCCGGATCTAGGTGCGGGTTTTGCCCCAGCAGTCCGGGCACAGCACCCAGTGTATCCTTTCACACTCCATGGGACAGCCTCACTCCCCGTGATGCGCCACACTGGCGATCTCCTGCAGCTGGAAGCGGTATTCCTGGCGGACCTCCGGGTATTTTTCCCGGTCTACCCGGCTAAGGAACATCTCCAGCGGGCGGACCCACAGGCCGCCATCCCCGTACAGCTTGCGGTAGATGACACAGGGCACGCCGCTTTCCGAATCGTGCGCCAGGCCCTCCACCAGGTAATAATCGCCCTTAAAGTGGCGATAAACTCTGCCGATCTGCAATTCCTGCATGGTGTTGTCCTCCTTAATTTGTCAAGCATATTTTTGCGGATATTTGGAATACCGGGCGGGGGTTGTATTGACTTTTTCGATGTAAAGCGCTAAAATAGCAAGGAGCAGCAAGCCGGCCGCGAGGCACGGCTTGTTCTATGGAAACGGAGAAAATGAAATGAAACATCAAAAAAGCACACGGAGCTTTGCCAGCCGGTGGGGCTTCATTCTGGCCTCGGTCGGTTCGGCGGTGGGGATGGCCAATGTATGGGGCTTCCCCAATAAACTGGGCAGCAACGGCGGCGGGGCATTCCTGCTGATCTACCTGCTGTTTGTCTTTATCTTCAGCTATGTCGGTCTTCCGGCGGAATTCGCCATGGGGCGGCGGGCGGCCACCGGCACCCTGGGGGCCTACCGCAATGCCTGGGCCACCCGCGGAGAAGCGGCCGGGAAGGTGGGCGGTGTGCTGGGCTGGCTGCCGCTGGCGGGCTCCCTGTGCATCGCTATCGGGTATGCTGTCATTGTTACCTATGTACTGAAAGCGCTGGTGGATTCCCTGACCGGCACCCTGATGACCGCCGATGCCGCCGCCTGGTTCGCTTCCTTTTCGGCGCAGCCCTATTCGGTGGTGCCTTATCACATCATCGTAGTGGTGGGTACCCTGCTTACGCTGTTCCTGGGTGCGCACAGCATAGAGAAGACCAACAAGATCATGATGCCGCTGTTTTTCCTCATCTTCCTGGTGCTGGCGGTGCGGGTATTTTTCCTGCCAGGCGCCGCGGAGGGATATCAATTTATGTTTACCCCGCGGTGGGAAGCCCTGGCTGACCCCATGATCTGGATCTGGGCCATGGGGCAGGCGTTTTTCTCGCTTTCGGTCACCGGTAGCGGCATGATCGTCTACGGGGCTTATCTCTCTCCGCAGGAGGATGTGGTGGGAGTGGCGCAGCATACCGCCCTGTTTGATACCATCGCTGCGGTGGTGGCCGCGCTGGTTATTATCCCGGCCTGCTTTTCCTACGGGCTGGATGTAGGCGCGGGACCCAGCCTGCTGTTTGTCACGCTGCCCACCATTTTGCAGGATATTCCCCTAGGTCAGCTGTTTGCCGTTATCCTGTATATCGCCATGATCTTTGCCGGGGTCAGCTCGCTGCAAAACATGTTCGAGGCCGTGGCGGAATCGCTCCAGAACCGGTTCCCCCGGCTGAGCCGCACCGCTACCCTCATCATCCTGGCCGTACTGTGCCTTGGCTTCGGCATCGGTATGGAGACCATCTCCCAATGGGGGCCGTGGATGGATCTTGTTTCCATCTATATCATCCCCATCGGCGCTACGCTGGGCGCTGTTTCCTGGTTCTATGTAATGAAAAAGGACGAGCTGCTTTCGGCCATCAATACCGGCAGCGGGAAGACCCGCGGCCGCCTGTGGTATGGCATCGGCCGGTACCTTTATGTTCCGCTGGCTGTTATCCTGTGCTGCGTTGCCCTGTTTATGAAGGTCGCGTTCTGATCCCATAAAATACTGCCTCCCGCCGGAGAGCCCGGCCGGGGGCATTCCTTTTGCGAAAAAAGGGAGGTACCCACACCGGTATCTCCCTTTATGTATTACGGCTTACAGCACTACCCGCAGTACAAAGCGGTCATCCACCACCGAGAACTGGCAATTGCCGTGCAGCTTTTCCGCCACATAACGGATGCTTTGGCTGCCAAAGCCGTGGCCTTCCTCCTTGGCTACCGGCAGGCCGTCCCGCAGCTCCGGAGCTTCGGCAAAGGTATTCTTGATGGAAATGAGCAGCTTGTTTTCCTTCATGCGCAGGTCCAGCTCGATATAGCGTTTTTCCGGCGGCAGCTTTTTGACCGCGTGGATAGCATTTTCCAGCGCGTTGGAGAGAATGGCGGTCAGATCCACCTCGGAATAGGGCAGTTCCTCCGGTATCTGCACCGAGTATTTGAACTCGATGCCGCCGGCTTTGATCTTTTCCTCGTAGGAGGAGAGGATCAGATTGACTACCTCATTTTTGCTGTAACACTGGGTGGCGGTATTATCGGTGGCGGTGATGACCTCGCGGATGAATTCCTGCGCCTTTTCGGTCTCGCCATTTTCGATGTAGCCGGAAATATTGGTGAGGAAGTGGCGCATATCATGCCGCAGGATGGAAATTTCATATTGGGAGCGTTTGATTGCCTCGATCTCTTTTTCGGACTGAGTACGCTTCATTTCCATCAGCTGGTTGCGCAGCTCCGCTTCCCGTTTTTCCTCATACTGCTTAAAGTACATGAACAGGAACAGGATGTAGGCGATGCACAGCACAAAGCCCAAAAATTCCGTTACGACCTCCCGGCCGGAATACAGCAGCGTGGTATATACGCCGGTGATATAATCAAACACATAGTAGACTAGTGGCATTAGGCCCAAGATGAGGAGGGACCGAGTGGGCTTTTGCAACAGCTGCGCGGTAGCATCGGAGACAAACCGTATAAGGATAATGAAGGTGATGACTGTGACGGTGATGCGTACCGCGTAGTAGATCCACATCTGGGGCATGGCAGCATAGGCCACCAGGCCCACCCACTTGCTGATCTGACAGCAAAGATAGGCAGTAAGCACCGAAAGGACGGAAAGCGCCGGTTTGTACTTATAGTAGCGGGAAAGGAACAGCACCAGCGGCAAGTGGATAATAAGAGGATAGATTTTTTCGGTACCCTCGGTGCCCAGGCCCAGGTAAGCAGCGATATAGATGATTCCCACCGCGCCGGAAAAAATGAGCAGAGTAAAGACATTGTGGCGGTTCATGCGAACGCCCAGGAAGGCTGCAGATATGTAAACGCCAAACAGAAGCGTAGTAGCATTATGCAGCACAGCCAATATGCTTTCCAGCATGGAGGTCCCTTCTTTCTTTATTCCTCTTGGAACATATGCGCGAAATAAGCCTCCTGAAAGGCTTTGCCGTAGCCCCTCGCGATGGGAATGCTGCGGCCGGATTTGGTAAAGATCTCGTTATTATTAAAGTGATCGACATTGGGCAGGTACACCAGGTAGCTGCGGTGGCACTTGAAGAACCCGCTGCTGACGGTCAGGCGCTCCTCAAAAGAACGCAGCGGTTCGGAGGTTTCCACCACCTTATCTCCGCGCAGATAGAATACCACCCGTTTATTCTGGGCTTCAGCGTATTCGATGTCGTGGAAATAGAGCTTCTGGAAGCCGAAGGAGGTCTTCAGCACCATGTTTTTCGGCTCCGCCTCGAAAAGGTGGCTGCAATCCTCCAGGGCCCGCCGCAGCCGCTCGTAGGTGATGGGCTTGAGCAGGTAATCCTGTGCCCTTACCTCGTAGGATTCCAAAGCGAATTCCGGAGAGGAGGTCAAAAAGATGATCTTTACCGCGGTATCCTGCGCGCGCAGCTCCCGCGCGGTATCCATCCCGTTCAGCAGCGGCATCACAATATCCAGCAGGATGATATCCATGCGGAAGGCCGCGTTTTTGGCGATGAGCTCGTCCCCATTATCAAAGGGATACAGCTCGGTGGGGATCCCGCTGTGATCCGACCAGATGTGGATCATCTGCACCAAGCGCTGCAGGAATTCTCTATCGTCATCACATACGCCAATGCGCAGCATGCCCCTCACCTCCTCTTGTCGTTAGTCTTATTCTATTTTATCCATGTCGATTTTGCAACTATATCGCGCTGCATTTCACACCGATTTTTTCGCATTTCGCACTTGGGCCATTCCCGCTTACATTCCCATGCTACAATGAAGGCAATTAAATAGTGTACTCTTGTCGCAATTATTCGTTTTACCCAATCAACATGGAGGAACTACCCTTGAAAAAAAGAATACTGAGTTCTTTGCTGGCGCTCTTTCTGGTGCTGGCCTTTGGTGCGTGTGGAGAAGATATCTCCACGCCCGAACCCAACGCCGAGGCCGGCACCTGGGCCATCTACTGGTACCTGTGCGGCAGCGACCTGGAATCGAACGGCGGCTTTGCCACCAGCGACCTGATGGAAATGATGGAGGTGGCCCTGCCTGAGAATGTCCGGGTCGTCATCCAGACCGGCGGCGCCAAGACCTGGCAGAACGATGTTGTTGATGCCGATATCCTGCAGCGCTATGTGTACGATAGCGAGGGGCTTACCCTGGTGGATGAGCTGCCCCCCGCCAGCATGGGCGATGCCGCCACGCTGACGGATTTTCTGCGCTACTGCAAACAGAATTACCCGGCTGAAAAGACTGCCGTTCTCTTTTGGAATCACGGGGGCGGCTCGGTAAGCGGCGCGGCCTTTGATGAACGCTACGGCTATGACTCCCTAACCCTGGATGAGATGCAGACTGCCTTTGGCCGGGTGTGGGAAGCCGATGAAAACAATCCGCCCCTGGAGCTGGTAGGCTTTGATACCTGCCTGATGGCCACGGTGGATGTGGCGGGCACCTTTGCCGGTACCGCGCACTATCTGGTGGCCTCCGAGGAAGTGGAGCCCGCCAACGGATGGGACTATACCGGCTGGCTGGGCGCCCTGGCCGCCGATCCCGCCATGGACGGCGCCGCACTGGGTGAGGTCATCTGTGATGCCTACTACGCCGGCTGCCAGGCGGTGGGCACCCACAGCAACGCCACCCTTTCCCTGACCGACCTGACCCGCACCGGCCCGCTGCTGGAGGCCTATGAGGCCTTTGGCGCTGAAGCGCTGGCCGCTGCCTGCGAGGATCCCGGGTTCTTCTCCCGGTTTGCCCGCATTGCCGCGCAGAGCGAAAACTACGGCGGCAACACCCGTGAGCAGGGCTACACCAACATGGTGGATCTGGGCCACATGGCCCGGCAGAGCACCGGCCTGCTGCAAACCGCCGGAGATGTGCTGAATGCCCTGGAGGACTGTGTGCTGTATCGGGTCAGCGGGCCCTACCGCGCCGAATCCACCGGCCTTTCCTGCTACTATTCCTACAATGGCGACCTGAACGATCTGTATGGCTACACCAATGTCGGCGCCGGCCAGGCGTTCAAATATTTCTACTCCTACGAGCTGACCGGCCAGCTGGATGACAACGGGATGGAGTATATCTCCGGCATGAACTACGAGGAGCTGCCGCAGATACAGAGCCTGGCCACCATGGGCTGGGACGGTATGCCGCTGCAGGTGGATGAGAACGGCGTTTCCCATCTCACCCTGGGGCCGGAAGCCGACAGCATCCTGGCGGGCATCGGCTTTTCGCTGTACTATTTTGATGAAGAAAACGATATCATGCTGCTTCTTGGTACCGATAACGATATGAACGCTGACTGGGAAAACGGTGTCTTCTCCGATAACTTCCGCGGCGTATGGGGCGGCATTGATGGGCATATGGTCTACATGGAGCTATGCTTTGAGGGTGAGGATTATAACCTTTACTCCGTGCCGGTGCTGCTGAACGGCGAGCCCTACAACCTGCAGGTCGCCTACGACTTTACCACGGAAGAGTGGAGCATCCTGGGGGCCCGCCAAGGCATTGGCGAGGCCGGTATGTCCGATAAGGAGCTGCGCCTGCTGCAGCCCGGCGATGCCCTCACCACCATCTGGTATCTCTCCTCCTATTCCGGGGAGGATGGCCTGGAGGCCTATGCCGTGGAGGAGCTGACCGTGACCGCAGACACCGCCTTTGCCGAAATGGAGCTGCCGAACGGCCGCTACGGCATGGTATTTGAGATGCGCGACGCCATGGATAATTACGCCTATTCCGATAGCGTATTCTTCCTGTGCGAGGACGGAAAGATCTCTACCCTGATCTACGAATGACCCACTATCCCGTTATAGACCGCATCCCGCGGTTTATATAAAAAAGAAAAAGTATTTGGAGGAACGAACTATGAACACCAAGAAACTGCTTGCTATCCTGCTGGCTGCCATCATGATGCTGGCCCTGGCCGCCTGCGGCGATGAGCCCGCGCCCACCCCCACCCCCGATCCCGACCCCGTAGATACCCCCAATGAGGGCGGCGAGGATGCTCAGAGCGTCCTGACCATGTATACCTTTATGGATACCGTCCCTGATCTGGTCGGCACTGCTTGGAGCTTTATCGGTGGCTGTGTCAACGGCGTTGTGATGACCGAAGATCAGGTCAATCAAGTTCTGAGCCAGATGGATGACTACTATCAGTTCTATTTCAATGATGAGACCACCGTTACACTGTATCAGGGCAACGACACTGCACCCGAAGGTACCTACTCTGCTGTAAATGACACCACTGTAAAGATCGAGGTAGAGGGTGTCACCTATGCCGCTGTCTTTGCTGAGGGCGAATATGGCCCCCTTCTGGTTGCCATGCTGGATTCCACCGGCACCAACGCCTTGGTGTTCGAGATGGTTGTTGAGGGCTGATCCAAGCCATTAGGAACCGCACAGTAAGTTAAAACCGCGGGCGGGCATATGGGTTCAACCCACGCCCGCCCCTTTCCTATCCCTGCGCCGGTTGCGAAAAACTTCTGCGGTTTGCAAAAAAGACGCCTTTCGGCGTCTTTTTTTGCGTGCTTTATTCCTTTGGGATTTTGTATCAGCGGCCCTCCCACTCGGCCTGCCGGCGGGAAAACTCGCAGCCGCAGTAGGGCTGGCGGTACAGACCATATTCCCGCGAAAGCGCGATGGACCGCTGATAGCCGCCCTTTTTCTTAAAATCAGAGGGCAGGTATTCCACCCCATACCGCTTGCCCAACTCCTGCCCAATGGCATTGAGCAGCGGAGCGTTTTTATGGGGGCTTACCGTAAGCGTGGTGGCAAAAAGGGGAAATCCTTTCTCTTGGGCATAGGCCGCCGCGCGTTCCAGCCGCAGCCGGAAGCACCGTTCACACCGGCTGCCGCCCTCAGGGGCGTCCTCCAGGCCGGCCGCAGCCCGCAAAAAGGCCTCGGAGGAGATGGAATCCTCCACCACCGTCACATCCCGGCAAAAGGGCGCCTCGGCGCAGAAGCGCCGCAGCTCCGCCAGCCGCTTTTGGTATTCCGCTGGGTCGGTGATATTGGGATTGCAGAAAAACAGCGTAATGGAGAAATATTGGGTCAGGTACTCCAGTACATAAGAGGAGCAAGGCGCGCAGCAGGCATGCAGCAGCAGCGGCGGACGGGACACCACGCACAGCCGCTCTATTGCTTTTTCAGTCTCCCGCTGGAAGTTCGGTTTTTCCATTTTACCGCGCCTCTTTTCCGCTTTACTATCCCTATTATGCCACACCCGGCCCCAAAAGAAAAGCCCCCGCTAATGGCGGGGCTTTTGCTTAGCTGCCGTGCGTGCGCACCAGCAGCCGGTCCAGGTTATTGTGCTTGCGATAGGCTTCGCAGTACAGGCGGGTGCACTTCTGGTACAGGGCAAATTTCTTCCGGGCGGATTCCTCATCGCCGTATACCTTCCAGGTGCCCACGCACTTGGCACAGCGGGCGCCATGCCGGATAAATCCGCTGACATCCTCCGCCGGATAACCCAGGAACAATCCGATCTCATGCGGAAAATCCTTTCCCCTGTTCAGGCGGCGCACCAGCTCCACCACACAGCGCTCGGGGTCTTCGGTGGGGTAGCGCTTTTCCCTCAGAATGGCGCGTGCCCCCTGCTCCCGCAGGTCCCGCCGCAGTTTTTCCGGGCGATACATGTAGATGAGCTCCCGGTCACCCAGGCTTTTTACCGGCACCAGCCGGATACCGCAGGGCACCAGCCGTTGGTTCAGTCGGCGGATACTCTGCCACAGCGTGCGGGTATCCTCCGCTGGGCAGCTGAATAGGTTTCCTGTTTTTAGCCCCGCCATGGTGGGGCTGCACTGCTCCACCACCAGTTCTTCCGACATCCCGACGCCCCCTTTCCGCTTGTGCTGTTAGTATATCATTTTGGCTCCGCTTTATTTACGCTGGAACAGCCCGCCCAGGCCGTGCTTTTCCTCACAGGGCGCGGTGGTCACGCTTTTCAACTCATAGCCAGTCTCGGCGATCACCGCCCGCAGGCGTTCCTCCTCCAGCGGTTCCTCACACTGGATGACCGTTTCGCCCTTGGTGTGGCTGGAGCTCACCTTTTTTACCGTAAAGTGGCTGCGAATGGCATCATTGATATGCGCCTCACACATGCCGCAGGCCATACCATCCACCTTCAGCGTCATCTGTACCATCTCACTCATCCCTTCTTCTCCGCCGCGTTTTTCAGCAGTGTTTTTATTTTGTATTTGATGTAACTGAGTCCCGCGGCCACCGCCAGCAGCAGCGCCGCAGTCCAGCACAGTTCCTGTATGTTCATGGGGTCCTCCTTAGGAGGCCGCCTCTTCTACCGTCTGGTGGTCACACAGCCCCGCCAGGCTTTCTTCCGGCACCTGCGCCAGCAGCTGGCAGATCATCGTCTGCGGCTCCGGCAGCTCCGGGAAGCCCTGCCGCAGCAGTGCCGCTGCACCATGGTAGTACCGCTGGTACCGCTCGGCTGTTCTGCTGCCGTATTCGGTCAGCGAAACCGCCCCGCGGGTGCCTTTCTTCACTAACCCCAACGCCGTCATGGTATCCACCATATTATGGACGCTGGGCGGAGAAAGCTCTAGTGCCGCCGCCAGATCGACGCAGCGGGTGTGTCCGTTTGCGGCAGTCAGCCGCAGCAGCACCAGCAGGTAGCGGATATGGGCGGCCGTCAGTGCGTTTTGGTTAGCCATTGCTTACCTCCTGTTAAGGCAAAGGGGAAACGCAGATGCTTCCATCCGCGTCTCCCCGCCTGTTGCTTTGTTACTTCTGGTGGCAGGAGCCCGACATGGCGCAGTGGGCACAGTTGCAGCCACAGCTGGATTTTCCTTTTTTCTTGTCCTTTACCAGCTTCCGGATGATGAGTACAACAACGAGAAGCAATACGGCCGAGATCAGAATCGTACCGATATTTTCCGTGATCCATGCTAGCATAAGTCCGACTCCTTTCTGTTATGTCTATGGTCTAAAGTGATTTTGCGAATTACATCTCTACCTTGGTGGTCAGCTTGGTGGCCTCCTTATAGGGGCGTACCAGCATGTAGATGATAGCAGCGAGTACGATGACCGCAGCGATCACACCAATGATATTGGCATTGCCGGTGAACAGGCCGCCGAACTGGTTGATCATCAGGGCTACCGCATAGGCAAAGCCACACTGATAGGCGATAGCGAACCAGGTCCACTTGGGGCTGTTCATCTCACGCTTGATAGCACCGATGGCCGCGAAGCAGGGAGCGCACAGCAGGTTGAATACCAGGAAGCTGTAACCGGTGATACCGGTGAACGCAGCCGCGATGGCATCATATACCGTACCGGCGCCGCCGCTGTACAGTACGCCCAGCGTACCAACGATGTTTTCCTTCGCAACCAGACCGGTGATAGAAGCAACGGTCGCCTGCCAGTTACCCCAGCCCAAAGGTGCAAAGATCCAGGCGATGGCATTGCCGATCTTGGCCAGGATAGAAGCGCTGATCTGCTCCTCCTCCAGCATGCAGAACTGACCATCCAGCCAGCCGAAGCGGGAGGTAAACCACACAAAGATGGTGGAAAGCAGAATGATGGTACCGGCCTTCTTGATGAAAGACCAGCCGCGCTCCCACATGGAACGCAGGACATTGCCCAGCGTGGGCCAGTGATACGCGGGCAGCTCCATTACAAAGGGAGCGGGATCGCCGGCAAACATCTTGGTCTTCTTCAGCATGATACCGGAAATGATGATGGCAGCCATGCCGATGAAGTAAGCGGAGGTGGAAACCCAGGCGCTGCCGCCAAACAGAGCGCCGGCGATCATGCCGATGAAGGGAACCTTGGCGCCGCAGGGGATAAAGGTGGTGGTCATGATGGTCATGCGACGGTCACGCTCATTCTCGATGGTACGGGAAGCCATGATGCCGGGGATACTGCAGCCGGTACCGATGAGCATGGGGATGAAGGACTTACCGGAAAGGCCGAACTTACGGAAGATACGGTCCAGTACGAAGGCGATACGGGCCATATAGCCGCAGGCCTCCAGGAAAGCCAGCATCAGGAACAGCACCAGCATCTGGGGAACAAAGCCCAAAACAGCGCCGACACCAGCCACAATACCGTCAAGAATCAGACCGGAGAGCCAGTCGGCGGTACCGGCCCGCTCCAGGGCGTTCCCCACCAGCACGGGGACACCGGGCACCCATATGCCGTAGTCGGCGGGGTCTGGCTCCTCCCCGATCCTCTCGATGGTCTCCTTGGCCTTTTCATAGTCTGCCACGGTCGCCGTCTCGGTGGAGACAGCAAGGGTTTCCTCATCTTCTACCTCATAGGTAAAGGTGCCATCTGCGGCCAGAGAGCCATTTTCTTCGATGTAGGCATCATAGCCGTCTACGATTAGGGAAGCCTCGCCGTATTCCTCGGCAAGATCGCCGTAACCGCCATCAATGCCCAGCAGATGCCAGCCATCGCCGAACAGCCCGTCATTGGCCCAGTCGGTCGCGGGGGCGCCCACGCCCACCATGGCCACCCAGTAAACGATGAACATGACGACCGCGAAGATGGGCAGACCCAACCAGCGGTTGGTCACGATGCGGTCGATCTTATCGGAGGTGGAAAGACCGCCGTGATTCTTTTTCTTGTAGCAGGCCTTAATGACCTCGCCGATATAGATATATCTCTCGTTGGTGATGATGGATTCGGCATCGTCATCCATTTCGGTCTCTACGGCCTTGATGTCGTTTTCGATGTGCTCCAATACTCCCTTATCGATATTCAGGGAGGAAAGCACCTTATCATCACGCTCAAAGATCTTGATGGCATACCAGCGCTGCTGCTCCTCCGGCATATTGTGCACGGCGGCTTCCTCAATGTGGGCCAGGGCGTGCTCTACGCTGCCGGAGAAGGTGTGCTGCGGAACGGTCTTGCTGTTCTTGGCGGCATCAATGGCAGCCTCGGCGGCAGCCATCACGCCGGTACCCTTCAGGGCAGAGATCTCTACAACCTTGCAGCCCAGCTGGCGGGAAAGCTCTTCTACATTGATCTTATCGCCGTTTTTCTTTACCAAATCCATCATGTTGATGGCGACGACGACCGGGATGCCCAGCTCGGTCAGCTGGGTGGTTAGGTACAGGTTACGCTCCAGGTTGGTACCATCAATGATGTTCAGGATGGCATCGGGGCGCTCGCCCAGCAGATAATTACGGGCTACTACTTCTTCCAGGGTGTAGGGGGAAAGGGAATAAATGCCGGGCAGGTCGGTGATGGTAACACCCTCGTGCTTTTTCAGCTTACCTTCCTTTTTCTCTACGGTAACACCCGGCCAGTTGCCTACAAACTGGTTGGAACCGGTAAGAGCATTGAACAGGGTAGTTTTACCGCTGTTGGGGTTACCGGCAAGGGCAATTCTTACATCCATGCGTTATGGCCTCTCTTTCTGATGATTTTGATTAGCAGACGCTAACCATATGTCGTTAAAAATGCGGGATGCAGCCTCCCGCGGGGTCCGACTTATTCTACCTCTATCTGTTCGGCATCGGCCTTGCGCAGAGAAAGCTCGTACCCGCGCACCGTTACCTCGATGGGATCGCCCAGCGGCGCTACCTTGCGGATATAAACCTCAACGCCTTTGGTCAGGCCCATATCCATGATGCGTCGCTTGATGGCGCCTTCGCCGTGGATCTTTACCACACGGACGGTCTCGCCGATCTTGGCCTCTTTCAGATTTTTCATCGTCTGGTTCCTCCTTCCTGTCACATTTTGCTTTTGTAGTGTAAAAAGGCATCTCTGCCGTTATACCATAATTTTTACCGCCATTTCCTTGCTGATGGCCACGCGGGCTTCCTTTACATTCACTATCACATTGCCGCCCAGGGTATTTACCACAGTCACTTCACCGCCTACCACAAAGCCCAGATTCTCCAAATGGCGTTTTACCTCCGGGCTGCCGCCAATGCGCTTGATGATATTTTCTTCCCCTACCTGCGCCAGGCTTAAAGGCATCATTTGTTTGTCCTCCGTTCCTCAGCCGGTGTCTTTCTTTTGGCTGATGTCACTTTGCAGTTAGCGCTTGCTAACCATGCATTATAATACAAAAACCGCCCTCTCTTGTCAATGGATTTTTCTCAAAAAAAATTCTCCTCCCGCATTTTCGGCAGTCCTGCCATCAGGTTAGCCTTGACTAACAAAAAACTTGTGCAGTTTGCCAAGGCTAACTCGTCATTTCCCCCGCCGCATTACTGTTTTGCTCCTTTTTTATGGAGAATTTCCCCCACAGCCTTGCACTTTGCCCCAAAAATGTGTAAACTATACTCGTAAGGTCTTATTTGCGGCCCATCCATCTCTTATTATGTAAGGAGTATTCTATGCTGGAATTGCAACACATCAGCTACGAAACCGAAGAAAACCGTGAAATACTGCACGATATCAGCCTGACGATCCAGGACCGTTTTGTGGCCATCACCGGCCCCAATGGCGGCGGTAAATCCACCCTAGCCAAAATCATTGCCGGTATCTATACCCCCACCTCCGGCCGCATCCTGCTGGATGGCGAGGACATCACCGCCCTTTCCATCACCGAACGCGCCCGCCGGGGCATCAGCTATGCCTTTCAGCAGCCGGTGCGCTTTAAGGGCCTACGGGTCGGCGACCTGATGAACCTGGCCGCCGGAAAGGACGCCAATATTGCCGAAGTCTGCGCCTACCTCAGCGAAGTCGGCCTGTGTGCCCGCGATTATATCGACCGTGAGTTGGATGCCAGCCTCTCCGGCGGTGAATTAAAGCGCATCGAGATCGCCATGGTACTGGCCCGCGGCACCGCCCTTTCGGTCTTTGATGAGCCGGAAGCCGGTATCGATCTCTGGAGCTTTCAGAATCTCATCCGTGTCTTTGAAAAGATGTACGAGCAGACCCGCGGCAGCATCCTCATTATCAGTCACCAGGAGCGTATCCTTAATATCGCCGATACCATCGTTCTGCTGAAAGATGGCCGCCTGGCGGAATGCGGTCCCCGGGAGGAAGTCCTCCCCCGCCTGCTGCGCAATATCGATACCGCCCCGCCGGTGTGCAGCATGCTTTCCGATCCCATCAAGGAGGTGCGCTAAATGATTGACGAGATCCAAAAAAGACTGTTAAAAGAAGTCGCTGACCTCGATAGCCTGCCCATCGGGGCCTACAATATCCGCGCCAACGGCGCCCCCGCCGGGCGCAATACCACCGCCCATATCAATATCGTCACCAAGACCGATAAGCCCGGTATCGATATTATCATCGCCCCCGGCACCAAAAATGAAAGCGTCCACATTCCCGTGGTCATCAGCCAGACCGGTCTTAAGGATTTGGTCTATAATGACTTCTATATTGGCGAAAACGCCGATGTGGTCATCATTGCGGGCTGCGGCATCCACTGCGCCGGGGCCGAGGAAACCTCCCACGACGGCATCCATACCTTCCATGTGGGGAAGGGCGCCCACCTGCGCTATGTGGAAAAGCACTACGGCGAAGGCGAAGGCCGCGGCAAGCGGGTAATGAACCCCACCACCATTGTCTACCTGGAGGAAGGCGCTTCCATGGATATGGAGACCACCCAGATCGCCGGGGTGGATGACACCCTGCGCAAAACCGGTGGCACCCTGGCAGCCGGCTCCACCCTCACGGTGCACGAAAAGATCATGACCACCGGCGACCAGCACGCCATCACCGATTTTGCCATCGACCTGAATGGCGAAAACTGCAGCACCGATGTGGTAAGCCGCAGCGTGGCACGGGACCACAGCAAGCAGGAGTTCCGCAGCAGCATCAATGGCAACAATGCCTGCGCCGGTCACAGCGAATGTGACGCCATCATCATGGATAAGGCCTGCGTCATCGCCACCCCGGCCCTTACCGCCAACCATGTTGATGCCGCCCTGATCCACGAAGCCGCCATCGGCAAGATCGCGGGTGAGCAGATCATCAAACTGATGACCCTCGGCCTGACCGAAGAGGAAGCCGAGCGGGAGATCGTCAACGGATTCCTAAAATAAACGAAGGAGGCTCATCCCATGAATATTACCGAACGCTTCTTAAAATATGTGGGCTACGGCACCAACAGCGATGAAAAGAGCGAGACCTGTCCCTCCACCCCCAATCAGCTGGTGCTGGGGGCCGCCATTGCTGAAGAACTGAAAGCCCTGGGACTTACCGATGTAGAGCAGGATGCCGATGGCTATGTTTACGGCTATCTCCCCGGCGAGGGCGAAGCCCTTGGCCTTATTGCCCACATGGATACCAGTCCCGCCGTCAGCGGCGATCACATTAAGCCCCGCATTGTCACCTACCCCGGCGGCGTACTGGAGCTGGGCGCTTCCACCCTTTCCCCCACCGATTATCCCTTCCTGGAGGAATATATCGGCCAGGAGCTTATTGTCACCGATGGCACCACCCTGCTGGGCGCCGATGATAAAGCCGGTGTGGCGGAGATCGTTACCCTGTGCGAGTACCTGCTGGCTCACCCCGAGGTAAAGCATCGTCCCATTGCCGTCTGCTTCACCCCCGATGAGGAGATCGGCCGCGGCACCGACCGCTTCCGCATGGATCGCTTCCCTGCCAAGGAAGCCTATACCGTGGATGGCGGCGAGCTGGGCGAGATCGAGTATGAAAACTTCAATGCCGCGGCGGCGACGGTCAAGGTGCGGGGGCTCAATATCCACCCCGGTAGTGCCAAAAACAAAATGAAGAACGCGGCCCTGCTGCTGGCGGAATTTATCGGCCTGCTGCCCGCCGCCGAAACTCCCGCCCACACCGAGGGCTATGAGGGCTTCTTCCACCTCTGCGAAATGTCGGGCGATGAATCCTCCGCCGAAGCGGCCTACATCATCCGCGATCACAACTGGGAAAAGTTCGAGACCCGCAAGGTGCTCATGCAGCAAACCGCCGATTTTATGAATCAGAAATACGGTGCCGGCACCTTTACCCTGCATATGACCGATAGCTACTACAATATGAAAGAGAAGCTCACCGACCATATGTACCTAATCCATAACGCCGAAGCCGCCATGCAAAAGGTCGGCGTCACTCCCAAGATCGTCGCCATCCGCGGCGGCACCGATGGCGCCCGTCTCTCCTACGAGGGGCTCCCCTGCCCCAACCTCTCCACCGGCGGTCTCAATTTCCACTCCATCCACGAATTTATCCCCGTCCGTTCGCTGGAAAAGATGGTCGAAGTTCTCCGGAACCTTGTCACCCTGTAAAAGCACAAAAATATTCCCCCTGCCGCTCCTTTTCGGGAACAGCAGGGGGAATTTTTATGTCAGCTTATTTTTCATAACGCTCAACCATGCGCCGGAAAGATTCTGCGGTGTAAAAGCCACCGGATCGACCGCCACAAAGGGGGCAGGCTCCACTCCAAGAAAATAGTGAGCACAGGCGTATGCCAGCAGCCGTCCTATTTCATAGCTGTTCGGCACCACCACCCCGATAACATTGCTGTGGTCGTCCAGCTGGTCTATAACCTCCTTGCTCACCCCCTGCGTCACCACCTTAATATCGGTACGCCCCAGCAGCGACAGTACTCCCAGCACCGCCTCCGCCATGCGGCTTTGGCTGATGTACAGCGCCTCTATCTGCGGCAGCTCCCGCAGCAGGTCGTTTATCATCGTGTACGCCTGCGTTTCCTCGGTATACTGCACCACCTTATCCAGTGTGATCAGTGGGAACTCCTCCTCCAATATGCTGATGGCACTGCGATCACGGTGCCGCGCCGGCTGGGAATCTCCGCCGTAGCACAGGTAGGCGGCATGGGTCAGCCCATGCGCTGTCATGTATTTGCCCAGCAGCCAGCTGGCCTGCTTACCGCTTTCCACCATGTTGCTGGCAATACAGCAGTCGTACTGGTTCGCAGTAAAGCCTGTCGGCACACAGGAGGAAAACAGCACCTTTGTGCGGCGGGGCAGGTGCTTCCGGAAAGGCGAAACACTGCATTCATCCAGGTTAGGGATGCAGATAACCGCATCCGGCTTGGCCGCAGCAAAGCTCTGCAATTGCAGCTCCTGGATCTCATAGCTGCCGTGGGCGTCGGTCTTTTGCACCAGATGGATCCCCAGCGTATTCAGGCCGTCCCGCAGCCCCTCCAGCTTGGAATGGCTCACCGGCGTGGTCTCCATATAGGTGGAAACGCACACCTTGTAGTCACCCGCCCGCACCTTTTGGATATCCGCCTCGGAAAGCTCCAGCGAAAGCTGACTGGCGCCGGGGCGGTCAAACTGGTCAAAAACCAGAGCCTTGGTGCTGTCCCCGGTGATGAACTCCGGCGAGATGCTGAAAAACCGCTGCCCGCCGTCCCCTTTTATTATTTTGATGATATCCTGCACCACTTCGATGATCCTCATATCGATACGGGTGCGGTTAAAAAACAGGTACTTGGTAAGGAAGATATCCCCGATGGCCAAAAGGGAGATATCCTGCGGCATGGTGACGCCCTGATGCTGCAGGTAATCCACCACATGCATCGTCGCCATCATTTCAGTGGTAATAATGCCGGTAATGCCGCGGCTTTGCAGTGTTCCCAATACCTGGTCCAGGTTTTCCAGCGCCAGCGTACGGAACAGGTAAGTCTCGATCTCCACCAGGTTTTCATCAGGAAATACCATATGGTTCTGCTTGTAAAACAGCTTGCATGTCTCCAGCACCAGCCGATTGGTGTAGGGGTTCTCCTTGGGTGTGATAACCAGAATGTTGCGGTGCCCCAGCGAGACCATATGCCGCAGCGCCGCTACCATCGCCGCACGGTAATCAAAGTTGATGTGGTAGCAGCGCGGGTACACCTTCGGGTCGTGGTTCAGGAAGATGATGGGTGCCTCCACTGTCTCGTGATAGCGGGTCTGCACCAGCCGCACCGTGTAGTCCAGTATGATGTAGTCCAACCCATAGCGCTTCTGATAAGTTTTCAGTTCCTGCAGGGTCATCTCGGTCTTTACCAAAATCGATACCACCTCGATATCACCGGGACCCACCACACGGTGAGAAAGCTCCTCGCGGTTGTGGATATCCCCACAACAGTGCAGGGCATCGATCAGGTCCTCGGCAAAACTGCACCGGTAGTTGCGCAGTAAAAAGCCCACCGTGATCTTCCCACGCTCCTGCTTTGGCGCACCCAGTTCCTCCATGGCCCGCTCCACACGGCCGCGCAGTTCGTCACTGACGAACCTTGTCCGGTTGATGACATGCGACACCGTCGCCACCGATGTACCCGCCCGCTTCGCGATCTCCTGAATGGTCGCCATATTTTTCACACCCTCTCGTTTTGTCAAAAATCCGTTATCGCTTTTGTGCAGTTTACCGTTTTAGCCTCCTCTAATCTTTTTTTGGTGTCAAAATTTGCGTAAAACAGCACTTTCATGTGCTTTCCGCTTCATTGTCTTGCTTTTGATAACCTCTTCCTCTTGTTCAAAATCGTCAAATTGTTGTTTATTTTTTGGCATATTTGTGAAATCCAGCACCATTTTTACCTTAATCAGAAACAGTGAAGTCCAATTTGCGTAAATAATACACTTTTTCGGCCCAAAAAGCAATGTTTTTCCGTTCTATTTCAGTCAAAATTCTCTTTTTCTCATTTGACACTCCCGAATGTTGAAGGTAACATGAAATTGTAATGTGTGGCGCGCGCACAAAACAGTGTTCAAATAATAGAAAGATTCAAGAATATTTGAGGAGTGTAGTTTTATGAAGTTAGAAAAGGAAGGCTTGGTCGTAACCCCATTGACCGAGCAGAAAACCGGTCTGTGGGATATGGCATTCATCTGGTTCTGTGCCAATGTCGCCGTCCCCCGTCTGATGATCGGCGGCTCGCTGGCGGAGCTGGGCTTCGGCAAAATGATACTCATTCTCATCGCCGGCAACATTCTGGTATTCCTGCCTCTGCTGGCACTGGGCGTCATCGGCTTCAATGTTCGTATTCCCACCATGGCTGCCACCCGCATGACCTTCGGCGTTAAGGGCTCCTATCTGCCTTCCGTCGCCAACGGCATTCAGCTGCTGGGCTGGGGCGCCAATGTCACCGTCATCTGCGGCGCTTCCATCAACAGCATCATTAAGGCAATGACCGGCTTTGAGAACCTTGCCCTGTGGATCGTTGTCACCGGCATCGTTCAGCTCGTCATCACTGCCTACGGTGTGCGTTCCATTACCTGGCTGCAGCGTGTTTCCGTTCCGCTGCTGGCTATTCTCACAGTTGTTTCCGCCATTCTCATCATCAAGAACTACGGCTGGAGCAGCATCACCAATTATCAGCCTGTCGCCGCCATCGGTCTGCTTGCCGGTCTTGATATCGTCGCCAGCAACGCCTTCGCGTGGGGTCCCATGGTCTGCGACTACACCCGCTACGCCAAAAGCAAGTCCTCCTCCAGCTGGGGCACCCTCATCGGTTCTCTCGCCGGTGCTGCGGGCTTCATGTTCGTGGGCGGCATCTCCTATATGACCACCGGCAATGCCAACCCTGTTGATATGCTGCTTTCTCTGGGGCTTGGTATTCCCGCGCTGCTCATCATCGTGCTGTCCTCCGTTACCACCAATGTTATGAACCTCTACTCTGCCTCCATCTCCTTCGTCAATGTCTGGCCCAAGGCGAAGCCCTGGCAGATCATCGGCATCGGCGGCATCGTTATGACCGGTATCGCGCTGATCCCCAACCTCATCGGTCATTTCATCAGCTTCCTCACCATCGTCGGCTCCATCTTCGTTCCGCTTATCGCTATCATGCTGGTAGATTACTTCCTCATCAAGAAACAGAAAGTGGTTCCCGAGGAAATGCTGGCAGAGGATAGCACCTCCAAGTACTGGTTCAAGGGCGGCTTTAACTGGAAGGCCATCATCATCTGGCTCATCGGTGCCGTTATGTACAACATGCTCTATTACTTCTGGCCGGTTCTTGGTTCCTGCATTCCCACCTTCCTCGTCATCGGTATCCTGTATTATCTGGTCGCCGATAAGAAATGATCCATGGAGAAAGGCGGTAACTAAACTATGAGCACTATTCTCATCAAAAACGCCAGAATGCGCGGTCATCAGGAGCTCACCGATCTCTACATCAAGGACGGTGTCTTTGCCGAGATCGGGGGCGGGCTTTCTTACCCTGCCGATGAGATCATTGATGTCGCCGGCAAGCTGGTCTCCGCCCCGTTCTGCGATGCCCATCTGCATCTGGATGCTGTCCTCAGCGTCGGCAAGCCCCGCTACAATATGAGCGGCACCCTCATCGAGGGCATCAACATCTGGGGCGAGCGCATGCAGGGTCTTACCAAGGAGACCATCAAGAAAAACGCCCGCGATGTCATCAAGTGGGAAGTCGCCAATGGTTCCATGTTCCTGCGCACCCATGCAGATGCCACCGAGCCGACTGGTACTGTGGTGGAAGCGCTGCTGGAGGTTCGTGAGGAAATGAAGGACCTCGTCGATCTTCAGATCGTCGCGTTTCCTCAGGAATGTATCTTCACCGAAAAGGGTCACACCGACCTGATGGAAAACGCCATGAAGCTGGGCTGCGATGCCGTTGGCGGCCTACCCTACATGGAGTACAGCCCTGAGGACGGCCTGCGCGATGTCAAGTTTGTCTTTGACCTCGCGGAAAAATACGGTGCACTCATCGATATCCACTGCGATGAAAATACCGATGACCAGTCCCGCTTTGTGGAGGCAATGGCACGGGAAACAATTGTCCGTGGAATGCAGGGCCGTGTTACGGCAAGCCATACCACCGCCATGCACAATTACAATAATGACTTCGCGTTCAAGCTCATAGGCTTCCTCAAAAAAGCCCAAATGAACATGGTCACCAATCCCTTCGCCAACTCCTGCCTGCAAAACCGCACCGACGGCTACCCCCGTCACCGCGGGCACACCCGCGTGGATGAGCTCCTGGCCAATGGCATCAATGTCTGCATCGGCAGCGATGACATCATGGATCCGTGGTATCCCATGGGCAAGGGCTCACCGCTTGCCGGCGCCGCCCTGCTGATGAACTACGCCCAACTCAGCGGCTATCCGCAGGTCGCCCAGCTCATTGATATGATCACCTGCAACAGCGCCCGCACTATGTGCCTTACGGGCTATGGTCTCGCCGTTGGCAATCCCGCCAATATGATCGTACTGGACGCCGAAAGCGAGTTTGACGCTATCCGCCTGCAAAGTGAATGTCTCTATGTCATTCGCCATGGCTGCGTCGTCTGCCGCACGGTACCCGCCCGCCGCACACTGGAATTCGAGGGCAAGCAGGAAAATATCGACTTCCGCCTCACCGCGGAAAACCTCTAAGCAAAGGAAGGCAAATCTTATGGCAATGAACAATAAAAATGACAACCGCAGCAAAAAAATCGTCTTTTGCTCCAGCTGCCTACTGAATACCAATAATAAGGTGCTTCCGCTGGCACGCTACGGTGGCTTCAGCAAGGAATTTATTGATATCCTCGCGAAGTACGATCTGGGCGTACAGCAGATGGATTGCCCCGAAACCCTATACCTTGGCATCCAGCGCTGGCAGCACACCAAGAATCTTTATGACAATGTTGGCTTCCGCCGTCACTGCCGTCAGCTGGCGGAAAAGGAAGTAGACTATATGTACTCCTACATGCAGATGGATTATGATACCGTAGCAGTGCTGTGCTGTGATGGTTCCCCCACCTGCGGTTGCGGGCTGACCAGTTGGGATGAAAACTGGGGTGGCCCCCCTGAGGCTCCTCTGGATTACGGCAATGCTGTTATCGAAGGTGTCGGCGTTTTTGTCGATGAAATGCAAAAGGCGATCCGCGATCGTGGCCTACCCATGCCTCCGTTCTATGGTCTGGGGCTCGATGATGCCTCTCAGCCCTTCGATCAGATCATCGCAAACTTTGATGCCTTTCTTGCAAAGTGCATGAAGGAACTCGAAAAGTAACAGGTTTTCCCTCTCTCTTTTGGGGCCAGCCGGAATTGTCTCCCCGGCTGGCCCTTTCTCTTTGTCCTTTGCCCTATTTCTTCATTTCCTGGGCTCCCCTCTCCACCGGCGGTCTCAATTTCCACTCCATCCACGAATTTATCCCCGTCCGTTCGCTGGAAAAGATGGTCGAAGTTCTCCGGAACCTTGTCACCCTGTAAAAGCACAAAAATATTCCCCCTGCCGCTCCTTTCCGGGAACAGCAGGGGACATTTTTCTGCCAACCGGTACGGTTTTCCCTCCTTTTTCCTCCCTTTTACCTTTTGTGTGGATATAAGCCTATCCGCCAATCCATCCGTCGATTTGACGGAAAATGGGCGTAGAAAAAGGACAGTCGATTTCTCGGCTGCCCTTTCGATATGAAGATAGCTCATTCAGTTTGCGGCAGGGTCTTGTTCTGATACTTCTTCACCAGAAGTTTGGTTATTGGGGAGCGGGCCATACCCGTCTGGGTTTCCGTCGAGGTCTGTGCTATGATAGTTTTCATACAACCAGTATTTCCCGCCAATCCCAACGACGATGTTTTCGCCATATTGATAAACTTCTGCGCCAACAATAGGGTGATTTGCCTGGAAGTTTTCTTTGGGTATGCCGTCCAAATAATTACCTGCGTCATTTGTGCCTTGGAAGTTGGTAACATCACTTTCAATGACACCTAAATAAACAAAATCGCCTTTCAATTCGTTGAACGATGTTTGCGAAGTGGACTGCTTATACAAGGTGTCATTAACATAAATCATCGGTGCTGCGTCTGCTATACCCGGAGTAGTAACACTATCGTTGTTGTGGGGAAAATGGGAAATTGCCGCGACGCATACTAAAGCCAAACAAGCTGCAACCGCTCCCCATTTAGCCCAGATGGACTTCTTTGCTTTTTGGTATACCCTTGCCTCGCTGACATATTTCTCATTGATATCGCCAAGGACCTCATACAGTTTTTCGTTAGTCATAGTTCAAAGCCCCTTTCTAAAAGGTAGTTGTGCAGTTTAAGGCGGAGGCGGTTAAGGGTCATTGATACTGCCCCATCATTCATGCCGTGCCGGACAGCAATTTCTGAAATGCCATCGGTGTACCAGTATCGGCTGATAAAAATACTTCTATTCTCTGGAGAAAGACTATCCAGAAATGTATCAATGGCTTTCGTGAGTTCCTTTTGGTCAAATGCCTGCCCAACATCATCCTTGCCAGATACCAGGTCTGAAAGTTCCTCCAAAACCACAGGCAACTCTCCGCCGCCTCGTTTGTCGGCATTGTTATGCTTGTATCGGTTAAACGATAAGTTTCGGACTATTTTCCCAAGGAATGTAGATAGAATGCTCGGTCTATGCGGTGGCATGGAGTTCCACGCGTTCAAGTATGTGTCGTTCACACATTCCTCGGCATCTTCATTATTACCCAATATGTTTTTGGCAATCGAGGTGCAGTAGCTTCCATACTTGTCTGCTGTTGCGGGGATTGCCTGCTCATTCCTATCCCAGTATAACTGGACTATATTTGCGTCATCCATCAGCGTTCACCCCACTTTCGAATTTACCCTTTCACCTATATACACAACTTTTGAACTCAAATCTCACACATTTTTTCAAATATCTTTCTATCCCATAATACCACAATGTTCTACAATTTTGGCATGAAAAGATGCCGAGGTTGCCTTCGGCTCTTTTCGGTATCCAGTATCGGTGAAGTGCGTGATTTAGTGAAATCACTGGAGTTCTACCCTATCCACACAAAGGTTAAACGGGAGCCTTTTTCCCTTTCGTTGACTTTCTCATTTAGTAATAGTATACTATAAGTTAAGTCTGCTATTTGTGCAAAAATACTTTTACGGAGGTCGTCATGTCCGTCAATTCCATGCCAAAAGAAAACAAAATGGGGACAATGCCGGTCAAAAAGCTCATTTTTAATATGGCCCTGCCGCTCATCATCTCCATGCTCATCCAGGCCCTTTATAATATCGTCGATAGCATCTTCGTCTCCCGCATCAGTGAGGATGCTCTCACCGCCGTTTCGCTGGCCTTCCCCGTTCAGAACCTCATGATCGCCTTTGCCACCGGCACCGGCGTGGGTATGAATGCCCTGCTTTCCCGCCGCCTGGGCGAGAAAAACCGCGAGGCCGCCGAGGAAGTCGCCAATGTCGGCCTGCTGCTTTCCATCTGCACCGCCGTGGTATTCGCGCTGTTCGGGGTTTTCGGCTCTCAGCTCTACTTCTCCATGCAGAAGGGTGTTTCCCCCATCATCGCGGAATACGGCGCCCAGTATCTTTCCATCGTCTGCATCGGCTCCATCGGCATCTTTGTGGAGATCACCGCCGAGCGGATGCTGCAGGGCACCGGCCAAACCCTCATCACCATGTTCATTCAGGGCATCGGCGCCATCATCAATATCATCCTCGATCCCATCATGATCTTCGGCCTCCTCGGCTGCCCTGCCATGGGCGTCCGGGGCGCTGCCTATGCTACCATCATCGGTCAATTGGTCGCCGCAGTGCTTGGCATTGTCCTCAATCAAAAGCACAATACCGATGTCCGTGTCAATCTCAAAAAGATCCGTTTCAATTTTCCCCTCATCGGCGAGATCTATTCCATCGGCTTCCCCTCCATTTTGATGACCGCCATCGGCTCGGTCACCACCTACCTCATGAATCAGATCCTGCTGGCGTTCAGCACCACCGCGTCGGCGGTCTACGGCGTCTACTTCAAGCTCAACAGCTTTTTCTTTATGCCGCTCTTCGGCCTCAATAATGCCGTTGTTCCCATCGTCGCCTACAATTACGGTGCCCGCAACCGCGGCCGCATCCATCAGGCCATCCGCACCTCCACCATCACCGCTGTCACCATCATGCTGCTGGGCTGGGCCGCATTCTTCTTCCTGCCGGTACCGCTGCTCCGCCTGTTCGATGCCTCCGAAGCCATGATCGCCATTGGCATCCCGGCCTTCCGCATCACCTCCTTCACCTTCCCGCTGGCAGCGGTCAGCATTGTCTGCAGCAGCGTGTTCCAGGCCCTGGGCAAAAGCATGTACAGCATGCTGGTCTCACTGGGGCGTCAGCTCATCGTGCTCATCCCGGTGGCATACCTGTTCTCCCTTACCGGCGTGCTGCAGGATGTCTGGCTGGCCTTCCCCATCGCGGAGGTCGTCTGCCTGGTTTCTTCGCTGTTCTTCCTCAAAAAAGTTCTTCATCGTTTGGATGATTTCCCCCAATAAAATTCCGGTTTGTTGGGCACATTGCCCTCTGTTTTGTGCTTTTTCTCCCTATTGTCGCAAATTTTCATTGTTTTCCTGTGTTCATTTGTCAGTTTTTCAGTCTTGACATCTATACGCTAAAGCGCTAAAATTGCACCATCGAAACAATGATTCACCCCAGCGGTGAAGGAAAGGAGCCCCGGCATGATGATGTTCTCTGCTTCCCATCGGAATCATAATTTTGCTTCTGCTGCATGCACAGAGGCTTCTTCTGCCTGCGCCGCTTCTGCCAGCTCTGCCAATATCGTCATTATTATGGGCGCCATGGTTATGGCGTCCATTTTTGTTGCCGTCATTATTAGCCTGCTGGGCATTATTCGACTGCCCCTGCTGATTATGATGCCGTTCATATTGGCCGTTCTTGGAATGAATTTGCGATAACTGTTCCTGATACAGTAAGCGGTTCTGCCAAACGGCGGGGCCGTTTTTTGTATATATGTTCTAAATTAGCAAAAGCAAAGGAGTAAAACAAAATGAAAAAGTTTCTGTGTATGATGATGGCCGTTCTCATGGTTCTGGCCATGGCCGCCTGCGGCGGCGAACCCGCCAACAACGGCGGCAATGATACCCCCGACGCCACCACTGTCAAGATCGGCGGCATCGGCCCCCTCACCGGCGCCTATGCCAACTACGGTCTGTCCGAAAAGAACGGCGCTGAACTGGCCGTCAAGGAGATCAACGAGGCTGGCGGCATTGCCGGCAAGCAGATCGAACTCAGCTATCAGGATTCCCAGGGCGAGTCCGAAAGCGCTGTCAATGCCTATGGCAAGCTGATGGACTGGGGCATGGAGGTTTCCCTCGGCTGCGTTCTCTCCGGTGAGAATGCCTCCGTTGTTGCCGCTGCCCGTGATGATGATGTCCTGCTGATCACCCCCTCCGGCTCCGCCGATAAGTGCATCGATGGCAACGATAAGGCTTTCCGCGTCTGCTTCTACGATTCCTATCAGGGCGCTGCCGCTGCCCAGTACATCAAGGATAACAACATGGTCGATACCGTTGGCATCCTCTATCAAAGCGATAACGATTATTCCGTCGGTCTGTATAATGCTTTCGTAGCGAAGTGCGGCGAGCTGGGCATCACCATCGCCGAGACCCAGACCTTCACCTCCTCCACCAATACCGATTTCTCCACTCAGGTCAGCGCGCTGGTTTCCTCCGGTGTCAAGCTGGTATTTATCCCCCTTTACGCGGAGGAAGCCTCCACTTTCCTCACCCAGGCCCATGGCAAGTTCGCCGATGATGTTTACTTCTTCGGTGCCGATGGTCTCGATGGCATCCTCGGCAAGGTCGAGCAGGATACTTCCCTCGCCAACAATGTTCTGATGCTCACCCCCTTCGCCGCCGATAACCCCGCCGAGAATGTTCAGAGCTTCGTCAAGAAGTATCAGGAAGCCTACGGCGCTACCCCCGATCAGTTCGCCGCCGATGCCTATGATGCCATCTATGTCATCAAGGCTGCCGTCGAAAAGGCCGGCTCCACCAGCGGCGCGGCACTCGCTTCCGCTCTTACCTCCCTCACCGTCGAGGGTGTTACCGGCATCATGACCTGGACCGCCGATGGCAACACCAATAAGCCCGCCAGCGCTATCCTCTACTACGATGGTGTCGGCACCCTGTTCGATTCTCAGGATTAATTCATTAAGCTATCTTCATTCTTCATTTTTCTTTCTTATCTCTATCTCCTCAAAGCGGCTCCCTCCGGGCAGGTCTCCTGTCCGGAGGAGCAAGCCTACTTATTAAAGGATTGAACTTACCATGACTCACTTTATCCAAACCTTAATCAGCGGACTCAGTCTGGGCAGTATTTACGCCCTCATCGCGCTGGGCTACACCATGGTGTACGGCATCGCCAAGATGTTGAACTTTGCCCACGGCGATATCATCATGATCGGCGCTTACGCCGGCATCATCGCCGTTGCGCAGATGGGCCTGCCGCCCCTCATCGCCGTGCTGCTCAGCATCCTTATCTGTGCGCTGCTCGGCGTCCTCATCGAATTTTTGGCCTATAAGCCGCTGCGCCAGGCGCCGCCCCTCAGCGTGCTCATCACTGCCATCGGTGTCAGCTACTTTTTGCAGAACCTCGCCCTGATCCTTTTCGGTTCCCAGCAGAAGGCCTATCCCACCATTGTGCAGTTGGGCCAGGTCACCATCGGCAGCGTCACCATCGATGGTGTCACCATCCTTACCCTGCTGGTCACCGCGCTCATCATGGTGGTGCTTTCCTTCTTCATCAACCGTACCCGTATGGGCAAGGCCATGCGGGCCGTCAGCGAGGATAAAGCCGCCGCGGCGCTCATGGGCATCAGCGTCAATCGCACCATTTCCATTACCTTCGCCATCGGCTCGGCGCTGGCCGCTGTCGCCAGCATCTTCTATGGCATGTCCTATATCTACATCAAGCCCACCACCGGCGCCATGCCCGGCATCAAGGCCTTTACGGCAGCCGTATTCGGCGGTATCGGCTCGGTGCCCGGCGCCATGCTGGGCGGCATCCTGCTCGGTCTCATCGAGCAGCTCTCCAAGACCTATATTTCCACCCTCTGGGCCGATGCCATCGTCTTTGGCGTTCTGGTCCTGGTCCTGGTGGTCAAGCCCACCGGCCTCTTGGGTAAAACAATGAATGAGAAGGTGTAAGAAGATGAAACAGAAAAAATTCAAATTTTCCGGCGATCTTCTGACCTTCATCCTGGTCGCAGCGGTTTACTCTGTGGTCGCCTACCTGCTGTATGGCGGCAGTCTCACCCGCCAGTTCTCCAATATGATCATCCCCATTTCGGTCTACATCGTGCTGGCGGTCTCGCTCAATCTCGTTGTCGGCCTTTTGGGGGAACTTTCCCTGGGCCACGCTGGGTTCATGTCGGTCGGGCTTTTCTCCGGCTGTCTTTTGTCCATCGCCCTGGTGGATGTCCTCCCCATGGCGGTCCGCCTGCCTCTTTCCATGGTCATTGGCGGCCTGGTAGCGGCGCTCTTTGGCCTTGCGGTCGGTCTGCCCGCTCTGCGGCTCAAGGGCGACTATCTTGCCATTGTCACCTTGGCTTGCGGCGAGATCATCAAGAACATCATCACCAATCTTGATTTTACCGGCGGCGCTTTGGGCCTCAATACCAACCCCATCTATTCCAATGCAAAAAAGCTCCTGCCCTACGCTGTCATATTGGTGCTGCTCACCGTTCTTGTCATGATGAACCTCAAGCGCTCCAAGCAGGGCCGCGCCATCATGGCCATCCGGGATAACCGCATCGCCGCCGAATCGGTCGGCATTGATGTTACCCGCTACAAGCTCATGGTTTTCATGCTGGCCGCGTTCTTCGCGGGGGCAGCCGGCGTGCTGTACGGCCACTTCTTCGCCAATGTCAAGGCAGCCACCTTCGATTACAACATGTCCATCGAAATCCTGGTCATCGTGGTACTGGGCGGCATGGGCAGCATCCCGGGCTCCATCATCGCCGCCATTGTGCTTACCGCCCTGCCGGAGGCCATGCGTGAGTTTGCCGATTACCGGATGCTTCTCTATGCCATCGTCCTCATCATCGTCATGCTGGCCACCAATAATCCCACCATGAAGGAATTTTTCCACCGCATCTCCCCGGCCGAGGTCCTGCGCCGCGCCAAAAAGAAAAAAGAAAAATCTCTGCAGAAGGAGGGCGCTTAAATGTCTGTCAAGACCCACAATAAAACCAAGCTGGTCCCGGTCAACCGCAGCGTTGCCCTCCTGCCGGAACGGGATGCCAAGGTCAGCCCCATCCTGGAGTGCATCGATCTGGGCGTGACCTTCGGCGGTCTTAAGGCCGTGGATAACTTCGATATCACCATCGGCCGCACCGAAATCGCTGGGCTCATCGGCCCCAACGGCGCCGGCAAGACCACCATCTTCAATCTGCTCACCAAGGTCTATCAGCCCACCCACGGCACCATCCTGCTGGATGGCAAGGACATCCACAGCATGACCACCGCGCAGGTCAACCGCGCCGGCATCGCCCGTACCTTCCAGAATATCCGCCTGTTTTCGGAGCTGACGGTGGAGGAAAACATCACCGTCGCCATGAGCAGCCAGATCAAGTACAATATGGCCAGCGGCATCTTCCGCCTGCCCTCCTTCTGGAAAGGCGAGCGCATCGCCCACGAGCGCGCCATGGAGCTGCTCTCTATCTTCCACATGGAGCAGTTTGCGAATGCCAAGGCAGGCAGCCTGCCCTACGGCGCCCAGCGCCGGCTGGAGATCCTGCGTGCCCTGGCTACCAACCCCTGTCTGCTGCTGCTGGATGAGCCCGCCGCGGGCATGAACCCCTCTGAAACAGCCGAGCTGATGGAAAACATTCGCACCATCCGCGATACCTTCAAGATCGCCGTGCTCCTCATCGAGCACGATATGAGCCTTGTTATGAATATCTGCGAGGGCATCGCCGTGCTCAGCTTCGGCCGCATCATCGCCAAGGGCTCCCCGGAGGATATCCAGTCCGATCCCAAGGTCATCGAGGCCTACCTGGGCCGTAAAAAGGAGGCGTAACCCATGAGTGAAATGCTGAAAGTCAGTGACCTCCATGTCTATTATGGCAGCATCCACGCTGTTAAGGGCGTTTCCTTCGAGGTCCACGAGGGCGAGGTCGTCACCCTCATCGGTGCCAACGGCGCCGGTAAATCCACCATTCTAAATACCGTTTCGGGGCTTCTGCATCCCCGTTCCGGCTCCATCCTCTTTCACGGAAAAGACCTGCACGGCGTCCCAGCCCACAAGCTGGTGGGCATGGGCCTGGCCCAGGTCCCGGAGGGCCGCCATGTCTTTTTGCAGATGACGGTGCAAGAAAACCTGGAGATGGGCGCTTTTTCCCAGCCCTCCTCCGGCATTGAGGCGGACCTGGAAAGCGTTTATCAGCGCTTCCCTCGCCTGCTGGAACGCCGTAAACAGATCGCCGGTACCCTTTCCGGCGGCGAGCAGCAGATGCTGGCCATGGGCCGCGCCCTGATGAGCCACCCCAAGCTGCTCATGCTGGATGAACCCTCCATGGGTCTTGCGCCCATCCTGGTGGAGCAAATCTTCGGAATCATCCGGGAGCTGCACGCTTCCGGCACCACCATCCTCCTGGTCGAACAGAACGCTCAGGCCGCCCTGGAGGTCGCCGACCGGGCCTATGTCCTGGAAACCGGCCGCATCGTTCTTTCCGGTACCGGCGCCGAGCTGATGGCCAGCGATCAGGTGCAAAAAGCCTACCTCGGCGGTTAATTTGCCATCCTTACTCCTTTTTTATACGAATCATTCCCGGCGGGTGTATCATGCAGCACCTACCGGGAATGATTTTTTGCCTTGATTTTACTTGTTGCGGCAGGTCCCTGCCACGGCCCTTTTCCTTCTCCGCCAGTCCCTGCCGCATCCGGGATACGGCCCGCAGGGCCGGCGCCGTTCCGGCGCCGCAGGCGGCCTCCGGCCGCCGAATTCGTCCTGCGGACGAATTGCCCTGCGGGCCGTCTTCGGCTCTCCTCTTACCCCTGCATCCTACTTCTTTTCATATCTCAGCACCGCAAATTCCACCGGCGTCGTCAGCTCCGTTTTCGCCAGCAGCTTCTGCTGGTCCGCCGCCCCGGTCTTGTAGTAGTACGGCGTCATCATAAAAAGACTTTCAATCTCCTGTCCTCGCACCGTCATCTCATACCGCAGCTCCCGGCAGTCTACCAGTCGGAAACCCTCCAGCTCATACGGCTTTACCTCATTGCGGTATGGCTTTTCGTAGATGGCCTCCTTCAGCCCGTACAGATGATTTTCCAAAGGAATGACCATGATAAACTGCCCGTCCGGCTTCAGCACCCGCAGGAATTCCTCCCCACAGTACGGTGCAAAGACCGAAAGCAGCAGGTCCACGCTTTCTCCCGCCACCGGCAGATGAAAACAGCTGGCTACTGCGTATTCGGTCTCCCTATCCCGCTTGGCCGCCTCCTGCAGCGCCGCCTTGGAAATATCGATTCCCGCCACCTTCGGCCGGTATTCCCTCTCCCGCAGCGTTTTGGCCATCTCCGCGGTATAGTAGCCCTCACCGCAGCCCGCGTCCAGCACCGTCATCCCCTGCCTTGCCGCCGCCAGGCCCTGCTTTATCAGCTCCTGCCGCATCGGGTCATAGTATCCCCGCCCCAGGAAGGCGCTCCTCGCCTTCACCATCCGCTTGTCATCCCCGTGATGCTTCCGGCCGGTCTGCTGGCTCAGCAGCAGGTTCACATATCCGCTCCTCGCCACATCAAAGCTGTGCCCCGCCGGGCACACCAGCCGGCGCTCTTCCCGGCACAGCGGCTTTTGGCAGCTTGGGCAGCAGAATATACTCATCGCTTTTTCTCCTCCTCTACTTCCTGCAGGGCCCCCATCTGCGGCGGAGCTGCGGGGCTCCGCCCCGCCCCCGCGCGCCCTGCGGGCGCGCGGGTCACCGGCCCCTGCGGGGCCGGCGGCTCCGCCGCCCCTCCTTCGCAGGCTTTTCTTCTTCCCCCAGTATAGCACGGGAGCCGCCCGCTTTCCAGCAGGCAGCTCCCTTTTCGTCCATATAAATATCACGAAAGAAAAATTTCCTTAGCGTGCAGCCTGGCCAGGCTCCGCAGAATGGTCATCTCGGCGTTCTGGCACTCCAGCACGCTGTGCTTCTGGCGCAGCTCTTCCTGCGCCTCCGCCAGCGCCCGGCGCTCGCGCTCCTCGTCGATCTCCTCGGGCCGCAGCACCTCTTCCACCATCACCGATACGGTATTCTCGCCCACCCGGGCAAAGCCCGCATCCACCACGGCGGATTGCCACTCGCCGTCCGGCGTTTGCAGCCGCATCGTCCCCGGCACAATGCCGATGACCGCAGCCTCATGGTGCGCCATAATGCCCATCGAACCATCCTGGATCGGCAGCTGGACCTGCACCGCCTCCCCTTCGTAAAAGACGCGGGAAAACCCGATCACCTTCAGGGTAAAGGTCTCCATTTTGGCACCTCTCCTTTCCGGTCGTTACACGCCTTGCTTGGCCTTTTCTATGACATCCTCGATGGTGCCGACATTGAAGAACGCCCACTCGGGGTATTCGTCCATCTCACCGTCGATGATGGCTTTAAAGGAACGGATGGTATCCCGGACGGGGACATACTTGCCCGGTACGCCGGTAAAGTTTTCCGCCACATGGAAGGGCTGCGAAAGGAACTTCTGGATCTTTCTCGCCCGGTAAATGGTCACCTTATCCTCGTCGGAAAGCTCCTCCATACCCAGGATCGCTATGATATCCTGCAATTCCTTGTACTTCTGCAGGATCTTCTGCACGGCTCTCGCCGTTTCGTAGTGCTCCTGCCCCACAATGTCTGCCTCCAATATACGGGAGGTGGATTCCAGCGGGTCTACCGCCGGGTAAATACCCTGCTCCACGATCTTACGGGAAAGTACGGTAGTCGCATCCAGGTGGGCAAAGGTCGTCGCGGGGGCGGGGTCGGTCAAGTCATCGGCCGGTACATATACCGCCTGCACCGAGGTAATGGACCCGTCATGGGTGGAGGCGATGCGCTCCTGCAGCTCACCCAGCTCGGTGGCCAGGGTAGGCTGATAGCCCACGGCACTGGGCATCCGCCCCAGCAGGGCGGAAACCTCGCTGCCTGCCTGCACAAACCGGAAGATGTTATCAATGAACAGCAGCACATCCTGGTGCTCCACATCGCGGAAGTACTCCGCCATGGTCAGTCCGGTCAGGCCCACTCTCATTCTGGCCCCGGGCGGCTCGTTCATCTGGCCAAAGACCAGCGCGGTCTTTTTCAGCACCCCGCTTTCGCCCATCTCGGTCCACAGGTCGTTGCCCTCGCGGGAGCGCTCTCCCACGCCGGTAAAGATGGAATAGCCGCCATGCTCGGTGGCTACATTGGTGATCAGCTCCTGGATAAGCACTGTTTTGCCTACGCCCGCGCCGCCAAAAAGGCCGATTTTACCGCCCTTGGCGTAGGGGGCCAGCAGGTCAATGACCTTGATGCCGGTCTCCAGGATCTCCACCACGGGGCTCTGGTCGGCAAAGCCGGGCGGGTCGCGGTGGATGCACCACTTCTCCCCTTCCGGCAGCGGCTCGCCGCCATCAATGATCTCACCAGTCACATTAAAGAGACGCCCCAGGGTACGGTCGCCCACCGGCACTTGGATGCCGCCGCCTTCAGCGGTCACTTCCATGTCGCGGCACAGCCCCTCACTGGGGGAAAGCATGATGCAGCGCACGATGTTGCCGCCCATATGCTGGGCCACCTCCATCACGCACTTCTGCTCGCCGTTCTGCACCGTCAGCGCATCCTTGATGAAGGGCAGTTGGCCCTCGGGGAACAAGACATCCACCACAGGCCCCTGCACCTCTGTAATAATCCCTTTCATCATGATGTTTTCTTCCTTTTCTGTGCTTTGGCGCCGCCCGCTACCTCTACGATCTGCTGGGTAATGGCGGCCTGCCGCACACTGTTATAGATGACGGAAAGCTCCCGCAGCATATCGGCAGCACTATCCGTCGCGGATTTCATTGCCAGCATTCTGGCGTTTTCTTCACTGCAAAAGGCCTCCACCAGCGCCCCGAACAGGTAACCCGTCACATAGTTGGGGGCAATGGAACCCAGCACCGCCCCAGCATTCGGCAGGTAGTTCACCTGCTGCGGCTTTTGGGGCTTGCCCTCTCCGGGCCGGAAAGCCTCCGCCGAAAGGGGCAGCAGCTTCTGCAGCCGGGGGGTGGCCTCCTCGCCGTGCTCCTCCATGCGGGTGTAGATGACATAGACCTCGCTGAGCTCCCCGCTCATGAATCTCTGGCACATCATGGCCGCTATTCTCCTGGCGCGCTCCACGCTGGGCTGCTGCGCCATTCCGATAAAGCTCCGGTCCACCGCGTAGCCCAATTTCTGCAGCGCCAGGGCACCCAGCCGCCCCACCACGCATACGGCAGGGTCTGTTTCCTTCTGCAGCACGCCCTCGGCAAATTTCAAAATGTTGTGGTTATAGGCGCCGGCCAATCCCTTATCGCCGCTGATGACCAGATACCCCTTTTTGCCGCCAAGGATCGGCTCCCCGGTGCCAAAATAGCGGTCCTCCAGCTCCGGCAGGTCCCGCAGGATCTCCGCGATCAGCTCCTCCGACTGCTCAAAGTGCGGCAGCGCTTCGGTCAGGGCCCGGCGGGCCTTTTTCACCTTGGTGGAGGAGATTAGGTACATGGCGTTGGTGATCTTCATGGTATCCTGCACGCTTTTTATGCGGCTTTGGATATCTCTTGCGCTTGCCATACCATCACCTGCCCTTGTACTCTTCGGCCGCCGTCAGGATCGCCTGCCGCAGCGTATCGTCCAGCGCTTTGGTTTCCTCCAGCGCTGCAATGATCTCGCTGTGGTTCTCCCGCACATAGTCCAAAAGTCCCATCTGATATGCCTTTATCTCGGTCAGCGGCACCTCCAGGAAGCCCTTGGCCGTTGCCACCACCAGGGTGATGACCTGCTCCGCCATCGAAAGCGGACGGTACAGCGGCTGCTTCAGCACCTCCATCAGGCCCTTGCCGTAGGCCAGTTGCTCCCGGGTGGTGTCATCCAGGTCGCTGCTGAACTGTGTAAAGACCTCCATCTCACGGTACTGCGCCAGATCAATACGGATAGAACCGCTGGCCTTTTTCATGGCCTTGGTCTGGGCGGCGCCGCCCACGCGGGAAACCGAAAGGCCGACATTAACGGCCGGACGCTGACCTGCATTAAAGAGATTGGTCTCCAGATAGATCTGACCATCGGTGATGGAAATAACATTGGTGGGAATATAAGCCGATACATCACCGGCCTGCGTTTCAATAATGGGCAGTGCGGTGATGGAGCCGCCGCCCATTTCGGGGGTCAGGCGGCTGCTGCGCTCCAGCAGGCGGCTGTGCAGGTAGAATACATCGCCGGGGTAGGCCTCACGGCCGGGGCTGCGCTCCAGGATGAGCGACAGCGAACGGTAAGCCACCGCGTGCTTGGAAAGGTCATCGTAGATGATGAGGACATCCTTCCCCTGGTGCATAAAGTACTCCGCCATAGCGGTACCGGCATAGGGGGCAATGTACTGCAGGGAGGCCGGATCGCTGGCTGTGGCCGAAACCACGATGGAGTACTCCATGGCCCCGTGGCTCTGCAGGGTGGAAACCACCTTGGCCACGGTAGATGCCTTCTGCCCGATGGCCACATAGATGCAGATAACACCCTTGCCCTTCTGGTTCAGGATGGTATCGGTGGCGATAGAGGTCTTACCGGTCTGCCGGTCGCCGATGATGAGCTCACGCTGTCCCCGGCCAATGGGGAACATGCTGTCGATGGCCAAAATACCGGTCTCCATCGGGACCGAAACGGATTTTCTGTCCTTGATACCAGGGGCGGCGTTTTCAATGGGGCGGTAACCGGCCGGCACCGCCTCGCCCTTGCCGTCAATGGGGGTGCCCATGGCATCCACCACGCGGCCCAGGAAGGCCTCGCCCACCGGCACACCGGCACGCCGCTCGGTACGCACTACCCGTCCGCCGGCCAAAAGGCCCTTTTCGCTGCCCAGCAGGATGATACCGGTCTCCTCGCGGCGGATATCCTGTACCATACCTTTTACGCCGCTCTCAAACTGCACGATCTCGCCGTAGGCGGCATGCCGGATGCCGGAAACAGTGGCAACACCGTCGCCCACCCGCAGGATCTCGCCTACCTCGTGGTCCTTGCCGTCAAAGGCGGCCGCGTCTATTTCGGTGCGCAGCAGGTCAATGACCTCGCTGGAATCGGAAAGCATCTGGGGCGTCTGGGTCAGACGGTTTCTCATCTGGGTCAGGCGGCCCTTCATGCTCCAGTCATATTCCTCGCTGCCCACCGTGATGCAGAAGCCGCCCAGCAGGCTTTTATCCTCCGCCAGCTCCAGCGGCAGCTCTTCGTTTTCGTACTTCTTCCGCAAAAATTCCCGGATCTGCGCCAGCTGCTCGGCAGTCGGGGGGGTCACATACCGCAGGATCGCTTTTTGACGGCTCGCGCGTTCGGCCCGGCGCTCCTCATAGGCATCCATCAGCTGGTCCAGCGCCTCTACGCCGTCCGTCTTCAGGGTACCCAGCAGCTCCTGCAGCTTGCCGTCACTGGATCTTGCCGCCATGTGCTTCACCTGCTTCCGCGATAAACTTATCGTACAGCATTCTATCCTGCTGCTCGGTGTTCCTGTCGCCTACCGCCTTGGCCGCGGCATCTATCACCAAAGTGGCGATCTCGCTCTTCATATCCCGCAGGGCGTTGGCACGCTCCACCGCCATGGTTTCTTCGGCACGGCGGCGCTTCTGCTCCAGCTCGGCATCGGTGGCAGCCAGCAGTTTTTCGCTCTGCTCTTTTGCCTCGGCCTTCGCGCGCGCTATGATCTCCTCACCCTCGCCCTGGGCGGCGGCCAGCTTCCCTTCATATTCCGTCTTCATGCCGTCTGCCGAGTCCTGGGCGGTCTTGGCATCGGCAAATTTCTTCTCTATCAGCGCTTTCCGCTCCTCCAGAATCTGATTGACCCGTCCGAACAGAAACTTTTTGGCAAAGAAATAGAGAACCAGCAGGTTGATGACGGTAAATAAGAGATTGATATCTAATCTCAGCATCTTTTTCGCCTTCCTTTCTCTATTTCCGCTATTACAGTACCAGAATAAGAAGCGCAATTACAAAGCCGTAAATGGCGGTCGCCTCCGCCAGGGCGCAGCCCAGCAGCAGGAGCTTGGTGATCTTGCCGTCCGCCTCCGGCTGACGGGCTACCGCTTCGGTAGCTTTACCGGTAGCAATACCAATGCCGATGCCGGCACCGATGCCGGTAAGAACCGCGACAGCCGCGCCGATTGCCATAAGAGTACCCATAGTAATAATCTCCTTTGTTTATCTAAGTAATATATTTTCCCAGGATCAGTCCTCGACGGCTTCCTTAATGAACAAGCCCGTGAGGAACACAAACACATACGCTTGAATGAGTCCGTCAAAGAAATCGAAATAGAGACTGAACACCGCCGGCAGAATGATCGGCACCAGATGCTCCAGCAGCTTCATAACGACAAAAGCGCCCAGCACATTGCCGAACAGTCGCATGCACAACGAAAGGGGACGGATCGCCAGCTCCATAATATTGATGGGCGTTACGACTGCGATCGGCTTGGTAAAGCCCTTGAGCCAGCCCTTGACCCGGTTTTGGCGAATGCTTGCTATCTGCACCAAAACGATGGACATCAGCGCCACGGCGGCGGAAACATTCAGATCCTTGGTGGGGGGCTTCATGCCTGTCACGGCAAACACATTGGATATTCCCAGAAACACCAGCACCGTGGCAAGGTACGGCACATAGTGCTCGCCTTCATGACCCACGATTCCCCGCACAATATTCTGCAGTGATTCAACGACATATTCCACGCCCACCTGCAGCTTACCGGGGTTTTCCACCTTCATGTTTCTGGTCAGTACCAGGGTAAGGATCACGATAATGGCCATGATGACCCAGGAGATCACGGTGGATTCTGCCACTTCTATCCCGCCGAATATCGGGATGGTAAAGGCAGTCGCCACATTCAGCTCCTCCATCAGGAATTCTGATAGATTACCCATTGAACCAACACCTCCTTGTTTTCACAATTTTCTCTGTCGGCGCCGGCTTCCTGTACCGGTCGGCCATTACAGTTTTGCAGCGGTAGAGGTCCTTTGCCATGCGGCGCGGGAGCACCTGCTATCACAGGAATTCAGTATAACACATATCGGCAAAAAAAAGTAGCCTAAAGTTCATAAAAGATTTTTCTTCTCTCAAAAAGTTGACGGTTGTCCCATATCAGCGGATAAAGCGGCGGGCATAGCCGCATTTCCGGCATAGCTCCTCCCTGGCTTGCCGCCCCGAAAAGCTCTCATAGATTGCCCTTGCCCGCGGTGAGGAAAGGATCTCCTCCAACGGCTGGGTAAAGAGATTTCCCAGGGCCAGGTCACCCTCGTGGTCCAGGCAGCAGGGCACCACCGTGCCATCACACAGCACCCCAAACTGGTCCCGCAGCCCATAGCAAAAGGCATCTCCCTCCCGCTCCCCGGCGGAAAGATCCGGCCATTCAAAGCGCTCGCCAAATTCCAGATAGGTTCGCTCTGCTATTTTATGGCCCTCCCGTACCGGGGGCCACTCTCCGGGGAAAGCCCGGTGCAGTTCCTCCAGCATGGGGGCATTCAGGTCGTTCTGCCCAGGGAGAGAGCCATCCAAATTCCAAAGGCGCAGCCCTGTTAGTTTGCCCGCGGCGGCAGCCCTTTTGGCAAAGGAAATGCAACTCCCCAGGTAGGCGGAAAAGACCCGGCTGTCATTGGCCTCCAGGCTGTGCAGGGAAATACTGACCTTGCGGACGGCAGGAGCGGCCAGCAGAGTCTCCCCCACCTGGGGCAGCAGGGTTCCGTTTGTAGTGATATTTACCAAAAAATTCAGTTCCCCGGCTATGGCCAAAAGTGCCGGCAGTTCGGGGTGCAGCAGCGGCTCGCCCATCAGGTGGAGATAGAGGTAACGGGTAGCCGGGCGCAGCTTTTCCGCCAGCAGGCGGAACTCCGTCGGGGACATGGTGCGGGGCGGCCGCCGGGTACCGGGACAAAAGCTGCAGCGCAGGTTGCACCGGTTGGTGATCTCCAGATAGACTTTATTGTACTGCCGCATCAGCCGTTCCTCCTGTGGGTTAGTCACAATGGAATTATACCATGGAAACGGAGAAAAACCAGCGGTAATATTCAATTTTCAAGGTACTGTTGGGAGGCCGGTTCCCGCTTAAGGCAGACCCCCAAATTGCCCGATGAGGTCTGCTGAGAAAATTTAGACCGGCGCCCCTGTTTGACCGGTGGGGCAAAAAGGCTCTCGATTTGTTTGG
>ERZ772867.823-NODE-823-length-39995-cov-7.198948_pt1 | contig 39995 bp, 42 predicted proteins | sample MGYA00511341_ERZ772867 | MGnify/ENA primary metagenome ERZ772867 (study PRJEB29015, sample SAMEA2737707) | human gut metagenome | biome: human gut; feature: human-associated habitat; material: faeces | place: China | collected 2012 ... | reverse complement strand
TGTATTCATCATGGGTGTACCAAGCGTAAAAGTCCTTCAGATTGATGGTCGTCATCCGCTTCGGCCAGTCGGACGTGCCGATGGAGAAGGTCGTCGCGGCGGCGAAGAAAGCGCGCTGCCATGACTTCATTATGAAGCTGCCGCTGGGCTATGAGACCGTCATCGGCGAAGCGGGCGGCTCATTATCCGGCGGTGAGCGCCAGCGGCTGTCCATCGACCGCGCGATAATGAAGGATGCGCCTATAACCATTCTCGACGAGGCCACGGCAAATGTCGATCCAGAGAATGAAAAGGAGCTGATGGAGGCAATATCGGAGCTGACGCGGGAGAAGACCGTTATCATGATAGCCCACCGGCTCAAAACCGTCCGCCATGCCGACCAGATCATCGTGGTGGATAAGGGGCAGGTCATCCAGCGCGGCACGCATGAGGAGCTGCTGCGGCAGGACGGCATCTATCGCCGCTTCATCACCTGCCGCGAACAGGCCGCCGGCTGGAAGCTGTAACAGTAAAGAAATAATAAAACCGCACTGATTTCTATAAAATCAGTGCGGTTTTGCTGTTCTTTTTATCCGACGCCGCGGGGTATGCTGACAATATCAGGCGAGGTCGGCGAAAGCCTGCTCGAAGTCGGCTATGATATCCTCGATATCCTCAAGGCCGACGCTGATTCTGACAAGACCCTCGGAAATTCCGGCGGCGGCCAGCTCCTCGGCGGAGTAGGTGGAGTGGGTCATGGAGGCGGCGTGCTCGACGAGAGTTTCGGCGTCGCCGAGAGAGACGGCGATGGTGCAGAGCTTCAGCTTGTTTATAGCCTTTGCCGTGGTTTCCTTGTCGGCCTTCAGCTCGATCGCTATCATGCCGCCGAACTTGTCCATCTGCTTCTTGGCGATCTCGTGACCCTCAAAGCTCTCCAGACCGGGGTAGTACACTTTCGCAACGGCGGGGTGCGCCTCGAGGTATCTTGCAAGCTTCATGGCATTCTCGCAGTGGCGATCCATGCGGATGCTCAGCGTCTTGAGGCCGCGGGCGATGAGGAACGCGTTGAACGGGCTCATAACCGCACCGGTCATATGTACGACGCCGACGCCGCGGACCTGATCGATGAATTCAGGCTTGCCGACGACAAAGCCCGCGATAACGTCGCCGTGACCGTTGATGTATTTGGTCGCGCTGTGAACAACAACATCCGCGCCGAGATCGAGGGGGCGCTGGAGATAGGGAGAGCAGAACGTGTTGTCAACGATGACTTTGATATCCTTGTTGAAAGCGTGGGCGGCGTCCGCAACGGCCTTTATGTCAATGACCTTCATGGTGGGGTTGCAGGGAGTCTCAAAGTAGACGACCTTCGTCTTATCGGTGAGGGCAGCCTTGAGCGCGTCAATGTCGTTCATGTTGATAAACGATACCTTAACACCGAGCTGGGTGATCTCCTTGGAGAGGAAGGCAAAGGTGCAGCCGTAGAGAGTCTCATCCGCGACGATCTCATCACCGGCGACGACGCTGCAATAGAGCGTGGCGGTGATGGCACCCATGCCGGAGGCGGTGGCCATTGCGGCTTCGCCGTTTTCGAGGGAGGCTATCTTCTCCTCAACGGCGTTGGTGGAGGGGTTTGCGGGACGGGAGTATACGTATCCGGTCTCAGTGCCGGCAAATCTGGCACCGCCCTGCTCGACGGTCTCGAACATGAAGGTGGAGGTCTGGTAGATAGGATCGCAGAGCGCACCGGCGCTGTTCTTGCGCTTGCCTACATGAATCTGACGGGTCGAAAAGCCCAGTTTCTTTTCAGTTTCCATAATAATGCTCCTTCTTTATCGATAATGATATTTCTCAGCGCAGCCCTGCGGCGATCTGGTAGATCTCGCGGATGGCGTCGCTGGTAAGGCCAACGTAGCCGCCGGTGACGCCGTCTCCGACGCCGTTCATCTCAACGAGCTTTTCAATATCGTTGGGATCGGCGCCGATCTCAGCAAACGTCAGAGGCATATTGAATTCGCGCATGAGGTTCTTGAAAGCTTCCACGCCCTCGCGAGCTGTGCGCTTGGGATCGTCAACGTCGAGCTGGCAGCCGAAAACCTTGACCGCGAGCTGTGTGAAGCGCTTTGCGTCGCTGTGCTCGATGCAGTAGGTCATCCATGCGGGCATTATCACCGACAGACCCGCGCCATGTGCGCAGTCGTATACGGCGGACATGACATGCTCGAGATGATGGCTGTTCCAGTCCTGCTTGCGGCCGACACCCATGATGTCATTGTGGCAGACCATGCCGCCCCACATAATGTTGGCGCGCGCGTCGAAATTATGAGGATCGCGCATAACGGTGCGCCCCTCGTGGATCATGGCGAGAACCACGCCCTCGAGCAGCCTGTCCGTAGTCTCAACTCCGGGAGTGTTGGTGAAGTAGCGCTCCAGCGCGTGAGAGATGATGTCGGTCACGCCGCAGGCGGTCTGGAAAGCGGGCAGGCTCTCGGTAAGAGCAGGGTTCATGACGGAGAACTTCGGGCGGATGCAGTCGGCCTCGGCTGCGGTCTTGTCCAGAGTCTCTTCGTTGGTGATGATGGCGTTCGGGGAGCCTTCGCTTCCTGACGCGGCGAGAGTGAGAACAACGCCGACGGGCAGTGCGGTCTCCGGAGTTTTGCCGGAGAAGAAATCCCAGAAGTCGCCGTCATACGGCACGCCCATCGCAATGGCCTTTGCAGTGTCTATGACGCTGCCGCCGCCGATGGCGACGAGAAAATCGATCTTCTCGCGGCGGGCAAGCTCGATGCCTTCGTAGACAAAGCCGCTCTTGGGGTTGGACTTCACGCCGCCGAGCTCGATGCTGTAAAGACCGGCGGCATTGACGGACGCCTTGACGCGGTCAAGCAGTCCGGATCTTTTCGCGGACTGGCCGCCATAGACGATGAGCACGCGGCTACCGCCGAATTTGGCGACGTATTTGCCGGTGTCATTCTCGCGGTCGCGCCCGAACACAAAATATGTAGGGCTGTAAAAGTCAAATGAATTCATGCTGTCCTCCTTCAGTTATTGTGTATCTGCTGACGGATCAATATCCGCTCTTGTGGCTGCCGGGCTGGCCGTAGGATTTGAACTTCTCCATGACAACGGCCATCTGCTCGTCGGTGAGTATCTGCGGCTGGCCGATGCACATTGCGCGGTACTGGAGCTTGGCGATGTATTCCATATTGTTGGCGAGGGAGAAGGCGCTGGCGATGCTGCTTCCGCAGACGACTATGCCGTGATTTGCGAGAAGTACGGCGTTGGAATCGCCGCAGACCTCGATGGCCTTTTCCGCAAGCTCTTCGGTGCCGAAGGTGATATACGGGGCGCAGGGGACAACGTCGGTGTTCGCGTCGCCGATCACGTAGTGAACGGCACGGATGGGCTGATTGAGCACCGCAAAGGTGGTGCAGTACGCCGAATGGGTGTGGACAACGGCGCGCGCTTCGGGCTTGTGCTTATAGAAGATGGTGTGCAGCGCCCATTCGCTCGAGGGCTTGCGGCTGCCGTCGACAATATTTGCCTCGAGATCGGTGATGACGATGTCCTCGGGCTGGGTCAGAAGATAGTCCATACCGGAGGGGCTGATCGCCATCAGGTTCTTCTCTGCGTTGTATATGCTTATGTTGCCGCTGGTGCCGGGGCAAAGACCTGATGCGCTGAGCTTTTTGCCGTATTCAACTATAAGCTCTCTCTCTTCCTGCATTAACATGAGGATACCTCCAAAAAATGATTGATTAAATAAGATTCGCTTTGGCCCGGTTTTCAAGCCAGACGGGGTAGTATTCGTGAATTAAACTATGCTCGCGGGGGAAAAAGCTTTTCGATGACTGCGCGCTCTGCGCAGGGAGTCCGAGGTAAGCGCCGCATATATTGACAAGTCCCTGAAGCGTGGCCTGCACAAACCCGCTGCAAAGCCTGAGCTCCATACCGGAGAGGTCTGAGAGCATCTGGCACAGCGCTTCCGAGCGGAAACCGCCGCCGCAGCCATATATGCAGGCGCCGTTCGCTTTCGTGAGCGAGATCAGCCGCCGGAGCTGCTCGTATATCGAACAGGCGATGTCCGCCAGAACGGCCCACGCCATATCGACGCGGTCAAGCTGCGTATCCATCGGGGAGAGGGTGAAGAAGCCACCGTGCCTGAGCGAGCGCTGTTCGTAGAAGAGCAGCGACGAAAACGAGGCCGTGCAGCAGAAGCTGCTTTTTGCGGCGTACTCGCTCTCGAGAAACTCATAGCTCAGGTCGGGGCAGAGATTGTCTTTGACGCGCTGATAGTTGAGCCCAGTCACGCCGGGGTTCATTTCAACGATGAAGCCTTTGCCGCCGAGGTCGGCGTCCGTCCAGACGCGCTGCTGCGGATCGTAGTACCGCTCGCTGCTTTTTACGATGACGGGGGACGTTGTGCCGGATACAACGGCAATATCGCCGGCGGCCAGCTCCGTATACCTGAGTGCGACCTGCGTATCGGCACCGCCCATGACGAACACGGCGTCGGGCGCGGTGCCGCAGATATCGGAGAAGCAGTCGAGCACTGAGCCGACGGCCTCACCCGCGGGAATCAGCGGAGGCAGGAGCGCAATGTCAATGCCGTACGCGGCGCATAGATCCTCGTCCCAGCTGCGGCTGTCGAGGTCATAAAGCTGCGTTTCGCAGGCCTGCGAGAATTCCATGGCGGCAACGCCGGTGAACATGAACGCGATCCATTCGCTTATGCTGACGACCTTGCTGATGCGGGAGTAAAGCTCCGGATAGACCATGCGCAGCCCCATAAGCTTCGCTGCGCAGAAATCTTCCGTTACCCATTTGCCGGAGCGGCGGTACAACTCCTCGCGGCCGGTTATGCGATCCATGTAATCGCGCCCGCGGTTATCTATGTTCGGCAGACCGTAGAACGCCTCGCCGCTGCCGTCTATAAGTACGATGCTCTGCCGTGCTCCGGCAGAGGAGACGGCGCAGATCTCGACATCGGGAAACTCGGCGTGCAGCTCTTCGCAGCAGCGGATTATGCGCTCGCCCCATTCCGACGGCAGAAAATACTGCGCGTCGGAATAGGCGCTGTCGCGGTAATAGGTATTGGTGAAGGTGCGAATACCGAGGATCTCACCCTTTTGAGACACCAGAGAGACTCTGGTGTTGCCGGTGCCGAGATCGACTAGCAGGTAGTATTTCATGCCTTATTTTGCGAGCACGGCGCGGTTGAAGATGATCCTCTCGAGGTTCTCGCCTTTCAGCCACTGACGGATGCGCTCGTTGAGTATGTCGGCCTGATGCACGGTGACTTCAAAGGAGGAGCCGCCGATATGCGGAGTGAGGATGGTGTTGGGGCAGTACGCGATCTGGAGATCCTCAGCCGTGGGCGGCTCGGTGTCCAGAACGTCGATGATAGCGCCCGCGATGGCCTTGTCGTTGAGCAGCTTTATGAGCGCCTTTGTATCCACGACCGCGGAGCGTGCGGAGTTTACGAACAGCGCGGTGGGCTTCATGGAGCGGAGGAGCTTTTCGTCTATCATCCCCCTGGTCTCATCCGTAACGGGCAGATGGAGGGAGACAATGTCGCATTCCGCGAATATCTTTTCAAGCTCGGTCTTCTTATAGTGGCCGATATCGTTGGGGATGAACGGATCATAGAAGCAGATGTCGCAGTCGAAGCCGTCCATGATCTTTGCCGCGGCACGGCCGACGGCACCGAAGCCGACGAAGCCGACCTTGCGCCCCTGCAATTCGTGACCCATCCACAGATAGTAGGGGGTCGTGCCCTCGACCCATTTGCCGTCCTTTGCCCACTGGATGGCGGGAATGGCGTTCCTGAGCTGCATGATGATAAGCCCGACGACAAGCTCCGCGACGGCCTGATTGTTGCGGCCGGGAGTGCAGAGCACGGGCACGCCGTGCGCCGTGCAGGCATCGGTGTCGATATTGGCGGGTGCTGCGCGGCAGTCGCCGATGAAGCGGAGCTTGCCGTAGCCGTTCAGAACCTTTTCGGTCACGCGGTCAAGCTCGGTTATAAGAGCGTCCGGTTCAACGCGCTTGAGGTTTTCAAGCATCTCGTCCTCGTAATAGCGCTCGCCGGTCTCTGTCCAAGGCTCGTAGACAACTTCTTCAAACAGTTCTTTCAGCTCGGCAAGTCTTTTCTCGGGATAAGGTGCGCGTACATAGACTTTCATATATAATGCTCCTTTAATAGAATTTTTTGACTTCGGTTTCAAAATATTTATTCAAGAGATAGGGCACATACACGCCTTTGTCCGTGACGACGCCGGAGATTAGATGCGGCGGGACAACGTCAAAGGAGGGGTATATGGCCTTGACCTGCGGCAGCGTGTTCTGGATGCCGCGGTAGCGGAGCACCTGTTCAGGGTTGCGCATTTCTATAACGATGTCGTCACGGCTGTGCTTGTCGGCATCCGGAATGCCGGTGACGAAGTAGGGGAGGCCAAAATATTTTGCAAGGATAGCTATCTGGAAAGTGCCGATTTTGTTAGCGATATGTCCGTCGCGGGCGATAGAATCGGCAGCGGAGGTGAAGAGATCGATGCCCTCGTGCTGCATGGAGTATGCGATCATGTTGTCGGTGACGACGGTGGTGTCAAAGCCCATCTCTGCAAAGCAGCTCGAAGTAAGGCGCGCGCCCTGAAGATACGGGCGGGTCTCCGCGCAGAACACGCGGAAATTCTTGCCCTTCTTCATCGCGGCGCGGATGACGGTGCCGATGATGGTCTCGCCGAAGCACTGCGTCAGAATGGTGCCGTTGTTCGGGATAAGCCCTTCGAGATGATCTCCGACGATCTGCATGGTGCTGTACCGGCGGTTGAGTGATTCGACGGTCGCGTCAACGATGGCCTCTATCGGATCCTTACCGGCTTCAAGCGCAGCCTTCGCAACGTCGGCGCAGTGATAGGTTATCTGGCCGTAGCGGTTCGCGGTAGTGGGGCGCGCATGAGCGAGGTCATAGGCGGCCTGCTGAAGGAAGCTGTTCTGCTCGGCGGCAGACTTATCACGAACCTGATACGCGGCGAGAGCCATGCCCATGCCGACAGCAGTGTAAGGTCCCGCGCTCTGCGTCACCATGTCGGCAATAGCCTTGACGACCTCCTGATAGTTGGAGCACTCGACAAAACGAACCTCAGGGAATATCCTGCGGTCAAGTATACGAACCTTGCCGTTTTCATACCATGCCACATTCTCGTATTTGAGAAGGAAGGGCATGCCAGCGTCCATTCTTTCCATACGCTTCTCCTTTTTTATGCAATGATCAGGCGGAAAGCCTCAATGATTTCAGCGCCGCTGACGAACTCGGAGCGCCGCATTATAAGTGCGATACCGAGCTTGATGAGCGCTCGCTCCATCGGAATGCGCTTTTCAAGGTCAGTGACGGATGTGACCTCCATGACCTTCGAATCGCCGACCACACGACGGATAATCTCGGTGCCAGCATAGCCGACGGAGTCGGCCATGACGCTGTCTATGTAATGCTTTTTGAAGCCCTCGGCCTTGTAGAGCGGGAAGGAGACAAGCTCGTCGTATTTTGCGAGCAGCTTCTCGCGGGTCATGTCGTAGGTCTCGGCGATTATCCTGTAAAGCGCGTTTATAGCGTCGGTCTCCTCGGGCATTGTGAATATCTTACTTGCCAGAGAGAAGAAGAAATTGCCGATAACGTTGCCTATGTCGTAGCCCATCGGGCCGTAGAAGGCAAACTCTGGGTCGATTACCTTGATGCCGTTTTCGTTTGCGAAGACGGAGCCGGAGTGCAGATCGCCGTGGATAAGCGCCTGGGCGTTGTTCATGAAGCTGTCGCGGAGCTTGGCGACCTCGGCGTGCAGCGCGGCGTCGTTATAAAGGAAGTGATCGACAAATTCCTCGTTGCCGGCGGTTATGATGTTGCGGTTCCTCTCGTTATACGGGACGGACATGTAAGGCTCGGAGAGCACAAGATCCTCGGTGATGTCGCACAGCTCGGGGTTGAAGAAGAACTTTACGTTCTTTTTCTTCTCGGCGCTGGGCAGGACGAGATCGGTCGTCGGCAGGAGCGTGTCCGCGAGGAAGGAGGAGAGATTCTCGCTCAGGTGGGCGTAGACGCGGTTTGCCATAAGCTCCTTGCGGAGATTTTTATATGCGGAGATGTCTTCCATGGACAGCGCGCACATGACCTCGTCGTAATGATAGACCTCCGGAACATATGCCGGAGCGAGCTGTGATTCGAGCTGAAGGATCTTCGCTTCGATCTTGTTCCGGTAGGTGTCCAGCGGGCGGCCGGAGGAGCGCAGCAGCTTGTCGGCCTGCTTGACGACGACGGAGTGCCCGTCTTTTTTGGACCAGATCTTGAAAACATAGTTGATGTTTCCGTCTCCGATCTCGATGCACTCGGTCTCTTCGTCGGGCGCAAACTTATGCAGCACCTCTACGGCGTATCGCTTTACGTCGTCAGTGGTCATCAGGAAAAACTCGTCAAAGCTTTTCATTATGTGAATACCCCTTTCATTTGCATGTAATGGACAGTTATTTTCAGTTATATGACCGCACTGCTGTCGGGACGTGTCTCGACAATTGTTGGTAAAAAGTCAAAATAGTCAACAGATAACAAAGATCTGGCAGGCATGAAAACGCATGTATATGGCAAAAACAATCAATGACGGGCATAAAAAGTTGATATACCGTTAATTTTGTGTTGATTTTTGTTTGACGATATGATATAGTACACGAGCGGCGCAGCTTGCTAATCCTGCGCCGAGATGCACAAAAAAACAGAAAAAGTGCAAATATGGTAATGAAATGAGGCTTTGAGGCGGTATGTTGAAAATTGAACGCCAAAATATAATCGATCAGGAGATCAACAAGCAGGGCTTTGTGCTTGTACCCGCGATGAGCGAGATGCTCAAATGCAGCGAGGAGACTATCCGCCGCGACCTCAAGGAAATGGAGAGCCAGGGACGCCTCATGAGAACACACGGCGGCGCGTACCTCATAGAGAACTTTGACAAGACTTATCCGACGAACCTGAGAAAGGCGTACTACCATCAGACGAAGGACTGCCTTGCGCGTCGGGCTATCGAGCATATGCAGGAAAACGATATCGTCATGCTCGATTCGAGCACGACCTGCCTTGCGCTTGCCGAGGCGATGATACGCTCGCAGAAGATGCTGACCGTGATAACCAATTCGCTTCAGATATGCCTGCTCTGCAATGAGAGCAACATAAACAACATCAATCTCATATGCCCCGGCGGCGCGTTCAGGAGAAGAACCTCTTCTTTCGCGGATCAGCACACGATAGATATGCTCAGGACCTATCATGCCGACCGCGCGTTCATAAGCTGCCCGAAGCTCACCGTGGAATACGGACTTTCCGATAATCACCTGAGCGAGGCACGCGTGAGAGAGACGATGCTCAAGCAGTCGCAGGAGAGATACCTGATCGTTGACCACACAAAGTTCAATTCCAGCGCGAATATCCTCTTCGAGGGGCTGGAGCTGGTGGACACGATAATCACGGATCAGAAGCTGGACGAGGACTGGGAGAGATATATCGCAAGCCGCGGAATAAAAGTTGAATACTGCACGGAGTAAAAAGTACCGAGGCTTCCGAAAGCGGGCACCTGAAAAGGCGCTCGCTTTTCGTTTTGCTCAGAGCGACTGCGACGGATCCCAGTCAAACGGCGGATAAGGCACCGAATCAGGGCACCAGCGCTCTCCGGTCATGTTGACGGATTCGAGGTCTGCTATAAGGTCAAGCGAGGGCTGATGGTGCCCGCCGTCATATTCGGTGGTCAGCCACGTCTCAACGATGGAGAGCACAGACCATTTGCCCAGCAGCTCCCCACCGAGGCACAGCACGTTTGAATCGTTGTGCCTGCGGGTGAGGCGGGCGGAATAGCTGTCGCTTATCGCGGCGGCACGGACGCCCCTGAATTTGTTCGCAGCGATGCTCATGCCGATGCCGGAGCCGCATATGAGGATGCCGCGGGATGCCTTGCCGGAGGACACGGCGGAGGCGACTTTGGCGGCATAATACGGATACCTTGACGGCTCCCGACCGCTGCCGCAGTCAAAATAATTGTAGTTATGCTCGGACAGATACCTGATGATCTCCTGCTTCATCTCGAAGCCGGAATCGTCACAGCCGATGTATATGTCCATGGCGGCTCACTTTTTGAGGGCGATGGCCTGCTTTGCCTTTTCAACTATGTCTGCGGCGGTGATGTGATAATACTCCATAAGAGCCTCGGGATCGCCGCTGCGGCCGAAGCAGTCGCGCACACCGACGCGGAAGACGGGGACAGGGCAGGTCTCGGAGACGACCTCTGCCACAGCCGCGCCGAGGCCGCCGAGAATGTTGGCCTCTTCCGCGGTGACTATGCAGCCGGTCTCACGGGCGGCCGCAATGACGGCCTCCTGATCGAGAGGCTTGATGGTGTGGATGTCGAGTATTGCAGCGGAAATGCCCTCGGCGGCGAGCGCTTCGCGCGCCTTCAGAGCCTCCTGAACCATAAGACCGGTGGCTATGATGGTGACATCGCTGCCGGAGGCGAGCTTGGCCGCCTTGCCGAGCTCAAAATGATATTCGGGGATGAGGTTTGTGCACTCGTCCACATCAAGCCTCCCGAGACGCATGAAGCACGGCCCGTCGTATTCGGCGATTGCCTTTGTGACAAGGCGGGTCTCGTTCGCGTCGCAGGGTGATAGAACCATCATGCCGGGGATGGCGCGCATAGCCGCGATGTCCTCAAGGCACTGGTGGGTCGCGCCGTCTTTGCCGACGGTGACACCGGCGTGAGTGCCGATGACCTTGACATTGAGATGCGGGTATGCCAGAGAGTTGCGTATCTGCTCAAAGGCGCGGCCGGCGGTGAACATGGCGAAGGAGTTGACAAAAACTATCTTGCCGCAGGCGGCAAGTCCGGCGGCCATGCCGACCATGTTTGCCTCGGCTATGCCGACGTTGCGGGAACGCTCGGGATAAAGGGCGGCAAATTTCTCGGTTCTGGTGCAGCACTGAAGATCCGCGTCGAGAACGATAATGCGCTCGTCTCCGCCAATCGCTGCGAGGGCTTCGCCGTATGCGGTACGTGTGGATATCTTACTCATTTGATGCAGCCTCCTTTTCGGCGCGCGCAATTTCTGCGTCAAGCTCTGCCGCAGCTTTGAGATACTGTTCGGTGTTGGGGTCGTTGCCGTGCCACTCGTTGTTGTTTTCCATGAAGGAAACGCCCTTGCCCTTTATCGTCTTTGCGATGATGACGGTGGGCTTTTCGGTCTCTTTCCTCGCCTCGGCAAAGGCGCGGCAGATGCTCTGCATATCGTGCCCGTCGCAGGTGACGACGTTGAACTTGAAAGCCTCGAACTTCTTATCAATAGGATAGGGGGACATGATCTCCTCTATCGTGCCGTCGATCTGTATATTATTGTTGTCCACTATCGCGCAGAGGTTGTTGAGCTGATAGTTGCCGGCGGCCATTGCGGCCTCCCAGATCTGCCCCTCCTGGATCTCGCCGTCGCCGAGAATGGCGTATACGCGGTAGTCCTTCTTGTCGAGCTTGCCCGCGAGAGCCATGCCGACCGCGGCGGAAAAGCCCTGGCCGAGGCTGCCGGTGGACATGTCAACGCCCTTTACATGGTTCATCTCGGCGTGACCGGAGAGATGGCTGTTTATATCGCGGAAGGTGCTCAGCTCCTCCTGCGGGAAATAACCCCTCGCGGCCAGCGCGGAATAGAGCGCCGGTGTGCAGTGACCCTTGCTGAGGACGAGCCGGTCTCTGTCGGGGCAGTGCGGCTTCTGCGGGTCTATATTCATTTCATTAAAATACAGAGCGGTCAGAAGCTCGCAGATCGAGAAAGAACCGCCGAGATGGCCGGATGTCGCGCGGTAAACCATTTCAAGTGCACTGCGGCGAATACGGGCAGAAATCAACATCAATTCAGCGGCTTTTTTGTTGGTAATGATGTTTTCCATAAGCATGAATCCTCCAAACATGTATACATGTGGCTTACTTCGAAATACATTATACACAGTATCCCACAAAAAGCAAAGCTCTCTTTCGCTAAAAGAATAATTTTGTTAATACTCAACAAAAAGCAACTGCGATTTTTGAGTAAACCAACAAAAAACCAACTTGGCGAACGGGAAAGCCAAAAACTATTTGGCGAAAAACAGAATAAAATAAATAATAAAACACGCGTTAACCATTGAAAATCCCGTAAAATAATAACAAAATTGCGAAAACAAAAGTTAAACGACAGATAGCCACAAAAACCAAAAAACAACTTTACAAGAGAAAAAACTCATGATAAACTACAAACAAATGTAGCGGATACCGCTACGACCCAAACACATCCCAAAAACAGGAGGAACGAACATGAAAAAAGCGATATCCATCTTTCTGGCTGTTGTAATGGTTCTGGCGCTTGTTGCCTGCGGCAACTCCGCTGCTCCCAATGCTCCGGCCGCGACGAACAACGGCTCCGAAACTGCGGGCACGGATTCCGATACTATTAAGATCGGCTACGTCTCCGACCTTACCGGCGCGACCGCTCTGTGGGGCACTGCCGGCCAGTACGGCGCAGAGCTTGCAGTCAAGGACATTAACGAAGCCGGCGGCGTTCTCGGCGGCAAGATGCTTGAGCTCGTCCCCATGGACGGCAAGGGCGAAGCGGCTGACTCCGTCTCCGCTTTCAAAAAGCTCGTCGATGAGCATCACATCGTCGCTTCCATCGGCACCAACTTCTCATCCTGCAACATCCCCATGGCTTCCGTTGCTGACGAGGTAAAGGTTCCCATCATCGGCACCGCTGCCTCCAACGAGCTCGTTACCGTTGACGAGAACGGCAACCTCCACCCCTACTCCTTCCGTATGTGCTTCATAGACTCCTACCTCGGCACCGTTATCGGTAACTACGCCGTTGACAAGCTCGGCGTCAAGAACGCAGCTCTCTTCACCATAGCCGGCAACACCAACTCCGAGTCCGTCGGCTCCTTCATCAGAGATGCTATCAACGCCAAGGGCGCGAACATTGTCGCTGATGAGCAGTGCCAGGAAGGCGACGTTGATTTCCGCGCACAGCTGACCAACATCAAGGCAAAGAACCCCGACATCATCTTCGTCGTTATGAACGACTATGCAAAGAACGCGACCTTCGCAAAGCAGGCACGTGAGATGGGCATCGAGTGCACTCTCATGGGTCACGACGGCTGGGACTCCGCTCAGCTCGCCAGCGAGGCACAGGGCGCTCTGGAAGGCTGCCTGTATGTCTCCCGTATCGGCTTCAACTCTCCCGATGCTAAGGCTTTCGGTGAGCGCGTTGCCAAGGAATACGGCATCAGCATGGAAGCCGAGTGCCTGTTCGGCTACGACGGAGTCAACTGGATCGTTGACGCCATCAACCGCGCCGGTTCCGCCGATCCCACTGCGATCCGCGACGCTCTTGAGCAGACCGAAGTGTTCGAAGGCCTGATCGGTACTCTTGTCATGGATCCCGCGACCCACAACCCGTCCATGGCATGCGCTCTCTATGAGTGCCACGGCGACTCTTTCGAGTTCAAGGAAATCATCGAGGCTCAGAAATAAAAACTTACAAGCGGGGAGGGGATATCTCCTCCCCGCTTCTTTATAAAAGGGGCATGGAAATGCCGCCTTTGCCGTTAACAAACTCAACTTAGATATAGTAGTAGGAGAAAAAACATGTTTTTGCAGCAGTTAGTAACAGGTATATCGATCGGCGGCATTTATGCGCTGCTTGCAACAGGATACTCTTTGATCTACAGCTTGCTTGACTTCTCCAACTGGGCTCATGGTGAATTTGCCATGGTGGGCGCGTATGTTGCAATAGTGTTCTCCACTTTTGTCGGCCTGCCGTTCCTGCCGGCTGCAATTATGGGTATAGTGGGAGGCGCACTGATAAGCTATGCCAGTGAAAAAGTGACATACCGCCGGATCCGCCGCAACGGAGCGCCTAACATGTTCCTCATGATCGCGGCGATGGGCCTTTCAAATATGTTCCAGCAGGCATCCATACTCATTTTCTCAGGTCAGTACAGATCCTATGCCTTCAGACTTCCCGTGTCCACGATAAACGTGGGCGGCGCTTACATCGGCGTCCTCGACCTTATCAGCCTTGCAATCACCGCAGTTGTTCTGGTCATTCTTATTTATCTCATCAACAAAACTCAGTTTGGTCTCAACGTCCGTGCAATCGCATGCAACGCATACTCCGCAAAGGTACTCGGCGTGAAGGTCGACCGCTGCATCGCACTGGTCTTCCTGCTTGCCGGTGCGCTCGCCGGTGTAGGCGGCGTACTGTACGGCATGAAATATAACGTCTTCCCGCAGATGGGCAATGTCGGCCTCAAGGCGTTTATAGCCTCCGTCATAGGCGGTCTGGGCAGCGTCCCGGGTGCTATTGTCGGTGCAATAGTCCTCGGCATCCTGGAAACGCTGGTTTCCGGATACATAAGCTCCAGCCTGCGCGACCTGTTCTCGTTCACACTGCTTATCGTCCTGCTTCTGGTCAAGCCGAGCGGCCTGTTCGGTGTTGACGTGCAGGATAAAGCCTGAGATGGGAGGACAACATGCTTACATTATTTAATGATATAAACACCGCGTTCTGCAACGCACTGGGCATCAGCAGCTATCTTCAGGGCGTTGTGATAATGGTCTGCATCAACATCATCGCCGTTCTCGGTATGTCGGTGCTGACGGGCTTCACAAGACTGTTCTCCTTTGGCAACGCAGGCTTTATGTCGATAGGCGCGTATACCGCGGCTATCCTCACCGTTCAGTTCAAGGTGAATTTCCTTATCGCGATCATACTTGGCGCGTTGTTTGCGGGGCTTGTAGCGTTTCTGCTCGGCTCCATCACGCTGAGACTCAAGGGCGACTACTTCCTGATCACCTGTCTCGGCTTCGGCGAGTGCGTGCGCGTCCTGTTCAACTATACGAAGAACATCACCGGCGGCTCGGCGGGATATCCCGGTATCCCCAACTACTCCAATATGCTGTTCTGCGTGGTCTGCGTTGTGCTCGCGTTCTTCATCGCGTGGAGACTCATCCACTCCAAGTACGGACGCAACCTGACCTCCATCCGCGAAAACGAGCTGGCAGCGGAAGCGGTCGGCGTCAATGCATACCGCTTCAAGAGAATGTCCTTCACCTTCTCCGCAATTTATGCGGGCTGGGCGGGCGCGCTCTACGGCGGCTACCTGATGTACATCGTCCCTGCAAGCTTCAACCTCGCCAAGAGCTGTGAGCTTATCACGACCACCGTTATCGGCGGCCTCGGCTCGCTGACCGGCTCCGTGCTCGGCGCAATAATCGTCACGATCCTGCCCGAGATATTCAGAGCCATGTCCAACTACCGTATGCTCATATACAGCATCGCGGTCGTGCTGATCATCATGTTCAAGCCCAGCGGACTTTACGGCTACAAGGAATTTTCATTCAAGCGCATGTGCAAAACTCTCAAGCGCTGGGGCATTGCGATCGGCAAGTTCTTTGCTAAACTGTTCTCCGGCAAGAAGCAGCCAAAGACGGCGAAAGCCGGAAAGGAGGAGAAAAGCAAGTGAGCACTGAGAAAACTCCTGTCCTTGAAATGCATAATGTTGAGAAGCATTTCGGCGGCGTCCGCGCGATAGACAACTTCAGCCTCAAGCTCGAACCCGGCCAGATCCACGGCCTAATCGGCCCGAACGGCGCGGGCAAGACCACAATATTCAACAATATCACCGGCATCTACGCGCCCAGCGCGGGCAAGATAATCTTCGACGGTCAGGACATCACCGGTATGCCCCCGTATAAGGTAGCGCAGCTCGGCATAGGCCGTACTTTCCAGAATATCAGGCTTTTTTCCAACCTGTCCGTTATGGACAACGTCATAATCGCCAGCAATCTTGATGCGACGTATAATATGCCGCAGGCGATTTTTATGACCAAGAAGTACAAAGAGCGCGAAAAGTTCCTGAAGGAAAAGGCGATGGCGCTCCTTGAGGACGTCGGACTTCAGGATAAGGTGAACGAGAAGGCAAGCTCTCTTCCGTACGGCCATCAGCGCAAGCTTGAGATCGCGCGTGCAATGGCGCTTGACCCGAAGCTGCTACTCCTCGACGAGCCGGCGGCGGGCATGAACACCGAGGAATCGCTCGATCTGGTGGACTTTGTCCGCGAGATCAGAGAGAAGTACGACATCACCATCCTTATGATCGAGCATCATATGGACGTCGTCTCCAACCTCTGCGATTACTGCACCGTTCTCAATTTCGGCAAGACTATCGCTGTCGGCACTGCGGCTGAGGTCAAGAGCAATCCCGACGTCATCAAAGCTTATCTGGGAGGTATGGACTGATGGCTGCAATACTGAAAGTCGATAATTTGTCCGCGGCATACGGCGGCATCCAGGCGCTGCGCGGAGTTTCGCTTGAGGTTCAGGAGGGCGAGATCGTCTCTGTCCTCGGTGCAAACGGCGCCGGCAAATCCACTCTGCTCAAGTGCATCTCGTCCGTCATGAAGACCACCGGCGGAACGGTCGAATTCATGGGAAAACCCGCATCTAAGAAGCCCTATGAGGTCGTCGAGGCGGGGCTTGTGCAGGTCCCTGAAGCAAGACAGATCTTTGCGAAGCTCACCGTGTATGAAAATCTCCGCATAGGAAGCAATTTCAGAAAAGATCAGAGCGGCATCAAGGAAGATATTGAGCGCGTGTACAGCATTTTCCCCAGACTGAAGGAGCGCGAAAAGCAGTATGGCGGCCTTCTCTCCGGCGGTGAGCAGCAGATGCTTGCTATCGGCAGAGGCATGATGGCACGCCCGAAGCTGATGATGTTTGACGAGCCGTCCCTCGGCCTTGCACCGGTCATAGTGCAGCAGGTGTTTGAAGTCATAAAGGAACTCAACAAAGAGGGGCTTTCGATAATGCTTATAGAGCAGAACGCTCAGAAAGCGCTCAGCATCAGCGACCATGCGTACATCATGCAGACCGGCAGAGTCGTTATGCACGGCACCGGAAAGGAGCTTCTGGCAGACGAGAATATGGTCTCCGCGTATCTGGGCGAATAAGCCTGGTCCGAGAAAGAAATAAACAAAAACCCCTCCGGTATAGCCGGAGGGGTTTTACTGTCATATAGGATTCAGCTGAACATCAGATCAAGTATATTTTCGGCGGTGATCGCGCCGAAAATGTTCGTCAGATCCAGCGTTGACAGGGCGCGAGCCACGCTGTCTCGCTCGAAGAAGCAGCCTGTCAGCGCCGTCGCTGCGGGCGAAACATCCTCAAGAGCCATGAAATCGCCCTCAAACGCGATGTCGCTTATCTTTCCGTTCTGCACGTCCGCCATTATACACAGGCTGCCGCCGGGGAAGCGGCGGCTGTTTTTATATTCGAACTTTTTGGTCCGTCCCCATGTCCAGTCCCACGAACGGTATTTTTCGTCCGCGATCCTGGCTGCCTCGGCCAGCTCTTCGCCGGACAGCTGCTCGTGCACGAGCCCATCCGCGGACAGCGCGGCGAGCAGCCTTGCGCGGAACTCAGTCCTGTCCATGTCCGCAGGCAGAAACTCTCGGATATTGCCGACACGGCTTTTCACAGACTTGACGCTCTTGGAGCTGAACTTGTCCGCGTTTACATTGAGCGCCTCACTTATGACCTGCGGGTCGGAGTCAAAAAGCAGCGTGCCGTGATGCAGTATCCTGTCGCCGCAGAGGCGCTGCGCGACGCCGGATACCTTGCGGCCGTTGACCAGAATGTCGTTACGGCCGGACTTTTCGGCGCGGACGCCCATGGTGGACAGCGCGCGGCACACCGGTTCGGTGAAACGTTCTATGGATATTTCGCTGCCGTTTCCAGCGTCGGATATGAATGAATAATTCAGGTTGCCCATGTCGTGATATACCGCGCCGCCGCCGGTCATCCTGCGCACGACCGTGACGCCGTGCTGCCGCACGTATTCCGTGTTGACCTCAGCCCATGCGTTCTGGTTGCAGCCTATGACAACGGTGTTGTTGTTCTGCCAGAGAATGAGCCAGTCGCCGTCTCGCTTGTTTTCGAGAACATATTGTTCAAAGGCTAAATTGTAGCATGGATCGGTGCTGCCGGTTTCAAGGTAGTGCATCATGTGTCCCTCCGTGCGGCCTGAAGAAAGAGCGAAATTTGCTGCAGGCCACGCTGAAAATTGTGGATTTTCGGGCAAACGGCGGCGCTGCGGGAGCCGATTTTGCATGAATAATATAGCATCCACTCGATTTGCTGTCAATCTTGAAGTGGAATTATGTTGGTTTATTCGTGAAAACTTTTGAAAGCACAGATCGTGCTATGTCAATATGCACATAAAACAACTAAAATATTTGTGGATAGTGCCATTTCTATCACGGATATCACAAAATATGTTGTTTTGTGACTGAATCGATGATATTATTTATGCGTAAATGTGGTTTTATATTCAACCACCAACGGCTTTGTCATTTCAAATATCTAAATTCAGCCTTCAGGAGGAAAACTAAATGGCAGTCAGCAATGAAATGATGAAAGACATGTATACGCGGATGCTGCGTATACGTGACTTTGAAAATGCGACCTCAAGACTGTACGCGGAAGGGAAGATACCGGGCTTCTGCCATCTGTATATCGGCGAGGAAGCCGTCGCAACGGGCGTGTGCGAATGCCTTACGGATGAAGACTATATCACCAGCACGCACCGCGGCCACGGCCATATAATCGCCAAGGGCGGAGACATGCGCCTTATGATGGCGGAGCTCTTCGGCCGTGCGACCGGCTATTGCCACGGCAAGGGCGGTTCCATGCATATCGCGGACAGAGACAAGGGCATCCTCGGCGCGAACGGCATCGTCGGCGCAGGGCAGTGCATTAGCTGCGGCGCGGGACTGTCCATACAGCTGCGCAAGACGGATCAGGTCTGCGTCTGCTTCTTCGGCGACGCGTCCACGAACCAGGGCACATTCCATGAATCACTCAATATCGCATCGCTGTGGAAGCTTCCGGTCGTGTTCGTGTGTGAGAACAATCTCTACGGCATATCCGTCAGTCAGGAGCACCATCAGGCGATAAAGGATATCTCCGTGCGCGCCGTCGCGTACAATATGCCCGGCGTAACGGTCGACGGCAATGACCCGCTGGCCGTATATGAGGCGGCGAGCGAAGCTGTGGCGCGCGCCCGTGAAGGCAAGGGGCCGACGCTCATCGAGTGCAAGACCTACCGCCAGCACGGCCACTTTGAAGGAGACCCCGCGCCCTATAAGCCTGCGGAGGAGCAGGCGGCGTGGATGAAGAGAGACCCCATCCCCAATTTCAGAAAGTACCTTATCGATAACGGCGTGGCGGACGAGGATGAGCTTTGCGGCATTGAGGCAGGCGTTGCAAAGGAAGTCAGCGACGCGATCGAGTTTGCCGCCGCCCAGCCCTGGCCAGACGCGGATTCCGTTGTTGTCGATGTATATTCGGATATAGTAGAGGAGGCAAGAAAGAGATGATCCTGACTTATCGTGAAGCTATCCGCGAGGGTATGAGCATAAGAATGCGTGAAGATCCGAGAGTTATCCTCTTCGGTGAGGACACCGGCGCCTACGGCGGCAGCTTCGGCATCACCCTCGGCATGTATGATGAATTCGGCGGCGACCGCGTGCGCGATACACCGATATCCGAAAGCGCAATAATCGGCTGCGCCGTCGGCTCCGCGGCTACCGGCATGAGACCGATCGCAGAGCTCGTTTTCTGCGACTTCCTGACCGTTGCGATGGATCAGATCGCCAATCAGGCGGCAAAGATGCGCTATATGTTCGGCGGAAAGATATCTCTCCCCATGGTTGTCCGCATGCCTGCGGGCGCGGGACAGGGCGGCGCCGCGCAGCACTCCCAGTCTCTCGAAGCGTGGGTCACTCATGTGCCCGGCCTCAAGGTCGTGTATCCTTCGACTCCGCAGGATGCGCTTGGCCTTATCCTGTCCGCTATCGACGATGATAACCCCGTAATATATTTTGAAAACAAGATAATAAAAGAGAAAGCCGATATCACCAATTTTGATCCCATCCCGCTCGGCAAGGGCAATATCGTGCGCGAAGGTACGGATATTTCCGTTATCACCTACGGCCTTCAAGTCTACGATGCGAAGAAGGCGGCGGATATTCTCGCCAAGGACGGCATAAGCCTTGAGATCATCGACCTGCGTACGCTCTATCCGCTGGACAAGGACATGATACGCAGCAGCATCGCAAAGACTCACCACGCTATCGTTATCACCGAAGAAACCAAGCGCGGCGGCTACGGCGGAGAGATCAGCGCAACCATAGCCGAGGAAATGTTCGACGAGCTTGACGGCCCCGTCGTGCGCATCGGCTCGCTCAATACCCCCGTCCCCGTGTCTCCGATCCTTGAACAGGCGTTCATGCCCAACTATCAGGATATCGTCAACGCCGCACGGAAAATGCTGTGACCGCGTTTCGGAAGGAGTTTTAGGTATGGCCTTTTATGTATCAATGCCCAAGCTCGGAATGACGATGACGGAGGGCACGATAAGTGAATGGAAGAAGAAAGAGGGAGACGCCGTCGCGGTCGGCGACCCGCTTTTCGACGTGGAGACAGACAAGCTGACGAATACGATAAACGCCTATGAGGCGGGAACTGTGCTCAAAATACTCGTGAACGACGGCGAGACCGCGGCCTGCCAGCAGCCCGTCGCCATTATGGGGCAGGCGGGTGAGGACATCTCCGGCCTTACGGGGGCTGCTGCCGCACCGGCCGAGGAGAAGACAGAGCAGCCTGCCGAGCAGAGCGTACAGCCCGCCGCGCACAAGGCCGGTGAGCGCCTGATAATCTCGCCGAGGGCGAAGAAAGTTGCCGCAGAGCTTGGGATAGACACGCATTATGTCACGGGGACCGGACCGAACGGCCGCATCGTCGAGAGGGACATCCGCAATTATAAGCCTGCCGCACAGGAAGAGCACAGCGTAAAGACGTCTCCGCTCGCGAAAAAGATCGCCGCAGACATCGGGGTAGATGTGAACGATATCCCGAGCGACGGGCGCGTCATGGCAGGGGATATCCTCAAGTATCTGCATGACAGCCGCGTACCGGTGCAGGAGGCTCCCGCCCGCGAGGAGACCGTGAATATGGACGGCATGCGCAAGGCTATCGCGCGCAACATGCTCAATTCCCATATGACCAGCCCCACCGTCACCTTTGATCTGAGTGTGGACATGACCAATCTCAAGGAGTACCGCGCCCAGCTCAAGGCGAATGATATCAAGGTGAGCTATACTGACATACTGGTCAAATTCGTCTCGAAAGCGCTCACGGAATTCCCCGCGCTCAACTGCTCGGTGGACGGAAATAAGATCATCTATAAGCACTATGTCAACATGGGCGTCGCCGTTGCGCTCGATAACGGGCTTGTTGTGCCGAATGTTCCCGATGCTGACAAGAAGAGCCTGACGGAGATATCCTCGGAGGTCAAGGAACTTGCAGAGCTTGCCCGCAGCGGGAAGCTCCCGATGGAGCGGCTCCACGGCGGCACGTTTACTATAACCAACCTCGGCATGTACGGCATAGAGAGCTTCTCTCCCATCATAAATCAGCCTGAGGTGGCGATCCTCGGCGTGTGCGCAATGCAGGACAAGCCTGTCGTCGTGGACGGCCAGATCACCGTCCGAACGATGATGAACATGTGCCTCACCGCCGACCACAGAGTTGTGGACGGAGCCCTTGCCGCACAGTTCCTGCATCGGGTCAAAACGCTCATGGAAAACCCGGCGCTCATGCTTGCATAATTTAGGAGGACGGATATTCAATGGCGACCAATGTCATCATGCCGAAGCTTGGAATGACCATGACTGAGGGCACGATAATCAAATGGCATAAAAAAGTCGGGGACGCGATCGAAGAGGGCATGCCGCTCTTTGATGTGGAGACCGACAAGCTTACAAATACGGTGAATGCGAATGTTTCCGGAACGCTCCTGAAAATAAGTGTTCCGGAGGATGGTACGGCGGACTGCCTGGCGGTCGTTGCGGTCATTGGCAGCGAGGGCGAGAAGCTCAAAGCCGAACCCGCACCGGCTGCCGCGGCGGAGCCTGCCGCGCCGCAGACGGAGAGCGGCAATGATCTCATCGTCATCGGCGGCGGCCCGGGCGGATACGTCGCGGCAATACGCGGCGCGCAGCTTGGAATGAAGGTCACGCTCATCGAGGCGGACGCCGTCGGCGGTACCTGCCTCAACCGCGGCTGCATGCCGACAAAGGCACTTCTGCATTCTGCCGAGGTGTACGAGCTGGCAACGCACTCTGCCGGCATCGGCATAGTGGCGAACGACGTTTCGGTAGACTGGAACGCGGTGCAGAATGCGCGCGCCGGTGTCACGAAAAAGCTCACCGACGGCGTGAAAGCGCTCATAAAGGCAAATAAGATTACGCTGATATCCGGAAAGGCGAGCTTCGCAGACCCGAAAACAGTCTCAGTCGGCGGCAGGATACTGACTGCCGGAAAGATAATCATCGCCTCCGGCAGCGCGCCGATCGTCCCGCCAATAAAGGGGATCAGCGAATGCGGCGCGGTCATCGATTCTACGGCCTGCCTGCAGCTCGACCATGTTCCGGAGAGCCTGCTCGTTATCGGCGGCGGAGTGATCGGCCTTGAGCTTGGCAGCGTGTACGCGCGTTTTGGCAGCAAGGTCACGGTAGTTGAGATGAGCCCCAAGCTCCTGCCGCTCATGGATTCGGAGCTTACCGCGATGGTTCGCCGCCAGCTTGAGACCAAGGGCATGGAGATACTCACGGAGAGTAAGGTCGTCTCTGTGGAAAGCTGCGGCGCTGGCGGCAGAGTTCATATCGAGTGCCCGAACGGCGAGAGGACAGTGGAGGCAGAAAAGATACTGCTCTGCGTTGGCCGTAAGCCCAATATCGAAGGACTGGGACTTGAGAAAGCCGGAGTAAAGACGGAGCGCGGCTATATCCAGGTCAACGATCGGATGGAGACTTCCGTTCCGGGCATATACGCCGTCGGCGACTGCAACGGGAAGCTTATGCTGGCTCATGCCGCAATGGCTATGGGCGAGACGGCGGCCGAGAATGCAGCTGGCGGCAGCAAGACCTTCATTGCGGCTTACAGCCCGTCCTGCGCATATATCGGTCCCGAGCTTGCCGGTGTTGGATATACCGAGGAACAGCTCAAGGAAAAGGGCGTGGACTACAAAGTCGGCAGATTTGTTACCGCTGCAAACGGCAGAAGCCTTGTGTCCGGCCATGTTGACGGCATGGTCAAGATCATTGCCGGTGAAAAATACGGCGAGATACTCGGTGTACACATCATGGCGCCGAGCGCGACCGAGCTTATCGAAGAGGCGGCACTGGCCATTCGACTCGAAGCCACGGTGGATGAGCTTGTGGATACGATACACTGCCATCCGACCGTGTCCGAGGCGCTGCGCGAGGCGGCGCTTGCGGTAGATGGCCGCGCGATACATATGCCGAATAAAAAGAAGTAAACCGATAACCACCTAAGTCTGCCGTCTTATGTGCGGCCGCGGCAAAAACGAAAACCGCCATGCTCAGACACTGTTCTGAACATGGCGGTATTTTCTTGCCGTTCAAATATATTTTGCCGTGAATTCGTCAAGAGCCGGAATGCTTTCACAGCGCCAGTATTCCGCGCCGTTGTCGGTTCGCTCTACAAGCTTCTTGTTATACAGCTCGCGCCGCAGTGTCGCGGGATCGTGGAACGTGCTCCACGCGTCCAACAGGTCGTTCAGCTCGGCTTCGGAATAGCGCCTGTCCGGCTCAAGCTTCCCAGCGAGATACCACAGCGCGGCGAGCTTTTTACGGTTCTTCGCGGGGAACGCGGTGAGCTGCATTTTGCCGTTGAGAAAAGGCTGAATCAGCCGCAGCAGAGAAGAATCATCCATTATTTTTGCATCCCCCGATCATCTCGGTGAACAGTCTGTCGCGGTCAAAATCTCCGGAGACAAAGCCGGGAATTTCCTTTATCGCCTTGCAGATACTGAGGCTGAAGCCGGTCAGAATAGCGCCGATCTCCGCGTCGGAGTATGGGCAGTCGCCGGTGACGATGAGTGCGGCGATGCCGTACACCACGATCCACAGGTCGCGGAAATAGCGCTCGGCTTCGGCTTCGCTGATGTGGCATATCCGCTCCAGCGGCTCCTTCACATAGTCCAGCGAATGGCGCATCGCGTCCATCGCGCCCTTTTCACCCGCGTCATGCGTGAGAAAAAGAAGCCTGTACAGCTCCGGCTCCTCGCGCGCGAAGCGGATATACTGCATTCCAAAGCCGTAAAACGGGATTTCCGCCCGCAGCCCCTCTTCCACGTAGCCGTCGTATATCGACTCCGCCGCCGAGCGCACCGCGCCGCGAGCCTCGGCCATCGTAGAAAAGCAGGTGAACACCGGCTGGGTCGATACGCCGAGCTCGTCCGCAATAGCCCGCGCGGTCAGCGCGCCTATGCCATTCCGGCGCACTACCTGCATGGCGGCGTCGGTTATTTCCGCTCTGGTAAATTTGAATTTCGGTGCCATATAAACTCTCCGTTTTTCGTCAGCATCAAAGATTTTTTATCTGGTTGCTTATCAGCATGCCCACTGTGTCCGCAAACATGCTCAGCGAGCGGATGCGCGCAAAGTCGCGCCCGTAGACAAGCTTCGCCGAGGCGACGTCCTCGTCGTCGCCGGTGAACACGCACATCACCGCGATGCCGTCCGCCCGCGCACGGCGCACCTCAAGCGCGGCATCGGTCAGTCCGACGTCCTTTTCATAGGTCACAAGTTCGTCCGTCTCGCGGCGGCGGGTCTTTACAACGTCGTTCGGCTTCACGTCGGACAGGACGATGAGCAGCTTGTGCTCGTATGGGGAAGCGTTCATCAGTCGGTGCAGCGCGGCAATGGCGAGACCGTCGCGGTTGCAGCCGTTGGAGACGTATTCAAATATCCGCCGATTGTCGCGCGGACGGTCATAGTCCCGAAAAACGCGGAGCACGGTGTAGCCCGTCATGGAGCAGAACGAACTGACCCGACAGGGAATGCCGCAGCGCGTGAGGCTCTCGGCGACCATGTAGCCCTGCGCGGAGACGATCTCCTGCCGCGTTTTCTGCGAGGTCGAGGCGTCGAGTAGTATGTCCACCGACAGCCCGCCGATGTCGTCATGCTCCGTCTTGCGGAACACGCGGCTGTCGCCGAAGTTCAGCGCGCGCCATACGTGTCCGCCGTCGAGCCGGCCGGAATTCGCGCGGATGATGGCGGGCTGAAGATGCATGAGCGCCGAGTTCTGAATTTTTGAACTCAGTTTTGCTATGGCGCTGCGGTTCTGCGCGAGGCTTGCGTCGTAGCTTGCGCGGTTTCTCACTATCTGCGCCGCCTCGCGCTGGCGCGACAGCGCTTCAAAGCCGTTGCGTATCTGCGCCGCGTCCGGACGGTCGCCGGATGTGATGAGCAGATGGCAGGATTCATGGCTGCCGGTACAGAGCTCGCGCTCAAGCTTGTCCGTTTTTGCAGGAGAGAATATGCTCCTGCCGTACTTCGTCTCCATAAACTCGCGCAGTTCCTGCGCGGTCATCTTGGTTTTCAGCTCTTTCTGCTGCACGTCGCCGTCCGCCGAGCCGCCGTAGACGTCCTGCGGATGCTGCGTGAAGCCAAGGCCGAACCTGCGAAACTGGGTATCGGCGTTCTTCCTGCCGCGCTTTTTGAACGGCTGCGTGAAGCTGCGTTTCTGCGCGCGTTGGCGCTCCTCGGTGCATATCTGAAACCAGCGCTCGAACAGCTCCTTCGCCCGCGCGGCGATCTCCGTTTCCGTCATGTCCGGCGTGAACTCCAGCTCGTCGAGGAGCTTGGAGTCGTATTTGTTCATGCGCGATTCAAGCCCCAGCACGCGCGAAAAGTGCGCGAGCGCGAGCGAATCGTAGAATTGAAAATCCTCCGCACCCTGATGCTGCCGCACGAACTGCTCGGCGTATCTGCGCCGAAGCGCTTCCAGCGCCGGGCGCTGCGGCAGCTCTCGCTGATAGACGCAGTTTTCAAGCCCCAGCCAGAACAGATCCGTGTATGTGTCGGCGTCCTCATATTGCTGAAGCCCTGCGAATATCTGCGCGAACACCGCGTAGTCATAGTGCTTCCGCGCCGCGCCGAAGATGCAGTTCCAGTAGAGGTCGGCTCTGCCTTTCACGTCGTAGGCGCGGAAATCAGGGCGGAAGTCGTAGCGCCCGGCGCAGTTCCAGACGATGTTTGCCGCGCGCTTCTGCTGCCGCTCGTCGATCTCTGTCATGGCTCGAACAGGTCACTGCGGCGCAGCTCGCCGGGGATGCGCGCGCCGACGATATCGGACACGAGCTGGCGCTCGAAATCGTCAAAGCTCTTGTTGAGGATGCCCATCTCAAGCGCCTCGCCGAGACTCAGTCCCTGCTCCGTGAGATGCACGGCGGCGATCAGGCCGCGCAGATCGAGCGCCTTTGTGGATATCTCGGAGCTGTCGCACTTCTTGCGGATCTCCTGAAACAGCTCCGCAAGCTGACAGGCATATTTCACGCGCAGCTTCGGGAACGTGGCCTTCAGCAGCTTTTCAAGGCTGTCAGCCGAGATGACGGGCATGTTTATCACCATGAAGCGCGAGGCCAGCGCCTCGTTCAGCTCGCGCGTACCGGCGTAGCCGTAGTTCATCGTCGCGATGAAGCGCGTGCAGGGGGAGAGCGTAATGCGGTCGTAGCCCGGCACGTCGATGATGCGGCGGAAGTCCAGCGTGGCGTGGAGCACGGAGAGAGATTCGTTCTTCGCCATGTTTATCTCGTCGAGCACGCCGAAGCCGCCCTCCACGGCGCATTGGTATATCGGCCCGCGGCGCAGCGTCACTTCGCCGTTTTTAAAGGTGTCGGTGCCGATGAGCGAGGCGGCGTCCGTGTTGAGGTAGAACGAGATGTCCCACTGCGGGCGCTGGAACACGGCGGCAAGGTTCTCGGCCAGAACGTTTTTGCCGGTGGCCTTCGGCCCGACCAGCAGCAGGTTTTCGCCCGCGAGTACGGCGGCTATCGCCTCGCGCCAGACCTCGCGGCCGTAATATTTATATTTGGGGCAGGGGATGCGTCCGGCGTTCTCCGGCGCTGCGGGAAAGCTGCGGCGAAAGTCCTCGATTCGGGCGAGCATTTCCTCGTCTATACCTTCGCTGCGCAGAAAATCGAGCATGTTTATCCCTCCATTTTATGTCTGATTCCGATACTCATATTGTAGTCCTAAATTGGAAAAAGTCAAATGTTTTGGCTGAGCTTGGCATTGATGCAGAGCGCCGTTCTATCTACCGTGACATTTCTAGGACAACAAAGAGCCCGCCGCACTCAAAAACACGGTCAAAAATGTGTCTCACAGTGAAACAAGTTTCGAGGAAAAGCCCGCCCCTCCAAAATGGAGAGACGGGCCTTGGTGCAAGTACTGTTGAACTTATCTGATCACACTGTAATTCTTCATGAAAAGATTATGCTTTTCCGGCGCTTTCAGAGTAATGCTTATCCAATCTTCTCGAAGGTGACTTCCGCGATGGTGTTCTTGTCCCAGTCGAGGAAGCGGATGATCGGGCTGTCGCCGAAATCGCCCTGCCCTTGACCGAAAACAGCGTAACCGTTTGGGTCAATACTACCGGCTCCGTGGAACTCAACGCCATCCAGACGCAAGGTAAGCAGATTCCTTGCCGCATCTTCGTCGAGTGCGCTCATTTTCAGACGCAGTTCTGTGCCCAGCGGCGTTTGCGTCAATCTCAGCTCACCCAGCTCGAAGCCGGGGAGGGCATAAGGATCAACAGGCGCGTAAAGCCCCAGCGGCGTGCTTTTGCCCTCGACCAGCGTGATGGGAAGCTCCCTTCGTTCCGGTACCAGCGTGTCGGAGTCTTGCGTTTCTGGGGACCATGCCACAGCAACGACTGTGCAGACTGTATCAACGGGCGTTGCCGCACCGTTGCCGCGTGCGCCTTCCACATAAATTGTCATCTCCTGCGGAGAAGCGTTCTCAAAGCGCTCACCGGCAGAACTAAGTCCCAGAGCTTCCCAGTCGAGATTTGCCCCCACGAACAGAAGCGTTTTCCCTTCTTTTTGGGCATACTCGTGGAGCGATTCCTCACCCGACAAGCCAATCACGGACAGCGGGCTGTTGAGATCTTCCTCAGTAGGTACGACAGCATATCTTTCATCAGCGCTCACGCGAACGGCGACGAGCACCGTTCCCTCATCGCAATAGGTTTCCAGTACGCTGGCACTCCAGCCGTCGCCTTCGACTTCCGCGCTCTGGCTGACAATCAGGTTTGCAGCCTCCTCGGGCATGTCGCCACGGTTTGGGTTGGCAAAGAGCTCCCGCAGGCCAAAGATATTGGTAGCATAGGCCACGGCTCCCAGCGCGAGGATCAACGCAACCACCGCAGCGATGGACAGTAATCTTCCCATCCGAACAGGGGCGTGAGACATTCTGCGTTCCTCTTTCTGATAGCCCAGCGCACGGCCGGTTTTCTCGATCTTATCATCGGAAATGTCTCCGATGGCTTTCATCATTCGTTCCGAATTGTACATAAGCCCTCCATCAATAGATAGGTTTTTAGTTTGCTTCTTGTCCGTTTCAGCATGGCGGCGACGCCGCTGCGGGTCAGGCCCAGCTTTTCCGCAATCTCCCGCTCGGTCGCCACGAACCAATACCGGCTGACAAACACAAGCTGTTCTTCTTCACCGAGCTGCCCGATAAATGCGTCTATGGCGCGGCTCAGCTCCCGATCTTCGATTTCCTTTTCCAGATCGTAGCCGGAGTAAAGGCACTGGTCCAGTTCCTCCAGTGCAAGCTCCGCTTCTCCGCCGCCCCGCTTCTTTGCCGTGCGGCGGACGATCTTTGTCAGAGCAAAGTTGCGCGTGATCCGGGCAAGAAAGGGGCTGAGCCGATCCGGGCGCTTGTCCGGCATCGCGTTCCATGCGCTCATCCAAGTATCATTGACGCACTCCTCGGAATCTTCGCTGTTTTCGAGAATGTTATATGCGATGATGTGGCAGTAACTCCCATATTTCCGCTCGGTTTCCGATATGGCCTGCTCTGAACGCTGCCAGTATAAATTGACTATTTCTCTGTCGTTCATACCTCGTCTCCTTTGTTTAAGGGCCCTCACTTATATAAATCCATTTTTTGAGCAAAGTGCCACAAAAACAGGAAAAGTTTTTTTCATTATAGCATACTGAGGAGGAAATGCAGAACAAGTAGATAACGGAACTATGTCGGGCTTTAGGAAATGTGTCTCACGGTGAGACATATTTCCCTCGCCTCAATATATGGGCAATCCGAAGCCGTACACAGGAGTCGAGCCGAGGTAGTAGCGGTTTTCCACGCAGCGATTCCCGGAATTGCCCTCCACGGTGTAGATCAGCCCGTCCTCCACCTTTTCTACGATGCCGACGTGGTCGGCCAGGCCGTCGCTCTCCCAATCGAAAAAGATAATGTTATCATGGGTTTTATGAAGGGAGCATTTTCTATGGATCATGTTTTTATGATTATAACTTGGTAGATAGCTTTTTGGGGAAAGATAACTTTGCATCACTTATAAGACCAGCTGATGGTTTTGTGATTGAAACATTGAGCTACATTCTTCATGGTGATCGAACACACTACAAAAGTTTGTTTAAAATCAAAACGAAAAAAACAGCAGAAGAGAACGGCTTTAAGGGCATACCATATTTTTTAAAATGTGGAGATCATTATATTAGTCAGTACAATATGAGCAGCGGAGAAAGTATGCTCATTTCGCTAATTGATTTTATAAATAATTTGACAGAAAGAAATAAATACGTTTCCGCAAAACCGCTCTTATTTTTAATCGATGAAGCAGAGCTCGCTTTACATCCAGCCGCTATTGATAGACTGATCTCTCTATTTAACGACCTAATAAAAAAAGTGAACATGGTCGTTGTCTTTTCAACGCATTCTACCGAAATAATAAACCGTATAGAAGCAGATAACATTTTTATGCTTGAGAACAATAACGGAGCTATCACAAGTCTTAATCCTTGCTATCCGAACTACGCCATTCGAAATCTTTATGTTCCCAATGGATATGATTTTATTATTCTTGTTGAAGATGAATTGGCAAGAGCTGTTGTGAAGCGATTGATTAGAACAAACAATATGTGTGAAAGTCGGCTATGGCATGTAGTACCAAGTGGCGACTGGGCACAGACCTTGAAACTGCAAAATGATATTCAAAGTAGTGGGTTGCTGGGAGTTGGCCGGAGGGTAATTAGCATATTAGATGGAGATATCCAAGCCGACGGAGATACCAAAGCAAAAGAGTATGGAATCTCATTATATACTTATTTGCCCATTAAAAGTGTAGAGAAATACCTTAGGAAGAAACTAATAACAGATCCTGATTCACGGTTTGCTAAGATAATCGGAGACAAATACTTTACCCAGAGATCCTTATCGGACATAGTATCTGACTATAATAGCAGTTTTGATCCGACAAAAGATAAGACAGGAAAAAAGCTGTATAAAATGCTTTGTGCGAATCTTCTAAAAGTCGGTATTACAAAAGAAAGATTTATACAGTACCTTTGTGAAGATATTTGCACTTATGAGAACTTTAGCGCGTTTATTGCAACGCTGAGGCGCATGCTTTCCTAAGTGTATAATGTGTCTCACGGTGAGACACATTTCCGGGCAACAAAAAAGGCCGCTTTCACGATCTTTTGAACGTGGAAACGGCCTTTTCAGTAGGAGGGAGGTTGCTTGAACGGCGGTGGAAGCTGCCAGCATCATCCCGATTTTTATTTTGGGGAAACAAAAAGGCTTGATCTCCGAAGAAATCAAGCCTTTCATAATGCGTCTGGTGGAGATAAGCGGGATCGAACCGCTGACCTCTTGAATGCCATTCAAGCGCTCTCCCAGCTGAGCTATACCCCCATAGGACTGAAAGCCTTGGAAAACCTTGACTTTCAGGATATTTAGTTTTGATTGATTCGGGGTCGTTCACCCGATAGCGTGCGCTCCCAGTTGAGCTATACCCCCATGGGCAAGATGTATATTATCAGACATGCGGCCAAATGTCAAGAGTTTTTTCACGTGTTTCGGAAGTCTTTGAAAATAATTTTATGCGGCTGGGTATGATATTATATTTGTAGGCATTGACAAAGTGTGATATAATACATTTTTAGAAAAATAATATGTGGAGGCATCTGCAATGACAAAGATTGATATATTCTCAGGTTTTCTCGGCGCGGGCAAAACTACGCTCATCCGCAAGCTGATAGCTGAGGGCTACAAGAACGAAAAGCTCGTTCTTATCGAGAACGAATTCGGCGAGATTGCAATTGACGGCGGTTTCCTGAAGGACGCCGGCGTTCAGATAACCGAAATGAATTCCGGCTGCATCTGCTGCACGCTGGTCGGCGACTTTACGAAGGCGCTCAAGAAGGTCATGGAGGAGTACGCACCGGATCGTATCATCATCGAGCCGTCCGGCGTCGGCAAGCTCAGCGACGTGGCGCATGCCGTGGAGCAGGTCGAGGGCGCACACATCGGCGCAAAGGTCACTGTCGTCGATGCGGGCAAGTGCCGCATGTACATGCGCAACTTCGGCGAGTTCTTCAACGATCAGGTAGAGAACGCCGACCTCATCGTCATGAGCCGCACCGACACTGCGAGCGCGGAAAAGATCCTTGCCGCGACCGAGCTTCTCAAGCAGCTCAATGCCAAGGCCGGACTCATCAGCACGCCGTGGGACAAGCTCAGCGGCGAGCAGATAGTCGAGGCGATGGAGCACAACGCTCTGCACGAAGAGCTGGAGCACATGGAGCATGAGCACCACCACGAGCATGAGCATGACCATGAGCACCATCATCATGACCATGATGAACACGATGAGCACTGCACCTGCGGCTGCCACGATCATGATTACGACGATGACGAGCATGAACATCATCATGACCATGACCACGAAGAGCATGAGCACGAGCATGACGAGCACTGCACCTGCGGCTGCCATGATCACGAGCATGACCATGACCATGAGCATCACCATCATCATCACGCCGACGAGGTGTTCACGAGCTGGGGCATGGAGACCCCGCGTAAGTTCACCGAGTCCGCGCTGCGCGGCATCCTCTCCGCACTTGAGGACGAGGCCAAGTACGGCGTTATTCTCCGCGCGAAGGGCATTGTCGATGCTGAGGACGGCGATTGGCTCTACTTCGACTACGTCCCCGGCGAGGTCGATATCCGCCGCGGCGGCGCTGCAGTCACCGGCCGCTTCTGCGTGATAGGTTCCAAACTTAACGAGCAGGCATTGAAGGAGCTGTTTGAACATTGAGTGATAGAAAAGACGTTCCCGTATATCTCTTTACGGGCTTTCTGGAATCCGGCAAGACAAAATTCATACAGGAAACGCTGGAGGACAAGCGCTTCTGCAACGGCGAGCGCACGATGCTTCTCGTCTGCGAGGAAGGCGAGGAGGAATACGCCCCTGATCAGTTCGCCGACAAGAGCGTATACATCCATGTCATCGAAGATCAGAGCGAGCTGACGGCGGAAAACCTTGAAAAGTGGCTCCGCGAGTCGCGGGCTGAGCGCGTGGTCGTGGAGTACAACGGCATGTGGATGCTGGACGTGCTCTATTCGGCGATGCCTGAGAGCTGGATGGTGTATCAGGAGTTCATGTTTGCCGACGCAGGCACCTTCCTTACCTATAATAATAACATGCGCCAGCTGGTGTACGATAAGCTCAAGAGCTGCGAGCTGGTCGTGTTCAACCGCTTCAAGCCCAACATGGACAAGATGGAGTTCCATAAGATAGTCCGCGGCGCGTCCCGCCGGAGTGACATCGCCTACGAATATGCCGGAGGCAAGGTCGAGTATGACGACATTGAGGATCCGCTGCCGTTTGACCTGACCGCGCCCGTCGTCGAGATCGGTGACGATGACTACGCTGTGTGGTATCGCGACCTGTCCGAGGAGCCGAAAAAGTACGAGGGCAAGACCGTGCGCTTCAAGTGCCGCGCGCTCAAGCGCAAGAAGATCCCAGCGGGCTGCTTCATCGTGGGTCGCCATGTCATGACCTGCTGCGTCGAGGATATACAGTTCGCGGCGCTGGTGTGCCAGTGGGACAAGGCCGAGACTATGACGGACGACTCCTGGATCATTTTGACCGCGAAGGTGAACTTCAAGTTCCACCGCGCGTACAGCCGCAAGGGCCCCGTCCTGACCTACATCAGCCACGAGAACTGCGAAGCTCCGGCGCAGGATGTTGCGACTTTCTATTGATTAAAATGATAAAAATATCGCCTCATGCCGGCAGGCATGGGGCGGTTTTTTCGGCGGCGTGAATTTTTGCATAAAATAGAGATAACCCCTGACTGCGGCTCGTGCCTTCCAACCAGTCAGGGGTTATCTCTGTGAATTCTTAGTATCTAACATCCTGGTTACCTCACTTTCGTTAGAATGTAGCGCCGCATGTCAACGGGACACATTTACCAAGCACAGATATTTATTTTTCTTGCCCCTAAGTGGGGCGGACTTATGTGCTTCTGTCCTCCTGCGTATTTTGATCTTGCAGCGCCAAACCCGAATCACTTCCTGTGTCGGGTGTCTTATTTGTACATCGGACTCACCCTTTCTGATGCTAATATAGCAAACGGGACGCCGTTTTTCAATTCGCAGAATCCATGATTTTTGAGACGCGTTTTTGTGCACGTGTATGAAAAACTGCAATTTTAGCCGCGGCGGCTTTGACATTGTTGACAATGGAGCAGGACTTTTGTACAATAATATTGTTGCGGGTCAAAATTTGCCCCGCATTTTTATATTCTTTAAGGCACGCCACGGCGCATCGCGCCGTTAACAACGAACACCGCACAGGGTATGATAAATTATATGATATATATCAAATAATATGTTTTAGGTCGACTGAACTTGAGGGGGAGAAACTATGGAGATCAAGCGCTTGGAAAGAGAAGAATACGCCGGAAGAAAGTTCACCGCGCGCTATCAGACGCGGGGCTATTATGACATCTGCGCTGGCGAAGGCGGCTTCTGTGTGAAGTACACGCCCTTCGGTAAAACCGAGGAACGGTCGTTTGACGCCGTGTTCTTCGACGAGTGGCTGGAGGAGCCGATTTAGCGTTCGGGGCGTTTGCTGGCGAGGAGCTGATTGGCTATGTTGAAGGCTCGCCGGAGAGCTGGAACAACCGATTTCGGATAAGCAATATCTGTGTGTTCGAAAACGCAAAGCGCGGCAGCGGCGTCGGAACGAAACTGCTGGACGCATCCAGGTCGCAGCGGCGTCCTCCGGAGCGCGGATGATCGTTCTCGAAACGCAGTCCTGCAACGAGAACGCGATCGCGCTTTACCGGAAGAACGGCTTCGAGATGATCGGTTTTGACCTGTACGCCTACTCGAATGACGATCCGGAGCGGCACGAGGTGCGCTTCGAAATGGGGAAGAAGCTGAAATAACCGCGAATGGGGTGGCTAACGGATGAAAATTCTTGTCTTTAACGGCAGCCCAAAGAAGAAACGCAGTGACACGATGCACATCACGCGCGCATTTCTAGGCGGCATGAACGAGGCCGCGCCGCAGGAGGTGCAGAGCATCAACGTTGCTGACATGCATATCGAGTTCTGTCGCGGCTGCTTTGCCTGCAAATATAACGGCGGGCGCTGCGCTATCGACGACGATATGCGCGAGATTCTGGAGCAGATGCTCGCAAGTGACCTGCTGCTGTTCAGCTTCCCACTCTATTGCTACGGGATGCCTGCGATGTTGAAAAACATCATCGAGCGTACTCTGCCGCTCTCGTCCATGGCGATGGCAGAGATGAACGGACGCTATGTCCACGTCGGGCAGCGGGATTATTCGCATCTCAGATATCTGATGATTTGCGGCTGCGGATTTCCGAACAGCCGCCGCAATTTTGAACCGGCAGTACGTCAGTTTGAGCTGATGTTTCCCAATAATCATACGATCCTGACTGTGCCGGAAAGCCCGATGCTCAGCGCACCGGAGGCCGCGGCAGTGACTGTTCCGCGGCTGGAGCGGGTGAAAAAGGCTGGGCGGCAGTTTGCGGAAACAGGGGAGATAGACCCGGCACTGCTGGCCGAGATAGCTTCCCCGATGATTCCGGAGGATACCTACGCAAGGATCGTCAATGGGAATGTATAAGGAGATCAATATGAAAAGAATAGTTGTATATGTTCACGGGAAGGGCGGCTCGGCGGCGCAGAAGATGGTAAAATTTTGCTCGGGTGAGGAGCCAGACGGAAAAGTGGAAAAGCGTTCGTAAAATCGCATGTTAAAATGTGATTTGAAGCTATCAGGATTGACATGGAAGTATCACATTTGAAAGCGGGAAAAAGCCCGAAAAACATTGAAAAACAAGAAAAATCCCGCAATCTCAATGACTGCGGGATTTGCGAAATATGGTCCGAATGGTGATACAGAACTTTTTGAAAAACACAGTAATATCAACGGTTTTTGACTTTCAGACAACAAAATTTCTTGCTTGTAACTTCATATTCAGCCCTCAAATTCAAGGCGATTGTTGAAAAACAGTCGCCTTTTTCTATACCCATGGACAAAGTAAATGTAAAGCTGACAATATTTTTTGAGGAGCCGTTTTGGGTGGGGATCTTTGAACGCATCGAAGATGGTAAACTTTCTGCGGCAAAGGTAACATTTGGTGCAGAGCCAAAAGATTGTGAAGTACAGGAATATATTCAAAAGTGGTACTTCAGTTTGAAATTCAGTCCGGTTGTTGAAACTGTTGTAAAGGATATCAAAAGAAATCCGAAACGGATGCAGCGGGAAGTAAAGAAGCAGATGCTGGAAATAGGCATTGGTACAAAATCGCAACAGGCGTTGAAATTACAGCAGGAACAGAACAAGCAGGAACGCAAAGAGAAAAGCCGCAAGAGAAAAGAGGCAGAAGAGCAGCGAATGTTTGAACTGAAACAGCGAAAGAAAAGAGAAAAGCATAAGGGACATTAAAGTCCCTTGGCCTTTTACTCAAATCGAAAAGTGTTGAATAAAGCTTTCGGGAGGTGTTTCTATGAAGAAAAAAGTACTTGCAATTATGTTAGTCGCCATGTCAATCATGTTGATTTCAGCGTGCGGAAAAAAAGAAAAATTGTACGAAATTCCTGATTTATCGCAGTATAAGACAGATTATGTAGGAGATTCTTCAAATGTTATAAATATTGTAAGCGGTCAAGAGTATCCAGAGGGATACTCATATGACAGTATAGAGATACAGTCTGAAACAGAGCCTTATGGATTAACAGTTTTTCTAAAAGATGAGCCGTCGGCAGTCAAACTTGAAGATCAATTGCAGGTTAATGCAGATATGACATTTGACTTGATTGGTAATTTGGGAACAATTGATTATAAAACAGCAGATAGCAAAGAAATTATTGCATCATATGAACGGTGATATATTTTTAGTCAACTTTTAGACAATTTGAAGAACGGAATATAAAAAGGCGTATGGAAGTTTTAAATCCATACGCTTTTTTGAAAAAAACTCATTTTTGAACAAGAGATTTGTAAGAACATATTATCTATTCAAAGACGGTTACAATTCCATATCATGTGATTTTTTCTTAGATTGAGCAGGCTGATTTCGCCGTATTTCCCGTTTCCTCTGATATTTCAGTTCCCATGCACGATGGGAGAAGACATCAGGATCTTCCACATTGAGATAATCCACCTCATTGGCTGCAATATCACGACGGTGATAGTCATAATATTTACCGAAAGTACCTTTAAGCTGTTCGATCAGCTTATCCCGAAAATCAGGACGTATCTGGATTCTGGTGTCCAGCAATTCTGTGTATTGTTCTGGATCAGGACGAAATTTTTCTTCCCGGAAAGCAACGGCGTCTTTTTCAAGCTGTTTTTTAAGGGAGATGTCCTGAGAATCAAGAATATCAAGATTGTTATTCATCTGGTCATATTTCTTGGATAGATTCATCATATCTTTATCAGTAGAGCATTGTGCCTGGAAGATTAGCTGCTCTTTCCTTGATTTCAGTTCTTCAATTTCTTCGGTAACAGTTGTAAGCTGCTGATTCAATTTTATATGCTGGATGGGATTCAAAATACTGGTTTTCTCTTTTTCTACATTCAGCTCTTTCCGTTCTGTAACTTTAGCTTTGAGTTTCTTTTTAACGGTGTTGTATTTATTCAGTATTGGATTAAAATGATTCATCCAATCATGAATTACTTCTTTTTGCATCTCATTATGAAGTAAATGATATTGTGTAAAGATCATATGATTTCGGATAGTTTCCATTGTTTCTGCAATTACAGGAATAGAATTTTTGACAGCTTGAGCCAGTTTCTCTACCTGAGCTTTTAATTCCCGGAGCATTTGGTTATCTGCACGAATCTGGCGGTTGATTTCACAGCGGTCAGCTATCATTCCTTTCTTTTCCATGTTTTGAGCAATATAGCCTTCGTGGATGGTCGGCTGTTCGGTGATTCCCTGATCTGCAAAGCTGCGGTGATCAATGGATGCATTTATCTGATTGTGGGCAAGCATTTCATTTACAGTATCTGCCCAGTTTGCTCTCCAGATACAGAGTTGCTCATCACTGTTCCATTGTTCAGAAATGGGATTCTGTCTGCCATAGCGGCTGCTTTTTGGATGCTTGTCGATGCGGTCATAGCCTTTTTCCTGTGCGACAGATGCGGTCATATAAACTTTCTTTTTCCCAACTTTATATCTGTATTGCTTTTCCCAGCCATCTTTTTGAGCAGCTTTGAATTCAGTAGCTGTAAATCCTTTTTCTTCTCCATTTTTTATGCAGAGATATTCTTTTTCTGTTTTATACTGCCATGTTCCGTTTTCGTTCAGTGGACGGACGGTAAGCAGAATGTGTGCATGAGGATTGTGTCCATCCGTATCGTGAATAGCAAAGTCAGCGCACATGCCCATATCTACAAAGTTCTTTTGAATAAAATCTTTTAGAAGAGAAATATTACTGTCCTTATCTAATTCAACGGGAAGTGCGACAACAAATTCCCTTGCCAGTCGGCTGTCTTTTGTTTTTTCTGCAGCTTCCACAGCATTCCAGAGTTGTTCACGGTCTTTCCATTCTGGTGAAGCCATCGGTGGAAGCAATACTTCCTGATAAATGAGTCCATGCTTTCTGGTGTAATCATGCTGGATGCCATCGTAATCATTGTACATCCGGCTGCAGCTCATATAAGCAGAAGCTGCGACAGCGGAACGTCCGGAACCACGGCTGACAACTTTGGCTTGCATATGATAAATTGCCATATCTGGCACCTCCTTTCGATGTTGCCTGCAACAGCGGATAAAGCCCTCGGCAGAGCGCACGAGCCCCGTAGGGGATACCACCGCCCGATTTATCGGGTGGTGAGTAAGTGCGCCCTTCGGGAGTAGAACTTGTGCGTTTACATTCCTCGTAGCCGGATTATCAGCTCCCGTTTCAGGGAATCCAAATCCATTTCTTTAATATGGGGAACAATACTTTCCAAAATGGCTCCTTCCTGGACTAATCGGTGTGTTCTGGCATCACGTTCTTTTTTGCGATTTCTTGCTTCGGCTTCTTCTTGGCGGTGTCTTGCCTGTAAAAGTGCTTTTTCTTCCGGTGTCATGATTTTTTTATCTGCCATATCTGGCACCTCCTTTTTATGCCCGTATCCGGGCAGTATTGGTTTTAAAATCTTATGGTTTGGTACTATAGTTTCGGATAACTGACAGTGGCATGTTTCTGGTGATAAATAAGGAAAGAAAGTAGTACCACTGTCAGTGAAGAATAATTATCGTGTTATGCTTCTTTGCTTCAGTTCTGGTTCGGAGCATGATTGTTTAACAGAATTCTTTTTGCCTGTTTTAAATTAGCTGTTGCATTGTCCTGACGAATATTCCGGTTATTGATACGGACAGGAATACATCTCTCCAGAATACGGTCATAAATTCGTTTGTGTGCGATATCAGCGGCGTTATTCAGCTCTGATAAAGTGAGATTGGTCGTTATGATCAGGGGCTTTTTACTGCGGTAACGACTGTCGATCACATTGAATACCTGTTCCAGTGCAAAGTCAGAGTTCCGCTCAATTCCGAGATCATCAATAATCAGAAGACTGTAGCGGTTTAAGCTGTTGATGAACTGGTTTCTGTCTTCAAAATGCATTCCGGTAAGGGTATTTAGAATTCGGGAAAAGTTGGTCATCAGTACAGGAACGCCTTTTTCCAGAAGGGCATTGGCAATGCAGCCTGCAAAAAAAGATTTTCCAGTACCGACATCACCCCAGATGAGAAGTCCGGAAGCATTTGCTCTCATCTCTTCCCAGTTGCTTACATAATTGTGTGCCAGTTTTATTTCCGGATTGATGCCGTTATCCCTGGCAAAAGTGTAGTCATAGAGTGCTTTGTCCTGTAAGCCGCTGGTTTTAAGATGCTCTATTTCCATTTGTTTTTCATGAAGTTTTCTCTGGGCTTCTTCCTGCTCAAAGATTTCCTGCTGGCATTTACAGCGGATGGAAGGAATAAGAACCTTTCCCTGTAATTCATGCCTGCATTGCCTTGGCGTATTGCATTTGGAACAGTAGATCAGGTGGTCTGTTTCGTTAAAATATTCATCAGACTGAAGCTCTCTGTTTGGGGTTATAGCTGTTGGTTTTTCTATAAATTTTGTCATAATGTTTCGTATTCCTCACTTTCGTAATTTCGTTGTCGGGAAGCAGGATGATCCTGTCTTGCCCAACTGATGATGGTAGCTGCGTGGTTCTGATATTGCTTTCCGGTAGAAGCCATATAACCGGATAAGCGTTCAATATAATCCTTCCAGTCAGGGATTGTCTGCCGGATATCTTCAAGCTCTTTTTCTGACAGAAAAACATTTTGAAATTTTCCATAGGGTGAGAGTGGCTCCTTACTCCCTCTTATTGCTAAATTGTTCTTTTTTATCTCTTTCTTATTACCAGACAGTTTTCTGTCTGTATCAGGGAAAGAATCCTGTCTGTCAATAGGACAGTTTT
>ERZ772867.817-NODE-817-length-40194-cov-5.810982_pt1 | contig 40194 bp, 38 predicted proteins | sample MGYA00511341_ERZ772867 | MGnify/ENA primary metagenome ERZ772867 (study PRJEB29015, sample SAMEA2737707) | human gut metagenome | biome: human gut; feature: human-associated habitat; material: faeces | place: China | collected 2012 ... | reverse complement strand
ACTGGCATTTCACCACCGATGATGCAAGAAATAAGCTGAAGCATCTATACCCCATAATAAAGATTTAGGATTTACAGAGTACTAGCTACTCCCGGAGCGTCAACCCTTTTCAGTACCGATTTATTCTATCCGTCACATTTGCCACGCACCCCTGACGGTGGGTATGATACAAGCCGCCTTTGGCAAGGCTGTCATAACTCTGCGATACCGCTGCCTGTAGAGCTGGCGCATATCGAAGGGCTTCCCCCTAGTCCTTGGGAGAGCGTGAGCAAGTTCCATTTCACGCGGTGTGGGGTGTATGCCCAGGTTGCCTGCCCAGGCTCGACAGCACGGTGGCGCTCGATTGGCTCTGCGGGATTGTCCGCAAGCCAATGTCCTGGCGTCGTACTGTCCGCCTCCACATCGGTGTGTGTACTTGTATCATCTTGTGTTCAGTTTTCAAGGTCCAGGAAGGGCCTGTGAAGAAGTCCCTTCACTATACCACTATTGCAAAGAAGCTCAAAAACGGAAATCAGAAACAAAATTTTTTTACAAAACCCTCAAACTGTTTTTTATAATTGCGTGCCATCCGCTGTGACACATTGTATTTGTCGGCCACAAACGCTGTGCTGGAAGCCTTTTTTCCTTTCAGATAGAAGTTGAGGAAATCAACCGCCCACGGTCTCCACGCTTCCAAAGCCTGCCGGAGCTGAATCATACAAACCTGACTCATAACATTATCCTCAAAACACTTTGGATCGATGGTATCATTCATAACACTTTCATCCAGAGAAAGATGACTATATTTCTTCTTCAACGAATTATTCCGATTTGCGGGGCTTTGATCTGCCAGCCAATGTAAAAATTCTTTATAGGGAACTTCCATAACCATGCAATCTAATTTGCCAGATTCACTGATAATGTCTGTAATGAAATACCTGCGTTCATCTTTTGGAAGCAATTTGTTGTTTTCTGTAATTTCATGCCAGTGTTCTGCTGTCGTTTCGACGAGAGCGGCACTTCCGTCGGACTGAATGGATTTAATCAGATATGTAGTTTTCATTTCCGTAATCTCCTTGAATTGAAATTTGAGTTGAGAATCAAATTTCGGAGATTACGGGTATTCAGCGATGTAACACAGCCAGCCGTTCATAGCATCCTTTCCGCTGTCCGGCAGTCAGGATGCAAAAAGAGCATGACAATAACAGCCGGAAAGCTGCTTGTCATGCTCTAACTCGATGGTCCTCGTTCTCACCAGCAAAGCTGGTGGATGCAGGCTCTTTTCCGGCTTGCTTTACTGGAAAAATCCAGCGTGTCCGGCGGTTGAGCTATGTACGAAACATTTTTTCAGTTCATAGTGTGGGATTATTCGATTGGTATTGTGATGAAAAATCTCTGAGCGCACTTAGGGCACTTGAGTATGATCCGGCTTCCTGTCTGATGCTCAGGTTCCTCGCTGACTGCGATTACCATGACTTTGTCCCCCACCGGCTTGTCACACAGCCTACCTTGTTTACAGACGGGGCATCTCACATAGTCAATTTTCAGATTGTTTGTTTCATAAATCCGCTCGATCAGTAGCATACCATCGCCTCCGTTTCTATCCGAACCGGTAAGCGGTTATTTCGGCGCTGAATGAGGTAATCGTAACCCCTTCGTATCTGGCAGAAGGCACATTCGTCCTTTATCACCTGATAAGGGTCCTCTCTGGTCACCCAGTATTCCTTTGACTGGTAAAATCCTGCGGCACAGCGTTCGCACAGACACAATTCCAAATTCCGGTTTTTCATAATCCATCCTCCATAGAAAAAATAAAAGCCGGGCATGAAGACAAGAGTATTTCTACTCCTGATCTCTCATGCCCGGCTATTTGGTGGTGTTTCATTACGCTGTCATTGACAGCGTACCCCGTTGCTCGGTGCTATGACAATATGAACTTTTCTGCCGATGGTTTCCAGTATGTCGGCGTTGTTCTGCGAAAGAAAAGCGGGAAGCTGCTTTTCCTCAGTGCCAGATTGACTTTCACGATACTTTTGCAGCGCGGACACTTACACTCTACCGTGCCGGTGGCCATTGATGTTTTGTAGAACATTGTGAAGCTGCATTTCTTGCATTTCACAGCAATTCGCATTGATGAATCGTCCATGTGCAAAACCTCCCATTCTATCTAGCACACAGCAGGTTCCGTTCCAGCAGTCCCAACTGCTCCATTCGGAAAGAAAGGGTGGTTCTGGATGCACCGAGGAAATCTGCCATGCGGCAAAACGCTTCAAATTTGTTGGGCGAGTATTTTTTGCTCAGTACCGTCATTTGATCCCCCAGACCGAAGATGAACATTCCCTCCTGCACGGCATCTTCCGGCAGGAGGATTGCCGCACCCAGAGTATCCGCCTGCCACTCCGCCCAATCCGTGATCTGTTTGCACGGCTTGCTGGAACGGCGGTAATCACACAGGGTTCTGCGCTGCATACCGTAGGCTTCCGGGAACAGTCGGTAGAGAATCTGGTGTGCAATCTCGTGAGCTATGGTGAAGTTCCTCCGCCCACGGAACCGAGGCAGGTTATCCAGCCGCTGTTCTACCAGGACAGTCCGGCCATCCAGATGATACAGGAAGGGGTTGCCGTCCATGTCCAGAACAGGAATCAAGGCTTCCTCCGGGGTTGTCAGTCCCAGTACACTTCCGTCCTTGGTAAGATATTGAAAATCTACCTGTAGCCCCAATACGTCCGCAAGTTCTATCGGGTCAACCGCATAACACAGGTGCTTCTGCGGCACTGCCACAGATTTGTATTGTTCACTGACACGCTTTGCGATTTGCTCAATGTCGTTTCTGAATAAGTACGCCCGGTTCATAACGGCACCTCACATTTGACGTGGCTCAATGATAGCATATCCGATACGGATTTGTCAATACATATTTTGTAGACTTATAGGATATTTTGCCGTTGACAATCGTTTCTTGTCGGTTTATAATGGAGCCATAGGAAGGACGGTGCTTTTATGGCAAACACAACCGTATACCACCCCAAAAAACAAAAACACTATGATGCTGCATCGGAAAAGAGCATGAATTATATCGGCAAGGTACTTTCTAAGGCACGAAACAATAAAGGACTGAGCCTTATGAAGTTCAGCGCGGTATTGAAGGACTATGGTGTATCTGCCACTGCATCCGCCATTCAGAAGTGGGAGAACGGCAGCAACACCCCCAACCCCTATCAGCTTGTTGCCATCGCCCAGGCGCTTGATATGGACTGTGATCTGTCTCTTTTTATGAGTACCAGCCCAGCGCCTGAGCTGAACGAGGAAGGAATGCGGAAGGTCGCGGATTATAAGGCTGATCTGATTGCATCCGGACGATACAAGCCAGAAAACAAAACAAGCCGAATTATTCAGTTCGTGGAAATGCCTGTGAGCAATCTGTCCGTTTCCGCCGGTACTGGCGCATTCCTGGATGAAGGCAGCTTTGAGATGGTAAGTTTCCCTGCGTCAACAGTTCCTAACGGTGCGGACTTTGGTGTGAGGGTTTCCGGTGACAGCATGGAGCCTGTCTACCATGACGGGCAGATCGTCTGGGTGAAGCAATGCGACCGGGTGAATATCGGTGAGGTAGGCATCTTCATATACGATGGAGAGGGCTACATCAAGGTGTACGATGAGCAGGAGCCGGGTGAAGAACAGCAGGAAGCATTTTCCGACAGCTATGGCAACGTGTATATGCAGCCGGTCATGATTTCCTATAATCAGAAATACGAACCGAGGGTCATATCGGCGCAGGCAGGCTTCCAAGTAGTGGGGCGTGTCCTGAAATAATAAAACAACCCGTGATACAGTTCACAGAACGCTGAACTGTATCACGGGTCTTTTTTTACTGAAAAGCAGAATATTTCAAGGGCAAGGCCAAGCTATCCTCCTCCAGCGCAAAGTATATAGTACTGTTCCGAAAAAACAGGAAACAGTTATGTCATATTCTTCCGATTCTCATTGAACAAATCAATCAGGCTGATTAAGGAAAGCAACTCCTTTTCAGATAGTGAACGCATACCGGATAAAGCTTTTTGAATGAGAATCGGTTCCTGATTCTTTTCATCGAAAAAATCACCGGGAGTAGTTCCTAAGTAATCACAGATATACAGGAATTCCTCGATAGACGGTTTCGATCTACCAGATGAAATGTTCTGCATATAGCTTCTGCTGTGCCCCAGATCCAGACTCATTTGATACTCAGAGACCCCTTTTTCAATCCGCAAATCTGTTATTCGCTGTTTGATGTATGCGTAATCCATGGAAGGCACTCCTCACATTCAGTATACACATATTGTATACTTCCGAATGTGCGAAAATACACGCTAGTAAGGTGAGATTATGTTGAAATAGCACGCTAACAGTGGTATATTAGAATATAGCAAACGAATACTCAGCGAGTGCCTCTGGCCCGATAAATGAGGTGATCAATTATGTGCTCATGACAAGCAGGGCAACTAGGTTATTCTACCAACAGGAATTGTAAAAATGTATTCATGCTTTCTTCCATAATGGGTTTCTGAATTGGTTACAATAAGAGAAATACCGAATATGGAGGATAAGACAATGGAAGAAAGAATCATAAATCAAAAACGAATTCAACAGTTTTCCCAGTACCTTGCGCAAGAGGAAAAAAGCGCAGCAACAGTGGAAAAGTACCTGCGGGATGTACAAGCATTTCACAGGTTTGTTGAGGGCCGGCCGGTGAACAAGGAGTTGGTGATCGCCTATAAAAAGCAATGTATGGAACAAGGGTACGCCGTCCGATCCATCAATTCCATGCTGGCTTCCATCAACAGCTTTTTGGGGTTCATGGGCTGGCTGGATTGCAAGGTGAAGAGCATCCGGCTTCAGCGGCAGGTGTACAGTACCGAGGAGAAAGAACTGACGAAAGATGAGTACCTGCGGCTCCTGGAAGCATCCAGGGGAAAAGAGCAGCTGAATCTGGTTCTGCAAACCATCTGCGGCACTGGAATCCGTGTTTCGGAATTGCGGTACTTCACACTGGAAATGGTGAGAACTGGAACCGTCACCGTCAACTGCAAAAGTAAAACCCGGACCATTTTGGTTCCGGGTAAGTTGAGAAAGTTGCTTGTAGATTATGCAAAAAGAAATAAGATTGCCGGTGGCGTTATTTTCCGCGGAAAGAATGGACGGCCGTTGGATCGAAGTAGCATCTGGCGGCAGATGAAGCAGCTTTGCAGGCAAGCCGGCGTATCGGAGTCCAAAGTTTTTCCCCATAATCTGCGCAAGCTGTTTGCTCGGACATTCTACGGTATCGAAAAGGACATCGCCAAGCTGGCGGATATTCTGGGCCACAGCAGCATCAATACCACGAGAATCTATATAATGACCACCGGTGCAGAGCATCGTCTCAAAATTGAACGGTTGGGACTTGTGGTATAGAAAAAAGCCACGTAACTATTCATATTTCTCATATAAATGATCGTTTATCACACTAACGTACGATGGTTCCGCCAGGGTGCCGATTACCACTGTCATTGCGAACCAGCGCGCACGCTGGTGCGCAATGACAGTGGTGGACATGCCTTGGTGCAATGAACGATCATTTACACGAAACTCTTTGCCACTACTGATACTGAACTCCAATTAAAATCTTTAGAAAAGATTTTAATTGCCCGAAGGGCAAGGAGTTCATATGAGACTTGTTTTGTGATTTCTTTCCATACAAATCACAAAACGGGCAGCGCCGTCAGGCGATATGCCTTCCTGATTAAAATCAAGATTTTAATCAGGAAATAGTCTGAATAGTTACAAAGCCACATAATCCGCATTATGTGGCAGCTAAAGGTGACTACGCAAAAAATCACCAATTAAATTAACTTAATGACATTGGTCCTCTGCCGGGTTACTGAAAAACCATCTGCAGAAGTAACACTGATACTTCAGTGTGTATCCCAGCCGATTCACGATTAGCCATACTTAACTATTTCAGCAATTCTGCAAGAGTAAACTCACCCCTTTGAATATCTGCAGTCCTTTTGTATTCTCAAATTGCGCTCATTAATGATTCCAGATCATCAAAATAGGCCTTTACAAAATCATAGGACTTCACATTGTGTATCTGAAGATTTACTTTGCTAAAATCACTCGGCTTCTTCCCAAAACGATTAAATTCATTGTATTTCCCCTTGTTATGGATAATTAACATTTCTATCGCTGGCACTGTAATAACATTGATGACATTAATTTTATTCTTGTAAGCCTTGCTGAGAAGGAAATCTTCACGGCGCGAATCCAGAATTCATATGACAGAAATCTGATCACCGAACCCTTTGCGTAAATACTTCTCTTCAAAGTTTTTCGCGCTCTACAACGCATGACTCTCGTCAAGTAATTCTTCTCTCGTGAAAATGAGGAGGTTGTTATCCACCAAGATATCCATAATCGCAGCTTCTGCAGTGCTTTCGCTTATACAGGTATACAGGCTTTATATTTTGCTATAACCGCTATACAATCCGTGTACCACAAAAGCGCAACAACCATGTCCCTTCCACACCGGAAGGAACAGCGAGAATATTCTGAACCGAGAATTCCATGCCGACAAACCCAACAAGAAAGGCTGATAAATGTGACAGAATTCAAGTGGTATGAAGGGTTGGACATTTACAAACTGTATCTGAGTGCTATTCTTTTATTTTTCTCACTGTCTACTTAACTGGATAGCATCTCACACGGAAGTACCGGGCAGCAATTTAAAATTGTTCCAAAATATACGATGCATACCAACTGCAAGCTTTTTTTACCGCAGTGAGAATAGGGGCTTTGCCTCCCGAAAGTACGGTCAGCAGGCCGATTTTTTCTTTCTCCGGTTCCTGCTGTGCCGGGGTCACCGACACCACATTCCCCACGCAGTCCGCCAGTACCAAGCCAGCGTCCCGGGTCTGCACAAAGCCCTTGACCCGGTAAGATTCCTCCGCAAACATCCGGATGAACATCTCCAGATCGTAAGCGGTGATCTGATCCGACAGGCGCAGGCTGATCCGTTTGGTGCTCAGATCGGAAATCAGCGGAAGATTCCCCTGGTCTCCTCCCTGAGCGGATGCCAGAATCTCCAGGAAATTATCCGGAATCTGCCCAAAAGCAGTCTCAATCACCGGAATCTCCGGCCGCTGGCCCCGGATCAGCTCCCGGGTGGTGTCCAGCTGCTCCGGGGTTGCCCGGTCAATTTTGTTCAGCACCACCACATCCGATGCCGCCAGCTGCCGGACACAGGTTCTGGCCGTGGTGTACACCTTGGGAAAGCGCACCGCATCCACCAGGCAGATGCCCCCCATATACTGGATATGGGGAAACCGCTCCGTCTGGGCAAACAGCCGCCGCACCCCGGTAGGATCAGACAGTCCGGAGGCTTCCACCAGAATGGTTTCGTCCTCCTCGCACTGGCCCAGGGCCTTTTCGAACTGGTCCAAGCGGCAGGAACAGAATACGCTGCCGCCGGAGATTTCCTGCAGCATTGCCTGAAGATCAGCCAGCAGAACGCCGTCGATGCCCTCCACCCCGAATTCGTTGATAATCAGCCGGATTTTCTCCCCGGAGAACAAAGGCAGAAACCGGCGCAGGAAGGTGGTTTTTCCTGCGCCGAGAAATCCGGTAATCAGATACAGTTTGCTCACTTGCCGCACTGGGCCACAGCTTCTTTGATGGCCGTTTCCAGTTCTGCCTTGGTGGGGATAATGGACTTGTACTTAAGCTGTCCGTTGATGTACAGCGAGGGCAGGTTGGGTACGCCCATCTTCACGCACCGGGCCACATTTTCCTTGTAGATATACTTGTACTCCACCACGTCAATGGCATCGCCGAAGGTGGCCTTGGCCTCGTTGACGGCGCCCATCATATAGCCGCAGGCGGCGCACTGAGCGGAGTCCAGGGTAAAGGCTTCCACCAGGGGCTTTTCCAGGTGCTCGTAGTCCGGCAGCACCACGCTGGAGGTGTCCACTTCTGCCGCCTGGTAATTTTTCACCATTTCCCGGACAGCGTCGGTTTCCAGCGCTGCCTGGGAAACACCGATGCAGTTTTCCACCGGCACGGCGTAGGGCATATCGCAGCCGGGGGCCAGAATAAAGTTGGTCTTGTCTTCCAGAGAATCCAGCAGATCCACGGTAAACTTCATGTTGTCCTGCTGATTGCCCAGCAGCATCACGGAGGTCAGGGGAATATTGCCGCCCAGGGCGATGTTATACCGGTCGGTAATGGCCTTGGCTGCCAGCAGGTTCACGTTCTCGTCCACGCTGATGGAGTCGGGGTTGGTCTGGCACATGGCTTCGATGTTCCGGGTGGCGTCGCCGCAGACAAAGAAGGAGGACAGTCCGCCGGCATTGCGGATGTGGTCGAAAATCTCGGTGTAAGGCTCGGTCATGAACTGCTCAAAGTGGGCGGTGGAAATCTGGGAGATCAGGGGGTCAACCATGGCAATCACATCCATGCCCGCTTCCAGATAGTAGTCTGCCATCCGGATGCACACCTTTTTGCAGAAGGTAAACAGGTCTGCCACCTCGTCTTCGAAGTCATACATATCGGTAAACAGATTGTTGCCCCGCAGGTGGGATGCCAGAGTGAAGGGGCCGCAGATCAGACCGTACAGAGCTGTGGTATCGCCCACCGCTTCCTTCATCCGCCGCATAACTTCCAGCACATAGGGAATCCGGCCGTCGGTCTTCTTGGGAATTTTGCAGTCGCAGGGAACCTGAGCCGGTTCTTCATCGCTGCCGTCCAGGGGATGGTCGGAAACAGAAGGAGGACAGTCATCTGCCCAGGCCAGGCCGCAGCCCAGACATTCGGCCTCGATCTGCAGGTCAAAGATCACCGGCTGACCATCGGGCTTGTACAGGCGGTTGACTTCCATTAGGGATTCAAAGGCTTTGTCTACATCGGTGAGCATTTCGGTAGCGGTGTAGCCCTTGAGGAAACCGGCGTGAACACCGGCAAAGGGAACCCAGGGTGCCCGCTCCACCTTTTCATGGTGCAGTGCGCGGATCAACAGGTCTTTCATATTGCTTCCTCCTTGAAAAATACAAGTTTTGTGTTGATGAGAAAATTATACAGAGTGTCTGATTTTTCAGATAGTGCAAACCAACGATTTATTGTTTTTTCTCAGGAACTTATGACCGATATTTTCCCGGAGTCACCCCCACGATCCGCTTGAACACCTTGCAGTAATAGCTCTGGTCCGGGAAGCCCATGGCCAGGGCAATGTCCACCAGAGAATAGTCCTTCTGCAGCAGCAGCCGCTTGCTCTCCTCCACCCGAATCCGGCAAAGCTGCTCCCGGAAACTGACTCCCACGATCTGATTGAACAGGGCGGAAAAGTAGCTGGGGCTGAGGCCCACATACTCCGCCACCTTAGCCAGCTCCAGATGCTCGCCGTAGTTGTCCTGCATGAAGCGCAGGGCCTTGCGGATGTAGAGATTTCCCTTGTCGGTTTCGTTGAACATGGCGTTCATAAAGCTCTCCAGAACCTCTTGCATCAACAGGCAGATATCCTCCAGGGTCTGCTGCTGGTAGAGCTTGAGAATGAACTGGCTGCTCAGATAGAAAACGTTGTCCGTCTGGGCGCCGCCGTCAATGGCTACCCGGGACAAAAGGGTGGTCAGTTCGATGGAGCGAACCCGAACAGATTCCAGCTGCCCACCCTCGCTGAAGAGCACATAGCCAATCAGGTCATTGAGCAGCGCCTTCACCTCCGTCACGGTTCCGCTGCGCACTCTGCTCAAAAGGTCCTGTTCCTTTTTGTAGAAAGATGCCAAAGAACTATCAAACTTCTGCTCCTTGAACACCTGGATGGTCTCGTTGAGACGTGCCTGCTGAGACATCTTCTGCTGGTTCTCCAGAAGCAGCGCCCGTTCTCCGGGAAGCAGCGGTGAGAGCACATGGTCAATCAGCTTTTTCAGCTCATTGACCTTGGCCGGAGACAAAATCACCAGGGTTTTCAGTTCGTCGTAAAGCTCCAGCGACAGCGTTGCCGGCAGGCGGTATCGCTCTGCCAAATCGCTGACCAGAGTGCTGTCCGGCTGGTCCATCAGGAAGGGGCCGATGATGACGCTGCCCAGCAGTTCGCCGCTGTTAATCAGGGGAAATGCGATGTGGTTCAGGTTCGCCTGGCAAGAAAAAATATAGGCCTCTCCCAGCACCTGGGCCGTCTTTCCCGCCTTCATGTGCAGGCGAAAACATTCGCTTTTGTCAAATACCTTTTTCTTCAGAATGGCACAGTAGGATGTGGACTGACCGAAGGACATAATCATGTTGCCCTTGCTGTCAATCAGTTGGATTGCCAGGCCGGTAAACGCCTGCAGATTGCTCAGAACCGCATTCACCCGGGCTTCCGGCACGAAGGAAAAAATACTTGTGGTCATATACCCCACCTCATAAAAAGACAAAATCCAGGAAGAAAATTACAATACTTTTTTTCCTGGCTTCACTATACTACAAATACAAACAAAAAACAATCAGGAGGAAACAAAAATGGATTTAAATGAGATTTCCCTGCAGCTGCAGGCCGGTAAGGCAAAGATCGTCAAGACTCTGGTACAGCAGGCTATTGACGAAGGCATTCCCGCCCAGAAGATTCTGGAAGAGGGTCTGCTGGCCGGTATGAGCGTCATCGGTGAGAAGTTCAAGAACAATGAAGTCTTTGTTCCCGAAGTTCTGGTGGCTGCCCGTGCCATGAACATGGGTGCCAACCTGCTCAAGCCCCTGCTGGCTGAGGATGGCGTAAAGGCCACCGGCAAGGTCTGCATCGGCACCGTCAAGGGCGACCTGCATGACATCGGCAAGAACCTGGTCAAGATGATGATGGAAGGCAAGGGCCTGGAAGTGGTTGACCTGGGCACCGACGTAGCTCCTGAAACCTTTGTACAGACCGCTCAGAAACAGGGCTGCCAGGTTATCTGCTGCTCCGCTCTGCTGACCACCACCATGGGTGTGATGGCCGACGTGGTAAAGGCTGCCGAGGCCGCCGGTATCCGGGACTCCGTGAAAATCATGGTTGGCGGCGCACCTGTTACCGATGCCTTCTGCCAGCAGGTAGGCGCAGATGCTTACACTCCTGATGCCGCTTCCGCTGCGGAAAAGGCTGTTGAATTCTGCGCATAATTCCCCATTTTTAAGAAGCTATGACTGTTTCTGAACTTTTGCACGTTTCGGATTCCAGAGAATTGGAGAAAGAAGAAATTGTTGCGCTTTTGAATGTGGACAATTTCTCTGCCGATTTTTACCGTCTGTTGGCCAAAGCAAACGCATTGTCCCGGGAGGTCTATCAGGATCATGGATACATTTTCCTGCAAATCGGCATCAACAATGCCCCTTGTTCCGGAAACTGCAAATTCTGTTCCATGGGAGCAGACCACTATGCCCTAGAAACCTGGGAGCAGCCGATTGACCACATCCTGCACAGTGTCAAATCTGCCGTTGCCCAACAGGTGGATGCGATTTTCCTGATGACCACAGCGGATTTTGCACTGGAAGCCTACCTGGATATTGCCCGAAAGGTAAAATCTTTACTGCCGGAGCATGTGATGCTGATTGCAAACATCGGAGATTTTGACCAGGCAGTGGCTCAAAAGCTGAAAGATGCCGGCTTTACCGGGGTATACCACATCGTTCGGCTGAACGAAGGGATCGATACCGATATCTCCCCGGGGAAGCGGGTGGCTACGCTGGATGCCATTGCGGCAGCAGGCTTGGATCTGCTTTACTGCATCGAGCCAATCGGCCCGGAGCATACCTACGAGCAGATCGCTGATGAGATTCTGCGCGCCCGGAAATACCAGGTAGAGATCATGGCCTGTATGCGGCGTGTTGCCGTAGAGGGGACGCCTCTGTTTGACAGAGGGGAAATTTCCGATCTGGAACTGGCCAAGATTGTGGCTGTTACCAGAATCGCAGCACATCCCGGACGCTCCATGAATGTACACGAGCCCAATGCTCTGGCCATGCTGTCTGGTGTGAATCAGCTGTATGCGGAGATTGGCTGCAATCCCAGAGACAAAGCATTGGATACCCAAAAAAATCGCGGCTACTCCATTGAGAAGGCCAGAGATCTGCTGCGGCAAAACGGTTATCACTAACGAACGAACCAAAAGCGGCGGACAAGGCGTTCCTTGTCCGCCGCTTTTACATCATAGGAGAGACAAACATGGAAGATCAAATGCTCATTGATGCCGCCCTGTCCTGCGGCGCTGCCAAGGCCACTTTGCTTGACCAACAGCAAATCGTTCTGTCCGATACCTTCCGGGCCATTTGTGAAAGCAACCAGTGCGGCGGCTACGGAAAATGCTGGATGTGTCCGCCCTATATCGGGGAAATCCACCAGCTGATGGATACGGTGCGTTCTTTCCCCAGGGGATTGTGGTTTCAGACCATTTCCGACATTGAAGACAGCTACGACATTGAGGGCATGTTTGAGGCCGGGGCCAGACACGCCCGGGTCAGCGGCCGCATCCGGGAAAAGGTTGCCCCGCTGCTGAAAAAGCCCTTCCTGCTGCTCAGCTGCGGCGGCTGCCACCTTTGTGAAACCTGCGCCAAACGGGAAGACAAGCCCTGCCGGTTTCCGGATCAGGCCCTTTCCTCCCTGGAAGGCTACGGCGTGGACGTGTACAATACCACCAAGGATACAGACCTCAAGTACATCAATGGGCAAAACACGGTGACCTATTTTGGCATGGTCCTGTTTTCGGAGTAAGAATATGGCAACAGTAACAATTTGGCAAGACGGTCAAAAGCACACCCTTTCTTTTACCGGCAGGAAACTTCTGCAAACCCTGCTGACAGAAAACGGCCTGTCTTTGGATCATCCCTGCGGCGGCCGGGGCGTGTGCGGAAAGTGCGCCGTCCGGCTGGAAGGAGAAGTCTCCTCTCCCAATGAAGCAGAGCAAAAAACCGGTACCCGTCTGTCCTGTCAGGCAGAGCTTTGGGGCGATGCCCAGGTTTGGCTGCCCGACACTCAGGTCAACGAAATCGAGCTTTCCGGTACTGCCATGAATCCCGGCGACCAGGGGCAAAGCGGCATCGGCGCCGCCATTGACATTGGCACCACCACCCTGGCACTGAAACTGTATGACCTGTCCACCGGCGAAGCTGTGGCGTCCGCAGCCGCCATGAACCCCCAGCGGGCCATTGCCGCAGATGTCATGGGCCGCATCGGTGCGGCGCTGAACGGTCAGGCCGGGCAGCTGCAGGAGCAGATTCAGCAGGCTCTGACCCAGCTTTTGCAGCAGGCCTGCGCCGAGGCCAATATCCGGATGGAAGATCTGAAAAAGCTGGTGGTGGCAGGCAATACCACCATGCTCTACCTGCTGGTGGGCCGGAATCCGGAGTGTCTGAGTCATGCTCCCTTTGAAGCCGATCACCTGTTTGACGTGAAAGATACCCTGTTCGGCATTCCCACCTACTACCCGCCCTGCATGAATGCTTTCGTCGGTGCGGACATTACCTGCGCCGTGGTTGCCAGCGGCATGTGCAAGCAGCAGGACACTGCCTTGCTGTGCGATATCGGCACCAACGGCGAAATCGCCCTGTGGAAAGCGGGCAAACTCTATGTAACCTCCACCGCCGCCGGCCCTGCCTTTGAGGGGGCAGGCATCTCCTGCGGCTGCGGCAGCGTTCCCGGAGCCATTGACCGGGTCTGGGTAGAAAACGGCAGCATTGCCGCCCACACCCTGGGCGAGCAGCCTGCGGTGGGTGTCTGCGGCTCGGGTCTGGTTGATGCTGTGGCCGCTTTCCTGGAAACCGAGGATATTGACGAAACCGGAGCAGCGGAGCTGGACGAGCTGCCTCTGCGGGACGGAATTTGCCTGCTGCCCAAGGATATCCGGGCAGTCCAGCTGGCAAAAGCCGCCATTGCCGCCGGAATCCAGACCCTGCTCCAGCTGGCAAACGTGCCCGAATCGGAAATCCGCCAGCTGTATATTGCCGGCGGATTTGGCAGCCACCTGGATGTCCACAGCGCCGCCGCCATTGGCCTGATTCCTGCATCCCTGGCATCCCGGGTGCGCATCATCGGAAACGGCTCCCTGTCCGGTGCCGCCGAAATGCTGCTGCATTCCGCCCAGCAGGCAGGAGGCCGTGCATTGGCCAAGGAATCCCAGCATGTGAATCTGGGCGGAAACCCCAAATTCAACGAAAACTACATGGAGCAGATTCTGTACTGAGAAAATTGCACGGCTCTGCAAGCTTTTCTGACAGCCTTTGTCAGGCTATTGCAGACAGAATTTATTCCCCCAGGGGGACAAATTTCGAACTGTCCCAGCTTGTGTAGACATCGCAAACGCCTCCTGGGGAAGGAAATTCCTTTCTGACAGTTCCACCGTGATCTTTCAAAACTTGCAGAACTTTACATTTCACCATAGCTGCTTTCGACCAGAGAAGAACGCATTTCCTTTCTGCTGTAGCCTTATCCCAGCGGCGAAACCGAAGCAGAACCGGCTTTCCAGTTCCATGGAACGGGACAAGGTCATTTGTTCCAGAAATGGTTCCATCAGAGCAAATTGCGCTTGCGTCAACTGGGCTTTCAGCCGCTCTGTGTTCTCTGAAATTTCCCGGCTGATCTCCCGGGGTCCTTGGACACCACCGTTTCCGCCGGGCAGAATCTGCCACTTGTAACTATTCAGTCGCGGGTATCGGATAGAACAAATATCTCAAATTATCTCAATCATTTCCCCCAGTTTGTGCAAATTCAGGAACATTGCAAGCGGTCAAATCAGGGGCGACTGAATAGATACTGCCACTTTAAAGTTTTTCCAGCATCATATCTCGTCCTCCATGGGAAAGGGGCTGTCTCACTAAAAGGCAGCCCCGTTAAAAAACAAAGGCCCGGCTCTTGCGTAGAGCCGGGTTTTGGCGTATTATTTAGGTGTGATACTAAAACCTAATTAAACGCTTTAATAATCCAATCGCGTCCGGTAATGCTGGAAATGGTATTAGGGGTAAGTGAGCAAATGGCATCGCAGAGACGATCAACGACTTTCTCCAAGGTTGCAAATACCTCGTTTCGAAAGCCGCGCTTTCGTATCTCCTTCCAAATCTGCTCTATCGGATTCATCTCTGGTGTGTATGCCCCGCCGGAATGGTCAGACCGAAGCAAGCTTTGGAACGCAGTGGAAGAAAATGAGAAAACCAAGGACAGCCGATTGGCAAGAGAGTTTGTTGTTGCTTTGCCCATTGAGATGGGAAAAACCCAGTGGCAAAACTTGCTGACGGAATTTATCAAAGAGAACTATAAATGAGCAAATTTTTCAGTTTGCACAAATTAAGATGCCATTTGTTCATGTAGCGAAGACAAACGTAGGGATTTACTCTTCTATTTGGAGACAAAATTGTGCAGTATCACAAATTTGCTCATTTATAGAAAGAGAATTTTGTTGCAGACGGAATGTGCGCCGATGTTTGCATTCACGATACCGACGGACACAACCCCCATGCCCACATCCTGGTTACCGTGCGGCCCCTGGCTGAAAATGGGCAGTGGCAGTACAAAACAGAAAAGGAATACCTGTGCGTCCGGAACGGCGAGGAAATGGGCTTCACCGGCGCTGAGTTCCGGCAGGCCCAGAAGGAGGGGTGGGAGAAACAGTATCCCTACAAGGTTGGCAGGGAAAAAGAATATATGACCCCATCGGAGACACAGGCAAGAGGATTGGAACGGGCATCCAAAACACCGAAAAGCACCCGCTTCGGGCGGCAGAATCCCATCGCTACCCGGTGGAACAGCGATGAACAGTTGGTGCTGTGGCGCTCTGCCTGGGCAGATGTGACCAACCGCCACCTGGAGCGGGTAGGGGCGGAAGCGCGGATTGACCACCGCAGCCATGCAGAGCGAGGCATCCCGGAACAACCAACCATCCTTGAGGGTGTGACCGCAAGAGCCATGGAGCAGCAGGGCTTCGTCGCAGACCGCTGCGAACTGAACCGGCAGATCAAGGCAGATAACAAGCTGCTGCGGGAACTGCGAAGTGTCTATGAAAAAATTGCAAAGGCTGTCAGAAATGCGGTACCCGCCATCGCCGAGGCCCTGGAATCTTTGCGGCGGAATATGCTGATTTTCCGGTATCAAATTCTGCATAGCAAATCCAACAGAAGAATTATCAAGGGAACCTTAGAGGCTGTGGAGTCGGCACTTCGGCAGTATTCCGATTTGGTAAGTCATATCAAAAGCTTAAGCCGGAACCGGAAAAACCTGCTGGAGGAAAAGAAAGCAACCTCTGTGCTATAAATGAGCAAATTTGTGATATTGCACAATTTTGTTTTCATATTGAGGACTAAGACAAAGAATGTGACTTCTATATGCGGACAAATGGCGTCATATTTTGTGCAAACTGAAAAATATGCTCATTTATAGCTCTGTGCTGAATATTCTGAAACATCGGGAGCTGGCAAAGGGGATTGCGCAATTATCCGTGGACATTGAGGAACTTCGCAGCAAAAAGGCTATGATTCTCAGCCACTTCGAGAAAACCGAGGATGAGGGCATGAAGGAAGTGAAAAATTGGGTGGCCTCCATGGAAAGCTCCCTGCAGAGGCTGGAACAGAGGGAGGCAAAGTATCAGGCAGAACTGGACGGGGCACTGGCACAGTTCCGGGAACTGACCACAGAAGCGGAGACTATGGACAAAGCCGAACTTCATACCCAGCGACAGCTTCTGCGAAAGCTGTATACCCAGGATGCCCGATCCCGGCTGAAGGAAGGAAGCCCACAGCAACAGCTATAACATCTTTACCATGATGGAAACGGAGCGGGACGTGGATAACTTGCTCTGGCAAGAGGAAAAGAAATCCATTCCACCGGTGCTGGAACAGCCTTCCAAATCCCAGCCTGAACCCCGGAAAAAGCCGGGAAACAGGTGGTGCGAGAGATAAGGCCAAGAGCCGGATCGGTATTCGTCTGACGGTGCCCGCATAGGCAGGGGCGCCGGAAGTATAAAGGGGTGCAGTAGAAATCCTGTTCTGTTTGTCGTCCGGGACTTCGACTGCACCTCCCTTGCAGATTTACGCCTTTGTTGATTACTTCTTCTGCCATAAAAACACTCCCCATAGGCCAGCCCGGGAAATTATGTTTTGCTGAGGTCGCTCTATAGGGAGCATATTATTGGCGCTGCCTGGGAATCAGGGCTTATTCGAAAGGAGATAGGTCGGGTAGCTCCAGATTGAGCTTTCGGTATTCCTGAGGGGTGCAGGAGGTATATCGGCGGAATACGGTGATGAAGTAGCTGGGGGATTCAAACTGAAGGCAGGCAGCAATTTCCGTGGTGGAATAGCCGTCCAGCAACAACTCCTTGGCATATTGGATTTTCTGGGCGTTGATAAACTGCCGAGGGGAGATTCCCATTTGCTTTTTGAACTTCTGCTTGAACTGGGAGACGGAGAGGTAGGAGATGGAGGCGAGGTGCTCCAGTGTCAGTCGCTCGGTGATATGGTCCAGAATGTAAGTGGCTGCCCGGCCAATATCCGGTGTAAGCTTGAAGCCTACCTTTTCCGAGGATTCCAGCACCAGGAACAGAAGCAGGGAGATGTATTGGGCAGCCAACTGGGGATTGTGGCCGGAGACGGCGATTCGGAAGGCCTGCTGGAGCAGATCCCGGGTGCGTTCCGGGTCCATGCTGATGACGCGGGAGGACAGACTTTGAAGCTTCTGCTGCAGGGTGGCGACGGCGGCGCTGCCCAGAAACAGGGGGCTCTCACAGGCTTCCAGGTCCAGCTGAAACCAGAACATTTCGGAGACGGAAACAGGAATGGCGTTGGTGCTGTGTACCTCATAGGGCTGGGTGATGAAAATATCTCCGCCACTGAGAATGTAGGTCTTGCCCCCTACGGAAAAGCTGGGGTTTCCGGAGCAGATGTAGACAACCTCGAAGCAGTTGTTGTGATTGTGGGGCGGCAGACTTTCTGTAGCTACCGTGCGGATTTGCTTGCCGAACAGATGCATACCGGGGATGTCCAGATGTTCGACAGTAAGTATCTTCAGGTATTTTGTGTTTATGTATTCTTCAAATATTTTTCCGGTTTTATACATGGCTGTTCTTATTACTGCGGATTCCTGTTGAAAATGGCAGCTATCCTTTCTGAAGAGTTGTGTTTTTCTGGGATGAAAAAAGATATCAATTTTGTACGGTGAATAAGAATGGGTTGCATTACTTCAAGGGAAATGCTACAATGCAATTGTCACAAAGTCAAGGGTGGTTTAAAAAGTATTTCGGTCATCCTGATGGAAAATCGGCAATGTACACAAGAGACTTTCCGGATTTTTGTGAGATGCGACGAACAAAATCAAAATAGAAAGGCAAGGGGAAACAAATGAAAAAGTGGTTAACAATGGTTCTGGTGCTGTGCATGCTGGGCACACTGACAGCCTGCAACAAGCCCAAAGAGGAGGAAACTCTGGAAATTGGCTATGCCTGCAGTACTATGGCCCATGAATGGTACGCAATCATCGGTCAGGGTGCAGCCCGCCGGGCGGAGGATCGGGGGGTGAAGCTGACGATTGCCGATCCGGCCATGGATTCCAGCAAGCAGATCAGCTATATTGAAAACTTCGTCACCCAGGAAGTGGATGCCCTGATTGTTACTGCAGTGGATCCCTCCACCCTGGGAAATGTGACCAACCAGGCCAAGGAGGCCGGAATCCCCATCGTCTGCGAGTCTGTGGCTCTGGACAATCAGGATTCCTACGTGGGCATTGCTGACTATGAAGCCGCCTATGCCATCGGCGTATGGATGGGCGAAAATGCCGAGGAGGATCTGAAGGTTCTGGTGGTGGGCCAGCCCGTGTATGAGGCCTGCCGCAACCGGGTTCAGGGCTTCCTGGACGGCCTGAAGTCCACCGGCGCTCCCTATGAGGTGGTGCAGGAGGTGGACGGCAACGGTGCCAAGGAGGATTCCCTGACTGTATGCACCGATGCCCTCACCGCCCACCCGGAAGTAAATGTGATTTTCGGCATCAATGACAACTCCGCAACTGGCGGCATGAACGCCTATCTGGAGCAAGGTCTGGATCCGGAGAAGCTCACCGTTCTGGGCTTCGGCTTCGAGGGAGCAGTGGGCCGGGAGGCCCTGTTGGGAGACACCCCCTACAAGGCAGCAGTGGCTATGTTCCCGGAGTATGTGGGGGCCAAGATTGTGGACGCCGCAATTGATGCTGCCAACGGCGAGGCCCAGGAGCTGTACCAGGTGCCTACCGTAGTCATTACCAAGGACAACTTTGACCAGTTCTACATCCAGGATGAGGAAGGCAACTACCTGACCAACTTCGACGCAATTGACAAGCTGCTGGCAGAGCAGAATAAGTAATTTCCAACGGCACAATGGGAAGACCGTCTGCCCGGCAGCGGTCTTCCCATTGCGTGAAGCGACCGGCTCCGGTGACTCAAGAAAGGAATCTCTATGAAAGAAAAGCTAAGTGCAGTGGTAAAAAAAGAGCAGTTTACCCTGCTTCTGACCCTGATTTCCCTGTGCGTCCTGATGTCTTTTCTCAGCGACAAGTTTCTTACACTGAATAATTTCAAAAATATCCTGCGGCAGTGTTCCCAGTATGCTATCTGCGCCATTGGCATGACCATGCTGATTCTTCTGGGAGGCATTGACCTCTCCGTAGGCTCCGTTCAGGCCCTGGCAGGCGTGACGGCGGTATATGTGCTGAATATGACCCAAAATGTATTTCTGGGCATTCTGGCCGGCGTGCTGGTAGGCGCCGCTGTGGGGCTTATGAACAGCCTGATTATTACAAAGATGAATATCTCCCCCCTGATTTGCACCTTGGGTACATCCTCTGTCATCTCCGGTACGGCTCTGGTGCTGACCAACGCGGCTTCCGTCCAAAGCACGGTTCCGGCCTACAGCCAGATTGGTGTGGGACATGTGCTGGGGGTTCCGGTGCCCGTGATTCTTCTGGTGATTCTTGTGGGTGTGTTTTATTATGTGCTGCGGCATACGGTGTTTGGCAGATACATTTACGCCATCGGCGGCAACAAGGAATCGGCAAAGCTGACAGGCATTCCGGTGAACCGGGTAATTTGCATTGCCTACATTATTTCCGGCTGTCTGACAGGACTTTCTGCGGTGATCCTCAGCTCCCGTATGGGTTCCGGCCAGCCCTCTGCTGGCATTGGCTTTGAAATGACTGTTATTGCGGCGGTCATTATCGGCGGCGTGAGCCTGGATGGCGGCAAGGGTAGTCTGGGAGGAGCCATCCTGGGCGTGATTACCCTGTATGTGCTGAATAACGGCCTTACCCTTCTGGGGCTGTCCTCCTTCTGGCAGGACATTATGCGTGGTGCATTGATTGTCATTGCCGTATACATCGATTACAGACGTCAGGACAAAGCGAAAAAGCAGCTGCTGAAGGAAAAGTTTGAGGCCGCAGAGCAGGCGGTCAAATAAGGAAGGAGCGGTTGGCATGACTCCTTTTATTGAACTGAAACAGATCACCAAGCGCTTTGCCGGCGTTACCGCTTTGAAGGATGTGAATCTTTCCGTCTATCCCGGGGAGGTACATGCCTTGGTGGGAGAGAACGGAGCGGGAAAATCCACTCTGATTAAAATCATGTCCGGCTTCCACCAGCCCACCTCCGGGGAATGCTATGTGGAGGGAAAGAAGGTAGTGATTTCCGATCCCAATGACGCCATTGGGCTGAAAATCGGCGTAGTGTATCAGGAACTGAGCGTGGTGGACAGCCTGAGCGTGGCGGAAAATGTCTACTTTGGCCGCCTTCCCCACAATTCCTTTGGACGGATTCAGTGGAAAACCCTGTACCGGAACACAGAGGCGATCCTGAATCGCATTGGGCTGAAAATCAAGCCACAGACCAAGGTAGGCAGCCTGGGTACTGCCCAGAAGCAGTTGGTGGAGATCGCCCGGTGCCTGTCCCAGGATCCCCGGTTTATCATCATGGATGAACCCACCTCCTCCCTGGCCCCCCGGGAAATCCGTGCGTTGCTGGACATCATCCTCCAGCTCAAGAAGCAGGGGGTGTGCGTCTTGTACATCTCCCACAAGCTGGATGAGGTTTTTGCGGTCAGCGATCGGATTACCGTCCTCCGGGACGGCACCCACATCGCAACGGAGGAAGCCAAGGCCCTGAATGAAGAGAGGCTCATCAGCCTTATGGTGGGAAGAACCCTGGCTATGGAGCGCTCCCGGTTGTCCTGTGCCAGAGAAGACATGGGCCTGGAAGTCCGGGAGCTGACCACCGATCAGGTGAAAAACATTTCCTTCTATGTGAAAAAGGGAGAAATTGTGGGCTTCAGCGGCCTGATGGGTGCCGGTCGGACGGAGCTGGCCAAGGGAATCTTCGGCGCTGATCGGCGGCTCTCCGGAAAGGTGCTGGTCCATGGGGAGGAAATTCCTCCCAATTCCACATTCCACTCGGTGAAAGCAGGCATTGGCTTTATCTCCGAGAGCCGGAAGGAGGAAGGAATTTTCCCCAATTTCAGTGTCCTGGAAAACATGACCATCTCCTCCATGGATGACCATTCCCGGGGCGGTATCCTCCGCCACCAGGCTGAGCGGGACACTGCGGAAAAGTACCGCCAGGCGATCCGGATCAAGACTCCCACCGTGAATCAGCTGATCGTGAACCTGTCAGGCGGCAACCAGCAGAAGGTAATCATTGCCCGGTGGCTCACCAAGCAGGGCTTGAAAGTGCTGATTGTGGATGAGCCCACCCGGGGAATTGATGTGGGCGCAAAGTCCGAAATCTATGCCCTGTTGGACGAGATGGCCAAAAGCGGTCTTGCCGTGGTCATCATGTCTTCGGAGATGCCGGAGCTGCTGAATGTCTGCGACCGGATTTATGTGATGAAGGCCGGAAGAATTACAGCCGAGTATCCCATCGAAGAAGCTACCCAGGAGAATCTGCTGGGCAGCGCAATCTGATGCAATAGAAACGAGGTTATCCTATGAACAGACGAGAAGATGTACTGAAGCTGCTCCGGGGCGAGAAGCCGGAATACCTGCCTTGGTTCGGAGATTTGGCCTACTGGATTGATTATCTCCAGGAGGAGAGCAAGATGCCCCCCAAATACCTCACGGGCAATGACATTGCCACCGGTTCTGTGAACAAAGGACTGGCAGGAACCTTTCCAGAGGATGGTCTTCAGATGCTGCACAGAGATTTGGGTGTGGGTTTGTACCTGCAGGGATATTTCCCCTTTGTGGAGGAATATCACGATTTGGAGTATACCTTCCGGGAGGATCCGGTGAACCGGGTCAAAACCACCACCTTCAAGACCCCCGTAGGAACACTTCGGGAGGTGTGGGTCTGGCTTCCCGGCAGCTATAGCTGGGGTGTGCGGGAGCACCTGGTTAAGGGCGCAGAGGATCTGCCTGCACTGAAATACATTTATGAACACACCACCTACCGGACGGATTACGCCCTGGCAGACCTGCGGACCAGGACAATCGGGGATCAGGGCATTGTGGTGGTGTACGCTCCCAAGACACCTATGATGGAACTGGTAGCCCTGAAGGCAGGTCTGGAAACTGTGGTGGATATGTACCTGGATGAGCCGGAGTCGCTGGAGGAGACCCTTGCTGCCATGGAGAAAAAGGTGGACGAAGCTCTGGAGATTGCCTTGGCGGCCCCGGCGGACATTATCTTCTTCCCGGAAAATCTTTCCAGCGAAATGGTAGGCGGTGCCATTTACGATACCTACATTGCCCCCCTCCACCGGAGGTGGACGCAGCGGGCCCGGGAGGCAGGCAGACCCTCCTTCGTCCACCTGGACGGAACCCTGCGCCCTCTGATTACAGAGCTGTCCAAAAACGGCTTCCAGGTCATCGAAGCTGTCACCCCCAAGCCGGTAGGCGATCTGGAGGTGAAGGAGCTGCGGCAGTATGTGAAGGACGAGACCATCCTCTGGGGCGGTCTGCCCGGTGGCTTCTTTACGGAGGAAATGTCTGATGAAGCCTTTGATGCCTATGTCATCGATGTGATTCACACCATGAAGCAGCAGGGGAACTTTGTCCTGGGTGTTGCCGACCAGGTGGTACCCGGCTCATCCTTCCGGCGGATTCAAAGAGTGAGCCAGCTGATTGAAAAATACGGCAAGCTGTAACGGAGGTTGGACAATGAAGGAATATACCTCTTTGGAGCGAGTGCAGGCGGTGCTGCGGGGCGAAATCCCCGATCGTCTGCCGGTAGTGCCCCAGGGCTTTATGTTCAGTATGCGCACAGCAGGGTATGACATTGGCCAGGTAAACCGAAACCCGGCGAAAATGGCCAAGGCTCACCAGATCAGCCAGGAGAAGTATGGCTACGACGGCTGCGTGGTGGATGTGGATGATGCTACCTTGGCAGAAGCCTGTGGCGCAAAGGTAATTTATCGGGACTCAGACGTGGCGATGGTGGATGAACACCATCCGATTTTGGAAGATTTGCGGGACATTGAAAATTTGAAGCTGCCCGATCCCATGAAAGATGGACGGATTTGTCAGTGGCTGGAAACCGTCCAGCGGCTGAAAGAAATGGTTGGCGATCATGTGTTTATCATGGGCCGTGCTGACCAGGGTCCCTTCAGCCTGCTGTCCCTGCTCCGGGGTACCCAGAATTTCATGATGGACTTGCTGGATGAAGAACCGGAAGTCATTCACAATGCCCTGCTGTGGGCGACAGAGGCCCATGTCCGATTTGCCCGTGCACAGCTGATGGCAGGCGCAGATGCCACCAGTATGGGCGATGCCTACGCCAGCGCCGACCTGATCTCCGCAAAAATGTACCGGGAGTTTGCCTATCCCTATGAGAAGATGGTTGTGGACAAGCTGAAAGACCTGAATCTGCCCTATTCCATCCACATCTGCGGCAATGCATCTGCCATCATCGGTGACATGGGTCAGACCGGTGCCCAAATACTGGAAATCGACTGGAAGACTGACATGGGTCTAGCCAGACAGTCTGTGCCGGAAAGCACTGTGCTCATGGGCAATATTGACCCCTCTGACCCCATGTGCATTGGTACTCCTGAAAAGGTAAAGGCCCAGATTCAGGATATGATCGTCAAAACCAAAGGCAAGAATATCATCATCAGTTCCGGCTGCGCTTTGGGCGCCAATACCAAGCCGGAGAATATGGTGGCCATGGTGGAGTCTGCCAAACTCTATGCAACCCGGGATCAGATTCTGGAGCTGCAGGCACGGTAAATTCCTTTTCCAGAATAACTGCCCGCCGGATAACGATCCAGCGGGCTTTTCTGTTTCAAGCAGGGTAATTACAGCATTTGGGGAATGCGCTTTGCCAGTTCCTGGGCCAGGCGGGTGTGTCCGTGGCGGGTCAGGTGCATGTAATCAATCCGGTTGAACTCACAGCCCAAAGCGCCGGCATCCAGGAAAAAAACCCCCAGACGCTGACATTGGGCTTCGTAATACTTTGCCAGTTCCCGGGATTTTGCCGGGCAATCCAGCCCCATAATGGGCATGACGGGGCTGGTCAGCATGCCGTCTCCAATGGGAGGCGGCGCAATGACCAGAATATTCGGTCCCTTGCTGGACCAGCATGTGGTGCTCTGAGCCTTCTGGACGAGACGGGCCATAGCTTCGCCGATACACCCGGCACTGGCTGCAAAACGATCCTTGGTATCATTGGTTCCAAGCATCACAATCAGCAAATCAACGGGCTCGTGGCTGCCCAGGCAGGGTACCAGATAGTCCAGGCCACAGGCGCCTTCCTGCAGCGGGTCGGGGAAGCAGGTGGTTCGGCCGCCAAGCCCTTCTTCGATGACTAGATACCCATCACCCAGCTGTTTCTGCAGCAGGCAGGTCCAGCGTTCTGATTCATTGAATCGGTTGCCGCCGTCGGCACAGTCCGCAGGATCTGCACAAAAACCGTGGGTATTGGAGTCGCCAAAACAGAGAATGTGTTTTTTCATTGGGGTATGTTCCTTTCTATTGTGTTTTTTCCGGGACAGTTACTTCCGGAATGGAATTTCGGTCATCGGAGAGTTGCTTCAGATAATCCGTGGGGGAAGTAGAGGTGAATCTGCGAAATACGGAGGAAAAGTAATTGCTGCTGGAAAAGCCCAATTCCATGGCTGTCTGGGTTACGTTTCCGTTTTCCTGAAGTTTGTGCTTTGCCGCCTCTATTTTGTTGTAGTTGATAAAATTCCGGGGACTGGTTCCCATTTGGTCTTTGAATTTCTGCTTGAATCGGGAAACGGACAGCAATGCTACCTGAGCCAGTTCCTCCATTGAAATTTCTTCGTCGATATGTTCGATGATATATTCCGTTGTCCGCCCGATATCCGGTGTAATTTTGAAGCTGGGAAGGGAAGCGTTTTTGATAATCTGGCACAAAAAATACCCCAGCATTTGACCCGCCTGAATCCGTCCCAGCTCTGTTCCGGCGGAAATATTGGCGAAAATCTCCTTCAAAATTCCTGCAGTACTATTCTCCATTTTGACGACATGATTTTGAATTTGATGCAGTTGTTCCAAAACATAGGCAGCGCTGCCTGGCTCCATGTATAAAAAACGACGAATATCATTCACCTCTACCTGCATCCAATACAGTTCGTTGGGAGACATGGGAACATCTCCTGTATCGTGGATCTGGTTGGGAAAGGTAATAAACAGGTCGCCACCGGACAGAGAATAGCTGCAATTCCCCACAGAGAAACGCAAATTTCCCTGAACCAAATAATGAAATTCAAAACAATCCTTGTGGTAGTGCAGATTCAACGACGCAGTGGCCCGGGACGTATTGTGATAACCGATCATCCGCAGTCCTGGAACTTTGTGCTCATTTTCTGTGTATATTTTTCGCTCATTGGTATCCGTAAAGGTATCGTACCATTCGATTGGGTAAAGTTGCACAAATATCCCCCCATTTTCAATCTTAGATTTTGTATTACGTTCATTATTAGATGCAATACAGAAAAGTTTTCTTTATAATGCCAGTATAGTAGTTGCCACAAAAAAATCAATAGAATTGATGAAAAATTATGCAATTAATGGAGGGATTGGCATGACGCCTCGTGAACGATTTATCAAAGCTCTGCGCAGAGAGCCAATAGAAGGGCATGTTCCACATTTTGAATTGGTCATGTTTCTGACCATGGAAGCCCTGGGCCGGATACATCCGTGCCACCGCAATTATGATCAGTGGTACCAGATGTCGCAGAAGGAACGGCGCCTGCATTTGGTGGACATGGCGGAAACCTACATCATGACTGCAGAAAAGTACCACCATGATGCGATTTTCGTTCACCCCAATCCCGGCCCCATTGGTGAGATTCCCACGGACATCGAATCTACGGTAGCCATTCTGGAAACCATCCGGGAACTGTCCGGCGACAAATACTTCCTGATGATCCATGGCGACCCAACCTTCCCCATTCCTGACGGAAGCACCATGATGGAGTTTTCCGCCATGATGTACGAGGAACCGGAAAAGGTTCACGAAGAAGCACAAAAGCGGCTGGCCTTTGCCAAGAAGCTTTGCGACGAGGTGTATAAGCATCCCGGTCTGCTGGATGGATTCTGCCTGTGTTCGGACTACTGCTTCAATGTCAATCCCTATTACAGCCGGGATTTGTTTGCTGAGTTTGTGCAGCCCTACCTGAAAGAGGCGCTGGATTACTACCGCGCCCATGGCTACTACTCCATCAAGCACACTGACGGCAACGTGATGCCAATTCTGGACATGATTGTGGACTGCGGCCCGGATGCGGTGCACTCGCTGGACCCCCAGGGTGGTGTGGATCTGAAGGAAGTGAAGAAGCTTTACGGCGATAAAGTTTGCCTGATTGGCAACGTCAACTGCGGCAAGATGCAGACAGGAACGGAAGAAGAGCTGATTGCGGATGTCCGTCGGGCACTTCATGACGGCATGCCGGGGTATGGATATATCTTCTCCACCTCCAACTGTGCCTACACGGGTTTGGATTTGAGCAGGTACGAATTGCTCAACCGAATCTGGTGGGAGGAAGGCATCTACGAGTAAGCGGACAGGAGGGAATAACATGGAATTTCAGCCGGATTATCAAAACCTGGTGAAAGCGGCACGGAACATTGAAGTTGCCCGGATTCCGCTGTATGAACACAAAATTGACCCCAAGGTTATGGAGCGGGTCACCGGAAAAAAATTTGCCGACTACTACAACGGTGACGACCGGGATTTGGATGAGTTCTTCCGCTGCTACTGCGGTTTCTACCGGGATATGGGATATGATACCGTATCCTTTGAAGAACTGATCGGCCCTGCAATGCCCGGCAGCGGTGCCCTCGGCGAACACGTCAAAGGTGTGATTCAGTGCCGGGAAGATTTTGAAAAGTATCCCTGGGACGGTATCTGCGATACCTTCTTCCGGATGTATGGGCGGGCTTATGAAGCCCTGCGCCGGAACATGCCCGAGGGTATGAAGGCAGTAGGCGGCGCCGGATATGGCATCTTTGAATGTGTCCAGGATCTGGTGGGTTACGAAGACCTGTGCTACATGCGGGTGGATGACCCGGATCTGTACCGGGACATGTTCTTTAAAATCGGTGAAAGTAACTTGAAAATCTGGCAGCGGCTGCTGAAGGAATACGGAGATATCTACTGTGTGCTCCGTTTCGGCGACGACCTGGGCTTCAAGTCCGCTACCCTGATTGACCCGGAGGATATCCGCAATCTGGTGATCCCGCAGTACCGGAAAATCATCCGGGCGGTACATGCTACCGGAAAGCCCTTCCTGCTCCACTCCTGCGGCTGCATTTTCTCCGTGATGGAGGACATCATCGCCGCCGGAATCGATGCCAAGCATTCCAACGAGGACCAGATTGCTCCTTTCCCGTACTGGGTGGAGAAATATGGTGATCGGATCGGAAACTTCGGCGGCATCGACACCGATGCAGTATGCAGCCTGAATGCCCAGGATATGTACGAGTATATCAAAGACGTGGTTTCCAAATCTGTCGGTCATGGTGGCTTTGCCTTTGGCTCCGGCAACTCTATTCCGGATTATGTGCCAACCGAAGGCTTCCTGGCCATGAACGACGCCATCCGCCGCATCCGCGGTGAGAGAATGTGACAACGTAATTCACAGAGCTTAGCTCTGTAAAAATTGGAGGTTCAAAATATGAAAAAAGTTCTTTCCCTGCTGTTGGTTCTGGCAATGGTTCTGACCTTTGCCGCATGCGGCCAGGCTGCTCCTGCCGCTACCACCGCTGCCCCTGCTGACAACGACGCAGAGGCTGCTCCCACTAAGGCTCCTGCTGAAAGCTCCGGCAAGAAGCTCATTGCCGGCATGGTTTTCCAGGAAGACCAGTTCTTCAAAACTCTGTCCGCTGGCTATCAGGCTGCAGCTGCTGATCTGGGCTATGAGATCCAGCTGACCAACACCAACAACGATCAGTCAAAGGAAACCGATGCTCTGAATACTTACGTTGCTCAGGGCGTCCAGGGCGTGGCCATCTCTCCCCTGAATACCCAGGTATCTCCCGCTGCTGTTGAGGACGCTTACAATGCCGGCATGAAGATCGCCATTTGCAACGCTGCCATTGATGCTTTCCCCTACGCTGCCGCTTCTTACAGCGCCGACAACTTCTCCTTCTGCAAGCAGACCGGTGAAGCCGCTGTTGCTTTCATTCAGGAAAACTTTGAGGCCGACCAGACCCTGAAGATTGGTGTCGTGCAGTTCAAGACCCAGGTTCCCGAGCAGTCTGCTGACCGCGTCAACGGCTTCTTTGCCGCTTTGGACGAGGCTGGCGTGAAGTACGACATCGTTGCTGACCAGGACGCATGGCTGCAGGATATGGCTGTTGAGACTGCAGGCGACATGATCAGCGCCAACCCTGACCTGGACATTATCTTCGCTGCCAATGACGGCGGCACCGTAGGCAGCGTTATGGCTGTTGAGAATGCTGGTAAGGCCGGTGAAATCTTCGTCTTCGGTACCGATGGTTCCGAGCAGATCGTTTCCCTGCTGAAGAATGAGAACAACATCCTGCAGGCTGTTACCGCACAGGACGCTTTCCAGATTGGTTACTCCACCGTGGAAGCTCTGGTCAATTCTATCGAAGGCAAGTCCTTTGAAGGTGAAGGCCAGACCAACATCGTTCCCGGCATTCCTCTGGTTCGCGGCGCCAATGCAGAGCTGGATGCCTACCTGGCTGATCTGCAGAGTCTGATGTAATGTTACCCTGGGCCGCCGCCTTCAAACAAGGCGGCGGCCTGCCCCAATCCCAAGAAGCAGGCTGGTTACGCTAGTTTTACCGCTTGATATATGCCATAGAAATGGAAGGACAGCCTTATGAGTGTTTTAAGAGCAGAAGGAATTACGAAGGATTATCCTGGTACCAGAGCGTTGGACAATGTGTCTGTTTCCTTTGAAGGCGGCAAAGTACACGCTTTTATTGGTAAGAACGGTTCCGGCAAGTCTACCTTGGTCAAGGTATTCGCCGGCGCCATCCAGCCTACGGAAGGCCACTTTTTCCTGGATGACCAGGAACTGAAATTCAACACCCCCACGGATGCTTTTGAGCAGGGAATTGCTACGGTCTATCAGGAACTGAGTCTGGTTCCGTATTTGACGGTTGCGGAGAACATTTATCTGGGGCGACTGCCCAAAAAGGGAAGAATTGTAGACTGGAAAAAAACCTATCAGCAGGCAAGTGACCTGATCAAAAAAATGAATGTAGACATCGATCCCCGGGAGAAGGTGTTCAAGCTGAGCATGTGGCAGTGCCAAGTGGTGGAAATCATCAAAGCCATGAGCTTTAAGCCCAAGGTGCTGATGCTGGATGAGCCCACCTCTGCCCTGGCACAGAACGAAACCCAGAGCCTTTTTGAAGTGGTGCGAACCTTGCGGGATCAGGGTGTTATCATAATATACATTTCCCATCGGCTGCAGGAACTGTGGGAGATTGCGGATACGGTAACGGTTCTGCGGGACGGAAAGTTTATCGGCAAGAAAAATATTGACGAAGTGGACCACAAGAGCATTATCAGCATGATGTTCGGCGATGTGGAACTGAAAACCCGCCCCAAGGATTTGATTGTTTCCGAGGAGCCGGTAATGCAGGTGGAACATCTGACCCGGGCCGGCAAGTTCGAGGACATTTCCTTTACGCTGAAGAAGGGTGAGGTCCTGGGCATTGCGGGCATGTTGGGTGCTGGACGAACGGAGTTGCTACGCTCTTTATTCGGTGTCGATGGCTACGACAGCGGTCGGATTTTGATTCACGGAGAAGAGGTTGACCGCAAGGCAACGCCGGAGCAAATGAAACAGAAGGGTATGGGCCTGACACCGGAGGAGCGGAAGAACCAGGGCGTCATCCTGATTCATTCTATACGGGATAATCTGTGCAATGCCTGTCTGGATAAGATTTCGGATCATCATGTGATCAATACCAAGCGCCGCAGCCAGTTTGCCCAGAGACAGGTGGAGGAACTGCAGATTAAAATTCCGAATATGATGGCGGCAGTTTCATCCCTGTCCGGCGGCAACCAGCAAAAAGTGGTGGTGGGCAACTGGCTCAACACCAACCCGTCTATTATGATGTATGACGAACCATCCCGGGGCATTGACGTGAAAGCCAAACAGCAGATTTTCCAGATCATGTGGGACCAGTCCCGGAAAGGCGTGTCCAGCATTTTCGTGTCCTCGGAATTGGAGGAATTGCTGGAAGTTTGTCATCGTATTTTGATAATGCACATGGGACGTATTGTGGGAGAGGTTTATCCGGAAGAGCTGACCATTGAGCAGTTGTACGCAGATTGCATGGGAGGAAAAATAGAATGAACGATATCAAGTTGAAAATGCCGAAAATGAGTTTGTTTTCCAAGAAGAAAACCAATAACTTCCTGCTCGATCACATGATTGAGCTGTTGCTGGTGGTCATTATTGTAGCTCTGGCACTGGCAGAGCCGGTATTTCTGTCCAAGGGGAATATCCTGAACGTTCTTCGTAACTCCGCCATGAAGGGCGTTATTGCCTATGGTATGTGTCTGGTCATCATCTCCGGCGAGATTGACCTGTCCGTTGGCTCTCAGGTGGCGTTGAGTGCTGTCATCGTGGCGAGGACTGCTAAGTTTCTGGAAGGCTTTGGCATTTCTCTGGCTTACGGTGCCATTGTTGGTGTGGTTCTCGCTCTGGCTGTGGGTCTGTTGGTAGGCATCTTCCATGCATGGGCACGTCATAAGTTCGGTATGCCTTCTTTCATTGTCACCCTGGCCAACTTGAATATCATGTACGGCCTGGCAGCCATCATCTGCAAAGGCTTCCCCATCACCGCATGCTTCCCTGAATGGTATGTCTGGCTGGGTACCGGACGGATCTTTGAGATTCCTGTCCCCGCCATTGTGTTCCTGCTGGTGTTCGTGGTGTTCTGGTTCCTGACAGAGAAAACCGACTTGGGCCGGAAAATTTATGCGGTTGGCGGCAATGCAGAAGCCGCTCGTCTGAATGGCATCAGCGTATGGAAGACCCGTCTGTTCGTTATGTGCGTGATTCAGGTCATGTGTATCCTCAGCGGTGTTATGAACTCTGCCCAGGTTCGTAGCGCAACCTTTGGTTTCGGCAGAGGTTGGGAGACCCAGATCATCTCCTCCGTTGTCATCGGCGGCACCAGCATGCTGGGCGGCATCGGAACCATGTGGGGAACCCTGATTGGTGTTCTGTTCACCGGTATTATCAATAATGGCATGACCCTGCTGAACGTTAACGAGTATATGCAGTATGTGGTCAACGGCGGCCTGATGTTCTTCGCCGTGTGGTTCAATACCTACATGACCAAAAAGCGGCATTGATTCCTTTGCTACGCAGCGCGCACTGCAAAATCCACAGCTTCTGGCAGGAAGGGCACACACGGCAAACCCTATTGGTTTGCCGTGTGTTGTGGGTTTTACTTTTCCAAATCATAGAATTGCCATCTTCTTCTGAATTCAAAAAGAAAGGGCTGTGATAACCATGAAACGATCCGAAATCAACAAAGCATTGAAAGAGCTGGAGGCCATGTGTGAAAAGTACTGCCGCAAGCTGCCTCCGTTCTGCCATTTTACTCCGGAGCAGTGGCAGAACATTGGCCATGAGTACGACGAAGTCCGCGACTGTATGCTGGGCTGGGACATCACCGACTACGGTATGGGTGACTTTGATAAGGTAGGCTTCTCTCTGATTACCCTGCGCAATGGCAACCAGAAGATGCGGGATAAGTACCCCAAGGTCTATGCGGAAAAGCTTCTGTACCTGAAAGAGGGCCAGTATTCTCCCAACCATTTTCACTGGTACAAAACCGAGGATATCATCAATGTGGGCGGCGGCAATGTGCTGATTAAGGTTTACAACAGCCTGCCCAACGAAGAAATTGACTACGAATCCGACGTCACCGTCCATACCGACGGCCGTACTTACACCGTCCCCGCTGGCAGCGTGGTGCGTTTGACTCCCGGCGAATCCATCCACGTCCAGCAGTATATGTACCACGACTTCAATGTAGAGCCCGGCACCGGCAACGTACTGCTGGCAGAAGTCAGCCAGTGCAATGACGACAACACCGACAACCGGTTCAACCCGCCCGTCGGTCGGTTCCCAGCCATTGAAGAGGACGAGCCGCCTTACCGGCTGCTGTGCAACGAATATCCCGCCGCCAAGTAAAGGAGAGCACATGGTCTATACCATTGAAAATGACCATCTGACGCTGTCGGTGGATTCCTTAGGCGCCCAGATGATGCACATTTGCTCCCGGGATGGACGGGAATATCTGTGGCAGGGAGATCCGGCTTACTGGTCTGACCGAGCCCCGACCCTGTTTCCCTTTATCGGTCGGCTGACCCGGGATTCTTACCAGTATCAGGGAACGGTTTACACCATGGGCATCCACGGTTTTGCTGCCGGACAGGACTTTGCCTGCCAGGTTCAGGAGAAAAATCGGTTGGTGCTGGAACTGGTGGACAATGAGCAAACCCGGAAACAGTATCCCTTTGCGTTCTCCCTGGAGATTGGATTCCAGCTGGTGGGCAGTCAGGTGCAGATTTCCTACGGGGTAAAAAACCGCTCCCGCCAGGTGATGCCCTTTGGCATTGGCGGGCATCCGGGATTTCGGGTGCCTCTGGACGATGGGGAAGACTTTACCGACTATGTTGTGGAGTTTGCCGGCGGCTGCCAGCCGGATCGGATTGGCTTTACGCCCCAGGTTTACCTCAGCGGTCAGGATGAAGCCTATTCCTTGGAAGACGGTAAATACCTGTCTCTTCGCCATGATCTGTTTGACCAGGATGCTATTATCCTGAAAAACATGTCCCGGGAAGTGACGCTGCGCTCCAGGGTAAGTTCCCACGGTGTAACGGTTTCCTATCCGGAAATGTCCTATCTGGGATTGTGGCACTGGCCCAAAACCGATGCGCCTTACCTGTGCATTGAACCCTGGACTTCTCTGCCTGCCCGGCAGGATGTGGTGGAGGATTTTGGCTGCAAAAGTGATTTGATTCACCTGCTGCCTGGAAAGACCTATACCAACATCTGGTCCATTACTATTTTCTGAAAGGAGAGACAGTACCCATGGATGTTGTTGCATTGGGCGAACTGCTCATTGATTTTGCCTGCCTCAGCACCGACGGCGACGGCTATCCTACCATGGCGGCCCATCCCGGCGGTGCTCCTGCCAATTTCCTGGCGGCATTGACCAAATATGGCGCAAAAACCGCCCTGCTGGGAAAAGTGGGCACCGATGCCTTTGGGAAAATGCTGACAGATACACTGGAAAAAGCCGGAATTGAAACCCGGGGCATCGTGGCTGATGAGAATGTCTTTACTACCCTTGCTTTTGTTACCTTCGACGAGCGGGGGGACCGGGAGTTTTCCTTCGCCCGGAAGCCGGGAGCAGACACCTGCCTGCGTTTTGAAGAGCTGGATCTGAGCCTGATTGACCAGACGAAAGTATTCCATTTCGGCACGCTTTCATTAACGGACGAGCCTGTGAAAACTGCTACGGAGCAAGCAGTTTGCTACGCCAAGGAGCGAGGCAAGTGGATTACCTTTGACCCCAACCTGCGAAAGCCCCTGTGGAAGAACCTGGACGATGCGAAAACGGCTATGCTTTGGGGACTGCGCCAGGCAGATTTCGTGAAAATCAGCGACGAAGAGGTGGAGTCCCTTTGGGGATGCGACGAAACAGAAGCTGGACAGAAGCTTCTGACAGAGTTCGGTGTGAAGCTGGCCTTGATTACCATGGGCCACAAGGGTGCCTACCTGGTCAACCAAAACGGCTGTGCCTACACTTCCTGCCCTAAAGTGACTCCCCTAGATACTACTGGCGCCGGAGATATCTGCGGCGGCTCCGCAGTCAGTCTGATTCTCCGGATCGGCAAACCTATGGAGCAGCTGAATGAGGAAGAACTGAGCCAAATTGTACGCTTTGCCTCCACCGCTGCCAGTTTATCCACGGAAAAACCTGGCGGCATTCCGGCTATCCCATCTTATACAGAGATTCTTAACGCCATCTGATTTTCTTAAATAGAGTCCACTCCGCAACCAAAAAAGCATTGATATTACTGCATTTCCAGACAAAATATGCTATAATAACTGCACGGGAATCATGTCAAAAGCCAGAAAAAGGCGTGCAGTTATGGAGGATGCGGGTATGTATCGTATGAACAGACAGATGCGGATTGAGGATTTCGTGTTTCCTTATGGCCGGCTGGACAAGAACAACGAGTGGGTGAAGCTGGCGGATTTGGTGCCTTGGGATGAAGCGGAGGAGGTCTATGCCAAGCAGTTTGTGAACAACGGCCATCCGGCGCATCCTGCCAGGATTGCGTTGGGTGCGCTCATCATCAAGCAGAGGCTGAAGTGCAGCGACGAGTGGACGGTGCGGCACGTCAGCGAGAATCCGTATCTGCAATACTTCCTCGGTCTGAAGGAATACACCAGCAAATGCCCCTTTGGCGCATCCACTATGGTTGAATTTCGGAAGCGCTTCCCGCCGGAAGCCATTGCTGCTCTGCTGGCAGCTTCCGCCCCCAGGGAAGATCAGGACGATCACAACGATCAGAGCGGCGGCTGCGGTGAGAACAAGGGCACCCTCATCATGGATGCCATCTGCTGTCCGGCTGACATTTCCTACCCGCAGGATTTCCAGCTTCTGAATGAAGCACGGGAAAAGCTGGAGCACATCGTTGATGCCTACTGTGAAGTCCACAAGCTGAAAAAGCCCCGGATGCGGCGCAGGGCTGCCCGCAAAGACTATCTGAACCTGTCCAAGTGCAAGAAGCCAAAAAGATACGGGAAGGCGTTCGGAAGCAGCTGCAATATATCCGGCGGGATATTGGCTTTATTGTGGATATTATTCGGAAAACCCATTTGAAAGTATCCGAAAAAGTTGCAGATTTATTGAATACCATTACAACGCTGTACGAGCAGCAGCTGTACATGTACGAAAACCGTGTCCACACGGTACCTGACCGTATCGTCAGCATCAGCCAGCCTTGGGTCAGGCCAATCGTCCGTGGGAAAGCCCATGCGAACACAGAATTTGGAGCCAAGCTGCATATCAGCATGGTGGATGGCTATGCAAAAATCGAACGTCTATCTTTTGATGCCTACAACGAAGCAACCGATTTTTTCAGCGCCGTAGAGGGCTACCGTCAGGAGCATGGCTGCTATCCGTAGCGAATTCTTGTTGACAAAATCTACCGGAACCGGGAGACGATTTCCTGGTGCAAGGCCCAGGGCATCCAGCTGACTGGGCCGGCCCTGGGACGACCGGCAAAGAACGCTGAAAGGACGAAGCAGACAAAGAAACAGGAGTATCAGGATATCTGCGACCGAAACATTGTCGAGGGCGAATTTGGGGTTGGCAAGCGCAGCTATGGGCTTAACCACATCATGGCGCGTTTGCAGGAAACTTCTTTCTGTGTCATTGGCATTGCTTTGCTGTGCATGAACCTGGCAAAGAGACTGCGGTCTCTTTTGCACCATTTTTTGCAAATCTGGTTTCTTTCTGCTCCCAGCCCCGTTTTCGTATTTTAGGGGCTTGTGGAGGGGACTCTAAATAACACAACCCCATCAACAAAAGCGGGATTCCTCAAACAAAAGGGAGAGGGATCCCGCTTAATGAATTTAGGAGGTAAGCGTCAAATCTACCCCCGACTTGCAATAAGCCCTGCGGTATGAAACAATACTCCCGTAAAGTAGCGGATAGTATATGCGAGTAGTGTGTACTATCCGGGATGCGGGGGGGTATTTTCATGAGTAATCATGCCATGGTCATTCAAATGTTCCGCTTGGAGCTGTAAAGATCGGCGGAACTCGGGCGCAGAAAGATGGTAAAGAACCTTATTGGAGTAAATACAATCAAATTTATTATTTAGTGAAAAATTGGCTGCATTCACTTCCAGCACTTCTATTTCTGGATGCTTGCTGCAAAACTCGTCAAGAAAGAGTGGCGAGTAGTCAGAGCCTGTAACCCGATAATATTTTGATAAAGCCAGCAAGTCCTTTCCCAGCCCCATACCCAGCTCCAGAAGGGTACAACGGAGAGGCAAAACTTCTTTGACTTTTGCACAAATCCTGCAGGCATCGTAATCCCGTGTCATATCTTTATATAACGCTACATTTCCTTGTTTATGATAAAAATTCATTGTCTCCGATCTTCTTCATATGCACGCACACGATATTCTTGCAGTCTGCTTTGTAATATCAGCTTATTCTGTTGGCGTTTTTTCTTGACTTGTGAATTCCCGCTATGCCTTTACGCGACAAGAAATCTCACAAATCATATCTTTTAAAAATTCTTCCCAGGTTGGCCAGTCATGAATCCCCGACTGACAAATCAACCGAGACGCTCCGCCTTTTTCTTTCAGTGCCTGCGAAAACCGGCAAATATCCTGAAATAAAAAGTCCTCTGTCCCGGTGTACAGGAAACTTTCCGGCAGAGTTTTGGGATCCGCCTGATTTAACAGAAAATACAGATCTTCCCGGGTACCCTCTACCTTTCCAGGGAATAACTCATCTAAATGCAGATCTTCCAGGGAAGGCGCATTGGGATCAACAGACTGGTCAAATCCATGTTCACAGATACCAGCCAGGTCCGTAACCGGAGCCAGCAAAAAGGCAGCGGCGAATTTTTCGGGAAATTGCAGCGCCCACTTCGTCGCACCATATCCACCCATGGAAATACCTCCCACAAAACGGCAGCTTTTTTCTTGCGGAAGCTGGAACCAATTCTCTAAGGGCCTGAGGAAGTTCCCGGGTCAGATACTGCCAGTACTGTCCTGCCGGAGAATCTGCATAGAAGCTGCACCCGGCTTCTGGCATAACCACCAGCAAAGGTGTGCCTGAGCAGTAACGTACCAAAGCACTACTTTGCACGATTGTAGCATGGCAATCGGAAAAGCCGTGCAGCAAAAACAAAACTCCCTCCGGCCTTCCAGAATCCGGAAGCAGTAATGTCACCGGCATGGGGCGATGCAGAACTTTTGAGACAATGTTTACAGTAGCAAGTGCCATGGTAAATTCATTCCTTTTGTCTTGTGTATTGGAGATTTTTGTCCAGCTGCTCCCGGTATTCACTGGGACTCAGCCCCACACATCCTTTAAAGACATTGTAGAATGTCTGCGTATTGTTAAAGCCCAGCATTTGGGAAATGGTATTAATTTTCAAAGAACGCTGTTCCAGCAGCTGCTTGGCCTTGGAGGTTTTTGTGGTGCGGATATACTCGTTAACGCTGCATCCCACTTCTTTTTTGAAGATTTTGGCCAGGTAGACCTTGTGCATAGCAAATTGCTCCGCCACCAATTCCAGGCTTAAATCCTGATTCCAGTTATGCTCAATGTAGGCGGTGATTTTCTCAATTTTCGGGCTGATCTGATACTCGGTTCTCCGGGACAGTTCCCGGAAATACCCATCAAACCGGCTCAGATACCACTGCAGCATCTGCTCGGCGGTTTCACACTCCTCCGGAAGGGCAGACAGGGTCTTTGTGCCGAATACCAGCTCAAAGGGGATTTTCTTCTGAATACACCGACTGGTCAGCATGGTCAGCAGCAGGATGTTGATGTGCTGCAGATAGTTGATTTGCAGCATTCCCGGCAGGTCCCGGCGGTACAGATAGGTCATCTCCAGCCGGATCGTTTCCGCATCTGCGTGGTCCATGGCCTGAATGATTCGAGCCAGACGTTCATTCACCTGATCCAGGCTGCTTTCCCGCATGCATGAGTGCTGCTCGTCGTAGTATATGGTGCGTCCGGTGCCGTAGAAAACCGAACAACCCGCTGCAATCCTGGCCTGACGCAGACAGTTCTCCAATTCAGCGCCTTTTCGACTGCTGTTACTGACACCAATCGTGTAAGGGCCCAGACCTCCCTCGTCCAGCACCCTGCGAAGTTCCATAAGCAGCCGGTTTTTCTCATGAATATCTGCCATGCGGCTGACATGGGTAGGACACAGCAGCAGCAACGCCAGATCGCCACTAGGAGTCCGGCACAAATCACCGTTGTGCTTGCACACAAATTCTCCGATCCGCTGCAACCGACTAGAAAACACCGTCGTGCCATTGATATGGCAGACAATATACTCTTGTCCCTGGAGAATACACGCATCCAGAATCTGCCCGGCCCGTTCTTTGCTCATCTGCTTCGTAAACAGAGGCTCCAGAATTTGCACCATCTTTTTGGGTTCAGAGGGTTTTTCCGCGGTATCCATGGGCGTCAGCAGAATCTCTGCTAACGCCCGGGGATCCAGTTCATCCTTAATCAGATAATCCACAACTCCCAGCCGGATTGCCTGCTTTGCAAAAGCAAAGCTCTCATGGCAGCTGAGAATGATAATGTGCTGATCCTGATGAATTTTCCGAATCCGGCGAATGAGTTCCAATCCGTCCATCACCGGCATCTGAATGTCAGTGATCACAAACTCCGGACGGATAGACTGGTATTTTTCCAACGCCTGGGCACCGTTATTCGCTTCAATTGGAGGCTCGAAACCCAATTCTTCCCAATTCAGGGACATTTTCAGCAATTCCCGGGCCGGCCGCTCGTCATCGACAATCAGCACCTGTTTCATATCCTACCTCCTGCAGTCAGTTATTGCTGGTGAAAAACCTCCGCCAGCGCCATAATGTTTTCCGGAGGTACGTCAAAGGCAATAGCATGGGTGGGAGCCCAGATGTAGCCGCCGTCCTTGCGCAGAATCTTTGCTACCCGCAGCGCTTCGTCCTTGACCCCCTGGGGTGTGGCATAGGGCAGGCACCGCTGGGTGGACACGCCGCCCCAGAAGGCCAGCTTGTCGCCGTAAAGCGCCTTCACCTTCTCAATGTCGTATACCTCCGGCTGGAAGGTCTGGTAGCAGTCCAGACCGATCTCAATCAGATCCGGCAGAATTTCATTGCAGTCACCGCAGGAGTGCTGGAGCACGTATTTGCCCGCCGCCTTTGCCTTGGCGTACATCCGTGCCATCCGGGGTTTGATAAAATGGCGCCAGTGAGCCGATCCCATAATCAGCCCCTTCTGCTGGCCCCAATCGTCGCCGAAGTAAATGCCGTCAAAGTCATATTCCAGGGCGATGTCAATCAGATGGCAGTAGTAGTCACAAATCCGATCCAAAAAGGCATCCAGTTCCTCTGGGCAGGCCACCATGCTTACCAAGGCATTTTCCATGCCCATCAGGCTCCACAACCGCTCAAACATCACGAAGCCGAATCCCGCCATGCAGAACCGGTCGCCCTTATGCTCCATCATGTACTGATACTGGCTGCGCAGACGGGCTTCATCCAGCACCGGGAACTGATAGTCGCAGTCCTCCAGATCCTCAATCACATTTTCCTGAGGCAAACCAATATCCTTATCCGCGCCGTTGCGGTCCCACTCTACGCCGAAGTCATCCCGGAACCAGCCAGGACGGCCGGGGATCTCGGTGGGCCATCCCCAATACTGCCAATAGTATAGGTAGCTTCCGATTTCTTCTTCAATATTGGGATTTCCGGTATAGGCAATCAGGTTTTCCAGGGCCTGCTCCGTAAACTCCATGTGAAATGGCAGCACCGGGGTCTGCCGATGCTCCAAGGCTGCAATAACAAGCTCTCTTCTAGTCATAGTTATTTCCTCCTGTTGTAAGATGGTACTTGTATCTTAGCAGTTTTTCACAAAGTTGTTCCCCCAAGAATTTTATCTTTTATCAAAAATATTATCATCTTCCGTAAGATTCTCCAGAGGCTCTCCCTCCTGGGGAATGGAGAAGCTGATGATAGTGCCCCAATTTTCCTGGCTCTGAAC